>Ga0209057_1002904_pt1 | contig 12923 bp, 10 predicted proteins | sample GraSoiAngelo_146_FD_185903 | JGI IMG/M metagenome (GOLD analysis project Ga0209057, IMG submission 185903) | Grasslands soil microbial communities from the Angelo Coastal Reserve, California, USA - 14_1009_05_30cm (SPAdes) (version 2) | ecosystem: Environmental > Terrestrial > Soil > Grasslands ... | reverse complement strand
CGGTTAGCGAAGGAAAAAGAAAAGGGCTGATTGTAATCGGGCATGTGCCCTCCGAACAGGCAGGGATGGAAGAGTGCGTGAGGTGGATGAAAACGTTTGTGAAAGAAACGCCGATCGAGTTTGTGCCGACCAAGCAGCCGTTCTGGACGCCAGCGGAAAGAAGTGCGCGGCGCTGAGGAGTTGCGCATCATCCAAACTACGGTGGAGCGGACCCGTGTAAGCCACATCAGTCACACGACCACTCACTTGGAGCTCTGAAGTCACCGCAGCTTATCTTGCGGGCAAAAATTGTGCTCCGCCCATCGAAGGCGCGGTCCAGAGTACTTCGCCTTTTTCGTTGTAGAACTGAAGGGCCGCCTCGCCCCCTGGAAAAGTATCATTCGGGAAAAGGAATGTGCGTCCTTTCTGCGTTACTTTTGGGAGTGATGGATTCAGGCTCAGGCGCGCATAAACGTGACCGGTCTCATCCTTCAGGATGAACTCCTGTGCTTCGACCGAGCCAGCGCGAATGACGGGAGGCTGAAGGCGGTCGGCAGGCTTCGCGCCCATCAAAAGGACCGATACGCCGGAGAGTAGGAGCAGGGCGTTCACGAACTTCCAGCGATGATTCGAAGCTTCCAGTTTTTGTATTCGTGCAGCCAAGAGATCGAGGTTTGTTTGCGGAGAATTCACGGCATACCTCCTTAAAGATTCGCTGGGGGAATCCTTGTGATGTTGGACGTGCGGGCAGTTCTTCCAGTGAGCATGGATCCGAACGATGTGGAAAGCAAACACCACAGACAAGCCCAATAATAAGCACATCGCCCTGTAAGGCTCAAGCCCCAGACTGCGGCTCAAAGGTTGAGAGTACCGGAGTAGCTGACGCGGGCTTTGCCGGATTCACTGCGTTCAATGCGGCCGATGCGGAAGAATTTTTCGCGGTGCTTCTTGAGGTCGGCTTCCACCGACTTCACTTTTTTCGGCGGGACGATGAGAATCATTCCGACTCCCATGTTGAAGGATTGCAGCAATTCGCCAGCGTCGATCTTCCCGAGCCTGGCGAGATACTTGAAGATTGGCAGCACAGGCCACGATGCCAGGTCAATTTCCGCTTTCACGCCGCTGGGCAACACGCGAGGCAAATTTCCCGGAATGCCGCCGCCGGTGATGTGCGCGAGAGCGGAAACCCAGCCCCGGGCGACGACGTTCTTCAGCGCCGGCGCATAACATAGATGCGGCTTCAGCAATTCCGCGCCGATTTTATTTCCGACATCGGCGACGTAAGTATCCGGCTTCAGCTTTGCAACTTCAAAGACCAGCTTGCGCGCCAGCGAATAGCCGTTGGTGTGCAGGCCGGCTGAAGGGAGGGCGAGCAAAGCATCTCCGGGCTGGACGCACTTCCCAGTCAGAATTTTTTTTCGCTCGACAACGCCAACGATGAAGCCCGCGAGATCGTATTCGCCGGGCGGATAAAACCCCGGCATCTCCGCAGTCTCGCCGCCGATGAGGGCGCAGCCGGCTTTGCGGCAGGAACGGCTCATGCCTTCCACAAGCTGTTCGACGACCTGTGGCTCGAGTTTGCCCATCGCCAGATAGTCGAGGAAAAACAGCGGCTCGGCGCCCTGGACGAGAATGTCGTTTATGCAGTGATTGACAAGGTCGGCGCCGACGGTGGAGTGCACGCCCATGGACATGGCGATTTTGAGCTTGGTGCCCACGCCGTCCGCGCTGGAAACCAGCACGGGCTCTTTCCATTTTTTCCGGTCCAGCGCGAAGAGCGCGCCGAAACCGCCGATGCCGCCGACAACGCCGGGAGTGAAGGTGCGGCTGGCATGGTGGCGAATTCTTTGCTTCACGTCATCCGCGACGGCGATGTTCACTCCGGCATCGGCATATTTCATGAAGACCCGCTCGCTTCCGTTCCGTACTTTCTTAATCGGGGCGTACTCTGCCGCGCGCCGTCATCGATAGGAGTTCATTGAAGCGCCGTGGGGATCGCGGCGGCTATTGCGAACAGCAACTCTTCTGCAACTTAAAAGGTCCGGAAAATCCGGCTCCAGCGCACGATTCTCGGATGCAGCACGGCATTCGCGTAGGCGAAAAACCGCTCCCGAATCTGGCCGGAGTCCCAAGCGCCTTGCGGCGCCTCCAGTGACATGTAAATCATGACGGGAGTGCCGATGATGTCGTTGCGTGGGACGCAGCCCCAGAAGCGGCTGTCCAGAGAATTTTCCCGATTGTCTCCCATCACGAAATAACAGTCCTTCGGCACGGTGAAAGGGAGCCCTTTGAAATTGCCCATTAGGAATGAAGGGTCAGGCCGTTCGGAGAGCCCACGCGTGTAGTTCTCCTTAAGACGCTGGCCATTGATCCAGACGCCACCATCGTGAATGTCGACAGTCTCGCCGGGCAGTCCGATGACGCGCTTTACATAGTCTGGCGTGTCCGGAGCAAACGGCGGCTTGAAGATAATCACTTGCTGGCGTTTGGGATTGCGCCATAGCGGCACGTGCCAGTTGGTGAAGGGGACGCCGGCGTCGTAGCCGACGCGGCTCATGATGAGGTGGTCGCCGATGAGCAGCGTGTTCTCCATCGAGCCGGAGGGAATGACGCGCGCCTGGCCGATCGTGCCGTTGATGAGCAGAAAGACGAGGCCGACCCAGAACCAGGCGATGATCTCGCGCTGAATCTTGGTTTTCACGGGCACGTTCGCTTCTTCTTGCTTTTTCTTCTTTTCAGCTCTCACGTTCCACCACCACCGGCCGCTCTGCGGACGCGGATTCACTGCCGTTGCCTGGGGCATGTTCGCTGGATTTGCCGTTGGCAGCGCTTTCGCGCACTTCCAATTGCACCAGATCCGTGGGATAAACGCCCGTATAACAAGACGTACAGAACTTGCCCGCGGTATCACCGACGGCGCGGCGCAGCGCCGGAAGAGAAACGTAGCCCAATGAATCGGCGCCAAGGAATTTGCAGATTTCTTCGGGCGTGTTGGAAGAGGCAATCAGCTCCTCACGCGTAGGGGTGTCCACGCCATAGTAGCACGGGGAAATCGTCGGCGGGCAACTGATGCGCACGTGAACTTCTCTTGCGCCGACTTCGCGGACCATGCGGACGATTTTGCGGCTGGTGGTGCCGCGCACGATGGAATCGTCGACGAGGATCACGCGCTTGCCCTCGATCAAGCCACGGATGGGATTGAGCTTTAGCTTCACGCCGAAATTGCGGATGGCTTGCGACGGCTCGATGAAAGTGCGTCCGATGTAGTGATTGCGGATCAAGCCCATGCGGAAGGGGATTCTTGATTCAAGCGCATAGCCGACGGCCGCGGGAACGCCGGAATCCGGCACGGGCACGACGATGTCCGCTTGGACGGGATGCTCCTGTGCGAGGAGGCGGCCAAGCATCTCGCGGCTTTCGTTTACGGAACGGCCGAAAATGATGCTGTCCGGACGGGAGAAATAGACATGCTCGAAAATGCACTGCTGGAGCTGCTTTTCCGGCGCAAAGTGGATGGACTCGATGCCGGATTTGGAGATACGCACCATTTCGCCGGGCTCGATCTCCCGGACGTATTGCGCGTTCAGCAGATCAAAAGCGCAAGTTTCCGAGGCTACTAGCCACGAGACGAAGCCACCGGGCGTGGTCAATTTGCCAAGCACCAGGGGGCGGAAGCCGCGGGGATCGCGCACGGCGTAAAGCTCGTCCTGGGTAAGGACGAGAAGGGAGTAAGCGCCTTCCACTTGATTGAGCGCATCGCCAAGGGCGCCGGAAAGATTGCGCGCCTGCGAGCGCGCTATCAGATGGACGATCACTTCGGTGTCGCTGTTGGTCTGGAAGATGGAACCGCGATGCTCAAGCTTGCGGCGCCACTCGGCGGCGTTGGTGAGGTTGCCGTTGTGGCCGAGGGCGACTTTGCCCTTGTTGCAGTCGATCATGATGGGCTGCGCGTTGAGCAGCGCTTTATCGCCGGCAGTGGAGTAGCGCGTGTGGCCGATGGCGAGACTGCCGGGGAGTTGCGCGAGCACGCTCGGCAGGAAAATTTCTTCGACTTCGCCCATGGCGCGGTGCACGTGCAACTCTTTGCCGTCACTGGAAACGATGCCTGCGGATTCCTGGCCGCGATGCTGCAGCGCATAGAGGCCGAGATAGGCGAGGTTCGAGGCTTCAGGGTGGCCGAAGACACCGAAGACGCCACACTCGTCGTGGAAATGATCGTCGGCGAATGCGAGTTTCTGGCTCATTTTGCGGTTAGCGTGCGTTCCAATGAATTGGCCCAGGCGTCGCGGAGTGTTTCAACGGAACTTTCGATCACCGCGCTCCCCCTGTATTCGATGCGGAACGAGCCTTCGCGGATGACCTTGCCGAGCTCGCGCGCCGCCACATGGTATTGTCTCGCAATTTTGAGAACGCGGGCAAGTTTTGACGGCGAGGCGGAAACGACGGCGCGGGCGCCGCGTTCGCCGAAGAGAACGGATTCGGCGGGGGAGAGATCGTCGAACTGGACCGAGGCGCCCAAAGAAAATGAACCGGTCTGAAGACCGGCCACTACAGAGGCGAAGCAGGATTCGGCGAGGGTGACGGCGAGGCCGCCGTCGGAAATATCGTGGGCGGATTGCACGGCGCTTTCGGCGGCGAGAGCGACGAGGCAATCCTGGAGACGCTTCTCGGCGGTGAGCTCGATGACAGGAGGTTCGCCGGCGACGATGCCGGCGATGGTCTTGGAATATTCAGAGGAGGAAAATTCGCGCCGCGACGTGTCAGCGGAGGGCACGATGTATCGTGCCCCTACGGTTGCCGTGTCTATTGGGCCCGCGCCATCGAGCAACAGAATCAAGTCGCCTTCGTTGCGGAAGGCGATTTTCAGGACGCGGGAGGCGTCTTCGAGAATGCCAAGAACGCCTATAACGGGCGTCGGGTAGATCGATTTGCCGAGAGTCTCGTTGTAAAAGCTGACGTTGCCGCCGGTGACGGGCGTGCCGAGGACGGTGCAGGCTTCGGCAAGGCCGTCGATGGTCTCAGAGAATTGCCACATCACTTCTGGTTTTTCCGGGCTGCCGAAGTTGAGGCAATTCGTGGCGGCGATGGGGCGCGCGCCGCTGGCGGCCACGTTGCGGGCGGCTTCCGCAACGGCATGCATGGCGCCAACGCGAGGATTGAGCTGGCACCAGCGGCCGTTGCCGTCAGTGGAGAGCGCGAGGGCGCGCTTCACCGCTCCCGACTTGGGGTCCTTGATGCGCACGACTGCGGCATCGCTCGCGCCGGGGCCTGCCAAAGTGTTGGTGCGAACGCTGGTGTCATACTGCTCGGTGATCCAGCGCTTGGAAGCAATCGCGGGTGAGGCCAGCAGCTTCACGAAATTCGCAGTGAGATTCGTACCTTCGGGAGCAAAGGCGAACCAATCTTTTTCGGTTTGGATTCGCGGCGCTGGCGCGGCGATGGGGCGATGGTAGACCGGCCCTTCTTCCGCAAGAGGATGCGCGGGAATTTCGGCGGCGATGCGTCCGTTGTTGTTGATGCGGGCGATGCCACCTTCGGTGACGTGGCCAACGACGACGGCGTCGAGGCCCCATTTCTTGAAAACGGCGAGGACTTCGTGCTCGCGGCCTTTCTCTGCAACCAGGAGCATGCGCTCCTGCGATTCGCTGAGCATGATTTCGTAGGGCGTCATGCCGGTTTCGCGCTGCGGAACTTTGGCGAGGTCAATTTCGATGCCCGTGCCGCCTCGCGAGGCCATCTCCATTGTGGAGCAGGTGAGGCCGGCGGCGCCCATGTCCTGAATTGCAACGACCGCGCCCGTTCGCATGGCTTCGAGGCACGCTTCGAGAAGAAGCTTCTCCATGAAAGGGTCGCCGACTTGCACGTTGGGGCGTTTCTGCTTAGATTCTTCGGTAAATTCAGCGGAGGCGAGCAGAGACGCACCGTGAATTCCGTCGCGGCCCGTTTTTGCGCCGACGTAAATCACGGGATTGCCGATGCCTTTGGCTTTGGCGAGAAAGATTTCTTCCTTTTTGGCGATGCCGAGCGCGAGCGCGTTGACAAGCGGATTTTGCGAATAGCACGGCTCGAAGGCGACTTCGCCGCCGACGGTGGGAACGCCGAAACAGTTTCCGTAACTTCCGACGCCGCGGACGACGCCGTCGAGGATGCGGCGGTTTTTCGCGGCATCTGCTTCGCTAGTGCGCTTGCTCGCAGTGATTTCCCCGAAGCGAAGAGAGTCGAGGACGGCGATGGGCCGCGCGCCCATGGTGAAAATGTCGCGCAGGATGCCGCCGACGCCGGTGGTCGCGCCCTGAAACGGCTCAACATAACTCGGATGATTGTGCGATTCGATTTTGAAGGCCGCAACGAGGCCGTCGCCAATGTCGACGACGCCGGCGTTTTCTCCCGGGCCTTGCACCACGAGCTTCCCGCGTATGGGCAGGCGCTTCAAGTGGACTTTACTCGATTTATAGGAGCAGTGCTCGCTCCACATCACGCTGAAAATTCCCAGCTCGGTGATGTTCGGGTCGCGGCCAAGGATTTGCTGAATGCGCGCGTACTCCTCGCGCGTGACGCCATGTTCGGCGGCGATTTCGGGGGTCACTCGAATTTCGGTGCTAGCAGTGGCCATGTTTCAGGTCTGCGACAACGATTTGAGGCCGTGGGCTCTGCTCATGCTGTGGCCTTGGCGGCGCCGACGAGCGCTTCCACCATGGAGCGGAAAATGACCAGGCCGTCGGAGAAGCCGAGAGCGCATTCAACAGCACGCTCGGGATGGGGCATCAAACCGGCGACGTTGCGTTCGCGGTTGCAGACTCCCGCGATGTTGTGAACCGCGCCGTTAGGATTGCCGGCGTTGTCGTCAGAGCCGTCGGGAGTCGTATAGCGAAAAATGACTTGGCGATTTTTATCGAGGTCGGCAAGCGTGGTCTCATCGCAGTTGTAGTTGCCATCGGAATGCGCGATGGGAATCTTGAGGATTTGGCCCTTCTGCGCAGCGTTGGTGAACGGCGTGTCCGTTTGCTCGACGCGAATGTGGACGTGGCGGCAGATGAAGCGCAGACCGCTGTTGCGCATCATGGCGCCGGGAAGCAAGCCCGCTTCGCAAAGAATCTGGAAGCCGTTGCAGATGCCCAGGACCATTCCTCCACTCTTGGCGAACTTCTCGACGGACTTCATCACCGGAGAAAAGCGCGCGATGGCGCCGGTGCGCAGATAGTCGCCGTAGGAAAATCCACCGGGCAGAATGATGGCTTCGCAATTCGCAAGATCTTCGGATTGGTGCCAGATGAACTCGACGGGCTTCTGCAGGACGTTGCCGATGGCGTAAAACGCGTCGTGGTCACAATTGGACCCGGGGAAAACGACGACTCCAAATTTCATGAGGTGCCAGCCCCCTGTGGGATTGCGGGAACTCCTATTTTAGCACATCCGAACCGGCCGACCATCTATCCGCAGCCTTCAGCAATTTTTCACAAAAATCGAGAAGCTCTTCGTGCGACAGGTCACTCTTCACATCGTTCGTAAGCATGGCGCAAATGTTGAATTCCGGTTCTCCGCTACCGTCGCCAACATGGTCCACGGTTGGCAATAAATAGAATTCTCTTTTGTGCTGCCTACGCCTGTTTTTGGCTTCCTCGTTACTCCATTTGCTGAGGAGGTCCCAGTGGAGCTTCTCCTTTGTGTAGGAGTCTAATCCCTCCGATCGGATAACAGCGCTATGGATTGCGACCTTATACTCTGCGATTTTGGCGCCCCGATTTCCGCGATGCCTATCCCGCTTGACGTGTGTGGCTGATTTTCTCTCAAGCCATCGGTCGTACTTGGCCTGTGTCACGACCCCAACTAGAAACGCAGGTAGCTCATACTTTCTCATCTTGAAAAGCCTACCGTCGCTTTTTCGTTCTGCGCTGTGATTTTTTCATTGCGCGCCGGCGGGACGGTTTCTTTGGCTTTTCGGAAGCAGCCAGTTCGCGGCGTTTTTTCGCGGCCCAGCCTGGTTTGTTGACCTGGCGGCCGCGAGCGATGGCCAATCCACCAGAGGGGACGTTGTCCGTGATCGTTGAACCTGCGCCGACGTACGCGCCGTCACCGACGCGCACCGGTGCGACGAGGGCTGTATCGCTGCCGATGAAAACTTTGTTCCCAATCGACGTCGGATACTTGTGGAAGCCATCGTAATTGCAGGTAATCGTGCCTGCGCCGATGTTGCTCTTGGTTCCGATCTTGGCGTCGCCCAGGTACGAGAGGTGCATCGCTTTGGTGCCTTCGCCGATGGTGCTTTTCTTCAGTTCGACGAAATTGCCGATTCGCGCGCCGGCCTTCAAGTGATTGTTCGGGCGCAGCCGCGCAAAGGGACCGATGATGACGCCATCGTCGAGGCGGCTTTCTGCCACCACGCAATGCGGCTCAACGGTCACGCCTTCGCCGAGAATTGCGTCGGTCAATACGCTGCCCGTTCGAATGGTGCACTGCGCGCCGATTTTTGTTTTGCCCAACAACTGAACTCCGGGTTCGATGATGGTATCTTCGCCTGCGGTCACGTCTGGATCGATCAGCACGGTTTCGGGCAACTGGATGGTGATGCCAGCATCCATCAGCTCATTCCGTTTCCGCTCACGGAATATGCGGTCGACTTCCGCGAGATCCGCGCGCGTGTTGCAACCAAGCACTTCGCGCGAATCGGCGGCCACTTGCGCCAGCACCGTTTCGCCTTTGGCGTTCAGTACGCCGATGGCATCGGTTAGGTACAACTCGCGATGCTTGTTGTTGGGCTTCACCTGCGCCAGCGCGGGCCAGAGTTTTTCCAACGTGAAGCAGTAAATCGCCGAATTGATTTCATTGATTTCGCGCTGCTCGTCGGTGAGCTGCGACTCCTCGACGATGGCGGAGACAGCCGTTTCGGTCTTGCGAACAACGCGGCCGTAGCCGGCAAGCACCGCAGAAAGAATTGTTGCCGCCGCGTTCCCGGTGTGATGCGCGGCAACAAGGGCCTTCAGCGTTTCCGTGCGCACCAGGGGAGCATCGCCCGGAAGAACCACGGCAAATTTAGCTCGCCCTAAGGCGCGTTTGGCGACTTGCATGGCGTGACCGGTGCCGTTTTGCGGCTGCTGCAGCACAGTGAGTGCCCCGCGCGGCTCGACAACCGCGGCAACCTGTTCGGCCTGGTGGCCGACGACGACCACGGTTTCGCGCGCCTTCAGCGGTTCGCATGCACGCACGATTTGTTCCACGAGCGTGCGTCCACCGGCGCGGTGCAGCACCTTCGCCACGCTGGACTTCAACCGGGTTCCTTTGCCGGCCGCGAGAATGACAATGGCAAGATCATTGTTGGACATAGTTCGAGTCATTCTGCGGGAGCGGCGGCTATTTCGCAACGTAGGGTTAACCTTGACGCAGCGAATCGCTAATCAGCAGCGGCAACGGGGGAGAGGGCGGTTAGGTAGGCTTCGCTTTCGGGGAGGACAGCTTCGCCCGTCGTGATGGCCCAGAGCGAGGGGTCGTCCAGCAGGCGGCTGACAAGCTGGGTGTGCAGGGCATGGCCGGCTTTGTGAGCCTCGACCCGAGCCAGGAGAGGCAGGCCTGCCAAGGCCAGGTCGCCGATCAGATCCAGCGCCTTGTGCCGCCCAAACTCGTCAGGAAAGCGTAACGGCCCGTTCATGACGCCGTTATTGGTGAGAACGATGGCGTTCTCAAGTGAGCCGCCGCGAATGAGACCCATGGCCTTGAGGGGCTCGATGTCGCGCTCAAAACAGAAAGTCCGCGCCCGCGCCAAAAGGTGCCGGAAGGTGTCAGGCCCCACAAGCATTTCCACTTCCTGCTGGCCCACGAGCGGGTGCGGAAAGTCCACGTAACAGCGCACACGAAACTCGTCGGCAGGGTAGATGCCGATCCGGCGGTCTCCTTCGGTGACCTCCAGCGGCCTGAGTATTTTCAGATAGCGCCGCTTCCGGCGCAATTTGCGGACGCCGGCGTGCTCCAGCATCTGCATGAAAGGCTCCGCGGAGCCGTCGAGAATGGGCACTTCGATGGAGTCGACGTCTATGTAGATGTTGTCGATGCCACAGGAATAGATGGCGGCAAGCACATGCTCGGTGGTGGAAAGCAAAACGCCTTGCTTCATGAGGCTGGTGGCATAGCTGACGCGGGCGACGTTATGGCCTTGCGCTTCGACATGAAAATTGTCCAAGTCAACGCGGCGAAACACGATGCCTGTTTCCGCAGGCGCGGGTACCAGACGGATGTGGCCGTACACTCCCGTGTGGAGGCCCACACCCTCGGCGAAGGATTCTCTTGCGATAGTAGTTTGGAACATTTTCCCCACGAGTATTGTAGCATGTTGTTCACCAACGCCACGCTTGTTTGTGCTTTATTATCAACGGTTTACGAGTTATATACAAGGACACAAATCACATGGTGTGGTATTTGCGCAACATTTCGCGGCTTCGACGTGTCTCATCGGAGAATTGCGTCCGTCATTTACCATTGCCTCTCAGGCTTCCTTTTCGATTCCAAGCGCGTCCCAATCTCTTGCGGTGGTACAATAGACTCTTGTAGCTTTTTTTTTGTGGAAGGGTGAGGCATGAGTCGAGCAGCTCGCATCGGCATTCTTTGCGCGTCAATAGCGATCTTTTGTTACGCAGGCATCGGGCACGTCCTGGGCCGCACGACGGACGACAAAGCGTACAAGTCGCTCACCGTGTACGGCGAAGTTCTGCAGAAAATTCAGCAGGACTATGTCGACGATCCCAACATGCGCACGGTCACAGCCGGTTCCCTGCACGGGATGCTGGAATCCCTCGACGCGCAATCCAGCTACCTCACTCCCCGCGAATACGACGAGTACAAAAAGAAGCTCGCCAATACCGGCACTGGCGAAACCGGCCTGACACTGAGCAAGCGGTATGGTTACGTCATCGTGCTTTCCGTGCTGCCGGATAGTCCGGGCACGCAGGCGGGCATTCGCAGCGGCGATATTTTCGAGTCCATCGGCGGGTTCACTACGCGCGACATGTCCGTTGGCCAGGCCATGAATCTTCTCAACGGCCAGCCCGGCACGGGCATCAAGGTTGGAGTGATCCGGCGCGGGAAGGCTACGCCGGAGGAAGTCGATCTTGTCCGCGCCAAGGTGGCAACGCCGAAGATTATCGTCCAGAAAGCCGACCCCGATATCCTGGTTCTGCGCCTGCCGTCGCTCGAAGCCGGCCGGGCGGATGAAATTCGCAATCGTCTTCTCGACGCGGAAAAACAGGGCATTCACAAGGTCATTTTGGATGTGCGGGAGTGCGGCCGTGGTCCGGTTTCCGAAGCGATTTCGACCGCGCGTCTTTTCGTTCCCTCGGGCATGCTGACAACACTGCGCGGCCAAACGGTCTCGACACAGGTTTTTTCCGCCGAGCCCAAGCAGGTGGTCTGGAAGAATCCCGTCGCGGTCTTGATTGACGCTACCACTTCGGGAGCAGCGGAAGTCCTAGCTTCCGCAATTGCTGCAAACCATCGCGGGGACGTGGTTGGAGAGCGCACATTTGGTCTCGCGTCCGAACAAAAGCTCATCACCCTGGATGATGGCGCTGCGCTGATCCTCACGGTCGCGAACTATTACAATCCGGGTGGGAAAGCGATTATCGAGGAAGGCGTTACGCCGACGGAAGTGGTGCGTGCCGTACCGGAAGATGATTCGGATACGGCCGAGGAAGATACAGCGCCCGCGTCGGTTCCCGAGAAAGGTGCAGCTCCCGCTCCGCAGACTCAAAAGGAACCAGGGCTCGGACCGCGTCCCCTGTCTCCGGAAGACCCCATTTTTCACCGAGCACTTGACCTGTTGAAGGCCCCCGTGAAAAAGGCTGCTTAAGTTTTCTGTGGTCCGGCAGCGTGACTCGGTTCAACCAATCCTGTATTGCTTTTCAGTCAAAATAAGCTGCGCGGCGCGTTTTGCGCTGCTGGGAATTTCCTTCTTGCTCGTAATTTTCTTTGTTGGCTGCAAGAAAAAGGAAGCGAACCGGCTCGCGCCCGCGCAAATTCATCAAATCACGCGCGATCTGGCGGCTGCAGGCCGATCCGCAGCACCGAGTGGAACTGAGATTCATACCGGATTGCAAGCATCCGATTCAGATCGCCAATCAACAGATAGTCTGGATATCACGCTCTTTTCCGAAGGGCCGGATGGTTCCGCGCTGCCCGAAACCACAAGAGTCGAGCGATCCCTGGGAGCCGTGGCTACACATTACGGCCTGACAAAGAAGCCTTTACTATGCCGCGAAGGAACTTGCTTCTACTACGTGAAATCTGGTGTACAAACCCATGTAATCCACTTCCACGTTCGCCCGAAGCTCGCTACAGGAAGCGACAACGGCGCTCGATTATCCGGTCCCAGGCTAGCGATTATTTTGGATGACTTAGGAAGTGATCGCGCCGTAGCCGAGGCGATTTTCGCTCTGCCCTACCCGCTGACAATTTCCATCTTGCCTAATCACGAGCACTCCGTGGACATCGCGCAGGAAGCGCATCGCCGCGGGTTCCAGGTCATGCTTCACTTGCCAATGCAATCAGTCGCCGACGAAACGCCGGAAGCGCGGGAATTGCGTCCCGGCATGCCCGCGCCCGAAGTTGCCGCGATGGTCGATCGATTCCTGCAAAGTGTTCCGGACGCCGCCGGCGTCAACAATCATCAAGGGTCGCAAGCGACCGCCGATGGCGCGCTGATGGACGAGTTGATGCCGGTATTGCGCGATCGTCACCTCTTCTATTTGGACAGCCGCACAACCGCCGCAACGGTGGCCTATGATACAGCGCAGGACTTCGGAGTTCGCTCCGCTTTCCGCAACGTTCCTTTCCTCGACGACGTCACCCAAGTGGCCGCGGTTCGTAAGCAGCTTGAACTGGCGCTGCGCGGCGCTCGCGAAAAGGGCGAAGCCGTGGCCATCGGACATCCTCATGTTGCGACGCTGCAGGCTCTTCGCGAA
>Ga0209057_1002903_pt1 | contig 12925 bp, 12 predicted proteins | sample GraSoiAngelo_146_FD_185903 | JGI IMG/M metagenome (GOLD analysis project Ga0209057, IMG submission 185903) | Grasslands soil microbial communities from the Angelo Coastal Reserve, California, USA - 14_1009_05_30cm (SPAdes) (version 2) | ecosystem: Environmental > Terrestrial > Soil > Grasslands ... | reverse complement strand
CGCTCGTCCGCTTCGAGGCAGCGGTCAAGCTGGCCGGCGACAACGCGCTCCCGCGGCTGCGCCTGGGAACGCTCTGCCATCGGATGGGCGATTATTCACGAGCTCGAGAGACGCTTCAAGAGGCGACGCGCCTCGACCCGGACAACGCGGAGGTCGCCTTCCGGCTCGGCTTGGCCTGCGACGCACTGGGTGATCGGGAGGAGGCGGGTGCTGCGTTCACACGCGCCATGATGCTGGCGCCGAGTGCCTGGCAAACCTGGTTCCTGATCGGCCAGGACCACCGCCAACTGGGCCATGCCGAGGTGGCGCGACTTGCCTACCGCCGCGCCCTCGAGGTGGCGCCCGACGAGCCGGAGGTCCTCTTCGAAATGGGCACGTTGCTCTGGGAAATGGACATGCGCGACGACGCGTTCGCCTTGCTCGAGCGTGCGGCGCGGACCTGCCCGGTCGATCCCGGTTACACGCTGCAACTCGGACTGGCAGAAATGGAGCGGGATAACCTGACGGCGGCGCGCCGGTTGCTCACGACGGCAAAGCACCTCGCCCCCGGCGAGCGGCGTATTGACGTCGCGCTCCGGGACCTCGCGTCGCGAACGAAGGCGCCCCGACGACGTAAGCGCGCCGCGTAGCGCGGCCAAAAACAAAGGCCGCTGGTTGAGGGCGGCCTTGTGGGGAGGAGGGGGACGGGAGGATTCTTTAAACCTGAGCGCAGGCTAGCAGCGCCGCATTACGGTGCCGCTAAACGTCAGGCGCCCTGTCGGGCGCCGGCGTCCGCCCAGCGCGGGGCCGCAACGTCGGCCGTAAGCACCTGCTCCTGCGCCAGGATTCGCCGCAGGATGGCGACCGAAGAGGCGTAAGTCGAATCCAGCCCGTAATAGGACAGTCCGCGCGCGCCCAGCGTGCGGGCTTGGGTGTAGGGCGTGTCAGAGGCGTAGTGCAGCACCCCGAAGTCGAAGGGAAGCTTCGTGAAATTGATGTTCTCGCGCGTCGGGTAGCGCGACGATTCGGCGGCCTCGTAGAGGGCGTTGAGGTACGGACCGGCCTCCATTTCGACAACCGTAAAGCTCTCCCGGTGATAGAAATCGAGATAGCCGCGGTTCTGCAGGAACGTGCCACGAACCGTGACCGCGCGCTGGTTGTCCAGGGCCGCGCCGTACACGAGGAAAGGCGCGACGCTGTTGAAACTGAAGCAGTTGTCCAGCCAGTAGGTATTTTCCGAGTGTTCTTCGTAGACGACGTTGGGGATCATGATGTCGCCGATGCTGCCGTTGAGGGTGGCCGCCTTGCCGAGTACATAGACGCCGCGCAGTGTCCCGACGCTCTCCGCAACCTCCCGCAGCACGTTGTAGGCACCCAGCCCGAGCGGATAGTTGACATTGATCAGCACGGCCGGGCTGCGCTCCAACCGATCCGGCGGTGGACTCCCCAATCGCGGGTCGAGGTCCGCCGCGACCAGCCGGTCGAGAATGATCACCTGCGCGGCGACATCGAGGCCGGCATGGCTCGGAAGGAAAAAGATGCCACGCTCCTCTTCTTCAGCGGTACGAAGCGCTCGGCGCTGACCCGCCTCAGCCGACTGCCCGTAGTAGGAGCGTGCCGCGTAATAGAGGAAGTTGTCCCAGTTGCCGCGCGACTGACCCTGCCGCAGCTTGCGCAGCTCGGGGACAAGTTCCAGGTTGTTGCTCCGCTCGATGTACTCCACGATTTCACCCTGGTGCCGCCGTGCGGATCCGCTCAGCAGGTTGACGAGACTGTGCGTGTTGCTCGAGACGAAATAGACGGGCCGGTCGTGCACGCCCTCGCGCTGCATCAGCGATTCGATCGGCTCCCACCAGCGGCGGGTCGCCTTGATGTACCCGATCTGGGTGCCACCCAGCATCCGCACGCGGAAGTCCTTCTCCTCGGTCTGGATGCGGCGAAGCGGCTCGAGCAGGTCGCCCCAGATTTCCACCAGGCGCAACGCGTCGTCCTCCGAAATGCCGAGATGCTGCAGCACCTGGAACTGGTCGGTCACGTCCGGGGCCCGGCTCAGGTCTTCCGCGTTCAGCAGCGCGTGTAGCTTGTTCCATTCGATTTGGAGCGCGACCAGTTGCGGGATCACATCGTCGATGTCGGACGGGCTGGCGATGTAGACGGCAAGCGTCTCCTTGCCGTCGAAGTAGTAACGGCGGCGCCGACCGGGCGCGCTCTGCATCTCCCACTTTTCCACGTCGACATCGAGCATCCGCTTGAAGACGTCGGCGGATTGGCCGAGCACGATTCGCCGAACGGCCGTGATGGAGGGGGGCAGCCGCCGAAGCGCATAGATCAGCGCGCCAGTATCCGGCTCCGCCGATCCGGCCTTCGGGTGCAGGCTCGACTGCATCCCGATGTGGGACTGTTCGAGCACCTTCAGCTTGGTCTCGCCCGAACTCCGCAGCAGCGTGCCGTAGGTCCGGGTATAGAGCTCCACCGCGTCCCGGCCGGGTCCGCGATCGGAGTCGGGATCGATGAAAGCCATTGTGGGTATTATCCCGCTCGTTTTCGAAAGCCTGCCGGTCACCAGGCGTCGCTTGTTTACATCTTTTAACGCAAGTTGTTTGCTGCTAGCCCGAAGTGGCTCGTACCGTGGGCGCTGATCAACAACCAGCACGCGTCGGAGGAACCAGCCTGAGAATCTACCAAGCGATCCAAACCGAGACTCAACGCACGACGCTGCGAGTCATCGCGACCCGCGCCGAGGACGCCAAGCGCAAGCTCAGCCTTTATGCGCTGGACCGCGTCCTCTGGGCATTGGAAGAGATGAATCTCGCCGAGCGCACCAGAGTCTCGGGTGAGATCGTTGAGCAGCTGCTCGCGTTTGGTGTTCCGTACACGCCGGACGTCAAAATCCCTGACCTGATCGAGCTCGTCTTCACCGCCCAGGAACAGTTCATGAACGTCGAGCCCGACGAAATCAACCGCGTGCCTACCATCGAAGAGCTCGAAGCGTACTTCGAGCAGTCGCGCGTCGCCTGATCTAGCGAAGCCGCGCATCCTATAATTGCGGTCACCTTTTAGGGGAGGTGATGCCGGCCACGCGTCGACAAGTTAATAACGACCGATAGGTGGCTCGAGGAGAGCTGAAAAGGGAAGCCGGTGCGAATCCGGCGCGAACCCGTCACTGTAACCGAGGAGCCGTGGGCGAGATCCACCGAGGCGCAGGCCTTGGGAAGGAGCCCAGCGGCGATGATCCGGAGCCAGGAGACCTGCCTGTCGGGGACCAACGACCCTCTTCGAGGCTGAGAGGGAGGTGCCAGGCATCTTCACGATCGGCCTCCAGTTGCGCATTCACAGCTCTGGAGGACACCATGAAAGGACCGTTTGCCGCGCTTTATGTCGCGGCTTCACTCGTGCTCGCCACGTCGATTAACGCGGCAGCCCAGACTGCCCACCCATCTAATGCGCAGCGCGCGCTGCAGTGGCTGCAATGCACGCAGCAGCAATCGAACGGACAGATCGGGAGCGGTGGCAATCCCATCGCCCGCTCTTCCGAAGTCGCGCTCGGCCTCGCCGCCGCCGGCCAGGACGCGTCGGCGATGCGAAGCGGGGCGATTTCGCTGGCCGACTTTTTGAAGACCGCAGTGAGCTCCGACGTCGGAACCAACGGTGAGCTGCTGATGGCTCGCGCCTCCCAACCGAACGCTGGACCGACAGCGACAGTGGCAGTACAACTGCAGGCGGCGAAGGGAAGCAACGGCGAGTACGGGAGCGACATCTTCAGTGACGCGCTCGCCATTCTCGGGCTCCGGAGTGCGGGCCAGGCCGTCGCGGGTGACGCCGTCACGTTCTTGAAGAGTCAGCAAAAATCGGATGGCGGCTGGAGCTTCGACAATGCCGACCAGTTCGGTGAGGATTCCAACACGACGGCACTGGCTGTGCAGGCGCTGCTCAGTGCCGGGGTTCCGTCGGACGACGCCGCCATCAGCGGGGGCTTCACCTACCTGCAATCGGTCTTCAACCACGGCGGCTTTGGCGACGCCCCTGGGCTGAACCCAGACCCCAACTCTGATGAGCTCGCCATCTTCGCTATCCTCGCGGCGCACCGGCAGACCGACGCCGCGTGGGGTCCGCGGCTCGAGGCAGCCATCCAGGATCTGGCCTCGCAGCAAATCACCACAGGCCCGGATGCCGGCGCGATCGCGAGTCAATTCAGCAAGCTCTTCACCACGACCTACGCGCCGTCCACGTTTCTCCTACGCCCGCTGGCGCAGAAAGGTTTTGCGGAGGGCAAGGTCGCGTTACTGCCCTGTCCGGCGACCAGCACGGCGACGCCTACGCCGCGACCAACCCCAACTCCGGGAACGGTGACGCTGGCGCAGACAGGTGGGTCGGCTGGCCCGGATGGCCGGCCGGTGCTCGCCGGTTTGATCTTTCTGGCCACCGGGCTCGGTGTTCTCCGGAGGCGTCTACGCGGACATCGTCGATAACCCGGGCCGTTAGCGGACTGGCTCTCGCTCTGGCCGGCGTCCTGCTGTGTCAGGGATCGGTGCACGCGCAGACACACCGGGCCGCGCTGGTCATTCAGCATGGCTCGAGTTGGCCCGGCGCGCGCCTGGTGCTGAAGTGCGTGCAGTTTGCGGCCGACGCGATCAACGGTCTGACCCTGCTCGAGCTGGCCGGCGTAAATTCCGGCCAGCCCCCGCAGGTCTACGACTGGGGTGGTGGCGCATACACGATCTGCCAGGTCGATCGGGAGCCACGCCAGGTGCCCGACCGATGCTTCGGCCCGACGTCGGGTCCGAACTGGTCCGATTGGTCGCTCTCGGCACGTGGATGGGTCGCCAGGTCGAGTGGCACAAATGGCTATCTCATCCGCGACGGCGACGTGGAAGGCTGGACCTACACATCCGCCTTCGGCGCCCCGCCATCCTCCATTCGGTTCGACCAGGTTTGCACCCCGTCGTCACCAGCGGCGGCGCCGGTGGCCGTCAGACACACGCCCGCGGCGCTTCCAACCGCGGCCTCGTCGGCCTTGCCGATCGGCGCGTCCGCACCGACGGCCAGCCTCGAGGCGTTGACGCCGTCGCCATTACCGAAACCCGATGCCGTGCTGACATCGACGGGATCGCCGACGAAGCCGTCGAACCCGGCGGCACTGGGACGCTGGCTCGCGTTCGGGATTCTGGCGATCCTGCTCCTCGCGCTTGGCGTCGTCAACCTTCGGAGACGCGGTCCGTGATTCGGCATCCGCTCTCCTGGGGAGTGTGGACCATGGCGGCGCTTGCCGCCGCGTTCATCGACCGCAATCCCTATGTGCAGGCCTTGCTCCTTCTCGCGGTCATCAACGTCTACCTGCCATATCGGGGACGGCATCCGGCCGGCACCTGGAAGTTCGGGCTGGCACTCGCCATCGTGCCCATCGTCTTCAGCGCGGCCCTCAGCCGCTTCGGCCGGCATGTGCTCTTTACCCTGCCTCCGATCCCGATCATCGGCGGGCGATGGACGCTCGACGCCGTCGCCTTCGGCGCCTCGACCGGGCTGGCCCTGTTGCTGACGGTGGCAGTCTTCGCCATCCTGCAGAGCACGGTTCGAAGTGCCGACGTTGTCGCCATCCTTCCCCGACCGCTATACCGGGCGGGAACCACGGTGGCTCTCGCGCTCGCCTTCGCCCCGAAAACGTTGGCCGCCTTTCAATCCATCCGCGAGGCCCGTCAGCTCCGCGGGCAGCGCGCTGGCTGGCGCGCGGCGCCCGCCCTACTGCTGCCCCTTCTCCTCACGACGCTCGAGCGGGCGCTGCAGTACGGCGAGTCCCTGGACGCACGCGGCTTCGGCAGCGGCCGGCGGTCGCGCTACCGTCCGTTCCACTGGACGGCCGCGGACCTGATGGTCGTCATCGCCTCGCTGGCGGCGATCGTCGCGATCGCACTGTTGCCGGTGGTTCCCTACAACCCGTACGTCGACCTGGTGCCGGCGGCGCCCAACCCCGATCGCTTGATCGCCGTCGGCCTGCTCGCCGTACCCGCCGTCATCGCCAGCCTTTTACGCGTGGACCATGCCCATCATCACGCTTGAGGCCGTCAGCTATCGCTACCCGGAGGCCGAACAGCCGGCCCTGAGCGACATCACGGCCGCGGTGAACCCCGGCGAGGTGATCCTCCTCCGGGGGGCTTCCGGCAGCGGAAAGTCGACCCTGCTTCGCTGCCTCAATGGCCTGGTTCCACACAGCACCGGCGGCCAGTTCCGCGGCCGGGTCCTGGTCTGCGGCCTCGATACGCGGGATCATCCGCCACGTCAGCTCGCGACCCACGTCGGCTTCGTCTTTCAACATCCCGATGCGCAGTTCGTGCTCGAGGATGTCGAGGCCGAGCTCGCCTTTGGTCTCGAGAATCTCGGATTACCGCGACCGCTGATGCGCAAGCGCGTCGAGGAGGTGATCGATCAAGTCGGGATCAACCCGCTGCGGCGCCGCCGGATCGATACCCTGTCGGGGGGCGAACGCCAGCGGGTAGCCATCGCCGCGGCAGTGGCCATGCATCCCGATGCGCTCGTCCTCGATGAGCCAACCTCCCAGCTCGACCCACAGGCGGCCGAGGACGTGCTGCAGGTCGTGCTCCGGCTGGTTGCCGAGCTCGGCATGACGACGATAATCGCCGAGCATCGGGTCGAGCGGATCGCCCCCTTCGTCGATCGGATCTGGACCCTCGACGCAGGGGTGCTCCGCGACCAGACGCCTCGCATCGCGCTCGCCGAAGGCGGAGCGCGGCCGCCGGTAGTCGACCTGGCTCTGCGCGCGGGATGGACGCCCATCCCCCTCGGCTTGCGCGACGCCCGGGTTCATGCCCAGCGTCTTCCGGCTAACCCCCCACCCCAACCCTCCCCCACAAGGGGGGAGGGAGATTTACCCGGCGGGTCCGGCCTAATCATCTGCCGGGTCGACGGCCTCGATTATCGCTACCAAGGCGTCCCCGCCGTGCAAGGAGTCTCGCTGACACTGCGCCGCGGCCAGGTCGTCGCGTTGATGGGTCGCAACGGATCCGGAAAGACGACACTCCTGAAGTTGATCGGCGGTGCGATGCGGCCACAACGTGGCACCGTCACCAACGAGGGCGTCGCCGCCTACGTCCCGCAGGACGCCGACTCGTTGCTGTTCGCGGCCAGCGTCGATGAAGAGCTGCGTGGTCAGTCGGCGGAGGTCGTCGCGCCATTCGCCGCCTGGCTCCATCGCTATCCGAGAGACCTGAGCTCGGGCGAACGTCAGCAGCTCGCCATCGCGTTGATGGGCGCGCGCGCCGACCTGTTGTTGCTCGACGAACCCACCCGCGGGCTCGATCCTGAGGTGAAGCGTGCGCTGAGCAGCTATCTGCAGACCCGAGCCGGTGCCGGCGCCGGCATCCTCGTCGCCACCCATGACGTCGAATGGGCGGCCCGCACTGCGGATCGGATCCTGTTGATAGCGGACGGCGAAATCTACGCGGACGGTCCACCCGCCGCGGTGCTGAGCGACTCCCTGGTCTTCGCGACTCAGATCAGCAAGCTCGTCGGCCGCGGCTGGCTCTTGCCGGAGGAGGTGCCGCTCTGAGCGGATGGCTCGTCGCGCGGAGCGAAGATGCGCTCCTGATCGGGCTCACCGGTGCCGGGCTCGCGCTCTTCATCGGCCCCCTTTTCCTCGGATCGGCCTTTCCGCAGCCAGTGGTGCTCTTCAGCGCGCTGGTGGCGGTGTCCGCCCTCGTCGTGCTGGGGGTCGCCCTCCAAACCCATCGTCTCTCGACGCGGTTGCTGGCCGTCCTCGCCGCGCTGGTCGCGATCGATGCCACGCTCCGGCTCGTCATCGTCATCGGCCTGCTTGGCTTTTCGCCCATCTTTTTCCTGGTCATCGCGGGTGGCTTCGTCATGGGTCCGAGCTTCGGGTTCGCCAGCGGCGCACTGACGCTCCTGCTCTCGGCGGTGCTCACCGCCGGTCTGGGGCCATGGTTGCCCTACCAGATGCTGGCCGCAGGCTGGGTCGGCATGGGCGCCGGATACCTGGGCCGGGTGAGCCATCGCTCGACCGCACCCTTGGCGATCGCCCTGCTCTGCCTGTACGGCGGCGCCGCCGGCTTCGTTTACGGCCTTCTGCTCGACCTCTGGGAGTGGCCCCTGCTCGTCGCGGCCGGGTCGTCGCCCCTGAGTTGGGTGCCGGGAGCCGGAGCGGCCGCGCTGCTCCGCCGCTTCGGCGGCTTCTATCTCGCGACCTCGCTTGCCTATGACAGCTTCCGGGCCGCTGGCAACCTCGTACTGATCGCGGTGCTGGGTCCGGCCGTGATCCGGGCTCTCGATCGTTTCCGGCGCCGCTTTCTCCTGGACTGGGCGCAACCCGTGGCGGCTCCGGAAGCGGCCCCCGCTAAGATTCCGGCAGATGTCCGAACTCCCGCCTGAGATCGCGGTCGAGCACGAACCGACCGACTCCGACCCGCCGCCCGAAGCCATTCGTCCGGATCGGCCGCGCATCTGGCCGGAAGAGCCGCGCGCACCGCGACCCCAGATCAAGCGGCCGATGGAAGAGTGGCTCGCGGAATTCGAGGAGCGCGTCAAGCAGCAGGATGCGCGCCCGCGCGAGCAACAGGGCCGCCGGCGACGGCTCCGCGGGCTGGCGCGCATCGTACCGGCCGCTGCTACCCCACGCCCCGAGCGGCCAGCGGAACGGGTTCGGGGCGAGAGTGGCGGTCCCCAGCCAGGTGATCAGCAACGCCGCGGCCGGCGACGGCGAGGGCGCGGCGGCCCGCAGGCGACCGGCGAATCCGGACAGGCGCCGCGACAGGGCCAGCCATCCCGGTCACCGCGTCCGGGATCACCACCACGGCAGCCCGGAGGACCCGGCCCGCAGCGCGGACGGGATCGGCGCCCAAATCCGCCGCGAGGAGACGCGCCGCCACCGCCCTCGTCATCCGACCCCCAATCCGATCCAAATCGGCGCCGCCGGCGCCGGGGTCGTGGTCGAGGGCGCGGTCCACGGCCTGGCGGTCCGAGTCCAGGCGGGGGTCCAAGCGGGCCGCCGGGGCCGAGCTGACGGCTCGGGCCGAGCGGAAATTCGCCGGAATAGAATGGACCAGCGTGGCGTTGGCATGAGTAGCGATTTTTCGCTTTTTGAGAGGCATCTCGATGCGCTGTATCGCAGCGCGTTGCGCCTGACGAGGAAGCCGGAAGACGCCGAGGATCTAGTGCAAGAAACGTATTTGCGGGCGTACCGATATCGGAATCGCTTCAAGCCGGGCACGAACGAGAAGGCCTGGCTCTTCACCATCATGACCAATGTGTTCCGCAATCGGCTTCGCAAGCGGGGCGCGCCCGAAGATCCCATCGATCAACCCGGCACGGACTTCTCCATCTACGACCAGATGCGTCGCGATGGGATGCCGGTCCACTTGATGTCGCCGGAGGAGATCATTGTCGATCGTGGTTTCGGCGATGAGGTCAAGCACGCGTTGGAAGAGCTCCCCGTTCCGATGCGAATGGTGGTGGTGCTGGTCGACGTTGAGGACTTTTCCTACAAAGAAGTCGCGTCGATCCTCGGCATCAAGATCGGCACGGTCATGTCCCGCCTGCATCGTGGCCGGCAGGCGTTGCAGAAGAAATTGTGGGAATATTCCGGTAGGCCGAAGGCACCGTCGCTGGCCGTGGGGGCGCGCTGATGGGAGATCACTGCGAACAGACCATGCGCCGGCTCAACACCTACATCGACCGCGAGCTGAGCGAAACCGAAGTCCGCAAGGTCAAGGCACACCTGGACGACTGTCCCCCCTGCGAACAGGTCTTCGATTTCCAGGCGGAAATGAAGCGATTGGTTCGCAAGGAATGCTGCACCGACGACGCGCCCGCACGCCTGCGCGATTGGGTGCGCCAGCTCGGCACCGAGAAATCTAAGCCAGCTGGATGATCGTCGACCTGGCCCTGGCGTTTCTCGCCGGCCTGTTGTCGTTCGCCTCGACTTGCGTCCTCCCGCTGGTGCCGGCCTATGTCGCCTACATGGGTGCCTCTTCGAGCGAAACCACGACCACCCTCCGCCAGCAGCTCAAGGTGCTGGGCAACGCCGCACTGTTCGTCGGCGGGTTCGCCACGGCCTTCGTGGCCCTGGGCGCATCCTTTGGTCTGATCGGTGCGGACCTGAAGGCCTACCGCCCGCTGCTGCTGCAGATCGCGGGCGCCGCGCTGGTCTTGATCGGGATCGCCCTGCTGACCCTGGGCCGTATACCCGGACTGATGGGCGAAAAGCGCTTCGACATCGCCCACCGGTTGCCGCGCGCGCCCTGGGCATCGTACGTAATCGGCCTCGCCTTCGCCATCGGCTGGACCCCGTGCGTCGGCCCGATCCTCGCGGCCATCCTGCTCCGCGCCGGTAGCAGCGGGACGGCCGCGCAGGGCGCCTTGCTGCTGGCGGTCTACTCCGCCGGGCTCGGCCTGCCTTTCCTGATCGCCGCCGGCGTTTCCGGAATGCTGAGCCGCCTGCTCGCCCGGGTGCGCGGCGCCTACGCCGTCCTCAACGCGGTCGCCGCGGTCTTCTTGATCGGCATGGGCCTCCTGATCTTTTCGAATCGCCTGACGGTGTTCAACGACTTCTTTCCGGTCGTGGCCGTCACCACGCCCTTTGATTCCCACTTCGATAGCGGTAATCCGACGCCCGCGCCCCACGGGCCGGTGCAGGTCGGCAAGCCGGCGCCAAGCTTCACGGTGACCGATATCGACGGCCATCGGGTGTCGCTGTCGCAGCTGAAGGGCAAGCCGGTCCTGATCAACTTTTGGGCGACCTGGTGTGTTCCCTGCCGCGATGAGCTCCCCTTGATCCGCGACGAATACCTGGCGCATCGGGCGGAGGGGTTAACGGTGATTGCGATCAACTTCGGTGACGAGTCGTCTGACACCGTCCGCAAGTTCTGGAGCAACTACAACCTGCAGCCGGCGCCCTTCCTCGATCCGGATGGAAGCGTCGCCTCCAACTATGGCGTCGCCTTGAACAACACCGGGCTACCCGTCAGCGTCCTGGTTGCTCGCGACGGCATCATCAGCAGTTACGAGCCTTTTCCGCTGACCAAGGACTTCATCGACGCCGCGCTGGCCAAAGTTCTCTAGTGCCACAGACCGCCGAGACTGGCAGGTGGTCGGGTCGGGGCCTCTGGCGCTATCGAGCGGACCTCGCGATCCGCGGCGATCCTGTGACCCTCGGCGAAGGCGCGACCCCGCTCTTGCCCCACGAAAAATACCTCCTGAAAATGGAGGGCATCTCACCGACCGGATCATTTAAGGATCGTGGGGCAGCAACCGCCATTACCACGGCCCGCGCCGCCGGCGCGCGCACGGTCATCGAGGATTCGTCAGGCAACGCGGGCACCGCGATCGCCGCATACGCGGCCGCCGCCGGTCTTCGAGCGCGCATTTTCGCACCGGACGATATCGTTGCGGCCAAGGCTCGCGCGATCGAGGTGCTGGGGGCGGAGCTGATCAAAGTGTCGGGACCGCGCTCGGCCGTCACCGCGGCGGCAGTGACAGCGGCCAAGGATGCCTATGACGCCGGCCACGCGCGCGACGATGCCTTTCTCGAAGGGACCAAGACGATCGCCTACGAACTGTTCGAGGAGTTGGGCGACCAGTTGCGCGATGTGATCACCCCGGTCGGCCAGGGGACCGTGCTGATCGGAATGGCGATGGGCTTCGCCGACCTCGTCGCCTCCGGCCGGATGGAGCGCGCACCTCGGCTGCACGGTGTGCAATCGGACGCCTGCGCCCCACTGGTGCGCGGCGCGTCGCTCGGCCGCCCGGCGCCCGTGGTGCGGCAAGCATCGATCGCCGACGGCATCCGCATCCCTGAACCAACCCGGGCCGAGCGCAGCTACGCCGCCGTGCGCTATAGCGGCGGCCGCTGGATCGCGGTGGCGGATGTAGCGATCGAGCGGGCCTGGCGGCAGGCGGCTGCGCAGGGGTTGCTGATGGAGCCGACGTCAGCCGCGGCGATCGCCGGCGCCCGACTGCTAAATTTGCCGCCCGGCGCCGTCCTGATCATTACCGGCTCCGGCCTCAAGGCGATCGACCGCTACTGAGCGGCGGCGGGCCGCCGCCAGCGTTTGCGGGTCATAGGCGAGCGCCAGCCGCGCGCCCCACAAATCGATGTGATAACCGGGCAGCCGTCGGCGGCTCTTGCGCGGCATGTCGACGTCGGGCAGCGACTTGACCTCGAGGGCACGGCGGGGGATCGCCTTACTGACGGCCCAGGCGAGCAGGCGCTCCGGGTCGGAGCTGACGACCTTGCCGTACCACCCCGGTCCGAAGCGCGCGTGCTCGAGGTAAACGAGCGGGGCCAGCCATAGTCCCCCAGCCAGCGCGTGGCGGAATCCATCCGCTCGCCGGGCGAAGGCGCGGGGGGTCTCAGGCGGCACGGACGAGGAAGCGGGCCGGGTCGAAGGCATCGAGGGAGAGTCGCGGTCCGCGGCGCACCAGCAGATCGGCGATCAGTTCGCCAGTGATCGGCGCCAGCAGGATGCCGTCCCGGAAGTGGCCCGCGGCGATCGTCACGCCATGCCATCCGGGGAGCCGCCCCAGCAGTGGAAGCCCATCCGACGTTGCCGGACGCAACCCGGCCCACGCGGAAACGAACGTAGCCTCGGCCAGCCGCGGCGTGAGGCGCGGGACCGTGGCGAGCAGTCCCGCGATGCCGGCTGCTGTCGGACGCGCATCGTATCCGGCCTCCTCCACGGTGGTTCCCACGTAGGTCGATCCATCCGGCTTGGCCAGGATGTATCCCTCAAGGGAGCTCACCACGTTCCGAAGCGCGGTCCCGGTGCTGCGCAATGCCAGCATCTGACCCCGCACCGGCCGAACCGGGATTGGCGCGTGCAAGGCAGCCGACCACGCCGATGCCCAGGCGCCGTTCGCAATCACGACATCGCCGGCGTGGACGGCTTCGCCCCCGATCGCCACGCCAATCACCCGGTCTCCG
>Ga0209057_1002901_pt1 | contig 12934 bp, 12 predicted proteins | sample GraSoiAngelo_146_FD_185903 | JGI IMG/M metagenome (GOLD analysis project Ga0209057, IMG submission 185903) | Grasslands soil microbial communities from the Angelo Coastal Reserve, California, USA - 14_1009_05_30cm (SPAdes) (version 2) | ecosystem: Environmental > Terrestrial > Soil > Grasslands ... | reverse complement strand
AGAGGCTTTGCGGCGAGCGGCTGGATCGATCGCGCCGTGGCCACGGCCTCGCGCGCAATGTCCTCGCTCTGCGAGCGGTGCGGCGGCACCTGCAGGATCGCGCCGCGCAGCGTCCCCTTCGCACGCAAGCGACGGACGAGAGCACGCGTGTCGATCCCGGCGAGCCCGGGCACGCCGTACGAGCGCAGGTAGGCCTCAAGGTCGACCGTCCCTTCGCGGCACGTACCGACAAGCTCGCGGACGATGAGCCCCTCGATCCAGGGACGCCGGCTCTCTGAAGCCCGCTCGAAGGTCCCGTAGTTGCCGACGAGCGGATAGGTCAGGACGACGATCTGTCCGTTGTAGGAGGCATCCGACGCGATCTCCTGGTAGCCGGTCATCGCCGTGTTGAAGACGACCTCGCCGGACGCCGACTGGGCGTCTCCAAAGGCCTCTCCCCACCAGGTCGAGCCGTCTTCCAGCCCGAGGACCGCCGCTCTGGTCATCGTTGCATAACTATACGTTTCGGGTGCATAAAGATGCAATTGGCCCTCGAGCTCAGCGACCGCTGATCGCTTCGGCGACACGTAGCCCTCCTTGGCGTTTCGTCAGACCGATACCAGCGGTGTCGACCCTTCCGATGAGAGACCGGCCCATCAGCGGGGTGTTCTTCCCGAGCGAAAAGAACGCTTCGGGCGTGACGACCCACTCCACTTCCGTGTCGATCGTGAGCCGATCTCCCTCCGGCAGCTCGATCCCGAGGACCCGCGCTGGTCCGGTGGTCAACGCGGCGATAACCGTCGCGAGAGGAGCCCAGCCGGCGCGCACACCACCGAGCACCAGCGGGACCGCGGTCTCGAGACCGGAGATGCCGAACGCCGCTTGATCAAACTCCACGTCTTTCTTGGTCGAGGCGTGCGGGGCGTGGTCGGTAGCGATCGCGTCGACGGTCCTGTCCACGAGTCCCGCCCAGAGCGCGCGAACGTCGGTGTGTGCACGGAGCGGCGGATTTACCTTGGTCGATGAGTCGTACGGCACCCCGCGCAGCGCTTCGTCCGGGACTTCCCATGCGAAAGCCCGAGAGCCCGCGACCCACTCATCGGTCATCGCGAGGTGATGAGGCGTGACGTCGCACGTGACGGGGATGCCATCGGCCTTGGCGCGTCGCACGAGGTCGATGGATCCGGCGGTGGAGAGATGCGTCAAATGCAGACGCGCTCCGGTCATCTTTGCGAGAGCAATGTCGCGCGCAACAGCGATCTCCTCCGCGGCGGCGGGCATGCCCGGAAGGCCAAGCCGTGCGGAAACCGAGCCCTCGTGCATCACCCCCCTCGCCGAGAGCGATAGATCCTGCGGGTGCTCTATGACCACCCGCCCAGCCGAGCGGGCGTACTCGAGCGCGCTGCGAAAGAGATGAGCGTCGTCCACGGGGTTGCCGTCGTCGGAGAAAGCGACCGCCCCGGCCTCGGCGAGCTCGACGAGATCGGCGAGCTCCGTGCCTTTGCGACCCCGCGTGATCGAGGCGACCGGCCAAACACGTGCGCCCTCGGCCCAGCCTGGCGCGCGCGAGTAGATCTCTTTCACGAGCGCGGGCGTGTCGATCGCCGGATCCGTGTTCGGCATCGCGCAGACCGTCGTGAATCCGCCATGCAGCGCGGCGTGCGCGCCGGTCGCAAGGGTTTCCGATTCCTCAAAGCCCGGCTCACGGAGGTGCGCATGGAGGTCCATGAACCCAGGCACCTCGATGTATCGACCTTCCAGCTTCATGCACGCTCCTCCACCGGTGTTGCCGTGCCCGCTCCGGCAAGCAGGTACAACAAGGCCATCCGCACGGCGACGCCGTTTGTGACCTGTGCCTCGATGAGCGAACGCGTTCCGTGCGCGACCGCCGGGTCGATCTCGATCCCTTCGTTCATCGGACCTGGGTGCATCACAGGGGCACCCGAACGCATCCGCGCGACGCGCTCGGCAGTGAGGCCCCAGACCCGCGAGTACTCGCGAAGAGATGGCAGGAGTCCTGATGCCTGGCGCTCTCGCTGGATCCGCAGCGCGATCACCGCGTCGGCGCCATCCAGCGCCAGGTCGAGGTCGGACTCGTACGTCACGCCATGCGGGAGCTGTCCACATCGCCATGCGGTCGGAATGAGCGTCGGCGGACCGGACAGCGTGATCCGCGCGCCGAGTGGGACGAGCGTGTTGATGTCCGAGCGCGCGACGCGGCTGTGCAGGACGTCGCCGACGATGACGATGCGCTTTTCTTCGAGACCGCCGAGCGCGTCGCGGAGCGTGTACGCGTCGAGGAGTCCTTGCGTCGGATGCGCGTGCCAGCCGTCACCTGCGTTGATCACGGCGGCGTCGGTCCGCTCGGCGACGAAGTACGCGGCGCCGGATGACGCGTGCCGCATCACCACGACATCGCCGCCAAGCGCCTGCAGCGTGCGCACGGTGTCGTAGAGCGACTCGCCCTTATCGACGGATGATCCGCTCGCCGTGATGTTCGTTACATCGGCCGAGAGCGCCTTCGCGGCGAGCTCGAACGAAACGCGCGTGCGCGTCGACGATTCGGCGAAGAAGAGGATGACCGTACGTCCACGGAGTGGCGGCGCGCGCCGGATCGGCCGCTGAAGTATTTCGATCATCGCGCGCGTCTGATCGAGAACGGTTTCGATCTCATCCCGGGACCAGTCGTCGGTGTCCAGGACGTGGCGCCGGTTCCACTTCATGCCGGCACCCGCGTGACGACCTCGACCTCATCGCGGCCGTCGACCTCAGCGAGATGCACGCGCACGTCGTCGCCCGGGGCGGTCGGTATGTTCTTGCCGACGAAATCGGCACGAATGGGAAGCTCGCGGTGGCCGCGGTCCACCAGCACCGCGAGACGTATGGCGCGCGGACGTCCGTAGTCGACCAAGGCATCCATCGCGGCTCGAATCGTCCGGCCGGTGAAGAGCACGTCGTCGACGAGCACGACGACCCGTTCGTCGACGGAGAATGGGATTTCCGACTCGCGCACCACCGGCGCGTAGCCGATTCGGGTCAGGTCGTCGCGGTAGAGCGTGATGTCGATGGCGCCGAGCGGGACCAGGGTGCCCTCGTTCGCCCGAATCGCCGACTGGATGCGGGCCGCCAGCGCGTCGCCGCGCGCCCGGATACCGATGATGGCGAGAGCGGAGAGGTCGCGATCGCGCTCCACGATCTCGTGCGCGATCCGCGTGATGGCCCGGCGGACGTCGTCCGCCGCGAGCAGCATGGTCGTCCGGCGCTCCTTCCCGGCCTCACAGGACCGGTCCTTAAAGGTGGTGGCGCTCGTTCGAGTATAGGTGGGCCGACGGGAATCGATCCCGCCGGCCCTGTCACGCGCTAGTCCCGCGGTTGAGCGAGCGCGTTAGGCGTGAGCGCGGCACGAGCTCTCGCCCGGGACGCGTCGCGGCTGCCGAGCCGAGTCGCCAGAGTCGGCGCGAAAGGCACGACGTCCTGTTCACAGACCGTCCCTGACGCGGGCACGGCCACTCGTAGCAGGTACGCCGAGACGGCTGCGTCGACGCACGCCGAGAGGAAGAGCGAGGTGTGTCCCCAGCCGTGCACCGTTAGCAGCGCCGAGTTCGGCAAGAGTCCGTGAACGGTGACGGCGCCTTGGTAGCGTGTCGCTGGGTCGAATTGGTTGCCGATGACGAGCACCGGGTTCGCCGTCGTGCGGGTGAAGGGCCCGACGTACCGTGCCTCATCGGATCCAGGCCACTTGGCGCAGATGCTCGAGATCCAAGTCCAGATTCGCCCGAAATAGCCGTCGTTCTGGTCGGCCAGCGCTCCCTGCTGCGACCACGCCGCGTACGAGTCCGGGTTGTCAGAATCCGAGCAGGCGATCGCCGGGAACGCTTCGACGTTGTTGCGGTAGTTCGGGAACCCGCGCTTCGTGATGAAGCCGGTGCTCTCGTCGAGCGAGTTCAGCGAGGCGCCGAGCTGAGTCGCACTCGCGCTCGCTTCGAGAGCGGCGAAGAACGCAGCGAGGAACGGCCACGATGATGAGTTGTACATCCCAATGAGCGCTTGGAGGATGAGAAGCGAATAGTTGAACTCAAAAGCCTGGCCCGTCGACGGATCGATGATCGTGATCGGGCCCTGCCGCAGCCGCGCTCCGAGCGCCGCGAAGCGACTGGCGGAGTTCGGCGCGAACGCGCAGCCAACCCCGGCGTCACATAGACGGAAAAACTCGTTGAGCGTCGCCTGCGCGCCGAGGTCGCTGTGGAGGCGCGTCGAGAACGGGATCGTGGTTCCCTCGTTGCCGACGCCGGTCGACCAGGCGATCGGATCCAGCACGCCGTCGACGATGACCGCACGGACCCGGCTCGGGAACAGGTTCGCGTAGGTCACGCCAAGGTACGTTCCATACGAGTAGCCCGCGTACGTGAGCCGCGTGTCGCCGACCGCCGCGCGAAGCGCGTCCAGATCCCGAGCGACATCCGCGGTGGCCATGTGGTCGATGATCTTGCCGCCGCGCTGGGCGCAAGCCCCATCGAGATAGAGGTCCGCGGCCTGCCAGACCGCTTCCTCCTCCGGATTACTTGGGAACGCGAACGGCGTAAACAAAGGCGTCCACTGCTTGGCGGTCCCGAAGCACCGCAGCGCGGTGCTTCGCGCGACCCCGCGCGGATCGAAGCCGACGATGTCGAACTTAGCGCGGACCTCGCTCGAGAAGAGGAACGGCGCCGCGAAGAGCGCGAAGTCGACTCCGGAACCTCCGGGACCGCCGGGATTGATGAATAGTGATCCGATCCGGCGCGCCGGATCCGCTGCGGGTAGCCTCACGACCGCGATGGAGATGGCCGCGCCGCTGGGATCGGAGTAATCGAGCGGGACCTGAACGGTCCCGCATTCGAACGGACCGAGATCGCGATTGCAGGAAGACCACGAGATCGACGGAGCCCCGGGGGCAGCGCTTGCTGCCGGTCCGGCGAGTCCGAGTGCGGCGGTGATCGCGAGCGCGAGCACGCACACGAGCGCGAACGATCGACGACGAGTATTCCATGCACATCTCCCCCTCAACGCGTCAAAGGGCTGGCATCGAGCGCGGGCCCGATCATCGTCCCGCCCACTGGACCGGTCAAGGAAATTGGTCCGACCTGCCGGATGAGACCGCGCTGCGCGGGGTTGGCACGCAACCGGCGGTAGGGTAGGTCGACCGTGCGAATCCTCCTGGGAATCCTCTGCGTCGTCCTTTTTGGCGTCGTCGCCGTCACCGCGTCGGGCTCGTCGATCGAGGTGGCCAGACCCGCGGCCGCGCCACGCTACACGCCGATGCCCGCGGTCCCCAGCGCCGCGCCCGATGTCGGCGAGCGAGGCGCGCGCACGTACGTCCGGCTCTGGGGGGCGTTCGCGTTGCCGATCGAGGGGGGTGAGGTCCCCACGGACCCCGAGCTCTTGCCTGGTGCGCCGCGAGACTATCGAGCAGGTGTCCACGAGGGCATCGACTTCCCCGCCCCAACCGGAACTTCGGTGCTGGCGGCCGGCAGCGGGACCGTGGCTCGCGTCGACGTGAGCTTTCTCGATTGGAATCGCGAGCAGCAGGAGATGGCGCTTTACGAGGCGCTGACCCTCGGCTATACGCCCGCGGCGACGCTCGATCGAATCCGCGGTCGACAGGTGTGGATCGACCATGGGAAGGGCGTGGTCACGCGCTACGCACATCTCTCGGCGGTCGAGCCACTCGTCGTGGGAGAAAAGATCGAGGCGGGCACGCTACTCGGTCAGGTTGGAAGCTCGGGATATCCCCAGGGTGGGCCACACCTGCATTTCGAAGTACGGGTCGGCGATGACTATTACGGGGACGGCCTCAGCGAGGACGCGCTCGTTCGCGCGGTGTCTCGCCTCTTCCGCTAGGACGTCTCGGCGTCGCCGTCGAGATAGCACCCGGCGCAGAGGCTCTCTTTGTTCGTCTGACTCAGGTAGCCGGTTGCGCCGCAACGGTCGCAGCGGCCCTCAACGGGTTTCACACCGGCGACTCGGTCGGCAAGACGCAGCCAACCCGTGACGGTGCGCGCCGCCTCTTTGTCGACCATAGGGTTTAGCGGGGCTGCAAACGGAGTGCCATTTCGTTACTCGGCAGGGCGCCCGATCGCGCGTGTTACAGGCTCGTTACCGCAGACCTGTCCGCCTGGCCCGGAGCGCGGCTTCGAGGACGACCTCGACCGATTCGGAGGAGAGCGGAGCGGGAAGAGTTCGGAAGACGCCGATCTCGGCGACCTTGTCCTTCTCCGGCGAGTCGTACCACCACGAGAGATGGCTCACCTCGCACATGTACACATACGCGGTCGTGCTTTTCGGAGTTTGGTAACGGATGGCACCCAGGAGGTCGAGACGGGGTGGAACGATTCGCGCCGACTCCCAAAGCTCGCGCTTAGCGACTTCGAGGATGGTCTCGCCCGCCTTACGCCCGCTCGTCGGGAAGTGCCACCCCGCCGCATCGGGTTTGCGGATCCAAACGGTGAGCTCGCCATAGAAAGGGATGACCATCGCGAGCTGCGCCGAGGCGGGCGGGTACTCCCGGAAGGTGTTGTCTCGCCGAGATACGAATGAGTGTTCGGCCACTTTGTCGCACACTATGCAAGGGAGAAAGCGAGCGTCAATAGCGCGAAGGGTTCTGATTCCCGCTAGACGCGTAGCACCTCGGCTAAACGGAACGGATCTGCTGCCACCACGCTCGCCGCGTACAGCTCCATGCCGCCGATATCGCTCGTCTTGTTCGCCGGGTCGCCGCGGTCCACCAGGCGAGCGTGTGGCGGAAACCGCCGCCAGTCGCTTCCATCCGCGCTCAGCGGCGGCAGCAGCAACGCCATGTTGTATGCAACGACACCCTCTTTTCGGTAAGCCGCGATGACCCCCGCGATGGCGGCGGCGAGTGAGGTCTCGTCCTCCCCCGGGCGGCCCAAAATCATGACCTCGCGCTCTTTGATGGGGGCGAGGGACGCGAAGACGCGCGCTCCATCGCGCTCGTGCCCAAGACCGAGCGTGTCGTGGACGAGCCACAGATCGTCGAAGTAATCGCGTCCGTACCGCTCGTCGTATTCGAGTGAGCGCCGCCGAAGCATCTCGACACGCGGGTAATGCATCCCGCGAGTGACGGTCATCTGCGTGTGCCCGTGGACGATCGATCCACCAGCGCGCCACAGGCAGTTCCAGATCATGAAGTAGTACTTCGCGCTCGGATCCTCTTCGTTCGCGGCGAGCGCCCAGCGGCGAGAGCTCAGAAGACGGTCGCGGATGATTTCCGCATCCATCGGCGCGAGGGGGTCGTGCTCGTCGAACACCAGGACGCCGTGGTAGCCATCGTATTTGGCGACGTTCGAAGCGGTGATCCCGTGCTCTCCGCGGATGCGCCCGAACGTGTCGGCCGGCGTTCCCGTCTCCGGATGGCAGAAGGGATCGTTCCGGGATCGCTCGATCGTCTCACGCACCTCGTCGGCGCCTTTGACTTCGACCGGTCGGCGGGCGCGGAGGTCGTTGAAGAGCGCTCCCTCGAGCATCACCAGGTTGGTCACGCGGACGATCCGCTGCGCCATGACGGCGTCGACCGACCCGAACTGCTTGGTGATCCAATCGCGCATCTCGGCCGGCGGATCGAGACGACCAACCGTCGACGACACCGCGAAGATTCGCTCGGCGGCGGCGCGCGCCTCAGGCGGGAGTGCCGCGATGCGGTCCTCGAGCTCGGCGATGGACGGCCGCATGTCTGTTCTCATGCCGCCCGCCGCGCCTTCGCGGCGGCCGTGTACATCTCGACATACCGCTTGGCCGCCGCCGGCCACGAGTGGTCCTCGTGCATCGCCCGGGTGCGGAGCTGCCGCCACGGCTCGCCGTCGGCCTTGTAGCGATGGAGGGCCCGAGCGATCGCGTCGGAGAACGCGGCTGACTCGTACTTGATGAACGAGAAGCCGTTGCCTCTGGGGTCCGCGTCGACGTCGCGGACGGTGGTTGCGAGGCCACCGACCGCGCGCACGACGGGGATCGTCCCATACCGGAGCGAGATGAGCTGACCGAGACCACACGGCTCGAACCGCGACGGCATCAGGAAGAGGTCGGCCCCCGCGTAGATCCGCTGCGCGAGTGCGCCATCGAAGCCCAGCGTGAGCGCGAGCCGTCCTTTGTTCTTCGCGGCGAGGTCGCGCCATTTCTGCTCGTAAGCCGGGTCGCCCGTTCCAAGGACGACAAGCTGCCCGCCCTTTTCGAGAAGCCACGGCGCCACGGCCGTGAGAAGGTCGACGCCCTTCTGCTCCACGAGTCGGCCGATGACGCCGAAGATGGGCGCCGCAGCGTCGCGCTGGAGGCCGGTCTCCTTCTGGAGCGCGGCCTTGTCGATCGCCTTCCCGCTCTGATCGTCGGCTTGATAAGGCGCCGCGATGTGCGGGTCCTGCGCCGGGTCGAAGAACTTCGTGTCGATACCGTTGGTGATGCCCCAGAGATCCGCTTGTCTCTTCCGAAGGAGACCTTCGAGCCGCTCTCCGAATTCAGGGGTGAGGATCTCCTCCGCGTAGCGCTCGCTCACCGTCGACACGATGTCCGCCGCCGCGATCGCGCGCGCCATCAGGTTGGCCTCGCCACGATCTTCGATCGGCAGACGCGCTCGCGGAAGCCCGACGAGCTTCAGAACGGCGGCGCTGGTCCGTCCCTGGTACGCGAGGTTGTGGATCGTGAACACGGTGGCGGCTTTCCGCAGCTGACGGGCCCTCGCGGCGAGTGGGACGAGAAGCGCGGCATGCCAATCGTGCGCGTGCACCACGTCGGGCGGAGTGTCGACGAGATCTTCGACCACTGCGCGGCAAAAGAGCGCGTAGCGTTTCGCATCGTCGTCGTAGCCGTACACCTTGTCGCGCCCGATGCGCACGCTGCGCACGAAGACGGTTCGAACCCCGTCACGGGAGATCTCCGGATATTCGATACGAGCGCGCGCCGCGCCGTACGGTATGGAGTGGGTTCGCGCGCCGGCTGTCGGAATCCCGAACTTTTGTGCGTCTATCGAGCGGTGATACGGCATGTAGACAGTCACGTCGTGTCCGAGCGAGGCAAGGGCCTGCGGTAAAGAGCCCGCGACGTCGGCGAGGCCGCCGACCTTGGCGTAGGGAGCGACCTCGGCAGCCGCGAACGAAATCCGCACGGAGTGGTAAGGATGTTAGCGGCGTGTAAGGACCGGACGCGGCAGCCACTAGGACGCCACGGTTTTGGAAACGGATGCGTTAGACAGGTGGTACCCAAGACAGAGCGCTACAAGGAGGCGGACGAAGGTGAACGCGATGCGGCAGAAGCTCATGTTGGCGGTGGCGGCGGGCGTCGGAAGCGTCGGCCTCTTCGGCGCGGCGGCCCTCGGCGCCTTCGGTACGGATGCCTCCACAGCGGTCGTCTCAGCGATCGCGCCCGCGACCTCGGCCGTGATGGGCGAGGACAAAGATGGCGACCGCCTCAAGCAGCTCCTCGACGGTCTCGTTCAGAAGGGTGTGATCACCCAGCAGCAGGAAGACGCGATCCTCGCGGCGGCGAAGGACACAACGACGGCGAAGGTGCGCACGGTCAAGGTCGCGCGCGACCTCCTCGGCGGGTCGGCGACCTACCTCGGATTCACGCAGCAGGACCTCGTCGCCAAGCTGCCCGGCACGAGCGTCGGCAAGCTCGCCGACGCGACTCCGAACAAGAGCAAGGCGGGCCTGGTCGCGGCCCTTTCGACGGCCGCCAATGCGGAGATCACCAAGGCGCTCACCGACAAGAAGATCACCGACGCGCAGGCCAAGACCCTGCGTGATGGTCTCGCAACCGAGATCAACACCTTCGTCGATCGCACCTGGCCGACGAAGCCCGCGGGCGCGCCACGGGCAGTCGTGCCAAACGTGAAAGCGTTCCTCGGTGACATGCTCCAGACGGCACGCGACTATCTCGGTGGAGTCACGCTCAAGGACATCGCGACCGCGATACGGAGCGGCAAGAGCCTCGGCGACATCGCGAAAGACCAGGGCAAGAGCCGCGACGGTCTCGTGCAGGCACTCACGACCGCCGCGAACACACGGATCGACAAAGCGGTCGCTGACAACAAGCTCACCGCGGAGCAGGCCGCGACCTTCAAGACGAAGGTGGCCGCGGAGATCGCGACGTTCGTCGACCGCAAGGCGCCTGTGAAGAGCACGACCGGCACGGGGACGACGACGAAGACCCCATAACGTAAAGACCTCGCATCGAGATGACGCCGGGCGAAATGCCCGGCGTCTTCGTTTCGGTATCCGTTCGGTCGCGGGTCAAAACGCGTTTTTGCGGTGGCCGTTGACGTAACGGGCTGGGGACTCGGGGGGCGGAGGCGGAATCATGTCGAACCCGCTCACACATGTCGCAACGCGAAGGGCCAGCGTTATAGTCGGCGCGCCAGCGCGAGCAACGGAGTTGGGAATGGAGCGGGTTCTACAGGGTCGCTACAAGATCGAGGAGCCGCTCGGCGTGGGCGGATCTTCTCAGGTTTACCTCGCCCGGGACCAGGCTCTGAACCGCGACGTTGCTCTCAAGGTCCTCGATCCCGAGGCCGCGGCCGACGGGAATCTTCGCCGAATGTTCGTCAAAGAAGCCCGAGCGCTCGCACAGCTTTCGCATCCGAACATCGTCGCGGTCTACGACGTCGGCGAGGTCGACGATTCCCCGTTCATCGTCATGGAGTACCTGCCGGGCGGATCTATGAAGCAGCGCATCGAGCAGGCCGGTCCGCTGAAGACCGGCGACGCGGTGCGCATCGCGATCGAGGTCGCCAACGGACTTGCGTTCGCGCACTCGAAAGGGATCATTCACGCCGACCTGAAGCCAGCCAACATCCTCTTCGACGCGAACGACGCGGCGAAGATCTGTGACTTCGGTATCGCACGTAATCCCCAGGAGGACGCGGACACGCCGCAGCTCTACGCGACCGCGATGTACGTCGCTCCGGAGCGGGTCGAGGGGAAGAGCGCGACCGTCCAGTCCGACGTCTACGGTCTGGGTCTCGTCCTTTACGAAGGCCTCGTCGGCAAACCGCCCTTCACGAGCACCAACGCCGCCGTCCTTCTCCGGGATCACGTCGTCCGGCAGCCCGTCCCGCCGAGCCATCTCCGGCCGTCGCTTCCTCGCGAGCTCGACTCGATCGTTCTGAAGGCGCTCGCGAAGCAGCCGAACCTTCGCTACCAGAAGGCGAGCGACTTCGCGACGGCCCTTCAGCGGATCGAGAACGTGGATAAGGAGCTCGCGACCACGCGCATCGTGATGGCCGATCCGCTCGAGGACTTCGTGCCGAAGACCGAGCAGAGCCCCGTCGTCGCGCTGCTGTCGACCTACGGTCAACCGCTCCGCGGGGCGTTCTTCTCGCTTTGCGCCGCGCTTCCGGTGTTCGCGATGGCGCTGCTCACCGGGTTCGAGCTCATCGGAGCGCTGCTCGCGGCAGGCCTTGTGGCGGTGGTGGCGTTCGCCGGCCAGCTCGGGATCGCGATCGCGATCGCGTGGGTCATGGTGACCGCGTTCGTGTTCATCTTCGTGCCCGGCCTGGCGGTGCTGCTCGGGATCCTCGGCGTATTCCTCTGGTCTCGGAGTGCCCCGGCCGAGCAGATCGCGGTGGCCATGGCGACTCCGGTCCTCACGCCGCTCGGGCTCGCGCCGGCAATGATCCTGACGATGGCGACGTGCTTCGGGCTGACCGGCGTTCTCACCGTCGCCGCGAGCGCCGCTCTCACGATGATCGTCGCGGTCGCTATGGGCGTTCAGTCCCTCGGCGCCTTCGCGCAGACCGGGCTTTCGCTGCGCCAGGAGTCGCTCTTCAATCCGGTACGCGCGGCCGAGGTCAAGTCGGCTCTCCTCACCCTGCTGCAGAACCCAAGCGACCGCTTTGGCCCGCTCGGCACGCAGCTGGATCCCTCGGTCCTCTGGTCGCAGATGGCGGGGCTCGTCTCGCGCCTCGCGACCGCCACGCTCGAGACATGGATCGCGACCGTGCTTGCCTGGACCATCGCCGGGCTGACGGTATGGACGGTCACACGTATCTTGCGGACGTTCTTCGACACTCTGCTCCGGCGGCCGAAGCGCTGGTTTGCCCTCTACGTCATGGCCGCCGGCGCCGGCGTCGTCGCGGGCGCGGGGATCCTGTACATGCTTTCGGTCAGCCTCTCGATGCTCGACAACGCGCCGGACCGGCCGACGAACGGTGTGCTGCTGCTCTCGGCGATCACCGGAGCGATCCTGTCGCTCGCGCTCGGCATCATCATCGGCGCGACGGAAAAGCCAGAGCCCGAGGAGCAGGAGTCGATCCCCCTGTCCGCACGAAGACTGCCGGTCCGTTAGCTAGCGCGGTTTCTTCGCCGGCGCTTTCTTCGCGGGCAGCATCTTCGCGTAGGCGTGCGCGTGATCGACCCAGGCGCGCAGCTTCGCTGGACTCTTCACCACGCCCTCAGGGACGATAAAGAACCCGGTCATCGGACGTCCAGGCATTGGCTCGAACCCTTCTGCGGTCTTCGCGCCGGCAATGCTGAGGTCGTCGCCGAACTTCACGACGATCTTGTCCTGGAAGGTGCCGGCGAACATCTTGCCGTGCAGGAAGAACGCGGGATAGCCGAACATCGGTCGCTGCTGCACGGCCGGGTCGGCCGGCTTCGCTTTCTCGAATGTCGCGATGAGCTCGGGCGGAGATTTCTTCCAGGCCACCGGCGCAAAGGTACGCCAGTCGTAGAATCAGGATCACGCGGGTGTGTTGTAGTGGTAGCAAACAACCTTCCCAAGGTTGCAGTACGGGTCCGATTCCCGTCACCCGCTCAGTAAAAACCTAGATGACCACACAATTCGCGCTGCGACCGGCGATCGATTAGCGATGGATCGCGCCCTCATCCAATTCATCTGCATCCGCAAAACGCATCGCCGTAAGCCGCCTGTCGATCCCTCGAGCCCATTCAACGTCGCGGAAGAGGGCGGATGG
>Ga0209057_1002900_pt1 | contig 12934 bp, 14 predicted proteins | sample GraSoiAngelo_146_FD_185903 | JGI IMG/M metagenome (GOLD analysis project Ga0209057, IMG submission 185903) | Grasslands soil microbial communities from the Angelo Coastal Reserve, California, USA - 14_1009_05_30cm (SPAdes) (version 2) | ecosystem: Environmental > Terrestrial > Soil > Grasslands ... | reverse complement strand
CTTGGTCAAGAAGTCAGGCACGGGCTATCTGCTGGTGGTCCTGTCCGCCTTCCTCTTTGCCGCCGGCGGCAACGCCGTCAAGGTGCTCTTCGGGCGGGGCTACTCGCCGCTCGTGCTGGCGCAACTCCGAATTGGGTTCGCCTTCGCCTGGCTCCTCGTCATCCTGCTCGCCGTCCGGCCGAGGCTGCTTCGCGTCGATCGTCGCGAGCTTCCCGCGCTGGCGGTCTTCGGCACCATCGGCCTGGCCGGGGTCCAGCTCAGCTACTACCTGACGATCGCCCGGATCAACATCGCGGTCGCGCTGCTGGTCCAGTACCTGGGTCTGGTCGCGGTGACGGCGTTCGAGCGGTATCAGCGCCAACAGGCGGTGCCGGCCCAGGTCTGGGGCGCCCTCGCGATGGTATTGGTGGGCGCCTTCTTCGCCGTGGGCGCCTACCAGCCGGCGCTCCTCCGCGTCAACCTGCCGGGTGTCATGCTGGGCCTGGTGGCGGCTGCTTTCTTCGCCTTCTACGTCCTGCGGGCATCGACGCTGACACGGCGGCTCAATACCTGGACGTTGCTCGTCTACGGATTTGGCGCCGGTAGCATCATGTGGGCGGTGTTCGATCTCGTCAGTGGGACGGCCCTGCCGCCGGACTGGCGCATCTGGGTCGTCATGGCTCTGGTGGGCCTGATCGGCACGCTGGCCGCGCATGGCCTCTTCGTGTGGGCCCTTCGAACCATCCGCCCTTCGTCGGCGGGGATCGTGTCCACCGCTGAGCCGGTCTTTGCCGGCTTGATCGCGTTCCTCGTCCTCGGCGACCGGCTGCAGCCGTTGCAAGTCTTCGGCGCGGCCGTGATCGTCGCCGGCATCATCATCGTCCAGGCGGGCAGCGCCGACGCCGGCGTCACGGCGCCACCCATCCAATGACGGCGATGGTCCTCGAGCGGGTGCGCGAGCGGCTCGTCCCCGGCGAGGTCCTATGGAAGCTGCATTACGAGCCCTCCTGCAGCAGCACGCAGGAGCTCGCCCGCGCCGCCGCCGCTCGCGGTGCGGGCGAGGGCTGGACGGTGGTGACCGACGTGCAGCGGCAGGGCCGAGGACGCCTGGGACGATCCTGGGTTGCCCCGCCGGAGACGGCGCTCCTCTTCTCCACCATCCTTCAGCCCCCGCTCGATGTCCTGCCCCTACTGCCGCTGCTGGCGGCGCTGGCCGTCGCGGGTGGGATCGAGGGCTCCACAGGCGCGGTGCCCGATCTCAAATGGCCAAACGACGTCCTCCTCAACGGCAAGAAGCTGGCCGGCATCCTGCTGGAACGACCGGCGGGTCCGGACGTCGTTCTCGGGGTGGGCCTGAACGTCAACCAAGCGCGTCAAGAGGTGCCGGACGGCGGCACCTCGCTGGCCCTCGAATTGGGCCATGAGCTGGAGCGCGAACCTCTGCTGGCTGCCATTCTCAACGACCTCGGTTCCGTCTACGAGCGGGCCGATCGCGAAGGCTTGGGCTGGATCGTTCCGGGCTGGCGCAGCCGGAGCTCGATGCTCGGCGAGGCGGTCAGCTTCCATCGGGATGGCACGCTGATTCGCGGGATCGCCGAGGACGTCCTCGCGGACGGCGCGCTGCGCGTCCGCCTCGAGGACGGCACCCAGATCAGCGTCGTCGCCGGTGAGGTCGAACGCCTGCGGACGGCTCAGTCGTAGGTCTTGCCGTTGTCCTGGATATAACCGGCCTCGTGGGTTCCCTTGGGATCGTGGTGGGTGAAGTGGATGAGACCACCCTGCGCGTTCCAGACATACTCGCCATGGGCGACCACGTGGTCGCCCAATGCGACCGGGACGCGCGGCGCGATCGAGATGTTGTGCTCCACCTCGACGGTGAGATCGCCCGAAGAGAGCTTGAGAATGAACTGCTCGTGCGTCCCGGTCGAGCTGGTGCGGTCGGGCAGCAGCCGCGTGACGGTTCCGTCCGCCGTCACCTCAACATATGATTGCCGGCTGTGGAAGTCGGCGACGATCGCTGCGTCATCCGGCTGCGCCGATCCGCCGCACGCCGCGAGCAGCACGGCGAGGCCGCCGGCTAAGACGCGCGCGATCGTTTGCGAGCTAACTAACCTTCACGTCTCCCGTCATCGCGGCGTGGATCGAGCAGTGATACTTGACATCGCCCGCGGTGTTGAAGGTGAAGAAGAATTTGGTGCCCGCGCTGCACAGGCCGGAGTCAAAGGTCGTGGTGTCGTCGGACGTGACGCTGTGCTGGGCGTCGGTGGCGACCCAATCCCACTCGACCGTCTGTCCCTTGGTCACGGTCACGGTCGACGGCTCGAATTTGCCGACCGTGTTCGGGTCGGGATTGAGCTTGACGACCTGGGATGCCGTGCCGCTGGTCGTGCCGCCCTTGGGCGTGCAGGCGGAGGTGCCGCCGTCGCTGCTCGAACTGCCGCATGCGGCCAGTACCAGGCCACTCGCCGCCGCCACGATTGCCATCTTCCACACGGTCACGTCGTCCTCCTTGCCGAAATGGTTGATCCCCCGACTGAGTCTACGGGGCGATCGCGCGCCCACGGCGTGGAATCGTGCCCGCCGGCCGAGAATCAGGTGCTGACCGTACTAGTCCGGCAGGCTCGCGAATTCGCGGCGCGCGTCGCGTACCCAGAGCGCGGTCGCGCCCACCGCGATGACGACGCCCGCGATCAGCACGACCGGGTTAAGGATGAGCCCGGTGAGAAGCAACGCAATCCCGAGCGCCAGCACGGCCGGCCAGATGCTCGGCGGCGGGAGATGGAAGGCGTCGTGGGATTCGGCGTGCGACGCCGGCTCAGGCTCCGTCATGCGCCGAAGTTGTTGTAGATCAGGGCCCAGGCGAAGGCCAGGCCGAACATGATCAGGGCTGTCACGAACAGCAGCATCCCGAGACGAACGTTCTTGCGTGCTTCTTCTTTATGCATCAACGACCACTGGAAACTATAGCCTCCCGATCATTCGGTCAGCCACCATTACGGCGAAGAGCAGCCCGAGGTAGGCGATCGAGTAATCGAAGAGCAGGCGTGACCACCGCTGCCGCTGATTGCGGAGGTTGACGACCGCGAGCGCGATGAACACGCCCCCAAGGACGGCCGCCCCGGCCAGGTAGAGCAAGCCAAGCGCGCCCGTCACGACGACCGCGAGCGTGACGGCGACCAGCACGAGTGTGTACAGCAGGATCTGGCGGCGGGCGACTGCCTCGCCGCGGACGACGGGTAACATCGGGACCCGCGCACGCGCGTAATCGCCCTTGAGCCGAAGGGCCAGCGCCCAGAAGTGCGGCGGCGTCCAGAGGAAGATGACGGCGAAGAGATAGATCGCGGTCAGGTCGACGCGGTGCGTCACGGCGGCCCACCCCACGACCGGCGGGACCGCGCCGGCAGCGCCCCCGATCACGATGTTCTGGACGGTCCAGCGCTTGAGCCAGAGCGTGTAGACGAAGACGTAGAAGAGCAGGCCGCTGATCGCCAGTGTCGCGGTCAGCACGTTGACCCAGAAAGCCAGGAGCACGAAGGCGGCCAGGCCGAGCGCGATGCCGAAGAGCAAGGCGTGGCTAGGCGCGATCCGGCCGTCGGGCAGCGGGCGGCGTCGCGTGCGGAGCATAGCTCCGTCGAGGTCGCGGTCGATCCAGCAATTGATGGCGCCGGCGCCCGCGGCGGCCAGGGCCCCGCCAAGCAGGGTGAGGACTACCAGGCCGGTCGACGGCCAGCCGCGCTCGGCCATCATCATCCCGCCCAATGCGGTGATGAGTAGCAACGGGATGATGCGCGGCTTGGCGAGGCTGACATAGTCGAGTACGACCTCGCGCGCGGGCCGGGGTGGCTGGCGGGCATGATCAGCGACGGCAACCGGCGCACCGCCGGCCGGCAGCCGGTCGGCGAGGACGGCAAGGACGACGGTGCCGGCCCAGACAGCGCTGGCAAGGGCCAGGTGCAGGCCGCGCAAGGCCGCCGGGAGGTGCAGCGTGACGACGGCGGCACCGACCGCAACCTGGAAGGCGAGCGCCGCCAGCGTGAGCGCCACCGTCGCCCGCACGGCGCGCTGCACCCGGTGGCGGTTGAGCAACGCGAAAAGACTCACGATGATCAGCACCCCGATCGCGGCGGCAAGGCCGCGATGGAGGAGTTGGATCGCGGGATAGCCCTCGAAGCTCAGGCTGAAGCCGCCGCCACAGAGCGGCCAGGCAGCGCAGCTACTGCTCGCACCACTGCCCACAACCAGGGAGCCGCTGAGGATCAGCAGATAAGTGCCGGCCGCTGCGGCACGTGCTAAAGGAACGGAGGCTCGATCCGTTGCCGTGGTCGGGCGAGCGACGCTCGCCGCGACAGCGGTCACGCAGACCGCGGCAAGGAGCGCCATCGCGGTGGCGAGGTGCGCCAGCACGATCATCGGCGGCAGCTCGAGACGGACCGTGATCGCGCCCAGGACCACCTGCGCCACCAGAAGGCCGAGCGCAACCATCGCCGGAATCACGATGTCGCGGCGCTTCCGCCAGGCGAGCAAGGCGACGGCCGCCGTGAGCACGATGAGGGCGCTGGCGAGCGAGGCGGTGGTGCGGTGGGAGTACTCGATGATGGCGTGCAGGTTCAGGGGCGGCAGCAACCGGCCGTGACAGAGGGGCCAGTCGGGACAGCCGAGGCCGGAGCCCGAGACGCGAACGACGCCACCCAGCACGACCAGGGCGTACGTCACGAGCGCGGCCGCGACGGTCAGCAGCCGAAAGGCTTTCATCGTGGAGGCTAGCTGTGTTCGGCGCCCGCGGTCACGCCGCGGCGCAGATCTCGAATCGGACGCCCACTGCGAACCGGCGGGACGCTGTCGAAGTTATGAGCCGGCGGCGGCGACGAGGTCGCCCATTCCAGCGTGTTGCCTTCCCAGGGATCCCGGGGCGCCTGCCGGCCGCCGCGAACACTGAGCGCGAAGTTCACGATGAAGGTCAGGATGGCGAGCGCGATCATGAACGCCCCGAAGGTCGCCAGCAGGTTCCAGGGCGCCCAATCGGTCCGGTTCGAATACCACATCGCGATTCGGCGCGGCATCCCCTCGAGCCCGAGGAAATGCATTGGCATGAAGGTCAGGTTGAAGCCGACCAGTTGCAGCCAGAACTGGATCTTGCCGAGGGTTTCGTTCAGGTAGCGTCCGGTCATCTTCGGAAACCAGTAGTAGAAGGCGGCGAAGACGCCGAACACACTTCCACCGAAGAGCACGTAATGGATGTGCGATACGACCCAATACGTGGCGTGGATCTGGTAATCGACGGCCAGCGACGCCATGAAGACGCCGTCAACCCCGCCCATCAGGAACATCAGGACAAAGGCGACGGCAAAGAGCATCGCGGACGTGTACTTGATGGAGCCGCCCCACAGCGTGGCCAGCCAGTTCAACACCTTCACGCCCGAGGGAACGGCAATCAGGGCGGTGGTCGCCATGAAGAATTCCTGGAGCTGCAGCGGCAGTCCGGTCGTGAACATGTGGTGCGCGAAGACCATGAAGCCGAGCACGCCGATGGCGGCCATGGAGAAGGCCATCGCGCGGTAGCCGAAGATCGGTTTTCGGCTGAACACGGGGATGATCTCGGAGACGATCCCGAAGGCGGGCAGGATCATGATGTAGACCGCCGGGTGCGAGTAGAACCAGAAGATGAACTGGTACAGCAGCGGATCCGAGCCGTGGGTGAAGAAGTGGGTGCCCAGCTGGCGATCCATCAGCACCATGCCGAGCACGCCGGCGAGAAAGGGGCTGGCCAGCAGCGTCAGCCCAGCGGTGATCTCCATGGACCAGACGAAGAGCGGAAGCCGGAACCACGTCATCCCCGGCGCCCGCATGTTCTGGATCGTCACCAGGAAGTTGATCGCGCCCATGATCGACGAGATCCCCAGGATGTGCAGCCCGAGGATCCAGAGGTCCTGGCCGATTCCGATCGCGTAGGCCTTCTCGGTCAGCGGCACATAGCCCGTCCAGCCGGCAGCGGCGGCCCCCGTCTTCGTCAACAGTCCGCTATACATCGTCAGGCCGCCGAGCGGAATCAGCCAAAAGGAGAAGGCGTTGATCCGCGGAAACGCCATGTCGCGGGCTCCGATCATCAGTGGGACGAAGTAGTTGCCGAAGCCGGAGAAGACCGGGATGATCCAGAGGAAGATCATGGTCGTCCCGTGGAGGGTCATGATCTCGTTGTAGGTCTGCGGCGCGAGAAAATGATTGTTCCCGACGGCGAGCTGGGTGCGCATCAGCAGCGCAAAGATGCCGCCGACCAGGAAGAAGGCAAAGGTTGTGTAGAGATAGAGGATCCCGATCTTCTTGTGGTCGACCGTGGTCAGCCACGACATGATGCCGCTTGCGGGGCGGGTTTCGCTCCGCGGCAGGGCGATGCTAGCCATGTGCCTCCTTCATCCTCCGGTCACGGTGATGGTTCCCCGCATGTTGTTCGCTTCGTGGAATTTGCAGACATAGCTGTACGTCCCGGCCTTCGTGAACTTGACCTCGAAGGTGTCACCCTGGTTCATGGGGTCCGAGCTTGGCACCTGATTGTTGTCGAAGACCACGTTGTGCACGAGCGACCCGTTGTTCTTCCACTGGATGACATCGCCGATCTTCGCCGTCGCTGTGGTCGGCTCGAACTTCAGGGCGTCCGTCTCCCCGACATTGACCCCAGCAGGCACGCCGGTCACCTTCTCGGCCGCCGCGCCAGGTGGGGCTGCGCCGCTCAAGAAAGCCTGGTAATCCGCGTCCGACACGGCGTCCACTTCCAGGAGCATTGAGAAGTGATTGAGCCCGCAGAGCTCATTGCATTGGCCCAAGTATTGCCCTGGCTGGCTGGCCTCGATCCAGCCGCTGTTTTGATAACCGGGCTTGGCGTAGATCTGCCCACCCAGACGCGGCACCCAGAAGGAGTGAAGCACGTCCTTGCTCGTGACCTGCAGGCGGACGACCTGGCCCACCGGGATGGTCAGCTTGGTGATGCTCGTCTTGCCGTTCGGGTACTTGAAGGACCAGGCCCACTGGATGCCCGTCACCTGGATGGTCTGTTGCGGCGGCGGCCCGTTTCGCACGTAATCCATCCGCAGCGTGGTCCGGACGAACAGAAACGACACGATCACCAGCGGGACCGCCGTCCAGAGGATCTCCAGGCGAGGGTTGCCATGCACCTGGGCCGGCTCGCGATCATCCGTGCGGCGAAAGCGTAGCGCCGCGTAAACGAGCAAGCCACCCACGATGACGAGCACCGCCATCGCGATCCAGAAGACGCTGGTGTAGACGCTGACGATGTCGCAGGCATTCGGGCCGGCGCAGTTCAGCGGCGTGACACTGACCGCGCGCACGCCCACGAGTGTAGCGACCAGCGGCGTGATCATCGGTGAAAAAGCCACCAGCGGCCCCCGGGTTGCCGCTCGCCATTGCGCTCCTGCGCCGTGCGGCGGGCGTCGTGCATGGCGTCGTACCAGAACGTCAGCGCCAGCAGGAAGGTGCTGATGAAGACCAGCAGCGACACCATCTCAACCAGCAGCGAGAGCAGCACCATCGTGCTGCCGCGCGGCTTCCAGAACGCCAGCAATTCCGCGGTGGCGCCCGGGATGTTCAGTGTCACCAGGAAGAGCAGGACCACACCGAAGAGGAAGACCACGGCCTTCTTCGGTTGACGGTTGTACAGCTGGCCCAGGCCGGGCACCACCGAGAGCCAGGTCGCCAGCCGGACACGCGCGCGGCGTCGGGGCGGGCTTTCGACCGGGGCTGGATGCAGCTCGACCACAGGTGCTGGAACAGCTACCGCTGGAACATCCGGTAGCAGTAGAAGGCCACCAGCAGCAAGGTACACACCGCCCAGACGAGAACGAAGAAGAAATCGCCGGCTCCCGGGTCACGAGTGAGATTGATCAGCTGGACGAGGGCGGGGAACATCAGCCGCCCGCCTTGTGCGCCTTGGTCACGTCGAGCAGGTTCTCCGCCACGATCACGAGCGCGGTCAACCCGACGATCACCGCGAAGGCCACCACGGTCCCGATCAAGTTCTTGAGCTGCTGGCGTCTCATCGGGGTCCCCGGAGAATCGCAGATTCGAGGGGGTGATTCATGGACGGCTCGTGTACTGCTGCCACATCCGGACCCAGTGCACCAGCAGGTTGATGTTGGCGTTGATCGGCTGCGGGAGCAGCTTGTTGGCGCCCCACGCCGGCATGATCGTGCCCTTGTGTTCCTCGCCCGTGTTGCCCAGGTAGATGCAGCGGTAGTAGTAGTCGTCGTTGAAGAAGCCCAGCCGGTTCTGGTCATTCAGCGGCGGGCCCTTGCCCCCCTCACCGGTGGCCCCGTGACACTGCGCGCAGTTGTTCTCATAGAGCTGGGGCGCCTTGTCGAAGGTCCCAAAGGGATTTGCCACCAGGTTCTGGTGGGCGCCCGCCTGGTCGGTCGCCTGGCGGTTGCCGTTGTGGCAGATGATGCAGCCGCTCTCGTCGATCCCCAACCCTTTATAGGCATTGGGGATGAAGCCGGTGAGCTGCGCCACGACCGGCTTGTTCGTCGACGGGTCGTTGACGACCTTACCGTTGGCGTCGAGCACGTAGTAGGGCTGGGCCTTTGGATCGAGGCAGCTGATGGCGGGGGCCGCCGCCGCGGAAGGCGACGCCGCCGGTGAGGCCGCCGGGCCGGGTGAGGCCGCCGTCGCGGGCGCGGCGGAAGACGATGGCGCGGCCGACGCCGAGGGCTTGGGCGAGGCTGTCGCCTTGGCCGAGGCCGACGGGCTCGCCGACGCACTGGCGGCCGCCGTGGCCGGCCGGCAGATCAGCGTCTCCTGGCCGTACTTGGCGAAGACCGAGTCGGTGATCACGGAGGGATGGTTCGGACCGAGCCGCTCGGCCGCCTTTTGCGGACCGATCTTCGCGATGTCGGGGACGTGGCAGGTGATGCAGCGCTCGACCATGAACTGCCCGTTGACCTGGACTTTGGGGAAGAGCTGCTGGACCTGGATGGGAAAGTCCTGGCCGTACTGCGCCGCGTACTTCTCCTGGATCGGCGCCCACGGACGGCTCAGGTCCTGGTAAAAGGCGAAGCCGAGCAGCAGCAGGAACGCCACGCTCACCGCCAGGAAGGCGCGCCCTAGCACGGGCTCCCTCCGCAGGTCTGGGGATTGCCCAACACCCAGCCCCAGTCCCAGATGAACTCATGGCCACGGAAGAAGGTTCCGATGATGACGAGCGCCACCACGATCGCGGTGTAGAGCGCGAAGAGGATGATGGCGACTTTCCGTTCGGACGGCCGCCGGCTGGGGTTGCGATCGAGGAACGGCACCAGAATCATGAGCACGATCACGAACGTCGGAAAGGCGACGCCCGCCATCAGCGGCGGGAAGCGCGAGAGCAGTTCCTGCAGGCCGAGAAAGTACCAGGGCGCCTTGGAGGGGTTCGGCGTCATGCCCGGGTTGGCCTGGCCTAACAATGGTGCCTGCAACCAGACCGAGACCAGGATCAAAAAGGCCGTCATCGCGACCGCGGCGATGAACTCCTTGAAGACGAACTCGGGGAAGGAGACGACCATTTCGTCCTCACTGTCGTCGCGGACGGTCGACGGCGCCTCCACCGAGCGGCGGCGCTGCTCCACCCGGTCGCGGGCGGCGATGCGGTCGCGGGCTTCAGTGGCCATGCTTAATTACAGCCCCCCGCTGAAGCCATCTTTTCGGACTCGCCAGAAGTGGACGACCATCAAGAGGAATGCCGCCAGCGGCAGTCCGACGACGTGCAAGACGTAGAAGCGCAACAGTGCATTGTCACCGACCACCCGCCCGCCGATCAGCAGGTACCGGGTATAGGGTCCGGCGATGGGAGCGTACTTCGCCATGTTGGTGCCGACCGTCACCGCCCAGATGGAGAGCTGGTCCCAGGGCAACAGGTATCCGGTGAAGCTCAGCAGTAGCGTGATCAGCAGCAGCAGGGTGCCGACACCCCAGTTGAACTCGCGCGGCTTCTTGTAGGACCCGGTCAAGAACACGCGCGCCATGTGGAGCCAGACGGTGATCACCATGGCGTGCGCCGCCCAGCGGTGCATGTTGCGGATGACGCCACCGAAGGTGACGACGAACTGCAGGTCGCGCATGTCCTGGTAGGCGTGACTGGTGGAGGGCACGTAGTAGAACATCAGGAAGAGCCCGGTGACGGTCAGCACGATGAAGAGGAAGAAGGACAGTCCACCGAGGCACAGCGTGTACGACATCCGGATCCAGGAGCGGCGCACGCGGACCGGATGGATGTGAAGGAAAAAGTTCGTGAGCGCCGTGCGGGCCGCGATCTTGTCGGTGAGCGGAAGGCCATGACGGAAGACCGAGCCAACCATCTGCCCGATGACCGCGAACATCTCATCCAGCGCCGCACGGATAACGGTCATGAATCCTCCTGGCTAGCCGATCAGACTTTCAGGCGGAAAGCGCGATCCACGATGACGGAGCGGTCAATCAACAGTTTCCCATCCGGGGCAACCTCGAGGTGGACGCGGTCCATCGGCCGGGGCGCGGGCCCGAAGAAGTTGATGGCGTCGCGGAAGTAGCGGCTACCGTGGCAGGGGCACTTGAAACCGGGCAGGGCGGGGTTGGCTTTTGTTGCCAGCTGGCCGGTATCCGGGTCCTTGGAGATCGAGGTGCCGGCGTCCACCAGGTCGCTGGTGACGTCCTGAAAGTAGCGCGGCGTGCAGCCCAGGTGGGTGCAGATCAAGCTGATCGCGTAAAAGCCGTTGGGATCGTGGTTGATGACGACGCGCTTGTCGATGAGGACCGTCGTCGACCCGACGGCATAGGTGGTCGGTGGGTCCGCCTTGAAGGCCGGCGGGTCCTCGTAGGTGGCGTTCGGGTAGATGAACTTGAGACTCTGGTAAAGGGCGATCGCCGAGGCAACCGAAAAGCCAACCCAGCCGGTGATAGCCAGAAAGCTCCGCCGCGACATCTCGCGGCTGTCCTCCATCAAGCGTCGGAATGAAGCCGCCATCAGACGAAGGGGTTATGGGCTGGCGGCGTGAGGATCGTCGCGAAGATGATCGTCGACGCCATGATGATGATGAAGAGCGCGGCGACGAGCAGGCAGCCGAAATCCGCCTTGATCGCCGCCACCACGCCGTGCACGCAGTCGAGGATAGCAAAGCGAGCGGAAGCTAAACATCGGGTCTTGGCCCTAGGCCGTCAGCGCCTTCCGCTTGCGAACGTACTCGTTGACCAGGGACACCAGCGTGGCATGGCTCCAGGTCAGCGGCGAGACCGAGATGGGAGCTTTGGTGTAGGGATCGAGCTGCTCGGAGAGCACGCCGCTGGGGAAAGCGGCCCCCGCAACCCACTCCAGGATCTCGTGCGCCTTCTTCAGGTCGTCGAGCGAGCGCGCCTGGCTCACCAGCCATTGCCCGTACCACATCGTGCAGATGAACCACGGGTTGCCGGGCACATTGCCGATGTCCTGGCTCACCTGGTAGTACCAGTCGTTCTCGTAGCGCGCGATGCCGCCAACCGCGGTCTTGCACCAGAGGCGCTCGTAAACCGCCTTCATCGTGCTGACGATCTGCGGATCGTCGGCGGCGAACATGCCGAAGTACCACAGCCCGTAGACGCTGGAGTCGATCGTCAGGTCGCGCGCCGTCGTCCCATCCGCTCGGACGTAGATGCGGCGGATGAATCGGTTCAGCTCGGGATCGAAGAGGAAGCGCAGCGTGCCCTGCCTGATCCCGTCGGCCACACCCCGGTAGCGGTCGGCCAGTGTCATCTCCCCGTAAAGGGCCGCGAAGTTGGCCGCCGCCCGCAGGCCGGCCCAGACCGTCGCCACCGTGAAGCTCATCACCCCGCGACGCTCCTCCCAGAGGTCGTAGCTGGGCTGTGGCAACCCGGTCAGGGGGTCGATGTAGCTGGCCAGGAAATCGCCGACCAGGATGATCAACGGCCGGTAATAGGCCTTGAAGAACTCGAAGTCGCGATGGCGATCGTAGTGCTGCCAGAGGGCGAAGAGGACCAGGCCGGTCTCGTCCTCCTGGATCGGGTATTGCGGCTTGCCGGTGGCATCGACCCAGGGATGCCAGCTGCTGCCCGGATCGCCCGCCGGCGTGTACTTGTGGCGGAAGTAGCCGTCCTTGGTCACGATCCGCGCGCAGAGCTCGAAGAACCGCCGGGGCACGTCAACATAGCCGGCCTGGTCCATGGCGTAGACGGCCAGCGCAGCGTCGCGCGGCCACATATAGCTATAGGTGTCGCGGGCGAACTTGATGATGTCGGTGTCGTTGGCGGCGAGCACCGCCCCGCCGCTGTCGATCTGGGTCCGCACCACCAGCAGGCAGCGGCGGAAGAGGTCGGCGACCTGTGGCGAGAGGTCCCCGAACTCGCGCTCTTCCTTGTTGACCCAGGCGATCCAGTAGGAGCGCGTGCGCTCGAGAAACGCCTCGGGTCCCCGCAGCGTGACGACGTCGGCGACCGTCTGCAGCTCGGCAAGGTTGCGCGCGGCGATCAGCCAGTGGTAGGCGGTCACGGTTTGCCCCTGTGCGATGCGGCCAACCTTGAGCGCGAGCGTCATGTCGACCGAGCCCTGCTCGATGGGGTTGTTGCCGAGCTCGCCATCCTCGGCGTCCCGCCAGGTTCCCTGCGCGCCACCGACGTCTTTCTTGCCGCAGGCGTACCCGTCCAGCCCGATGCGATCGCCCACCTGGCCGCAGGCGGCGAAGCAGCGTTGACCCTTGTAGGCGACCAGTCCTTTGACGGCCGGGTAGTACATCACGGTGTCGCCGACTTCCGTGCCGTAGATGTGCCAGTCGTAATGGAAGAAGAGCCGAACCTCCCGCTCCGGCCCTTCGTTGTGGACCTTGACCCGGCGAAGGAACATGTCGCGGCCGAGGTCGACCGTGTCGTTGAAGGTCAGGCTGAGCGCGAGATCCGGATGTCGAAGGGTGACGTTCGTAACCAGGGTGTCGGGGAGGTAGACGAGGTTGCG
>Ga0209057_1002899_pt1 | contig 12935 bp, 8 predicted proteins | sample GraSoiAngelo_146_FD_185903 | JGI IMG/M metagenome (GOLD analysis project Ga0209057, IMG submission 185903) | Grasslands soil microbial communities from the Angelo Coastal Reserve, California, USA - 14_1009_05_30cm (SPAdes) (version 2) | ecosystem: Environmental > Terrestrial > Soil > Grasslands ... | reverse complement strand
GATCCCCAAAGCGGCGACGAGACGCGCCCGTTCCTGCCACTCTTCTTCGGTTAACGATCGCCCCTACCATGGCGCCTGCTCCTTTGGAGCAGCTACGCCGGGGGCGGTTAGCTCAGCTGGTTAGAGCACTGCCCTGATAAGGCAGAGGTCTCTGGTTCGAGTCCAGAACCGCCCACCGCGGTTCTCTCATCCCAAGAAGCCGCGCATCGCAGCTATGCTGGCCGCGCCCTTTTCGGGGCCGTGGCTCAGCTGGTAGAGCGTCTCCTTTGCAAGGAGAAGGTCAGGAGTTCGAATCTCCTCGGCTCCACCGCTCATGTTGTCGGCGTATCATGGAGATTCCGCCGGCTTGCAGCGATGTCTACGGCGAGGAGGCCAGCCCGCGTATAACCAGCTTCCGAATGATCGTGCGTTCGAGCCCGTGCACGTCTCTGTGCCGTGCCCGGACTCGAGCGAACGGTGAACCTTAACAAGTGAAGAGGAAGACGAAAACGAGTTTCGCCAATAGCGAAGTTCGTACCGATCGTCAATTTATTTTTGAGAACCAACAGCATCTGCCTGCCCTCGTGGGCCGGGCTGGATGCTGGATTAGGTCAAGCTACAAAGGGCGCACGGCGAATGCCTTGGCGCTAGAGGCCGACGAAGGACGCGGTCACCTGCGATAAGTTCCGGGTAGCTGGTAGCAAGCGTTGATCCGGAAATTTCCGAATGGGGAAACCCGGCCAGGTTTATCCCTGGTCACCCGCACCTGAATTCATAGGGTGCGTGGAGGGCACCGAGGGAACTGAAACATCTCAGTACCTCGAGGAACAGAAATCATTCCCTGAGTAGTGGCGAGCGAAACGGGAATAGCCCAAACCTTTTCCGCGTGATAGGCGGCAGTCGTTGCGGAAAGGGTGTTGTGAGGCGTGACGGTGGACCTGCCGGTCCACGACGGAGTCCATAAAGCTGATCGTTAGCAGAAGGTGCCTGGAACGGCCCGCCATAGACGGTGATAGCCCGGTACGCGAAAGCGATCAGTCTCCGGTCACTGCTCTCGAGTACCACCCGGAAGGTCTCCAGGGTGGGAAACCAGTCAGACCATTGTCTAAGGCTAAATACCTCTAGCGACCGATAGTGAACCAGTACCGTGAGGGAAAGGTGAAAAGCACCCCGGGAGGGGAGTGAAATAGAAACTGAAACCGTGTGCCTACAAGCAGTCGAAGCGTGTTGCCGCGATTCGTCGCGGTAGCGTGACGGCGTGCCTATTGAAGAATGATCCGGCGAGTTAGCTGTATGCGGCGAGGTTAAGGCCTGACGGCCGAAGCCGAAGCGAAAGCGAGTCTGAATAGGGCGTGGGTCGCAAGACCCGTAGTCGCATGCACTAGACCCGAAACCGAGTGAGCTACCCATGGCCAGGTCGAAGCGGAGGTAAAACTCCGTGGAGGACCGAACTCTTCAACATTGAAAAGTTGAGAGATGAGCTGTGGGTAGAGGTGAAATGCCAAACGAACTCGGAGATAGCTGGTTCTCCTCGAAATAGCTTTAGGGCTAGCGTCGCGCGTTCATTTGCTGAGGTAGAGCACTGAATGGGCTAGGGGGCTTATCGCTTACCAAACCCAATCAAACTCCGAATGCGGCAAATCGAAGCGTGGCAGTCAGTCTCCGGGGGCTAAGCTCCAGAGACAAAAGGGAAACAGCCCAGACCAACAGCTAAGGTCCCGAAATCCAGGTTAAGTGGCAAAGGATGTTGGATCGCTCAGACAACCAGGATGTTGGCTTAGAAGCAGCCATCATTGAAAGAGTGCGTAACAGCTCACTGGTCGAGTGGTCCAGCGCCGAAAATCTAACGGGGCTCAAACCTGGTACCGAAGCTTTGGATTCACGATTCACTTCGGTGAATCGAGAGTGGTAGAGGAGCGTTCTCGGCGCAGTGAAGGTGGACCGTGAGGACCGCTGGAGCTCCGAGAAGTGCGAATGCCGGAACGAGTAGCGAAATGTGCGTGAGAAACGCACACGCCGTATGCCTAAGGTTTCCTGAGGAAGGTTAATCCGCTCAGGGTCAGTCGGTCCTAAGACGAGGCCGAAAGGCGTAGTCGATGGATGTCCGGTTTATATTCCGGAACCACTCAAGACCGTTATCAACAAAGGGGTGACCCACCCTGGTAGTCCCAGCGCACTTTGGCTATGTACGTCTAACGTCGTAACCGTCTCTGGATAGGTAAATCCGTCCGGAGGTCAAGGTGAAAACGGAATGCGAGCCGCAGCAATGTGGCAAGTGGGATGAGCCAGATTGGCAAGAAAAGCCTCTAGTGAGGTCGAGAGTGACCGTACCGCAAACCGACGCAGGTAGGCGGGTGGAGTACACCAAGGCGATCGGGAGAACCCTCCTAAAGGAACTCTGCAAAATGACCCCGTAACTTCGGGAGAAGGGGTGCATCGCACGCTCTCGCTTTACCGTGAGAGGAAGTGATCGATGCCTCAGATAAACGGGCCAAGCGACTGTTTAACAAAAACACAGGTCTCTGCGAAGGGGAAACCCTACGTATAGGGGCTGACGCCTGCCCAGTGCCGGAAGGTCAATGGGAGAGCTGAAAGGCTCGAACTGAAGCCCCGGTGAACGGCGGCCGTAACTATAACGGTCCTAAGGTGGAAATCGCTGCCTTAGAGAAATCCGACTATGTGCTGAGATCTCCGAGCATCCAGTGCTACTGCGCACCGTAGTGACAACGCATCTGGTGCGGACAATCAGCAGGAAAGACCGATCGCAGAAATGCGAGCGGAATCCTCAGAGACCATACGTCGGACATCCGCGCGTGTTTCGGATGAAGAGATGGTCCCATCTGCATGGCGACATGCAGGAGTAGTTCGCCCAAGGACGACTACTCACTCGATCGAACGTGATCGAGGAAGGCAATCAGCGAAATTCCTTGTCGGGTAAGTTCCGACCCGCACGAAAGGCGTAACGACTTGGCCGCTGTCTCTAGGAGGGACCCGGCGAAACTGAGATACCCGTGAAGACGCGGGTTACGCACACTTGGACAAAAAGACCCCGTGGAGCTTTACTGCATCTTGGCATTGGACTGGGGTTACGCATGTGTAGCATAGGTGGGAGACTTTGAAGCCGGCGCGCTAGCGTCGGTGGAGTCAACAGTGAAATACCACCCTTGCGTGACTTCGGCTCTAACGGCTGTCCGTGATCCGGCAGCCGGACATTGCCAGGTGGGCAGTTTGACTGGGGCGGTCGCCTCAATTTTGGGGCTCTCCAGCGGTAACGCTGGAGGCACATATCTGGCTGTTTGCTGGGACATCCGTCTCCTCGGTAGAGAAAGCAATCCGTTGCCGATCTCTACCTAAGGAGTGAAGAATCCGGGACTACTGATGCAAATCAGTGAAAACGTCTCCGGTGCGGACAATCAGCAGGGAAGTCTTCGTGACCCCTCAACGACTGTACGCCGGACATCCTTCGGGATGATGAGACAGTCTGAACTTCCGAGCGATCGGAAGCTGAGCGATCAGCACCTAGCGCTTCACACGTAGGAGAAGAGAAGTGCGTTCTCGAACGATCGAGGCGTACAAGACGACCCTCCGACTAACCGACGTCCAGCGAGACATCGTCGTTGGCGTCCTTCTTGGCGATGCGCATCTGGAGACTCAAAACGGCGGGCGGTCCTACCGACTCAAGGTCGAGCAAGGCCACCGTCACGCGGAATACGTGCGGCATCTGTACTCAGAACTACGAGAGTGGGTGCTCACGCCACCGAAGCAAAAGATGGGCAAGACCAAAGGCGTCATCACTTTGAACCTCGCATTTCAGACCGTGAGCCACGAAGAGCTTGCTTCATACGGAAGCCTCTTCTACAGAGCTCGTCGCAAGGTCGTTCCGGAACAAATCCGGGACATCGCGACTGCTCGGACACTCGCGTACTGGTTTATGGACGACGGCTCGATGAAATCGAGACAATCGAAGGGCGTGATCTTCAACACGCAGGCCTACGACTCATCGGATATTCGACGTTTGATTGACGTCCTCGAAGGCTTCGGACTCGAAGCGTGGGAGCGTCGACAGTCAGACGGAATCCAGATCTACGTTTCTGGGAGTTCGTATGAGCAGTTCGCTGAACTGGTAGGTCCCTATGTGATCGAAGCGATGCGGTACAAAGTGCCGCTGACTAGGCGAACACAATTGCCTAAAAGGTAACGGAGGCGCCCAAAGGTACCCTCAGGCTGGGTGGAAATCAGCCTTAGAGTGCAAAGGCATAAGGGTGCTTGACTGTGAGGCATACACGCCGAGCAGGGACGAAAGTCGGGCTTAGTGACCTTCTGATCTCGAGTGGAAGAGTCAGGAATCATCGGATAAAAGCTACCCCGGGGATAACAGGCTTATCACGCCCAAGCGTTCACAGCGACGGCGTGGTTTGGCACCTCAAGTTGGGGTGACGTCGTGGAAACACGACGCACGAACCGGCTTATAACGGTGGACTCCTCGCATGAGGACAACACCGTGGGAAGTCTGTCGAAAGACATGACCCCGTAACGACTGATCCATCTCGAACGAGATGGTGAGATGGCGATCACGCTTCGGAGACGAAGACAAATTACGGTCGCCATCAGACGCCGGCCCCTCGCTCTTAGTCGGAGCAGGGTGGAGAGATAGTCTGCACCGTCGGTAACGACGGAGATTGCGCGATGTCGGCTCGTCGCATCCTGGGGGGGCAGTACCTCCCAAGGGTTGGGCTGTTCGCCCATTAAAGCGGTACGCGAGCTGGGTTCAGAACGTTGTGAAACAGTTCGGTCTCTATCCAGTGTGCGCGCAGGTGAGTTGCGAGGAGTTGTCCCCAGTACGAGAGGACCGGGATGAGCGGACCGATGGTGTACGAGTTGTCCTGCCAAGGGCATCGCTCGGTAGCTATGTCCGTTCCGGATAACCGCTGAAAGCATCTAAGTGGGAAGCCGACCTCAAGATGAGCTCACCCTCTGGGTCAACCAGGTAAGACCGCACGTAGACCACGTGTTTGATAGGCGGCAGGTGGAAGGATCGCAAGATCTGGAGCTAAGCCGTACTAACGGTCGAGAGGCTTGACCTAATTTCCAGCACCCAGCCGGGCCATCGACGCCCGGCAGGTACGAACGATCTCGTTCGTCTTCCTCATTACCGTGCTCGTTCGAGAAGGCCTCCGCTTTTTGTGGAGGCCTTCTTCGTTTGTCAGGGCGCGCGCACCACCCGAGTCCGCGTCGCGATGTCATGGAGCGTGCGCCGATACGGATCGCGGGCACTCCAGAGAAAGTTCAGGAGTATCCCGGCAGATCCCCCGAAGGCGAGCAGCAGCAAGACCTGATCGAGGATCCAGCCTGGTATGAAGCCCGCGGCCTGCGGTCTGAACATCTCGTCCAAGGCAAGCACGAGGGCTAACCAGAAGATGAGCGCGACGTAGATCGCGGCACAGGCCAAGCCGCGGAAGAGATGTTGCAGCGGGCTGGCTCGCCGCGCTGCGTCATTGATGATGCGCAAGCCCGCGAGAGCGGCGGCGGGCGACCGCAGCCCCAGCATCCCGAGGACGCTGCCGAAGAAAGTCAGCGCCGCGACCGCGACGAATTGGTGATAGCTCGGAAGCTCCCGCACATCGTCGTCGAGGATGGCGGACAACGAGATCGTCACGAGATCGGGCCAGATGAGCACGGTGGCCACTCCGAGCGTTAGCACGGCGATCAGCGAGTCGATGAGCCATGCCGCGATCCGGATCCGAAGGGTGGCGGGTCGTCCAGGTGAGTCTTCCATGCCGACGACATCGGCGCTGACTTGCGGCGTTCCCGCCGCGGTCGCTACACTTGAAGCCTCGGTCCTTGGAGCGGCGGGGTCACACCTGTTCCCATCCCGAACACAGCAGTTAAGCCCGCCAGCGCCGAAGATACTCGGGACGTCGGTCCCCGGGAAAATAGGTCAGGGCCGGGATCAAACGACTTCGACGCGCGAGCGTTGAGGTCGTTTTGTTTTTCGCCGGATTCCTCCGACCGGAAGGCGGAGGCAGCAAGGCGCGGCCGCATTCATCGACGTGGTCGAGCACCCGCGCCGCGCCCTCTGGCGCATTCCTCCTGACCCGATCCAGCTCCAGGTGATCCTTGGCTCGCTCCTCGGCGACGGCCGGCTCGTCGGCGCGGAAGGCCAGCGCCGACTGCGCATCGCGCACGAGCCGAAGCGCGCGGACTACGTTCGCTGGAAATACCAGCGACTCGGCGCGTTCGCCGGCGACGCGCCGCGTCACGCCGGCGGGCACCTGACGTTCGAGACCGTCGCGCACCCGGTCTTCGAGGACCTCGCGCCGTTCTTCTACCGGCCCGACGGCGCGCGCCACGTGCGGCGCGAAGATGTCCTGCGTCTCGTGCGCCCCCTCGGGCTCGCCGTGTGGCTCACCGACCTCGGCAGGATCGAGCTCCGCGCCGAGGCCTTCCTCCCCGAACAGCGAAGGCTCGCCCTGGCGAGCTGAACGGGGCGCCAGGCGCCGCAGCCGCCCGGAGGGCGCCTTCGCGCTACGCGGCGAGCGGAGCGGGCGGGCTGATCTGCTGCGGCGGCGCGACCTCGCGAATCGTGACGGCCAGCTCCCTGCGGAGGTTCTGGATCGCCCTCCCGTGCAGCTGGCACGCGCGGGCCTCGCTGATCCCCATCCGGACGCCGGCCTCGCGCAGGGTGAGCGAGTCCCCGTAGTAGCGGGCGAGGACCTCGCGCTGGCGTACCGGCAGGCACGCCAGCGCGCTCTCCACCCGTCCCCGCAGGTCCTCGGCGTCGAAGCGTTCGCTGACATCGTCGTTGACGGCGCCGCCCGCGAACCCGCGGTCGAGGAGCTCGTCGAGCGATACGGTCGCTACCCCGCGGGGCTCGCCCCCCGTCGCGACGAGCGCCCGCTGCCGACGCCGGTCGGCGCGTCCAAGGTCGTCGACGCGGCGGACCTCGTCCAGGACGGCCCCGCGGATCCGCAGCGTCGCGTAGCCCTCGAACGGGACGCCACGATCGGGCTCGAAGCGGTCGACGGCGTCGATGAGCCCGATGAGCGCCGCCGACTCCAGGTCATCGGCCCCAGCGACCGCTCCGACGGGGACGTTCATTGCGCGCGCGATCCGCGAGGCCATCGGCACGTAGTGCTCGATCAGCGCGCAACGCGCCAGCTCGTCGCCGTCCAGCCGCCGAGCCCATAGGCCCACGAAGTCCACGTGCGCGTCCCCCTCCGCCGACGGCGGCCCACCGACCCCCAGCTTGAGAGTTCCCCCTCCCCGCAACCGGCGCCGCGCACTTTGGGCGATGACACGGGGAGGGTTAATCCCCGTTCGTGCACATTTGCGATACCCATTCGGAAGCGCCTATCTGAGCCCTCGGGCGCCGTTCAGGCGGGCTCTACCCCACCTGGCGATACCCGTTCGGACGGCGGGTGGCTTCGGACGCTACCCGGTCCGCTTGGTCACTCGATAAGTCGCCTTCTCAGCGCGAGGACCACCGCATGGGTGCGGTCGGTGGCACCGAGCTTGGCGATCAGGGTCTGGACGCCCTTCTTGACCGTGTCCTCGGCGAGGACCATCGCGCGTGCGATCTCCTTGTTGGTGTAGCCCTCGGCAAGGTAACGGAGGAGCTCGAGCTCCCGGGGCGTGAGGGGCTCGTGGATCGCGGCCGGCTCGACGACCTCTTCGGCGGGCTCGCCGTTCTCGGCGTGCTCCTCAGCGGCCTCAGGGGGCGCCACCGGCTCGGGCCTGCTGAGCGCGAGTGCCTCGAGCGACCCGAGCGCCGCGAGCCCGGCTGCCGCGGCGCGAAGCGCCGCCGCCACCTGCGCCGCGGGCGCCTCCTTGGACACGTACCCGTTCGCGCCGCCGCGGAGCACCGCGCGGATCACATCGGGCGCGCGCTCGATGCTGAACGCCACGATGGGGACCGCGGGAGCGACCGCCCGGAGCCTGACCACGGCCTCCGCCCCGGAGGCGTCGGGGAGGCTCAGGTCAAGGAGCACCACGTCCGGCTGGACCCCGAGGACGAGGTCGATCGCCTCCGCGCACGTCGCCGTGATCCCCGCCACGATCAGGCCCTCGCGCTCGAGGAGCGCCTGGACGCCGAGACGCATGACCGGGTGATCCTCGACGGCGAGCACGCGAAGCACCTCGCCGGGCCGGGCGCTGACCACTCCCTCCGCGCGCCCGAGGAACGCGAGAGTGTCGGTGGCCCGGGCGGCCTCGCCGGCGTCCTCAGCCTCGTACCGGCGTTCGCGCGCGAAGCCGACCCGTACCGAGCCGGGACCCGCCGGGGCGACTCGGGCGGCCGCCCCGAGCGCCGCTTCCCGCGACGGCTCGTCCTTGGCATGCACGCCGAGAATCCGGCCGTCGGCGCCGCGGACGGCGACCGCGTCGTGCCCGAGACCCTCCGCGACCCGTCTCACCGCGGCCTCGGGGTCACCCGCCGCCGCGCTCCTCGTCGCGTCCGCGAGCGCGATCGCCGCGCGGTGCTCCCGCTCCAGGCCGGCGATGGCGCCGACGGCGCGGAGCGTGACACCGAGATCGTTCGCCATGGTCTCGAGCACGCCGACCTTCTCGTCGAAGCCAAGCTCGCCCGTGGGCCGCTTCACGTTCAGGACGCCGAGGACCCGGTCTTTCGCCCGCAGCGGGAGGATGATCGACTCGCCGGCGTTCGGATCGCTCCCCTGGAACCGCGCCTCGGCGACCGGCCCGCGCAAGCGGACAGCCTCGCCGCTCGTCGCGACCCATCCCGCGATGCCTTCGTCGAGCGGCTGCTCGTAGCCCAGCGCGATCTCCGGCGGCAGGCCGACCGAAGCCCGCAGGCGCAGCGTGTCGCCCTCGACGAGCATGATCGACGTCGCCGCGGCGCCTATCCGCGTCGCGATCTCATCTGCCGCGCGCGCGAGCAGCGTGGAGACGTCGCGCGCCTCCTCGAGGCCGCGGAGGAGCTCGCTGTGCAGCGCGAGCCGGTCCGCGGATGACGCGACGTCACGCTGCGCCTGGCCCACCGCGCGCCCGTCGGCGATAGAGAGGGCGAGGAGCTCGGCGGCGGCGCGGGCGCTCGCGAGCTCGACGGCGTCGAACGGGATCGTGTGACGCAGGGCGCACAGCAGCGCGCCCTCGGTCGTGACCTCGATGCTGGCGAGGAGCGCGAACCCGGCCTGATCGTCCCAGCGCCCGGCCGCGACCGCCATTCCGCTTGGCGCGCCGGCGAGCGCGCGCGAGATGAGGTCGGGCTCGAGCATCGCACGCCAGTCGATGTCGGGCGAGAGCCGGTGCGTGAACAGCGGAATGAGGGAATCGCCGGAGGTCGCGAGAACGGCCGCGCCCTCAGCCCGGAGAAGGGCGGCGATATGCGCGAGACGCTCTGGCCACCGCGCCGTCGAGTTGACGGAGCCCCCTCCCCCTGCGTACTCGCAGGAGTCTAGTCGTCGGGTGGCTCTGCCCCCCGGGCCCCAAAATTTGCGCTCGCAGCGGGGGTCCGAGGGCGCGCAGCCCCCTCGACAGGTGGCACGTCGTTTGCCCGACTGCTCGGTGTGGCCGTCGATCCCGAGACGATGGAGGAGCTTCTCGCGTCGGCGGAAGCCGACGAGCGCAGCCTCCGCCCCCTCCGGCCCGGCGAAGTCGTGGAAGGCACCGTCGCCTCGATCAGCGGCGACGAGGTGCTCGTCGACCTCGGGGGACGCTCCGCGGGGGTGCTATCCGCGCGCGAGGCTTCCGCCGAAGGCATCTCGCTCGCGACGGGCGAGCGTGTCATCGCCTCCGTCCTGCAGCCGGAAGGCCCGGACGGACGCGTCATCCTTTCGCTTCGGCGCGCGCGGAACCGGCGCCAGTGGTCGCGCATGAGCGAGCTCGTGAAGAGCGGCGAGGTGATCGAGGCGCCCGTCGTCGAGGCGAATCGCGGCGGACTCGTCGTGGATGTCGGCCTGCGTGGGTTCGTTCCGTTGTCGCAGCTCGCTACCGTGGGCAACCTCGCGCCGGCCGGCGAGGGCGGCGCGGTGCCCGACGCGCTCCGCGCATTCGTCGGCAAGCGCCTGCCGCTAAAGGTGATCGAGGCCGACGCGCGCCGCGATCGGCTCATCCTCTCGGAGAAAGCGGCCGCGCAGCATCTTCGCAAAGAGCGAAAAGCGCGCGCGGCCGAGCAGCTCGCGGAGGGCGACGTGCTGGACGGGATCGTCGCGAGCGTCACGACCTTCGGCGTCTTCGTGGACGTCGGTGTGGCGGACGGGCTCGTCCACCGCTCTGAGATCACGTGGGACAAGGGCGTGGAGCCGACGACGCTCCACAAGGCGGGGGACCCCGTTCGGGTGAAAGTCGTGGGCATCGATCGCGAGCGCCAGCGCATCTCGCTATCGATCAAGCAGCTTGCCGAGGACCCGTGGGCCCGTGCGGTGCGCGAGCTGCGGCTCGGCGAGACCGTCCAGGCGACGATCACGCGGGTCATGCCCTACGGAGCGTTCGCCCGGATCGGCCCGGGAATAGAAGGGCTCGTCCACGTCAGCGAGATCGCCGACCACCGCATCGCGACGCCCGACGAGGTCGTCCACCTTGGCGACGCCGTCCGTGTCCGACTCGTGTCGATCGATCCCGAACGGCGACGGATCTCGCTCTCAATACGGCAAGCCGAGCGCGTTTGAGCGTACGGAAGCCGGACAAAGCGGGATGCGAACGTATAATCGGAACCTGACGATGTCTGGGCCGATATACCTTTAGAAGAGCGCGAGATGGGACCATTTGATCGATTCAACGACCGCGCGAAGAGGGTCCTTGCGCTCGCCCAGGACGAGGCCATCCGCTTCAACCACAACTACATCGGGACCGAGCACCTGCTGCTCGGCCTGGTGCGCGAGGGCGAGGGCGTCGCGGCTCGTGTCCTCGACTCGCTCGGGGTAGAGCTCTCCAAGGTCCGGACCGCGGTCGAGTTCATCATCGGCCGCGGCGACTCGACGACCTCGCCGAGCGAGATCACGCTCTCGCCGCGCACGAAGAAGGTCATCGAGCTCGCGATCGACGAGGCGCGCAAACTCGGCCACAGCCACGTCGGCACCGAGCATCTGCTCCTCGGTCTCGTCCGCGAAGGCGAGGGCATCGCCTCGGGCGTCCTCGAATCGCTCGGCGTCTCGCTCGAGAAGGTCCGCCACCAGGTCATCGCCACGCTCGGTCAGCAGCACCCCGCGCAGGCGGGCGAGGCGGCGGCCGCGGGCGGGAAGTCCGGGAGCTCGAAGACGCCGACGCTCGACCAGCTCGGCGTGAACCTCACGGCGATGGCGAAGGCCAGTCAGCTCGACCCGGTCATCGGCCGCGAGAAGGAGATCGAGCGGGTCATCCAGATCCTGAGCCGGCGGACGAAGAACAACCCGGCGCTCATCGGCGAGCCGGGCGTCGGCAAGACGGCCATCGCGGAGGGCCTCGCGCACCGGATCGTCAAGGGCGACGTGCCCGAGACGCTCCAGGGCAAGCGCGTCCTGACGCTCGACATCGGTTCCCTGGTGGCCGGGACGAAGTACCGCGGCGAGTTCGAGGAGCGCCTCAAGAAGATCATCGAGGAGCTCCGGCACGCCCACGACGTGATCCTCTTCATCGACGAGCTCCACACGCTCGTCGGTGCCGGAGCCGCCGAGGGCGCGGTCGACGCGGCGAACATCCTGAAGCCGTCGCTCGCCCGGGGCGAGCTCCAGTGCATCGGCGCCACGACGCTCGACGAGTTCCGCAAGTACATCGAGCGCGACGCGGCGCTCGAGCGCCGGTTCCAGCCGGTCATGGTCGAGGAGCCCACGATCGAGGAGACCGTCGACATCCTCATGGGCATCCGCTCGCGCTACGAGGACCACCACAAGGTCTCGATCACCGACGACGCCGTGAAGGCGTCGTCCGAGCTCTCGGCCCGCTACATCACGGATCGCTTCCTGCCGGACAAGGCGATCGACCTCATGGACGAGGCCGCGAGCCGCGTCCGCCTGCGCTACTCCACCGTCCCCGCGGAGGTGAAGGAGGCGCAGAAGGAGCTCGACCGCATCGTCACGGACAAAGAGCAGGCCATGGAGCAGCAGCAGTACGAGCAGGCGTCGACGCTACGCACGGCGGAGCGCCAACAGCAGGACAAGCTCCAGCAGGCGAAGGCCGACTGGCTCCTCGCGCAGTCGCAGAAGCGACCGGAGGTGACCGACGAGGACATCGCCGAGGTCGTCTCGATGTGGACGGGCATCCCGGTGCGCCGGCTCGCCGAGGAGGAGACCCAGAAGCTCCTCAAGATGGAGGAGGCGCTCCACGCGAAGGTCATCGGACAGCAGGTGGCGGTCACGACCGTCGCGCGGGCGGTCAGACGCGCTCGCGCCGGCCTCAAGGACCCGCGCCGGCCGATCGGCGTCTTCTTCTTCGTCGGCCCGACCGGCACCGGCAAGACCCACCTGGCGAAGCAGCTCGCTGAGTTCATGTTCGGCAGCGACGAGAACGTCGTGAAGATCGACATGTCCGACTACATGGAGCGGCACAACGTGTCGCGCCTCGTCGGATCGCCACCCGGCTACGTCGGCTACGAAGAGGGCGGCCAGCTCACGGAAACGGTCCGCCGGAAGTCGTACTGCGTCATCCTGCTCGACGAGATCGAGAAGGCGCACCCCGAGGTCTTCAACATGCTCCTGCAGATCTTCGACGAGGGCCGCCTCGCGGACGCGAAGGGCCGCAGCGTCGACTTCCGCAACACGATCATCATCATGACGAGCAACCTCGCGCAGAAGATGCTGAAGAGCGAGGCCGCGCTCGGGTTCCGGGCGACGACGGCGACCGGCGAGGATCCCGACGCCATGGCCGCGTACGAGCGCATGAAAGAGCGCGTCCAGGAGGAGATGAAGCGCTTCTTCCGGCCCGAGTTCCTCAACCGGATCGACGCGACCGTGGTGTTCCAGCCGCTCAACCGGACCGAGATCCGCCAGATCGTCGAGCTCGAGCTCGTGGGCGTGCGCAAGCAG
>Ga0209057_1002892_pt1 | contig 12946 bp, 10 predicted proteins | sample GraSoiAngelo_146_FD_185903 | JGI IMG/M metagenome (GOLD analysis project Ga0209057, IMG submission 185903) | Grasslands soil microbial communities from the Angelo Coastal Reserve, California, USA - 14_1009_05_30cm (SPAdes) (version 2) | ecosystem: Environmental > Terrestrial > Soil > Grasslands ... | reverse complement strand
CAGCGCCGCGATCCGCTCCAGGTGCACGCGCACCACCTCGACCGGCGACACCTCCTTGCGCGCGATCATTCGCGCCAGGTCGGCGACGGGGGCGAACGCGAGGTCGGCGCTCACAGGATCCGGTACTGCGTGGTCGGCTCGACGGCGTCGAGCGGCAGCGTGTCGAGGGTGGCCAGGAGCCGCAGCGAGGCCTGGATCACGGGCCGCAGGGCCTCCAGCTCCTCGTCGGTCCACGTGAAGCCGGCGACGCGTGCAGCGCCGCGCAGCGTCGCGAGATCGAATACGGCGTCCATGGCGCGCAGTCTATCGCGGTATGCTGGGGATCGAAAGGCCGCGCTCGTGATCCGACGCCGCACCGTCTGGCTGATCGCCCTGATCGTCTTCGTCACGCTCGCGTCGGTGGGCGTGGCGGTCTTGTCCTTCGCTCCCGAGATCGTCCGCCACGCCGCCATCATGCGGCTGGAGAGCCTCACCCGCCGGCGCGTCACCATCGCGCGCGTCGAGCTCAACATCTTGAGCGGGCATGTCGCCGTCGTCGGCCTCCGCGTGGCCGACCGTCAGGGGCCGGGCACCCTCGCGAAGGTGGACCGGATCGAGGGCCGCATCCATCGGCGCTCCCTGTGGCGGCTGCACGTCTGGATCCAGGACCTCGCGATTGGGGGCACGGACGTCCGGCTGGTCCGGCTTCCGTCCGGCCGCCTCAACATCGCCGACCTGCTCGAGCGCCCCGCCGAGCCCCGCTCGCGCGTCGCCATCACCATCGACCGCCTCCGCATCGCGGGCAGCACCGTGTTCTTCGAGGACCGCACCCTGAAGCCGGCGCGCACGTGGGCCGTGGAGCGCATCGAAGTCGACGGGCGCGCGCTGTCCACCACGAACGCCGGCGGCAGCCTCGAGTTCAAGAGCGTCGCCGCCGGCGCGCCGCTGTACGTGCGCGTCGAGGACTTCCGGCTGGCGCCGATCCACCTGACCGCACACGTGAGCGCGGCCAACGTGGACCTCGGTCTCCTGCGGCTCTATCTCCCCGGCGACGCGGCCGTCCTGCCGGAGAGCGGCGTCATCGCCGCCGGCGTCACCGTCGTCCACGACGCCACCGAGGGTACGCGCGTCAGCGCCGGCGCGCGCGTGCGCAACGTCGCGCTCCAGCGCCGCGGCCAGGACGGCAACTTCGCGACCTCGCCCGAGATCACGGTCACCCTCAACGACCTCGCCGTCAAAGGCGGCGACTTCTCCGTCCGCCGCGCCGAGGTCGAGGGCGACCTCGCCGTCGTCGAGGCCATGTACGACCCGCCGATCCGCTACGCCTTCAGCAACACGCGGCTGGTCACCGAGGACCTCGCGTGGCCATCGCGCCGTCCGGGCCGCGTGGCCTTCACCGGCGGCCTGCCCGGCGGCGGCAGCCTCGACGTGCGCGGCACCATCGTGAGCAATCCTCTCCGGACCGACCTCAGCGTGCGCGCGCTCCGCCTGCCGGTCGACCTCGCGAACCGCTACGCGCGGCTCGCGGGGACGCTCGGCGGCGTCGCCGACGTGGACGCGCGCGTCACGGCGTCGCTCGAGAACAAGAAGATGCGGCTGGGCGTCACCGGGTCCGTGGGAGCCACGCGACTGGTCGTCGCGGATCCGGCGCGGCCGGGCGACCCGCCGATCGGCGTCGAGCGCCTCGACGCGACCCGCCTCGACTACGAGTGGCCGTCGCGCCTCACCGTCGGATTCCTGAATCTCAGAAAGCCCTGGGCCACCGTGGAGCGCGACGCCGCGGGGGCGCTCGCGCTGCGCGCCCTCTTCACGCGCCAGGCCGCTGCCGGCGAGCCCGTGCCCGCCGAGGGTACGCGGGCTGCAGACGTGAGCATCGGCGAGCTGCGCGTTCAGGACGGCGCGCTCACGCTGGTCGACGCCACGGTCACTCCGGCGGCGCGCCTCGGCGTGAGCGCGATCGGGCTCAGCGTGAAGAACGCGGGCTGGCCCGCGCGCGGCCCCGCGCAGATCGAGCTCGAGGCGACGCTGGCCGGCGGCGGCACGCTCACGGTGGCCGGCAACGGCGAGCTGGACCAGCGCGTCGTGCGCGTCAAGGTTCGCGCCAGGAACGCGGACGTCGCGCAGGCGCAGCCGTACCTGCCGTTCCGCGGCCGCGTGCGAGGTCGCCTCGAGGCCGAGCTGGACGTGCGGGGGCGCCTCGACCCCTTGGCCGTTCAGGTGCGCGGCAATCTCGGCGTGAGCGACGCCGAGCTCGTCGACGGCGACCGCCAGCTCCTGACGGTCGGACGCATCGACGCCACGGGCATCGACTACCGCGCGCCGGCGCAGATCTCGGTGGACGACGTGCGCGTGGTCAAGCCGTGGGCGCTCGTCGACCGCGACGAGCGCGGCCAGCTCTCGCTCGTCGCAGCGCTCACGGCACGGCCGCGGGTCACGGCCGCGCCGGAGCCGCCGCCGGCCGGCAGGCGCAGGCTCCGGCCGGAGGTCGCGGTCCGCCACGCGCTGTTCGAGGACGGCGGCACGAATATCGTCGACGACTCGGTCGAGCCGGCGGCGCGCTTCCAGGTCCGCGGCACGCGGCTCGAGATGCGCAATTTCACCTGGCCGGTCAAGATGCCCGCCGAGGTCGCGCTCGCCACGCCGATGCCGCGCGGCGGCCGCCTCGAGGGCCGCGGCACCTTCCAGGTCGATCCCTCGCGCATGGACGTGAGCGTGAGGCTCATGGGCGTGGCGCTCGCGCCGGCGCAGCCCTACCTGCCGGTCGGCGCCCGGGTGACCGGCAACGTCGACGGCGAGGCGCAGATCAGCGCCCGGTTCGATCCGTTCGCGCTCTCGCTGCGCGGCAGCGCCGCCGTCAACGAGCTCGGGATCGGCGACGCCAACCGCCAGCTGCTGACCGCGGACCACGCGCGCGCCGAGGGCGTGGACGTGCAGTGGCCCGGCGGCGTGCGCGTCACGCGCATGGAGATCGCGAAGCCGTGGGTGCTCTTCGAGCGCGAGACTTCGGGACGCTTTCCGCTCGTCGACCTGCTGACGCCGCGCGCGCGGGCGGCGCCGAAGCCGAGGACGAGCCGTGACCCGGGGCCGCGTGAGCCGACGGAGCCGCTGCGGTTCTCGCTCGGCACGCTCGCGCTCACCGACGGCTTCGGCCGGTTCGTGGATCACGCCACCGACCCCGACTTCGCCGAGGAGCTATCGGCGGTGAACCTCACCATGGTCGGGCTCGGCAACACACCGACCGACAAGGCGCGCACCGCGCTGCGCGCGACGCTCGGCCCGAGCGCCCCGCTCTCGATCAGCGGGGATCTCGGCACCGTCGGCGCGCCGCTGGCCGTCGACGCCGTCTTCACGCTGGGCGGTTACGCCGCGCCCCGCACCAACGCCTACCTCCGGACCCTGTTCGGCTGGACGGCGCCTCAGGGCGCGATCACGCTGGCCGCGCACTACCGCATCGAGGGCGACGAGCTGGAGGCGACCAACGACGTCGGCGCCGACGGACTCGAGGTCGTCAAGCCGCGCGACTGCTGCGCGAAGCCTCCCAAGTGGCCGATCGGGCTCCCGCTCGACACCTTCGTCTCGCTCCTCAAGGATCGCCACGGCCACGTCGAGCTCTCGCTGCCGGTGCACGGCCGGCTGTCGTCGCCGCAGTTCGATCTCGGCGACGCGATCTGGAGCGCGCTGCGCGGCGCCGCCGTGAAGCTGGTCGCGCTGCCCTTCACGACCATCGGGAGGCTCTTCTTCACCGAGGACTCGCGCATCGAGGCGCTCAGCGTGAATCCCGTCACCTTCGCGCCCGGTGCCGCCTCGCCGGCGGCCGGCATGGCCGAGCACCTCGACCGCCTCGGCACGTTCCTGCGCGACAGGCCGGCGATCCGGCTGCAGCTCCGGCCCGTCCTCACGCTCGCCGACGTCGAGCCGCTCAAGCGCGAGGCGCTCCGCGAGCGTCTGAGGACGCGGACCAAGGGCGACAGCGACGCGGCGCTGCGCGAGCAGGCGCTGCGGGTCTTTACGCGGCGCTTCCCCAAGCGCCAGCCGCCGGCCGCGCTCGACGAGCTGCTCGCGGCGCTGGCCGCCCAGGATCGCGCGCCGGCCGCCGCGCAGGCGGCGCTCGCCCAGCGCCGGGTGCTAGCGGTGCGCGACGCGCTCGCCGCCCGCGACGTGGACGCCGGACGCCTCGCCGCCCAGACCGCCCCGCCCGCCGTCGAGGGCGAGGGCACCGGCCGCGTCGAGTTCGAGATCACGCGGTAACGCGCCGCGAGCGCGTACAATACCGCCGGATGGCCGTCTCGCTCGTCATCCTGACGGACCCGGGCGACGCCCGGACACGCCGCGAGCTGACCGTCGCGGCCGGCACCAGCATCCTCAAGGCGGCGCACGACGGGGGGGTGGATGTCACCGCCACCTGCGGCGGCCGCGGCCGCTGCACGTCCTGCCGCGTGAAGTTCGTCGAGGGCACGATCCCGCCGCCCACGATCATGGACGAGATCCAGCTCGGCGACGACCTCGTGCGCGAGGGCTATCGGCTTTCCTGTCAGTGCACGGTCACCGAGCCGATCACCGTCCAGGTGGCCCCGCCGCTCGAGGAGCGAGCGTTCCAGATCCTCGGCGCCGGTCCGGGCGTCGGCGGGCTCGGCGTGCGCATCGACGCCGGCATCGCCAAGGAGCTGGTGAAGGTCTCGCTGCCGCGCGAGGAGCACCACCAGACCTCCGACCTCGAGCAGCTCGCGGCGGCGGTCGGTGTGGCGCCCGAGAGCGTTGGGCCGAGCGTGCTGGTGGGGCTGCCGCAGGCGCTGCGCGACGATCCGGCCGGCGTCACCGTCACGACCTTCACTTCGGGCAGCACCTCGGGCGGCGCGGCCGCCGGCGCCGGGCGGACGGTCGTCGCGGTCGAGCGCGGCGACACGACGGCCATGAAATTCGGCCTCGCCATCGACGTCGGCACCACCAGCGTGGTCACCACCCTGATCGAGCTGGAGTCGGGCGAGCAGCTCGCGTCGGTGTCGAGCCTGAATCCCCAGGCGGTCTTCGGCGGCGATCTCATGTCGCGCATCGCGTTCGCTCAGTTCAACCCGATCAACCTCCGCAAGCTCCACACGCGGATCGTCGGCCTGCTGAACCAGCACGTGGCCGAGGTGTGCCGCGCGTCCGGCGTGCTGCCGAAGTGGATCTACAAGGCGGTCGTCGTCGGCAACACGTGCATGCACCATCTCCTGCTCGGCATCGATCCCTCGCACGTCGGGCTGGCGCCCTACGCGCCGGTCATGCGGCACGCGGCGGTCCTGCCCGCGCGCGAGCTGCTCCTGAAGATCGCCCCCGAGGCGCGCGTCTGCCTCCTGCCTCTCGTCGCGGGCTTCGTCGGCGCCGACGCCGTCGCGGTCGCGCTCGCCACGCGGCTGGCCGACTCGCCCGCGCTGCGCGTGGCCGTCGACATCGGCACCAACGGCGAGGTCCTGCTCGGCTCGCGCGAGCGCCTGTTCGCCTGCTCGGCCCCGGCGGGCCCCGCGCTGGAGGGCGCGCAGATCCGCCACGGTATGCGCGGCGCGCAGGGCGCCGTCGACCGGGTGACCATCGACGCCGACGTCCGTGTGCACACCATCGGCGAGACGCCCGCCCTCGGCATCTGCGGCTCCGGGCTGATCGACCTGCTGGCCGGCCTGCTCGATGCCGGCGTCATCGACTGGACTGGCCTCATCCGCGTCGAGGCGCGCGACAGCTTGCCGCCCGCGCTCCGCGACCGCGTGGCCATGCGCGGCGAGGAGCGCGTCTTCACCGTGCTGCGCCCGGGCGAAGCGGGAGCGCGCGCGGAGATCGTGCTCACCCAGGACGACGTCCGCCAGGTCCAGCTCGCCAAGGGCGCCATCGCGTCGGGCATCGCGATGCTGCTGCACGTCGCGGCGGTGCCGCTCGTGCGCGTCGAGGAGCTGATGCTGGCGGGCGGCTTCGGCAACTACCTCTCGATCGCCAGCGCGATCCGGATCGGGCTGATCCCGGCGCTGCCGCTCAGCCGGGTGCGCTACGTCGGCAACGCCGCCTCCCTGGGCGCTCAGCTCTGCCTGTTGTCCGAGGCCGAGCGCGCGCGCGCCGACGCCATCGCCTCGCGCATCGAGCACGTCTCGCTGGCGGCCCATCCCGACTTCGAGCAGATCTTCGTGGACGCCATGAACTTCCCGCGGGACTGATGGCCGCCCCGACGCTCGATGCCGCCCGCCTCACCGGCCTCAAGGTCGGCCCTACTCTGGTCACCGTCGACGCGCGCTGGCTCATGGCCTACGCGGCGGCGCTCGGCGAGACCGATCCGCGCTATTACGACACACGCGCGCATGGCGGGCCGCTGGCGCACCCCCTGTTCTCCGTCTGCTACGAGTGGCCGCTCGCGCTGGCGCTGCGCGCGAAGGCGATGGACGAGGCGATCGCCCGGCGCGGCGTGCACGCCTTCCACAACCTGGTCGTGCACCGGCCGCCGCAAGCCGGCGAGAGCCTGCGGGCGAGCGCGCGCGTGGTGGGCGCGCAGAGGCTCCGCGGGGGCACCCTCGTGATCATCCGGTTCGCGACCATGGACCGCTCCGGCGTCGCCGTCACCACCACCGATCACGGCGCCATCTACCGCGGCGTCGAGCTGCGGGGCGCCGAGGTCGCGCCGACGACGCCGCCCCCGGCCGCGACGGCGGCCACGTCCGGCGGCGTGCGCTGGGAAGCGGCGGTCGAGATCCCGCTCCTGATGGCGCATGTCTACACGGAGTGCGCGCGAATCTACAATCCGATCCACACCGACGCCGCCGTCGCGCACGCGGCGGGTCTGCCCGCGATCATCCTGCACGGTACCGCGACGCTCGCCCTGGCTGTCTCCCGCGTGGTGGCCCGCGACCTCGACGGCGACCCGGGCCGCGTACGCGGCGTCGCGGCGCGCTTCACGGGCATGGTGACGTTGCCCTCGCGCCTGACGGTCCGCGGCCACGCCGCCGACAGGCGCGGCGTCGGCTTCGACACCGTTGATCCGGCGGGTAAGTCGGTCCTGGCCGACGGGCGGGTCGCGCGATGAGCCCGAGATCATGAAGCAGATGACGCGGCGCGAGCGGATCACGGCCGCCATCAATCGCGAGCCGGTCGACCGCGTGCCCTACGCCGTCTGGCGCCACTTCCCCGCCGTCGACCACTCGCCGGCCGGGCTGGCCCAGGCGACGCTCCGCTTCCACGACCACTACGGCTCGGACTTCCTGAAGATCACGCCGCGCGGCGGTTACTGCGTCGACGCCTGGGGTTGCGTGGAGTCGGACCAGGTGCTGCCCACGGGGCATCGACCGTGCGCGTCATGCGCGGTGAAGGCCGCGGACGACTGGAAGCGCATCCGGCCGCTCGATCCGGCGAGCGCCGAGGGGTGGGTCGAGCAGCTCGAGACGATCGTGCGCCTGGGCTTCGACCGGCGCATCGGCGACGCGCCGGTGCTGGCCACGGTCTTCTCGCCGTTGTCGATCGCGCGCAAGCTCTCGGGGGATCGCCTCGCCGCCGACTTGCGCGAGCGCCCGGACGCCGTCGCCGGTGCTGTGGACGCCATCGGCGAGACGGTGCTGCGCTTCAACGAGCTGGCGCTGCGCGAGGGCATCGGCGGCATCTTCTACTCGATCCAGGCCGCCAGCGGCAGCATCCTCGACGAGGAGACGTACGCACGCTTCGGCGAGCCCTGGGACCGCCGGGTGCTGGAGGCGCTGCGGCCGCGGTCGTTCCTGACGGTCGTCCATTGCCACGGCGACCGGCTCATGTTCGACCGGCTGGCGCGCCTGCCCGGTCACGTCTGGAACTGGGACGATCGGCAGGCCGGGCCGGCGCTCGCGGCCGGCGCCGCGCTGGTCGGGGGCGCGGTCTGCGGGGGCCTCGATCAGTGGCGAACGCTGCGTGAGGCGACCTCCGAGGCCGCGGCGGCGGAGGCGGAGGATGCGGTGACGCAGACGCGCGGGCGGGGACTGATCGTCGCGCCGGGATGCGTGCTGATGGCCAACACGCCGGACGCGAACGTGGCGGCGGTGGTGAAGGCGCTCGGCGGCCCGCTCAAGCCGATTCCGGGCCTGAAGCCCGAGTAGGAGGCTGTCGCGAAATCGAGGAGCACCGCCGAGCAGAGGAGCGCCCGGGTTCGCCCCGGGCGCTCCGAACGTTTGGGGGGATGGGGGGGATGGGGGGCCCTTCGAGGCCCCCCATGTCACTAGGCGGCGCGGCGATGCGTCGCCGGCCGAGCCGGCTTTTGCGCTACCGTCGATGCGCGCCACCGGCCGGAGCCGCGGCGCCGCGAGGCGCGCTTCTCGCCACCGATCCACGCACGCCACCGCGCAGCCCAGCACGAGAGCGAAGGCGCACGCTGCGAACAAGAACACGAGGCTCATACCTCGCGTCTCGGCATCTTTCGTGCCGGCAGCCGATGAGCCTGCGGACCGTATAAGAGGAGAAAGGGGGAGCGGCGCTCTGCCGTAACCGGCGAAACTTTTGGTCAGTCCGCATCACCCGCTACTTCGCGACGTTGAATCTGAAGTGGCAGATCTCGCCGTCGCGGACCACGTAGTCCTTGCCCTCCAGCCTGAGCTGGCCGCGCGACCGCAGGTCCGCGAAGGCGCCGTTGACCGCCACGAGCTCCTCGTAGCCGTTGACCTCGGCGCGGATGAAACCGCGCGCGATGTCCGAGTGGACCACCCCGGCGGCGTCCTGCGCCCGAGTGCCCTCCGGGATGGGCCACGCCCGCACCTCGTCCTCGCCGACCGTGAAGAACGAGACGAGGCCCAGCAGCGCGTAGCACTCGCGGAGCACGCGTCGGATCGCGGGCTCGGCCAGGCCGAGATCCGCCAGGAACGCCTGCTGCTCCTCACCCGTGAGGCGCGCGATCTCGGTCTCGATCACCGCGGAGACCCAGCCGACCCTGGTCCGCGGCCGCGCCGCAATCTCGGCCAGGCCGAACGTCTCCACCACCCGTTCGCCCTCGGCGATCGCCTTCTCGTCGAGGTTGACGATGTGGAAGATCGGCTTGGCGCTCAGGAAGGTGAAGCCGCGCAGGAGCTTGTCTTCGTCGCCGGTCAGCGTCTCGGCGCGCAGCGGACGCTCGGACTCCAGCGCGGCCTTGAGCCGTCCGAGGAGGTCGCGCTCCTTGAGCTCGGCCTCCTTGCGCTGCTTCTTGATGGAGGCCTCCAGCCGCTCGAGCCGCCGCTCGACCACCTCCAGGTCGGCCAGCAGCAGCTCGGTTTCGAGATCCTCGATGTCCCGCCGCGGATCGGGTGCGCCGAGCGCCTCGTCGGGGAACGCGCGCACCACGTGCAGCAGCGCGTCGGCGCTGCGGAACTCCTTGGTCTCGAGGCCCGCGCGCTCGCCCTTCGCGATGCCGGCCAGGTCCACCACCTCGAACGTCGCGTATGTCGTCTTCTTGGGGTTGAAGAGGCCGCGCAGCACGTCCACGCGCGGGTCGGGCACGCGCGCGACCCCCGTGTGCAGCTCCGCGCGGCCGGTGTCGTAGCGCGCCGTCGCGACGGAGGAGCCGGTGAGCAGGTTGAACAGCGTCGTCTTGCCGCTCTTGGGGAGACCGACGAGCCCGATCTTCATGCGTTCGATTATAGTGGAGCGTCCGTGATCGAACGCAGGGACGTCGATCTCCGGGGCGCGCTGCTCGCCCTCCTCCTGTCGCTCTTCTGGGGCGGCAATCCCGTGGCGATCAAGCTCGGGCTCGAAGACGCGCCGCCGCTGCGGCTGGCATGGATGCGCTTCGTCGTCGGCGGCATCGTGATCGCGCTCTGGGCGTGGCTCACGGGAAGGCTCGCCGGCTTCCGACTCCGGCGTGCCGAGGTGAGGCCGCTCCTCGTCGTGACGCTGCTCTTCATCGCCCAGATCGGCACGATGAACGTCGGTACGTCGCTCACGAGCGCGGCCCACTCGGCGATCGTCCTCAACCTCTACGCCGTGCACACGGTCGTGCTCTCGCACTTCCTGATCCCGGGCGATCGGCTCACGCTCCGGAAGGCGGCGGGCGTCGTCGTCGCCTACGCCGGGATCGTGGTGCTCTTCGTGCGCCAGGCGGCGGCCGGCCCGTCGAGTCTCCTCGGCGACGGCATCATGTTCGTGAGCGCGTTCGTGCTGGCCGAGCGGACCGTCTACCTGGCGCGTGTCGTCCGCTCGCTCGATCCGGTCAAGCTGCTCCTGGCGCAGGCGGCGCTCGGCTCGGCCGTGTTCATCGTGGCCTCCGCGCTCACCGAGCACGCGCCCACCGCGTGGACGCTGCGCCTGGCCGGCGCGCTCGCCTACCAGGGCGTGCTCATCGCCGGCTTCAACTTCGTCGCGAACCTCTGGCTGCTGGGCCGTTACCGTCCCTCGGGCCTCGCGGGGTTTTTTCTCACCCAGCCGATCTTCGGCGTGGCGATCGCGGCGCTCGTCACCGGCGATCGCCTGACGGGCGACCTGTTGCTCGCCTGCCTCGCCGTCGCCGTGGGCATCGGCCTCACGGCGCGTTGACGGTACAATCGGCCATGCCCACGAAGCCCGCGCACAGGCTCGAGGCGGTGCCGAATCCGCACCCCGACCGCGACTACGAGGTCGCGATGGCGGTCCCGGAGTTCACCTGTCTGTGTCCGATGACCGGCCAGCCCGACTTCGCGACGATCCGGATCCGCTACGTGCCCGACCAGCACCTGGTCGAGCTGAAGTCGCTGAAGCTCTACATGTGGTCCTATCGCGACCAGGGAGCCTTCCACGAGGACGTGACCAACCGGATCCTCAACGATCTGGTGGCCGCGATCCGCCCTCGGTGGGCCGAGGTGACCGGCGATTTCAACGTCCGCGGAGGCATCAAGACCGACGTCCGCGCGGCGTACGGAAAGCGACCCGAAATCGGCTGAATCCCGCTTCCGAATCGCAGGTTTCGTGCTATAACCCTCGGGTGCGCCCGGCCCTCATCTGGCTGCTGGTCGGCATGCTACTCGTCGGCTCGATTCCTTTGCCCGCGTTCGCGCAGACAACCGAGGCCGACGTCTACGTCGCCCAGGCGATCCTCGACTTCGACGAGAAGAAATACCAGGACGCCATCCGCAACCTCGAGGAGGCCCTCAAGCGCGAGCCCGACCACGTGGAGGCGCTCTACTACATGGGCGTGGTCCACATGGCGCTGCGGCGACCCGAGGAGGCCGTCAAGTACCTGACCCGCGCCCAGGCCAAGGCGCCGCAGGACACGTCGGTCGCCTTCCAGCTCGGGCTGGCGTACTTCGCGCTGCAGCAGTACGACCGGGCCGAGCCGCTCTTCGAGCGCGTGTACAAGGCCGACCCCACGATCGAGGGCCTCGGCTACTACGTTGGCTTCATCCGCTACCGCAAGAAAGACTACCGGGGCGCGCTCGAGGCCTTCCGCCGCGGCCGCACGACGGACCCGCAGCTGCAGCAGCTCACGCGCTTCTACACGGGCCTCTCGCTGGCGGTGCTGGGTCTGCCCGGGCAGGCCTCGGCCGAGGTCGAGCAGGCGCTGAAGCTGGCGCCCGGCTCGCCGCTCACCGGGCCCGCCGAGCGGCTGCGCGACACGATCAAGACCGCCGCGCAGGCGGGCCGCCGGCTGAGCGCGTCGGTCAGCCTCGGCTTCCTCTACGACGACAACGTCATCGTGCGGCCGGGACCGAACTCGCACGAACCGCTCGTCCCGGTGCTGCGCGCACACAAGGAAGACTCCCACGGCGAGGCCGCCAACGCCCGGTTCGACTACACGTGGCTGCGCGGGTCGCTCTTCGGCTGGGTGCCCCGCGACGGCGACAGCTTCGAGTCGTCGTTCGGCTACTCGTTCTTCGGCACGTACTACAACGACCTGACCTCGTTCAACGTGACCGACCACCTGGTGAACGGCTCGTTCGCCTACAAGACGGCGATGTTCAACATGCCGGCCCAGTTCGGCCTCTCCTATGCGTGGGACATGCTCTATCTGCGCGAGACGGAGTTCCTGCGCCGCAACACGGCGACGCTGTCGAGCCTCCTCGTGGAGAAGGAGCCCGGCGCCTCCGACACGTTCGTGGACGCGGTCCGCAACGTGGGCCACCTGACCCAGTCGTTCTTCCGCTTCCAGAACAAGGAGTTCTTCGAGTCGAACCCGCTGCCGATCGACAACGAGTTCCGCGACGCCAACAACTACGCGATCGGCATCCTTCACCTGCTGCGCTTCGCCGGGGACAAGCACCTCGTCAAGGCCGGCTACCAGGTCGACTGGGAGGATGCGCAGGGCCGCAACTATCGCTACGTGGGCCACCGCTTGCTGGCCGGCGTCCAGTACACGCTCGACCTGCCGGCGGCGGTGCGCACGAGCTGGAACCCCGCGCCGCAGCTCCGGCTGTCCTACGACGTGGACGTCCACCTGCGCGACTACGGCAACAAGAACTCGGTGCTGCCGAGCCAGAACCCGGGCAGCAAATGGCGGCAGGACGAGGAATACAACAACACGGTCCGCGCGGAGGCGCCGTTCGACGGCCCGACGATCTTCGGCGAGGGCACGAAGATGTCGCTCGCGCTCACCTACCAGAACACGGTCGCGAACTCGAACATCGCCGTCTTCAACTACACGCGCAACGTCTACTCGCTCACGCTGACCTGGTCCTATTGATGAAGATGGGGGGCCCCGAGATGGCCCCCCATACCCCCCAACGTTCGGGAGCGCCCCGGCCAAGCCGTGGCGCTCCTCATCCCGGTTCTCTGTCCGACTCAGCAGACCGGGCGATCAGCAGCGTGCAAGACCAGAAATACAGGAAGTATCCGTCGTGCCCCGCTTGGGCGTGGTTGGCGGCGCCGGCGGATTAAAGTCGGGGCTGCCGCCCGGCAGAATCGGCGCTCTCAGGATGACCGGTGGCGGCGCGACGCTCGGGCCCGCGGGCGCGGCCACGCCCGTGAACGAGTTCGCGTCCGTGATTCCGTTGTTGAGCGCGTTCTCCTTCGCCTGATCGTCGCCGCCCTTCGCGGGCGGCACCTTGCCGGTCGA
>Ga0209057_1002890_pt1 | contig 12947 bp, 13 predicted proteins | sample GraSoiAngelo_146_FD_185903 | JGI IMG/M metagenome (GOLD analysis project Ga0209057, IMG submission 185903) | Grasslands soil microbial communities from the Angelo Coastal Reserve, California, USA - 14_1009_05_30cm (SPAdes) (version 2) | ecosystem: Environmental > Terrestrial > Soil > Grasslands ... | reverse complement strand
TTATTCTCGATCTCGGGTCGAGCCCGTTTTCCGTGTTTACGTCCTTTCTAGTACGTCGAGCCTCTCAGAGATAATATTGGAAGCTTCGTTTTCATTCTGGGTCTAGGCCAGGTTCTTCTCCAGGGTTATCCAGCCTACTTCTCGTTTGAAGCCGAGCTTGATGTTGATTCCGAGCATGGGTGCGTTGGTCGAGTCGTTCCAGGTCTTGAGCTTCTCGTACTTGTTGTCTCTTGCGAATTCGATGACTTTGAGCTTCAACGCGACCGCTATTCCCCGTCCCCGGTATTCTCGAATTACTCCTGTAAGTCCCTGATAGAGTCCTTTGAGATCCTTCTGAGCCTTCCATACAGTGCTCATACCCACGTATTTGTCGCCATCTTTCGCTATCATGTAGCCTTCGGGGACTAGGTTGGGGTTCTTCATCTCGAAAGCTGACCACTGCTCGAAAGAGACAGGTGTGAACTGTTCAGGTCGAGGAATATCTTCAGAGACGGATTGAACCAGAGCGTGAAGTTTGGTGTAGCATTCCGGGTCGCTCTTCATCTCACTGGCCAATGTAACGAGGCGAATTCGATGTTGGGATGCCTTCTCCACGTATTTTTGGAAAGCTGAGAGATTGACCGTGGCGGGGTTGAGGCGTGATTCCCAAGCCCTCATCTTCTCATGGAATCCTCGGTTAGTAGCGAATTTGATCGGGTAGGGCATGTCCTCTTTTACACCGGTCCAAGAGGTGACAGTACCTAGGTCCCTGAAGTCCTGGATCAGCCGATCGTAGAGTGCGCTCCCTATGCCCTTTCTCTGATGCTGTGGATCGACCCAGATATCGAACCAGAGTTTCTTCGGATGATACATCCAGGGCATATGTTGGCACTGAGCGAACCCGACTGGGTCTTCGCTCTCTTTCGTTATGCACGAGTATCGTTTGAAATGGAACTTCGACTTGTCGAGACTCTCGTCATCAAACTTCCATTCCTCGGGCGTTCGGTCGTAATCGGGAAAGATTGAACCAAAGACGTGGGCCAGTCTCCCGTAGTCCTCTGGTCTGAACTCTCTCAGTTCAATTGGGAGTGTCCACTGTCCCGACATGAAACCTTTGACATAGTCGCGATTGGTTAAACCTTTGTAAGATCCGCGCCTCCATTATGGGCAGGACACTTGTTGAGCGAGTCTCTAGGACTTTCTCAGTCTCACCAGAAAATGGGCACGGTTTCCGCCCTCTTCAACAGGGATCATCCTCTCTTCGAAAGATGTGATCTCGAATTTTCTGAAACAGGATTGCAGCTCTTTCCGCGGGAAGAAGTGATGGATTATTCCTCGCTCGTCTCCCTCGGTAAAAACGAAGGTATTCGGCTCAAGTTTCCTCCCGTTACCCCTTCTGAAATCCGCAGTCGATAGGGCCACGACGAAAGCCGAGGCTCCCCTCTTCATCACCCGATGAACCTCTCTAGTCGCCTGCTTGATCTGCACGAGCTTCCCGTGGTGGAGAACGTTTGTACAGATCACACCGTCAAAGTAATCGTCTATGAACGGCAGCTCCAACATATCATGCTTGGCAAGAGCGACGTTGTCGGTCGAAGCAGTCTTCAACCGAGCCTCAAGGGTTTGGAGGGCTGTCTCCGAAATGTCAAGAGCCACAACCTGAAAGCCCTCTTTGCCGAGAAGTATGGAATGACGACCTGCCCCGCAACCCAGATCCAGAACCCTCTTCGCGCCCTCACGTTTCAAGTCCTCCGCGAAATCCACAACGACAGGGAGTGGTGGGGAAGGTTCCGCCCACCTCGCTTCTCTCCAGGCTAGCTCCTAAGGATGGGTCTTGTTCGAACGCATCGCGTGTCAGGCAGGTCTAACTTGTCAAACTGCTTAGAGTGTGATGATTTCTCCGCGAATCTCCTTATTGATTGTTAGAATTCCGTAAGTTTTCTTCGTCGCAGGAAACCTTCCCGTTGCGCTACCAGGATTGAACCAGAGAACGCCGTCCCGAAAATCGTTCTTAGTCCGATGAGTGTGACCATGAATAATCGCTTGGACCCCTGGGAACTTGGGCCTCAATCTATGCTGTAGGGTATGCGGAGAGCCTCCCTCAGCAGGATGGTTCACACCTATCATGAAATCCTCTGCCCGTATGGTGTCGATCGCTGGCAATTCTTTCCTGACCTCAGGCCCGTCAATGTTCCCGTAAACTCCTCTGAATGGGCCTATCTTACGTAGAGCGTCCACAAGCCGTTTGCTGGTGAAATCCCCCGCGTGAATGATCATATCTGCACCGGATAGCTCGCCGAGGACCTCCCGGGGAAGGTTGTCGATCGAGTGCGTGTGAGTATCAGAGATAACACATATCCTCACGAGTGCCCACCGCTCGCGATAACATGGAGGATCTCGAGATTTCTAAGTTTTCTAGGCCGTCTAATGTATGCCTATTCCCTTGAAGGCTGTGTGAACGGCTTTGAGGAAATACGTTCCTCCTAGGAACATCGAAGTTCTCCCTGTCCATGAGATCGGATCACCAGGAGCTCTTCCGAAGAAGACTGCAGCTATTCCTACTCCTGTTAGTCCGAGGGCTAGGACGTACCAGTAAAGAGTGCTTGACCTCGACTTAGAAGAGAAGTAGCGTCTGGCAAAGAGGATCGATGATACTAGGAATAGAGCCGCTGCGCTTCCGAGAACAGCCATTCGTAGAGTTGTCTGGCCGACTCCAGGAACGAAGAACAGCGGAGTTAGCCCTTCTAGTGCGGCGACGGTGAGCAGAGTCGTAAATGTAAGAACCCCGCCGTACGCGAGGACCAATATTGACCTTCGAAGCCGAGGGTCCTTCTTCAGCGAGGGTCCTTTGGACCAGGTTGTGCTCGCGAAATGGAATAGCGATGCAACGAGCGCCCCAGTGTTCGAAATTGTTATTGCTGCATTTGGTCCACTGGGAAGGTTCGTCAGCCAACCTGAGAGGAGAGAGGTTGACCCCCACGCCAATGCGCCACTTCCCATTAGGACAAGGAACGTCCAGCCGTTCTGCATGTAGCTCTTGAAAGAAATGTAGCCGACCATGAACGATGTGAATGCGAGGAAGACTGTATACAAGATCGCGTTCAGGAATGGGGGTTCAAACGCTAACCCCTTGCTAAACTGTGCTGGAGGCGGCAGGATAATGTTGAACACAACTACTGACGCTATTACAACGGGGAGGGGAATCGCGACGATCAGGTTGGGTTTCCAATGCGGGGGAATAGTTGCAGAGGTCCGTCCGACTTGCCCTGTTGAGGTTGGTTCAGGAATGTTTCTGTTTGTTCTTGGCAAAGGCCATCGCCCAGTTATTCGCGGCGTCTTCGGTCATGGACCGCCTTGGACTTCCGGTTAGGAGGCCCTCGTAATTTGTGAAGGGTGAAGAGACCTCGATACCGTGGGAGGTAATCTCGTACTGCCTCAATCGCTTATCATGGTCGCTACCCCGCATTTTCCAGACAACCAATGCTTTTCGAATCGTGGACTCTATCTCCACGGGTTTGAGGGAGACGATGCAATCCACGAGGAAGCTGATGCCCCCGTCGGCCAATGCTTTCGATTGGTCAGATCGTTCGTCGCTCTCCCAAATGAGTAGGGAGCCAAGACCCTTGGCCTTCAACAACATGATCAAACGATAGAGTTCCCTTCTCAACTCATTGTGGCCCGTGAACATAGCCAGGTGGCTTAGACTGTCAACCACAATCCTTTGTGCATTGATCTCTTTGATCGGTTCTGAGAGGATGTTCTCTCCACCACCATCCTCCAAGAGAATGTTTGGAGAGGTACAGATCAATCGGAACTTGTCCTCATCCTCAAGCCTGCGTATGTCCCATCCAAGGGCCTGGCTGTCTCTGTAAATCTGATTAGGTAATTGTTCAAAGGTTAGATAGATTCCGCTCTCTCCGAACTGTGTTGCCCCGTTCACTAGATGTTGGAGCGCAAGAGTGGTTTTCCCCGTCCCCGCCCCACCTGCAAGCAGTACGGCATCTCCTGGTAGGAAGCCTCCGCACAGCATTTCGTCTAACTCATTAACCCCGGTACGTTGCCTCATTTTCTCCGATCGACCGTTCCCGGCAACCTGAACCCCTAACTCGGCCAGCCATCGCTAGCTCCCGTCGATATGAGAAGATTGTAACCTTCGCTCACGAGACAGCAAATAGTGCGGGCAGTTTGTCAGGATTTGATAATTTCTCCACCGATTCTTACCGGTTGGACCCGCTGGTGACTTATTTCTCGTTCAGAAAGGACTGGGTGATTCGTTCCCTGTTCGAATGGCTCCACTGGGCAGCCCTCGAATACATGGTCAGCCCGTAGTCCTCCTCTTCGGATTGTTTCGCCCTTTTCGGATCATTTCTTATCATCCAAAACGCGAAGACAAAATCCTCTGCGAAACCCGCGGTTATTAGGTCTGGAATCAATACAACCTCTTTGTTGGATAAAGGGTGATATTCCCTGTACGCCTGTAAGAAACGGCTTGCGGAATCTATGTCCAGCCGATTCTTGACCTTATTGTCTCGGCAGCAGTATTGCATTGTCACAGCGAGGTCTTTGACAATGGGATCGTTTGTCTCGCTGACGTGCTCGAAGTCAATGACCCCGGCTAGCTTGCCCTGTTTCCAGAGCAGATTTTCTGAGATAAGGTCGCTGTGAATAGGATACAACTCGATGCTCGACCGAGGATCGTCATCGAAGCCACGCAATATCGGGGTAAGCCTTGCGAACTCTGCAAGAAACGCGTTCTCCTTAGGATTCGCTTTGGTTTTTCGCAGAATTTTTTTTCCGATATTCTTCGATCTCTCTCAACGTGACAGATCGATTGTACAAGTCCGAAGCCGGTTTTCCATTGTGGAGGTTTGATTTTTCGATCAGAGCGTGGTACCGCGTCATCATCTGCGCGAGTTGTGCGAGATGTGACCGGTTGAGCCTCTCAACGACTCTGCCTTCGAGAAACTTGTAGAGCCAGTAGTAGTGGTCTTGAACGGTTACGAATAGGCTTCCATTCCTGGTGGGAATTGCTGATGGAACTCTATATGGGGAAATCCGACTGTTTGAGATAGGCAAGGTAGGATAGTTCGAACTCCAAGTCACGAGAGCTTTTGTGATGAACGTGGGAAACCTGTCGTAGGATATATTTCCCCTCGGACGAGCCAATTATGAAATTGTGATTTACCGCACCTCTCTTGACGAGCCCGCACGTTAGTATTTCACCTATGTTCCATGCGGATAATGCGTCGCCAGCTCCTCTGGGAATCTGCAGCCTGCTTATTCTAGTCCGGTCCTGAATAGGAGGGTATGATGCTCTTGGCGAATTCTTTCAGGTTGTCAAGATATCCTATACGATGGAGAGGTGCAATGTAGTATAGTGCTCCGTCTTTTGTGGCCTTTTCCACGTCTTGACCGACGGCTTTTAGATCGAATTTTTGGTCTCGGTTGGCAACGGACCCGGCTGCAAAAGCTATCTTGTCCTCTCAATGGAATCTTCGTGCCTCTTGCTTGACGGTGGATCGTGCCTTCTCCATGGGAACATGGACCCACGGTGGGATGTGGCAGATGTCAGAGTACTGGCCCGCAAGCCGTAGCATTCGTGTCCCGACGCCTCCGAACATTAGAGGCGGGTGGGGCTTCTGAACTGGTTTAGGATCTAGAATCGCACCTTTCGCATGATAGTATTTTCCTTTGAACTCAACTTGTGGCTTCTGCCAGAGCTCGAGAATTAGTTCCACGCCTTCCCGGGTCTTGTCGACCCGTGTTTTCGGATCGTCCCATGTGCTGTAGCCTTCGAATGCTGTAGCCTTCGAATTCTGTCTGGGACCATCCGGCTCCTACTCCGAGGACTGCGCGTCCAGACGACAACACGTCCATTGTGGACACCATTTTGGCCAGCATTGCCGGTGGACGGAACGGTATCGGGGTGACAATGGTTCCGAGCTTGATATTCTGGGTCTTGGCTGCGAGGTAGCTGAGGGCGATCCAGCTTTCTGGAGTTGAATCTTTCTGCGGCTGTCCGTAGGCTTCGGCCCACATGTAGTGGTCTGGGATAACTGCACCCCAGAATCCGAGCTTGTCAGCAAGCTGAACCGCTTGATCCGTCAGGCTCCAGCCGTTGTACCAGTTTCCGAGACCTGAGAGAATGAACCTCAAGTTTAGAGCCAGAAGTTAGGTCTATGCTTTCAGTTCCCGCAATAGCTGTTTTGCAATCGTTAATCTCTGAATATCGTTGGTGCCCTCGTAGGTCTTGATGATCTGCGAGTCCCGCAGAAACCGTTCCACCGGATATTCCGTCGCGACACCATAACCGCCATGTATCATCATTGCAAGCAGCGACAGTTTTTCTGCCGCTTCTGTCGAGGTAACCTTCGCGATCGACGAAGCCTTGACGAAATCTTTTCCCTGATCCTTCAACGATGCGGCCCAATAAGTCAACAATCGAGCAGTATGCAATCCCATAGCCATCTCCGCCAACTTGTACTGTACTTGTTGAAACTCGACCAACGGCTTCTCAAAACTGATTCGGGTCTGCGCGTAGCTCACAGCAGCCTCGTACGCGGCTTGACAAATCCCGACTCCCTGTGCTGCGACGTCTATCCTGCCTCTGTCGTAGGTCTTTACTCCGACATAGAAGCCATCACCCTCTTTTCCCAGCAAATTGTCCTTGGGAACCTTCACATGGTCAAGAACTAGCTCGGATGGTTGCGAGCCGCGCAATCCGGTTGTCTCGATCTTGCTTGCTACCTGGAATCCTTCCGTTCCTCGCTCGACTAGAAACGCGCTGAGACCCTTGTGTCTCTCCTGTCTGCTGGGCGACGGGCTCGTCCTAGCGAAGACAAGGTATAGGTCGGCTATCTCACCGTTTGTGATGAACGTCTTCCGCCCTGATATCTCCCAGTGGGTCCCGTGAAGTTTCGCTGTGGACTTGATTCCTGCTACGTCCGACCCAGCGCCGGGCTCGGTCATTGCGTGAGCCCCAATCTTCTCGCCCGCGACCATCGGGATGAGGTAGCGTTTCTTCTGCTCCTCCGTCCCCCACTCGTTCAATGGCTCAGAAACAAGATGGCTAGCAACAAAGACTGTCGAGCAAGCCGCTGAGACGCGAGCCAGCTCCTCAAGCGCAATGACCATTGATAATAGGTCCGCACCGAGCCCACCGTACTCTTCTTTGTAGGTGATGGCTGTCACGCCGAGCTTTGCAATCTGGTTGAGCAACTCTCGTGGAATGTGGTTCTTCCGATCGATCTCGCCTGCTATCGGCCGGATCTGTTTCTCGGCAAAATCACGGATAGTGTTCCGGAGGCTCTCGTGGTCCGGGGTCAACTTGACCTCGTAGTCAGCCGAACGCGGAAGAATAGTACTCGTCAAACCGAACAGATGCTCGGAGCGTTTGGAAGCCTATCATTCCTTTAAACTTTGAATCTCAACCAGACACGCACTCTTACGCCAGAAACGGAGACACGCCTTTGTTGGTTTTTTTAGAGAAGAAAAGTGTCTAAATAATGGGTATTTTGAGCACTGTCTCTATTATCCACCTCGTGAAACATTGGACGCCGTTAGAATACTTCTCATGAATCGGGGATTGAAATCCTAGGAGATTCTGGCTTGTCCAGCCCTTCTATTGAAGCTGTAAATCTGTCAAAACGGTACGGCTCGTTTTCCGCGCTATCCAATCTCAACCTGAGGATTGAAGGTTCGAAATGCGTCGGTTTTCTCGGGCCGAACGGAGCTGGAAAGACAACTACTCTGAAACTATTCACTGACATGATAAGAGCATCCGAAGGGAAAGCCCTGATCAACGGTATCTCGGTGCATGAGAACAAAAAGAAAGCTCTCGCCTCCGTCGGATCACTTATCGAAAGCCCGGAGATCTACCCGTCTCTGACCCCGAGAGACGCTCTCTCGATGGTCGCGGAGATCCGAGGAATGCCGCGGTCGGATAGAAAGAAGAAAATCGAAGAGGTTGTTGCAGAGGTAAAGATGGAAGAATGGCTAGACAAGAAAGTCGGAAAATTCTCCAAGGGAATGAAACAGCGGATCAACATATCCGCAGCCCTCCTCTCAGAGCCTGAAATCCTCCTCCTAGACGAGCCTAGCACCGGTCTCGACCCTAGAGGAATGTCCGAGGTCAGAGAGATCGTAAAATCGCTCAAGCATAAGAACCGGCTCATCTTCATGAGCTCACACCTACTGAACGAGGTATCCGAGATATGTGACGAGGTCGCCATGATAGACCACGGAAAACTACTCGTCTACGACAAGCTCAACAACGTCGTATCCCGCTTCTCCGGCGACGGAGGCGAGATCATCATCGACGTAGGATTATCAAGGGATATCGACGATCAGACAATTAGCAGGAGCATATCGTCTCTGTCTGGAGTAGTTTCGGCCGAAAAACTGGAAATGAAGAGCTTGAGGATAAAATTCTCTGGCACTCTGGAGAATCAAGAAAAGTTGCTCTCAGACCTTGTAGCTCTGAAGATCGGTCTGGTCAGCTTCCATCCATCCTCTTCAGCCCTCGAAGACACGTATCTGAACATGATCAAGGCAACTCTGTGACAAGAAACATGAGCAGCTCATCCCTCAAAGCAGATCCAGTAGTCCTCCCAAATCTCCCAAGTAGCATCGCCCAAATCGGAGTGATGACCAAATACGAACTTTTGAACTATTTCAGATCCCGAAGGTTCTTCATCCTTCTGATAATCGACCTTATCATAAGCTCCATTTTCACAGCACTAGTTGCATACTATGGCGTCAGCAGCTTCGCAACCGCAGCCCTCGGATTCTACTCTTTCTGGTGGGGTAACTCCATCACTCTAGTCGTTATCCTCTCAGGAATATTTTTCGGAGGAGACGCAATATCGGGCGAGTTCCAGAACAAGACAGGCTATTTCCTTGTCGGAAACCCCTTACGACGATCCTCAATCTATGTTGGCAAGTGGATCGCCGCCTTGACAGCATCGCTGATCATACTCGCCATCTATGCCGCAATCGCCATAGGCAATGGCATCTACTACTTCGGTGCAAACCTACCCTACCAGTTTGGCGAGTCACTCATCTTCTCGGTGCTCTATCTGATCGCCGTACTCGGTTTCACCTTCTTCTTCAGCTCACTTTTCAAAAGTAGTTCGATGTCCATTCTTGTAACCGCCATCCTCTTTCTCTTTGCCTTCTCGCTCATTCAGGTGATTGTCTCAACACTTGCCCAAGTAGAACCTTGGTTCATTATTACCTACGGGTCAGGAATAATCGGCAACGTGCTCACAGATCCGTATCCCACAACTCAGACTGTGAGGGGAGGATTCCGAGGGGACACTTCGAGGGTATTCGCTGTGAGTATCCCAGAGGGGATCGCTATACTGGTTGGCTACTTTGTTGTCACTGCAGTACTTGGCCTTCTTTTCTTCGAGAGAAAGGAATTCACTTAAACGAACCCAAACGCGTAACCGAAAATATCAGGCTAGCCAATCGGGACTATCTGGAAGTGCATCCCGCGCTGGGGGTGGGGAGGATAGTGACCGAGTCCAATGGATTCACATCTGCTCCAGGTGCATTACAGAGGTTCGAATCCACTCGCGGGCTATCTCGGCATCATCTATCGGGACCGTCTCGTAGCGTAGCATCAACTCTCCATGTTTGAGACTCTTCATTATCCTAGAGTTTTGCCAATCGGTCTTCTTCAGGGAGTGAGAGAGGACAATTTTCTGAGTACGATCCAGGAAGCGTGAGAACTCGAAGAGATATTTTGGATCAGATGCCTTCCGCGCGGATTCTGAGTGGTAGGTAAGGTGACCCTCATAGGACCGCCGACTGTACAAGATCGTGTCCACCAAATCATACTTGGGGAACTCTCCGTACCCAGCGAGTGTCATGTACATGTTCAGGGTAATCTTTCGAGCCAAGCTTGGCCCCTTTCGGGGTGTTCAGATCTGTGGTGGGGCGGGTGGGATTTGAACCCACGATCACTGGTGCCCGAGACCAGTATTTCCTAGAACTGGTAGTTGCCTGCCAGTTCTCTTAGACCAAGCTGTCCCCACAGGTGGGTGGTCTGGACCACCGCCCCTGCCGCGTGCCTCCAACTCAATGATTCAAAATGCTTTGGTTAGACTGCTAACGGAACTAGGCACGCTGGACTGTGCTCCATTAGGCCGAATAGAAAACACGGCTGAAGATTCGATAACTAACAGCACTGGTAGTAAGAACCCACTGCCACCCGGGAACCACGATTCTTGGTGAAAGAGCGTGTGTCTTATTTCGCTACCTTGCGACCAGTCTGACCTTTCTTGTGTCCGTTGAAGTATGTTCGGACTAGATGTTCAAAGAATATGCTGAAGCCTCCTGTTCTGCCATAGTATACCTTGTCGACTTCTTGTCTAACCAAGTGTTCTGCCTCGGACGATAAAGAGACTATTACTTTGCCCATGGTATCTCTAGACTACTGCAGATAGCTCTGGGCCGTTTTATGCTTATCCCCTGAGGCCATATCCGATCGGCAAGGAATAAGAGCCTGAAACTGGGCATCCGGTGCCCGATTAGCTGGGTTCTAGACCAGCTTCTGCAGAAGCCTACCAACTGCCGTGACTGCGACTAGGGCCCCAACGACTATGCCTAACTGTTCATTGAGAGCTAGCGAGAGTACTGCTGTGAAGCTTCCTGCTATGAAGTCTCGGAAGAGTCCCTTGCTCTTGTCAGAGGTATCGAGAACGTCTGAGCCGAGGACAAGTAGGAGGATCAGGAAGTATACTGGTTCTTGGCTTATGGCGTTGGCGATCAGGAAGCTGGCTACCCAGGCCGCCGACTCGGCGACGGGACGTAGAGCTGGTCGTAGTTCAGCCAGCTTGTACGACAGATCGCTCATGCAGTATAGCGCTATAGGAGGATAGAAAAGGCGACCCGACTTTTTCTACTGCGTCCCAGTCAAGCAATGAAAATGTCAATCTTGTCCAATTACTCAGAAGTCCTAGTCGAGATAACCTCCGTACTTCTTCTCGACTTGGGATCATACCACATCGAATTCTAGCGAATCAATCGTGAGTCTCTGGAAAGGCTCAGACGATCTCTATGAGGTCGAGGGACGGGTATCCCTTGTCGAAGTTGAAAGTAGCCCCGTGAACATGCGTGAAAGGTTTCACGCCGTAGATCAGAAGATGACCGTTCCAACTTTGGACTTTTATGTGATAGTCCGCTTGTCTGAGAAACTCATCACGCACCTTAGTGGGACGTGACGATATTCCGATGCTGAAGGCCCCCTCGTCCCGCAGACCTTCTCCTATTTCTGTAAAACCCGGAAGTGTCAGCTCCTCACCGTAGACCTGCACGAGCTTGTCAAAGTTCATAGTTAGCATCATGCCACTCGACGTTTCTTTCAAGGCGTTCCATGATCTGTAGAACTCTGCGAGATCGCTCATTAGCTGCCCCCTCAACTTTAGCCTCCAAGGCTTCGAAGGGAGCTGCGAGTTGAATTCGACTATCCGAACTTTATCTGCCAAGGCTTTGTCGCCTACGTAGGATCTCAGTGCCTCCGCTGAGGATTCAGAGCTGAAGGTCCCGGTTGAAACGCTGAAGCAGGCCCCGCCCTGGTTGACGAAATTGGACCTGATCATATTGATCAACAATCTCAGCGACTGCGGGGAAACGTTGCTGTCCGTGTCGATCATGAAGAAAGCACCTTTCCGGATGCCACCTCCCAGTAACAGGTCGAGTTCCCTGCTCCCAGTGGAGTAGTGGGTTTCTGTGTGTGGAACTTTCTCTGGGTTTCTCACTATATTCGGTGGACCGTTTTCGTATTCTTGGTCCAAGAAAGTGAACCTTCCCTTTTCCAGGGAGAAGGGGAAATGTTGGCTCTGGACTCTGAATCCTCTTAGCTTGTCCACTCCAAGGGACCTGATTCGTCTCCCATCTAGCTCGCTCTGTTCGAGGGTTACGACTCCGTCGACGAGGTAACCGAGGCTGTCGGCTCGTTCGGCCTCACTGACGAGAATCACGCTTACTTTTGTCTGATCTAGTTCGGACATGACGGCTGACTCCAACATTTTGCGTCCTTCAGGTGTCGCGTTTCTCAACGCTCCCTCCCAGCTATCTACGACAAGGATTGATTTCTGTTTCGCCTGTTTCAGGCGTACGACCTTCGAAAAGACACTGTCGGTGTCGGAGCCGCGGAGGTCGTGGAATTCGTCATTCCAGCTGGCCTTGGACGATCTCCCGGACATAGAATCGATAACCTCATCGATCCAAGGAAACTGAATACGCAACTTCACGGGTGAGACCCTGCTGGACGCGTAGACCCTGCGCGAGTCCGCAACAGCATTCAGGATCTCGAAGGCGAGAGTTGTTTTCCCAGTGCCGGGTGCTCCTTGGATGAGAAGGACGTTTCCGGGAACTTCGAGAAACTCCAAGAACATGTTCATCATAGGAGATGATGTCGCACGGACTACCGAGGATTCGAGAGCTTGAGGATCGGGTTTCGTTCCCGAGGCTATCAAATTATTGCCTCATGAATTGATGAGGGCGTGAAAGATTTCAAGAAATTGTCTCCTTCGCGGTGTTTGGGTGGGAACCAATGTGATTGTTGTGTCACGTTGACCGTCCACATGGCAGCAATTCGGTGGACCCAAGTCCTCAAAGCCTAGAGAGTGACATGTATGGTGGGTAGCGGTGCCAAAACTCAAGTTCAGCAAGGACTACCTCCAGCGTTTGGCGAAACCTATTCCTAAGAAAGACCCGAACATGCGAGCGGCAACATCGACCGAGACTCTATCAGAACCGCGGCATCCCACAGGATTCCACCAGTACTGCACGAGTTGCGGGCGGGAACAGCTTTTCAGCGTGGACACGTTAGGCTGGAAAACGTGCACTGTATGCCGCCGAACCGCTCCTGACAGAAGTCAGAGTCCAATATGATGTAGTCAAGTACAATTTTTTAAACAGGTTTGGGGTAGAAGGCTCTTGACCTTTTCTTGCAGCGA
>Ga0209057_1002884_pt1 | contig 12955 bp, 13 predicted proteins | sample GraSoiAngelo_146_FD_185903 | JGI IMG/M metagenome (GOLD analysis project Ga0209057, IMG submission 185903) | Grasslands soil microbial communities from the Angelo Coastal Reserve, California, USA - 14_1009_05_30cm (SPAdes) (version 2) | ecosystem: Environmental > Terrestrial > Soil > Grasslands ... | reverse complement strand
TGGCACGGCCAAGACGAGAAGCATCGCCGCCATTACCGCGATGCTCGGATTGCGTCGCACCCACTTTCTGCCACGGGTGACGAGTCCAGTGCGCCGGGCGCGGATCGGCTCATGCTTTAGCCAGCGTTCAAGATCTTCGGCGAGCGCCAGGGCCGAAGAATAACGGCGCTGCGGATCTTTATCGAGGCACTTGAGGCAAATTGTGTTGAGGTCGCGATCTACTTTTGGATTTAAGAGGCGCGGCTGTCGCGGCTCAGTGTCCAAAACCAACCGGACCGTTTCATAGGTCGTTCCCCCAGCAAAAGGGGGATGACCGGTCAGCAATTGGTAAAGCACTGCGCCAAGTCCATAAACATCAGTGACGCTGCTCACCGCCGCATTGTTTCCGACAGCTTGTTCCGGCGCCATGTAACTGGGCGTGCCCAAAACTTCCATCGTGCGCGTGACAGTGCTCTCTGTCTCCACCAGCCGCGCCAGCCCGAAATCGGTGAGATGCGGTTCGCCTTGTCGATCAAGCAGGATGTTCCCCGGTTTGATGTCGCGATGCAGGACGTGGTGTTCATGAGCGTAATGAACAGTGCGCGCCACTTTGTCGATTAATTCCACTGCCCGCCGTAGCGGCATTGGTTCGCGCCTAACCACTTCATCAAGCTGCCCACCTTCGATGAATTTCATGCTGAAATAGCATGACCCATCGCGCTCGCCGACTTCGTGGATTGGAACAATGCATGGATGCTCGAGGCTGGCAGCGGATTCCGCTTCGCGACGGAAACGCTTGAGATGTGCTTCTGTAGCCCAATAGCCCAAGCCGATCACCTTCAGTGCCACCGTGCGGTTAAGGCTTTTCTGGCGCGCGCGGTAAACTACACCCTGACCGCCCCGACCGATTTCCTCCAGCAACTCGTAATCGCCAAAGTCACCCAGCATCCGTGCGGTGGGTGACTTCATTTTCGGCGCGCCCGGCCCTGCTAAGCGGGGCGCCCTACTGGCATTCCGCGCCTCGTCGATTTCATTCGCGAGCAAACCAAGGCCAGTCTCAAGCAGACAGGCCGGGCAAACGCCCCGCGGCGCGTCGGAGGAAATTTTCGCGCCGCACTTTGCACAGAGTTTGGTGCCAGCCGTCATGTCACCCGTCGGACAATACCTCGTCCCAATAAGTACTGCAGGAAATCTTGGCGAAGGTTACGCGCGCAACACTGCAATTAAATGGCGTAGCTCGTCCTCAATATCTCCCGGCACCATCACGGTGTGAGCGACTTCGTCGCGCAAGAGTTGCTGGTAACGCTGACGCAACCGGCGGAACGCTTGCTTCACCGCGTTCTCAGTCATAGCCAGTTCATCGGCAATTTGCCCCTGCGACGGGCGGTCCGGTTCATCCATGAGCAACGCTTCCAACCGTTCAAAAAGGACCACATTGCCAGCAGAACGATACTCTTCACCAAGGCGCCTCAGGACTTGCTCCAGCAAGGCCAACGCCCACCGACGCTCGTAGATTTGGACGACAGTCGATGTGTCCGCCGGCTCAAAACCGGCGCGCTCGCGCTCGCGCACTTCGTCCAATGGAATCAACCGCCAGCCTTCGCCCCGCTTAACGGCCATGGCGCGCTGGCGCTCGTTCGTTAGGAAATGTTTCAGCGACGTGAGCAAGTAAGAACGCAGACGTCCTTTCTCTTTGCGCACAGCATCCAGATCCCGACGCTCCAGAAGCAGCGCAAAAAAGCCTTGGGTAAGATCTTCCGCTTCCTCGGGTCCAACGCCTTGTCGCCGTACAAAACCGTAAACAGGTCGCCAATAAGTGCGGCAAAGTTTTTCCAACGCCTCTTGCGCTGCGGGCGACTGGCCCTGCGCCTCCAAGACCACGCTCCAATGAGTGGTTGTAAATGCGACCGCTGCGTTTTCCCGCCTCAGGCCGGTTGGGCTAATCGCACCTGACGCGCCATCATCATCAGCAGACACATTTGCAATCCAAGTGAAAAGTCACCCCAAAATCAAGACTGCATCAGGGCGAGCGCAAATCTAAATCAAGTCTACGCCACTGCTATGGCTCAAAACGGTAACCGTGTATTTCGATTTCCCTGGCAAAGGCGTTCTCGACGATCCGCCGCTGTTCATCATTAAACACCTGCTGGTACGGTCTACGATCAGTCCGATATTCCGATTTAGCTTTGACACCAAGCGCGCCGTCGAACGGCACGTTTAATTGCGAGAACGCTTCGCCAAGTTCGGCAAGGAGGTTCTCATAACGTAGAATTCGGTCCACGATGATTTTAGTGCCGGAATCGTCCGTGTATCGAACATAATTAATAGGAAATCTGCCGCGTGCGAGATACTGATCGAGCGAAAGTGATCCACCTTCCCGGGCGGCATGCATGTGGTAATGCGACAAAACCTTGTCCCACGGATTCCTTTCCACGCAAAATTTGAAGTAGCTGTTCCAAACCCAGCCGGGAACGCGCCTTCGTACGAGAGACGCCGGCATATGATTGTAGAATTTCTCGCGGCTGGTGAATGCATGCCGCAATGCGGACAGAACTTTGTGTGGCCTCTCAAGAATTTCAGGGATTGGATTGATGAACCCTTGGTAGTTACGAGGCTGATGTCCCTCCACCGGGGGAGCAATCGGTGTCACGATGTCCATCGGGCCGCACTCTTTCGAGAGAAAAACCTCAATGCTCGTGCCTGCGGTCTTTACCGTTTTGATAAAGATCAATTTGTATTTGTGAGAAATGATCATGGAGCACAGGCTGCGAGCCTGTTGTTTTTGGCAGCATGTCGAAAACTGTCGCGGCGGCAAGCTGCGGACGCAGGCGGGCGATTATAGTTTACCAGAGCGTTTCGGCGAGGGCGCCGAAGCGTGCACGTTCGCCACGGCGAATCCGTCCTGTGGCGGACGAGGCGCCCACACGCAGGCGGGCAAGCTGTGCGCTCCGCCATACTCGCACGATCGAACGATGCATCGTAAATTAAAAATGTGCGGCCATGATCTCTTTTAAAAAACAGTTTCTGTTCGTGCACATACCAAAGACTGCCGGTAATTCAATTCAGAGCATCCTCCGAGATTATTCCGAGGATGAAATCGTGGCTTTACGCAGTGAGCAGGATGGGATCGAGCGTTTCGGGCTACGCAATCCAAACTACAAAATCAAAAAGCACTCAACGCTGGCCGAGTATCGTGGCGCTCTCGGAGAAGAACGGTTTCGCAGTCTCTACAAATTCGCCTGCGTGCGAAATCCCTGGGACCGGATGGTCTCGTATTATTTCACGCCTACGCAAAGCGTGGGAGAGTGGGATCGGAAGGAATTTAGGAAAGTTATTTCGAAAGCCTTATCAGTCGCGGACTATCTGCGGCTTGATAAGGGCAAAGAGGACCCATTCTGCAACGTGGATTATATTATGCGCTTCGAGAACTTGGCAGACGACTTCCGTGTCATCTGCGCGACACTGGGTATTCCGCCTGTACTGTTGCCGCGGTATAATCGTTCGAGCCGTGAACATTATTCGAAATATTACGATAATAACCTTCGCGAATTCGTCCGGAAGCGCTTTGCTTTGGAGATCGAACGCTTTGGCTACACGTTTGATTGAGCGACAAGAATCCTACAGTTTCCCAAGCGTCACATGTTCGCCATTTGGCTGGCGAAACCACTCCGGCAACTCAATGCCAGCCGCCAGAATGCTCTCGTAGCAATTTTGCGTAATCACGCCCCGTTGAGTGCTTTCTCCAAAGACTGCGAAATTTTCCTTGGTCACAAACAACCGGTGCTCAGCCAGTTTCGGTACGTCGTCTTTTAGCTCGTCCATCGCCTTGGCGCTGGGAATGTGGTCCGGCAGGTGAGTGAAAAGGTATCGAAGCACTTTGGCGCGCAACAGCTGATGAATCCAAATTTGGAACCAGGCTTTGCGCTCGAAGTAGATGTCGCCGAAGGGATTTCGGATTTTGTGAGGATACAGGGCAAGCTTGGGATTGGTCAGTGTCACCCTGCATCTGCAGAATAAAAGACTATCTACTTCTGGCGAACGCATGGCGTGAGAAATCAGGCTCGCAATTTTGTCGGTCACGAGCTGAATCGGATATTTGTCGTCCACGCACCAGTAAATCCATTCCTCATCATCGATGTTCGCAAGTAAATGCAAGACTGCTCCCTTAATATCTGCAGGCGACGTGTGATATTTGATCCGTTCGCTATCGACGCCGCCCAGCTCCTGATAAGGAATATGAAAGACGAACGGATGATCTGGCCACAATCGCTCGTATTGCACAATCAGGTGCTGCGTCATCACCCGATATCGATCGCAGGTGAGAACGATAGCTTTTATCTTATCCGGCGAACTCATAGCCAAAACGCTCGATATCCACTTTGAACTTGTTAGCGATCACCTCACGAGTCCGCGCATTGTAATATTCTGTGTAGTGTCGCGCCCGTGGATTAGCTCGGCGATGCGGCAGTTTCTCAGTGATCCCGAGCTTTTGCGCGACAAACGCCCAGTTCTCGTCGAGTCGTTCGAATTTCCCGATGAAGTCGGCGAGGATATTCCCATTGGGATCCACAAACCAGTCCAATTGATAACGATGCGGAGAAGAATGGACGCACGTGCTGCTGCTATACTGAATCCAATCGACAAATTCCTCGAAAGTCATTTCGTTTCTGAGCTGTAAGGCTTCCGCGCGTTCGTAGAGGGAGACGATGCGGTCCCACGGGTTACGAACAAATCCGAACTTAAAGTAAGTCTCGAATTGCTTTCGCCCGATCTCCATTCGCCGTTCCTTAGGCAGCATCAGGTAGAGAGACTCCAGAATCCGGTTCTTTCTTCCACCGTAGTTGGTCCAATACGTCTCCATGTGATTTTTGATCTGCCATAGGTTGAGATGCGGCTTCCATGCTTTGCCGAGAATGGCCCTGACGCTGGTCGAACCGGTCTTGGGGATCTCGACGAAAATGCATTTGTATTTGTGGGAGATCATTCTGGACTGCCGCTCATTGCTGCCGCTCATTGTATATTGAAAAATCTGGCAAGCATCAGAAAGTGAAGCTTCGCCGCGGGTCGGTAGCTCAATCGGTAGAGCAGCGCCCTTTTAAGGCGTTGGTTCCGGGTTCGAGTCCCGGCCGACCCATGATGGTGTAGCCGCGTCTCTGTGTGAGACGCGCGCCCGCGGCCCGCAGGGCCGCGCGGCTACAGTAGAATTGGACGCGCCTCAGCCAAGCCGCTCCGAATAATTCGTGTTCATTCATGTCCATTGGTGGTTAAAGTCGCGAGCAAATCGCGGAGCGAATTTCGTTTTCGATCCAAGCGAAACACCGACAAACCCGCCGCGCTGGCGGCCTTCCAGTCCCGTTGCGAATCATCGCCGACGTGAAGGACCTCACTCGATTTTAGATCCATTAACGTCAGTGCGCGGCGATAAATTTCCGGATCGGGTTTATCGGCTCCGATTTCACTGGAAACGAAAACATGGGCGAAAAATTTCGAGATGCCGAGGTGCTCGAGAATGAACCGCAAGCGCCCGTCGAAATTTGAGATGACCGCGAGCTGAAAGCGCGGCTGCAGTTTCTCCAAGACGTCAACAACCTCGGGATACAACTTCCACACACCGGCCTCGGCGAAATGTTCGTAGGCGATTTCGAAAAAATTGTCGCGATCAATTTCGCTTAATGAAAGGGCGACCTGGTCGAGCACAAGATCGACAAGTTGACGCCACCAGTCTTTGTCATCGTCCTGACGCGGACCGTCGATCACGGGACGCGGTGGCATCTGTTTCCAAGCAATGTAAAATGCGCGATCGAGATCCTGCGCATCGAGTCTCAGACCCACCTCGCTGCCGACCAGCGCGTAATGATCGCCGACTGTCTTGGTTAAATAAAAGAGCGTGCCGACCGCATCGAAAAAGATCGCTTTTAGTGCTTCCTCTTTGTTTTTTGAAACCATGAACGCGGTAGGTCGATGGAAAGTCGTTTTGACGCTGATTGCAATCTTTGTCGCTGGCACGGTGACCGGTGGCTTTCTCACGATCCGCGCGATGAAATACGAGATGGCGCGTCGGAGCGAGACACCGCCTGGAACGGCTTTTGCGATCGATCGCTGGCGCGCGCGTTTGCACCTCACTCCGGACCAAGATGAGAAGGTGAGGCCGATCATGCAGCAAGCGGACAATGAATTGCGCAACCTGCGTGCAGTGGACTTACGTGAGACACAAGGAATTCTCGATCGTGCGCAAGAACGAGCGAGCCCGGTTTTGACACCGGATCAGCGACAACGGCTGTAGCGAATGCTCGAGGATCGGAAGCAGTGCCTGGAACGATCGTTCAACGTTCCTGAATCGCACGACTAGGCTGGTAAGGTGTACCTAAAGTGACGAAACCGAGAATTTCGATTGCTTTGCAAGTCGCCCGGAAGGCATAGTCATTTTTTACTTTGCAAATTGGTTCGCCGGTTTCCCATGATGCGCGTCGTGAACATTAGCGATGAGGTGCGCGTTTCAGCAAAACGAACGCAATCCCCTGGCGAAGAACTTGCGAACAGCATCAGTCATGGAATTGGATTGTGCGCCGCGTTAATCGGTGCGCCGATTCTTCTGCTGGAAGCGCGTCGTAGTACCCCTGGCTTTTTTCTCGGCACGGTGATTTTTGTTGTCACGATGTCGATGTTGTATCTCGGATCAACGCTTTACCACGCGTGGCCGCAAACGCGCGGGAAATCAATTTTGCGTGTGCTGGATCATTCCGCGATTTTTTTGCTCATCGCAGGGACATATACGCCGTTCGCGCTGGGTCCGCTTTGCGGCGTCGGTGGCTCGACTATTCTCGGAATCATTTGGGCGTTCGCGATTTTTGGCGTCGTCATGAAGGCGACGCGTGGTCCATCGCGTCATCCGAAGCTGGCGATGTCTCTTTACCTTGGAATGGGCTGGTTGATTCCAATCGCGAATCATCCATTTGCGTTCGCGATTCCATTGCCGGCGTTGATCTGGCTTTCGGCTGGCGGCATCGCTTATACGAGCGGCGTGTTATTTTTTGCGAACGATCATCTTCGCTATCGTCATTTCGTCTGGCATCTGTTCGTCCTTGCCGGATCGGGCTGCCACTTTGCCGCCGTCTTTTCCTGCACTGTGTGAATTCTGCGTAACTCAAGACTTCGCGCGCACGATCAGCCAGAAAAGAATGACAGTAAGCAACGGAATCGACAGCCAGGCGAGAATCGCCGGAACGCACCAAAGAACAAACAAAATCATGTCGGTGTCGCTCGCGGGTGAAACCGGTACCCGTAAACCAAGTTGATCGCGCAATGTCCCAACGCTGATTTCGTTCGGCCGCGATTCGTCGAAGCCGGTTTTGTATAAGTTCGTTTTTGCGCGCCGGCCACGTAGGAACGCGCGAAAAAGTCTCCTCGGCGCAACGACCAGGCCGGCTCCGAATCCGCCAAGGTTGAGAATCCAAGCCGCGCGATATCGCGCACAGCCGCTCGCAATTTCCCATGCGGCAATTTCCGCTTCGCCGGGCCAATCCGTTTCATACTCGGCCGCGATGTGATGCAAATCGTGCAAGCGCGCCGCCGCCACGCGTGATGCCAAATTAGGGAAATAAAAGGGAATCGGTTTGGACTCGACGCGCACCCAGCGATCGGCATAGCCGCCGTTCGGGCCGAGCTTGGCATCCTGAAAAAACAAAGCGCGCGCATTCAACAGGGAAAGGCTATCAGGATAATGAGCCATGATATTGGACAATTTACGCGGTGGCGGGCTAATTAGCAGCTAGATGCCGACGATGGAACATGATGATCCGATCAACGCGAAGATTCTTGCAATCTCCGAAGACAAGATTGAAGGCTTCGTGCGCGAGCCGTTCGAGGAAATTGCGCGCCGCTCAGGGGTGGATGTCGATGTCGTGATGGCGCGCATCGCGGCAATGCTGCGCGCTGGAACGATCCGGCGCGTTCGGCAAACTTTGCTCGCTACGAATCTCGCTGATGGCGCGCTGGTGGCGTGGAGGGTTCCTGAGAATAAGATCGACGCTGCCTTCGACTGGATGTTCCAACGCGATCCTTTTTCGGGTCACGTGGTCCTTCGCTCTACCGACACGATTCGTGCTGGATCGGATTACAAATTATGGACAACAGTGAAAGTGCCGCACGGATTTTCGCTGCACGGCCATTGCGAATTGCTGGCGAACAAAATCAATGCGGAACGTTTCCGGGTCATGCCGGCGAAAGGAATTTTTACTCTCGGCGTTGGCCACGTTCGCCGAAAAACGATCGAGCCGGGCAGCAAAGCAGATCAGCCGGCAAAAATGATTCCGGTGCAAGCTGTCGATCTTAGCGGGCAAGAATGGAAGGTTTTGCTCGCGCTCAAGCGCGAATTGGCTCCGGAAGAAATTCAGCCTACGCCCTGGGCAGCCCGCGCGGAAGGAGCGGGTGTTTCGCTTGATGAATTTTATCGCGTTGCCGAGCAGCTGAATGCGCGAAAGATCATTGGGCGTTTTTCAACTTTTCTGGAACACGTCAAACCGTCGGCCGGTGGAGTTCGTGTCACGCGCTTCAACGCACTCTTCCATTGGGCCGTGCCGCCAGGTCGCGAAATTGAAGCGGGCGGCGAAGTTGGCCGCCATCGTATTCTTACCCATTGCTATTGGCGTGAAGCAGGCCCCGAATTTAAGAACGTCAACATCATGGCCGTCGCGCACGGCACGGATAAACAACTGCTCCTCAACCATAAGGTGGCCATAGATCGACATATTCGCTCGATCGGCATCCCGGTTTCGTACACGAACGTTTTCTGGGGCGGACGCAGCGAGATCAAGCCATCGGAAATCTCACCGCAAGTTTATCGCGAGTGGTGGGCAGAGCAGGTGAATCGTTAAAAGAGTTACAAGGTTACAATGCTACAAAAGGACAAGAGCGCTGATTTTGACCATGCAACTTTTGTAGCCTTTTAACGATTCACCTGCGTCAGCAAAACCGCTCTCTGTAACTGCGATCCAGATTACGCAAAAGGGCAATGGCAAACTTCTGACGATTGACTTGTCGATCTAACGCCATGGCCAGCGAAATTGCCCAGCTTTGCAGCTCTCTGGGAAAATCTTCGAGTGATTGATTCACATTGATTCCGATACCGGCGATGGCCAGATGTGGCGCTTTCTCTTGCGCGCGCATCTCGACGAGCACGCCCGCAACCTTGCGCCCATTAATCTCGACATCGTTTGGCAGTTTGATGGTTGCTTTGAGAAAAAATTCGTTTTGGATCAGGTCTGAAATAGCTTCGGCTGCCCACGTCGTGAGTCGGGGAGAATTGTTTATGTCGATCCTGGGTTGCAACAGGATGGAGAACCAAAGCCCTTTCCCCGCCGTCGACTCCCAGCGATTGCCTCGCTGTCCTCGCCCTTCGGTTTGATGTTCGGCGAACAGAACCAGGCCCTCCTTTGAATTTGACGTCGCGATTCGCAAAATCGCATCATTGGTCGAGCCAGTTTGTTCGAGCACGATAATTTCGCGACCAATGACGGTTGTGCCGAGCTCGGCCCGCATCTCATTAACGATCAAACGATCCAACGCCTCAACCGGGTACATGGGTCATTTCCAAGCCGATGTCGATTGCGCGCGCGGCGTGTGTGAGACTGCCGACAGAGACGTAATCCACCCCGGTGGCCGCAATGCGGCTCACGTTTTTTAAAGTGATGCCACCGCTTGCTTCGAATTCGATATTGTCTTTTCTCAGCGCGACAGCCTCTCGAATTTGGGCAGGCGTCATATTATCAAGCAGGATTACGTCTATCCCCTGAATTTCGACGAAGGCGCGAACTTGTTCCAGATCGTCAGCCTCGACTTCGACACGGATGTTTGGTCGTTCTTGGCGAAGCTGGGTAATCCGGTCCGCAAGACTGGAGAGTCCCTCAAGAGTAGCCAGATGGTTATCTTTTACGAGCACCATGTCGTATAAACCGAAACGGTGGTTGCCGCCGCCTCCGGCGAGCACGGCGGCTTTTTCCAAGGTTCGCAGGCCGGGAGTGGTTTTTCGTGTATCCAAAATTTTGACAGGACTATTCCCGACGGCGTCGACAAATTGGCGCGCCAGCGTCGCAATGCCACAAAGGCGCTGTAGAAAATTCAATGCGACCCGTTCCGCCTTGAGAATCGAACGTGCGAGGCCACGGACCTCGATGATCACATCCCCGGCAGCAATCTCATCGCCGTCGTGCCGAATGATCTGGGTGTCGATTGATGAATCGACCTGCCGGAAAACTTCCGCCGTCGCCTCGGTGCCAGCAACAATGGCTTTTTCACGCGCGATGAGGCGTCCGGTTGCGTGCAGCGTCTCCGGCACAAAAAAGTCGGTCGTGATATCACCTTGACCGATGTCTTCTTCGAGTGCAGCGGCGATCGGATCGTATCGGCTAGGCTTCATGGGATTGGGTTGGGCGCTGGGCTTGATAAACGCATCGCTCACGCACGCAGGTTTTCAAATTCGTGTGTGGCCCGGCACAAAATGCAAATTGCGAGCCCGTCTTCGGGGAGTTCGCCAAGCAATTGTTGATGTCTGTCATAAGAAGGGGCCGAGCCGGGTCAGCAACAATCACCTCGGCTTCGTTGCTCGGATCAAGCGTGCCAACCACAACGGCTTCGCGCATGCCCCACGTACCGCCTTGGCGGTGGGATCAGACAGAAAAAAAGATTCAGGCGGCGCACGCTAAGGAGAAACAACGAATCTAAGAAAGCGTACTACCGCCCGAATCGCCTTAACCTATTGAGTTGGACAGCAAGAGCGGGTTCCCGTTCGAATTTTTTACGAAAAATCCGTGTGTGATGTTAGTTCCCCGTGTTCAGGCGATTACGCCAATTCTGAGGACACGCACAGCTACAACCGCACTGATGACCGCCAGACTTTGACCGCTACAGGAGATTGCCCTGCGCGGCTGTTCCTGGTCGGTGGGCCTCGTCACGCACTTCCTGAAGAAGCGACTTAAACTCGCACTTTTCCAGCGCTGCGATGAGCGCGGGATAGTCGGGCTCGATTTGGAGATCCTTGATGGCCACGGGCAATTCAAGATGACAATCCAGATCCACCATTTTCCGGTTTTGCAAAATTTGCTTGCGAGCGTTGGCGAGCTTCTCCCGGGTGCGTGCGCTTTTGACTTTGTCCACATTCGCGAGCAACGGCTCCAACCCGCCAAATTCGCGAATCAATGCTGCCGCTGTTTTGCGGCCGAGTCCGATTCCGGGAATGTTGTCGACCGAATCACCGGTCAAGGCGAGCACGTCGCCGATAAGCTTCGGCGGAACGTCCCATTTTGCAATGACCTGATCTTCGCCTAGCAAGGCGAACGCGTCCTTTGGCGAAGCCAGATCAGCCTTCGCCGTCGTGTAAACTTTCACGCAGGGTCCGACGAGCTGATACAAATCCTTGTCATTGGTTGCGAGCACGACTTCCGTCCGACGCTGCTTGCACGCGGCCATGGCATAACAACCCATCAGGTCGTCGGCCTCGGTATTTGGCAGGGAAATATTTCGGAAGCCCAACAGGGGAGTGAGTTTTTGGATAAAATCCAGTTGTGGGATCATCGGCTTCGGCATTTCTTTGCGCGTCTCTTTGTAGGCAGGTTGCAGTTCCACTCGCTTCTGCGGCACGCCTTCGTCCCAGACCACCGCGCCCAGCTGCGGTTGCAAATGTTTCACCATCAGCCGCAAGGTTTTTGTAAAGCCGAAGATTGCGTTGGTTGGTTCCCCCCGGGAATTGGAGAGATTTGGGATAGCGAAAAACGACCGGTAAACGTAGTAATGACCGTCGATCAAAAGCAATTTCATCCCAAAGACAGGATTAACTCGATTAGCGGAATTTGAAAGCGGGTTCCTGGAAAAGCCGATACTGGATTCTGGATTATCGATTCTGCATGGGGACCAATGGGCCATTCGCTGTGCGAAAGGTGGATCGGCCGCTTTGCCGGACAATGCTGTTAAATTCTCGGCTTCGCCGACATTATTTTCTGGCATCAAGCAGGGACTGCTCGATCCACCAATAGCGCGCATTTGTGATCTAGTCTTGCGCATGTTTCCGGAGTAAATGGGCGAAATGACGAAACAATGGATCGTGCGCGTCCAGGGGAAGGAATATGGTCCTGCGGATATCGAGACGCTCCGCGAATGGAAGACTGAAGGCCGATTGCTTGCTGGAAACGAAGCCCGGCGAGCAGATGTCGATCTCTGGAGCACGGCGGCGGACATTCCCGGGCTCTTTGATGCGGGGACGCTCGACGTGGCGCGCGGCGACGGGCTGACACAGCCGCCGCTACAACGTCGCAGTTTTGCACAGATTTTGGCAGAAACGTTTCGGATTTACCGGAATGGCTTTTCCCAATTCCTTTCGCTTACCCTCCTTGTGGTCTTGCCATCGGCGTGCGGTCAACTAGCCACTGCATGGTTCCAAACCGGATCGAACGTGAATCTCGATCTCCAAACCCTCACCGTGGGCGCTTTCGCCTTTTGCATGACGGTGCTCACCATGGTCCTGTGGCCCGTTTACATTGCGGCCATCCAAATCCTCACTGCCGAAAGACTCGCCGGGCGCCGTATCGGTTTTGTCGCTGCGCTGAATGAAGCGGTGAAATTTTGGCCGCGCGTGGCCGCGCTGTGCATCTTCGTCTATGGCGTTTTCGCTTTGCTGACGATATTTGCGCTCGCAATCGCAGTGATGATCGTTGCAGGTGCGTCTTCGTTATTGTTGATCTTTTTCGCGCTGGCTCTGCTCGTAATTCAAATTTGGATGTTCGGGCGTTTCTTCATTAACGTTCTTTTCTGGCAGCAGTTTGCTGTTCTGGAAAACGCTAGCGTCGTCGATTCATTACGCGAAAGCAGAAACCTCGCGCGCAGCGGGCGCGATCTTCCGTGGTTTCAACGGCCGTTGTGGCGCGGAGCGTTTATCGTTTCAATTTGGGCAGCCTTTGTGCTGGCGATTACGCTTGGCCCGGAGTGT
>Ga0209057_1002883_pt1 | contig 12955 bp, 13 predicted proteins | sample GraSoiAngelo_146_FD_185903 | JGI IMG/M metagenome (GOLD analysis project Ga0209057, IMG submission 185903) | Grasslands soil microbial communities from the Angelo Coastal Reserve, California, USA - 14_1009_05_30cm (SPAdes) (version 2) | ecosystem: Environmental > Terrestrial > Soil > Grasslands ... | reverse complement strand
AATCGCGGTTCGGTCTCGATCTTCAGCAAACGCCCCGCGCTCTGGCCTTCTGCACGCACGCCATCATGCAGCCGGGAATGTTTGTCGTGCCGGACGCAACTCAGGACGAGCGATTCGCGCAGAATCTGCTCGTAACGGGTGATCCGTATATTCGATTTTACGCGGGAGCGCCATTAGCGACGCGCGACGGGCATTTGCTGGGCACGTTATGCGTGATGGACCGCAAGCCGCGCACGCTCACGGAAGCGCAAATCGAGGCGTTGAAAATTGTCGGCCGGCTGGTGATTGCAAATATCGAGCTGAGACGCGACCTGCAAGAATTAAAGGATGCGTTAGCCGCGCCTGATGCGACTGAAGGTCCATCTGGAGAATCTGCTCCCGGTCTAGACGAAATTATTTCCCGTCTGCACGAGGTTGCCTCCAATTTGCAAGGGGTGCGAGAAGGAAGAAAGCAATCGCCGGGGAGTGGAATGGGGTCGCGCCTAAAGCTTTGACAATTCACGCTTAACAGGTTGGCGAGATTTTTTCCAGACTCGACGTCGTTAAACGGATCTGAATCAGGCGGAGGGCTTTAACCCTTGATCTCGGAGTCTGAAGCAGGCGTCGCTGATTTAGGTGGTTTCATCATGGATTGCGCCCATTCAGTGTTTTCCTTTGTCAACAGAGCTTCGACACGCTGCACGAAAAGATGGAAGGCGTCATCCTTATCGTAGGGTGCCGTCTGGGTCAGAAACAAAAATTTCTCTCTTCTGAGCGACTCCGCTGTGGCTCGATACTCAATCCAATGTACCTGAAGTTGCAGCAAGCCGAGCAGCGATGCGATTACGGCAACGAAAACGCCCAAAGCACCGATCGCAATCTTGATCGGGAACGAGTTGTCTGCAAAGCCGGATAGAAATGGAATCGCAGCTGCGGCAACGATCTCGGCAAAGCGCAGCCGCTTGAACCAGCGTTGATTCGTGGTGCTCTTGCGATCATACCAGCCTATCTGATCGTTTATTCGCTGCTCGACGTACTCCTCAGGGGAAATCATTTTTTCTATACCCTAACGAATTATTCGACTTTCAGGGCAGACACGAGAATTAGTTACACGCTTAATAAAGTAAAGCGAAAACCAGATCTGATTTAAGGTGTTAAGGCGGTTTGTTCTTGCGGCTGATGACCTCTTTCAGTACGACGTGGAGCGTCCCCAATGAATGAGGCCCCGTCTGAAGGTCGGAATCTGGTTGTTTGTTTTGATGGTACGAACTACGAGTTCGATCGTGAGCCAACGAATGTTGTGCGCCTGATTCAGGTGTTAGGCCGCAATCATTCCAAAAGGCAGCTCTTGTACTACGATCCTGGCGTCGGTACTCTTCCCGAACCTGGCATCCTGATCCCCATGCTGAAGACGCTTACTCGATGGTTTGGCCTCGCGTTCGGCCTCGGCCTGTCACATAAGGTTGCCCAAGCCTACACGTACCTAATTGATTTTTGGGAACCAAATGACCGTGTTTTCCTATTCGGTTTTAGTCGGGGCGCTTACACAGCGAGAGTCTTAGCCGGCCTTCTCCATCAGCTTGGTCTTCTTCCTCGAGGTAACTACAATTTGATTCCGTACGCGATGAAATATTTTCGTCGCATTACCGAAGGACGTCACCACCAATCTAGGGCGGTCGACACGAGCAAATGGAAAAAGTTGTGCGATGATTTCCGCCATACATTCGCTCGCGCGGTCAAACCAGGAGACAATGAACGGCGGTTTCAAGTGCATTTCTTGGGCGTTTGGGACACGGTGTCATCCGTTGGGTGGGTATGGGATCCGAAACATTTCCCTTTCACAGCCTATAATCCGAGCGTCAAACACATCCGCCACGCCGTCGCCATAGACGAACGTCGTGCGTTCTTTCGTCAAAATTTGTTTCGACCGGCGCCCGGCCAGGATGTTCTCGAGTTGTGGTTCCCGGGGGTGCATTCCGACATTGGCGGGGGTGGTCCACCAGAAGGCGGTCGACTTTGGTGGAATTCGTTCCAATGGATGCAAGAACAAGCAGCCACTGCTGGCTTATATTTCGATGCGGAAAAATTGAACGCGCTTGTTGCCGAAAAGCCTTCGCAAGCTTGGGCCGAACCGATAAACAGTTCGTTTCAATCTGCATCTTGGTATCTCGGGGAAATTTGGCCGAAACTTACGTATTGCCCGAAATTAAAGATTCGTTACCCACGCTGCAATTTTGGACGGCACCGAGACATACATTCCGGGGCTCTGATTGATCAAGCTGCTCTATTGCGGATTCGCGCGCCAGACCTCGCATACATCCCAAAAAACCTGCCAAAGACGTTTATTTCCTCTGTTAAGGCGCTCGCCGAACTTCCACCGTACTTGCCCGTTCCATAAGTAGATCAGATTGGGAGCGCAGGCCGCTGAATGTGACCCTGGTGACGGTTCCAATTTCTGTTAGATCTTTATCTGTTGCATAGGAAATTTGATTGCTGACTGCGTTCCTCTCGTCATACGACATGCGATGGAAAGCAGGCATGGCCGATTACATCAAGGCCACGCTTACTCTGCCGTGACCGTTTCACTCCTGAAGTACAGTAATTTTGCCAGCCCGAATTGCTTCCAGCAAAGCCTGATAATCCCGTTCGTTCTGATCGGCGTAGGCCACGGCGAAATTCGAAACTGCGTCATCGAATCTGCTGGAGTTGCCGAGGTATCCGCTGATCATCGCAGCGTCTCCCGACTTGGCATGGGCTCGGGCGAGTGCCCATCCACACCATTCTCCATAGTCTGCCAGAACACGCGAATCGAAAATTTCGACGAGCGGTTTGATCTTAACGTCACGTAACTGCCGTACGTAAAAATGCCGTCCCCATTGTTCCGTCCAGCCCAAAAACATATCGCTTGCCGCCTGCATTAGTCGTTGGCCGGCGACTACTCTCTGACCGCAGCACTGGTAAACACTTTTTCCGGAATACGGCTCCAAGACGCTCTCGTGCACCTCTTTGACCTGGAGAAACAGCGGGTCGTCATCGCCAGTCATCATTAGCAAAATGGCACAGCGGGTACCGACGCTGCCGACTCCGACAATCTTGATCGCAACATCTTTGATTTCGTAACGATCCACGAGAACTTTGAGATCATCAGGAAGTGTCTCTCGATAGCAGCGAAATGCTTCTTTAACGAGGTGATTGTATTCTGCCGCTTCCACTTCTGTTGGATGAAAAATTAAAGGGGGGTTGTCCCTAATTCGGACTTGGCCATTTTTGACGCTTGCCAGTTTTGGAAAGTCATACTCTGCCACTGTGCGGGTTGCGGCTTTGGCGATCTGCTTTTGAACGATCTTCTTCCACTTCCTACTTTTTATACATGCGACCATGTTATCCATCCGCTGATACCACATTTCCAAAGCGCCTATTTCCGCGTAACAGCGCATGTGTTCGTGGTAACTTTGGATGCATCGCAGAGCTGCTTTACGCGAGTCTGCTTCCTTGAAACCGTTATTGCGCCCGGCAAGGACAAAGCTGACGGCTAATCTCTTCAGATCCCATTCCCACGGCGCCGGAAGCGTCTCGTCAAAATTGTTGATGTCAAAAATGATGCGTCGCTCCGGAGTTCCAAATCCTCCGAAATTCATCAGATGACAATCACCGCAAGCTTGCACTCGGATTCCTGACGTCGGCGTGATGGCCAGATCGGCCGCCATAATCGCAGCGGCGCCACGATAAAAAGCGAAAGGACTTTGCATCATTCGCCCATATCGGATTGGGATGAGGTTTGGAATGCGGTCGTTGCTGGATTGAATCAACAATTCGACCGGATCCCGGCGATTTCTCGGCGCCTTCCATGTCGCATGCGATCTCCGCGGACATTTGTCCCGCAAAGCCTTGCCCGCAGCCTTCCGGTCTTTACGGGTGAGCAGCTCCTTAGGCGATCGTACACGCTTCACGTCTTTATTTCGTGGGCACCAGCAGCGTAAGCCTTGAACGTCGCAAGTTGCTGATCCACTGCTGCCTTCAGTTTTGAGTTTCGACCGGCTTCTGTCCCCAGTGTCGCCATGGCGCCTCCTGCCTATGCTGTCTCCATGATACAAATCCAAGGGCGGCCTTCAATTTGGGATTTTTTGTGCCCGCGTTTGGTGCCGCCTGACGGTTCGTTCGGGCTAGGCAACATGGGATCCTCACAGACTGAATCCATGAAACGGATAAGATGAGGGAGATAAGCGTCCGTCGCAAATGCGTTAGTTGAGAATAAAGGGGCAACTGTTATCACAGAGCGTTTTTCTGTTCTTGCATCAAGCGAGGTGTTTGCGAAAATGGCACGATAGGTTGGTTTGCCACCTTTAGAGCAAATGACCATGGAGACCAGTATTAGCTCTCATCACCGGAATAAGCGTTATCATTTTCCGTTGGCTACATACGACAGCGAACATTTCGGTCCGTTGTTTGCGGTAAGCGACGAAGGAAGTGCTGGAGAAACGATCGTTAATGCCGCTTATGCATCGGCAAAGGCAAAGGCTCTTTGGCCGATCGACCCGGTGAGCCTGGGTGTCGCTCTGGACGGCGAGCGCATGACGAGCGCGGGTGAAGTACCTATTGGGCCTCCAGAATATGAAGACCTCTCAGACGCGGCCGCGGGGCGCCTCCTCTTGACCACGAACGTCGGTGTTCGAGTCAATACGCGACTAACCCAGCAGCTGCCTGAATTCGCGGTAACCGAAAAATCCGCGAATGATAAGCAATGGCTGGACAACGTCCTCGCCGCATTTGAGCCTTTTGTGCACACGCCCGACGGCCAGCCCAGACCGCTCACAGTGCGGCTTTCGGTCGACCCCAAAGCGCCGATCAAATCGCTCAAAGGCGTGGTCACCAAACTGCAGGCAGGACGTAAAGAGGGAAAGATGGGACCGGCGGAGATTCACCGGCTGTCAGTTCTCGTCGCTTTCGAAGACAGGATTACGGATGACGAAATTGGCGTGATCGAACGCATTATGAAGCTCGCAGTTGACGCGGGTATACGCGAGTTAGCGATCGATGGGGACCTTCGCGAGCCTGCTCGCAGGCGATTGGAAATCCAGTCGCTACTAAATATTCTGGATCCCGAACACTTGCGTCGGTTGCTGAGACTATCGCGTCAACTCGGGGTTCGCCTGACGTATCGGTATCACCTTGATGTCGAAACGGCTGCACGCACCATTTGGACCGGCCTCCACACGGCGCGTACGAACGGCTTTTCCGCCGGGAAATACGGTCTGATGCCAATGACTCTGGAAGAGCAAGGCGCTGTGATCGAAATGATCACAGGATGGACTACCGACTGGACCGCGATTCCTGCTTTTTACGTAGACACACCGTTGCTTACCGCTGAAGACGTTTATGACGACACCCGGTGTAAAGACGCGGCGAAGCTCTGGCTCAAAACCGCTCGGGGAGCCGGCGCAAAGATTGTGCTTTTCGATAGCCCGGATCGTGTCAATCCACGGCGTTTGATCCGCCAGCCTAATGTGGCGAATGATATTGGGGTTCTAACCTTCGCCGATATCGAGGAAATCCTTGCGTATGCAAAGGAATTGGGGATCTCCATTCTATGGTCGGGAGGCATAACAAGCAGACAAGCATTCGAATTGGCGAAACGGAAGGTTTTCGGGATTTTCAGCACATCGAGTACGGCCGCTAAAATCGCTGTGACTGCCGCATTTGAAGCGGATCCACGCCTTCCGGCTGAGAATGAGCCCACGGACTTCGGTGTGCGTCGCATTCATGCGATTATTCAAGGGGGATTCTTAAGTGCAGCGGTAAGCAATCGCGGTAAGGGCCTCGCCAAGTCTATCGCGGACGCGAGCGAGCGGTTGCTTGCGGCGGAGCAAGATCAAGCACAGTCCTCCGTAGAATTGAATAACCTCAATGTGGAGCTCTTACGCGGATGGCAGCTGTTAAGCGAAGTTCGTACTAGGCAGAATAGCTCAATTCCAAACCGGGTAACCGTCCCGGTCCCGGCGGACGCAGTACGTGTTTTCCGAGGAAAGAAGAGAGTGAAGCGAAGTGAATTTATCGAGAAGCTTGGCACGGTTTTCATGCCGATGACCGTGCAGATGCAAAGGCTGTTTGGGCTGAAAGCGTACCTTCCAGCTATTCTACCTGAAACCAAAAGTGAGGGGATGCCGGATGAGATAGCTCTGGTGTTCTATCAAACACAGGGGGCTTATCATGAAGCGAAGCGATGCGTGGGAGGCCGGAGCTATAGTGAACTTCATCAACTCCTTTTTGATATGAAAGCGAGCAAAAGCAGTTTTCCGGAAATGTTCACTGGCGAAGTACAGCCAGACAAGCCATACCACTTGTTTCCCAAGTCGGTCGACTGGCAGATCGGAAGTGCACGTCTATATGCCGGCACCCGACGGTCTAAATTAAAAGAAACGGGGTTTTTGAAGAGATTGGGCCAGGTCGCAACTGACCTTCAGAAGGCCCCTGGGAGCTTAGATGGCGTTATTTTCTGCGCGACCAATGAGTGGGTTGTCTGGTGGGAACATTCTTCGGAGCGCACGCCCGAGCCGAACACAAGATTCGATGAGATCGCAGTAGAAGTGTTTTCACCCGTTGCTCGCCGAGTCCAAGTACGGGGCAATTTGTTGAGACCTTACTCCGGGCTCACTTTGAATACTCGAGGCGACTTCCTAAACACTCAGTTTCAACGAGTGTAATGAATCTTCCTTAACGCCTATGAAAACAAAAAGAGTGGAATCGGCTGATAACCCAGAAGACGGTCTGTTGCGCGATGCGCGAGTGTATTTGTCGGGGCCGATGGATTTCGTTGCCTCGCGAGCTGCGGAGAAGGCCACTGGTTGGCGCACAAGAATTGGTCAATTCCTTCGCAGATTGGGGGTTGTTGTATTTGACCCGTGGGAGAAACCAGAGATTCGGGCCATGCATGATTACGGGCGCGAAGGGGAAGGAACGACAGATGTCCGGGTGGCATGGACCTATAAGGGCGGAGAAGAAGGTGCCGCGGCTCGCGCACAAGTAGCTGAGAGCTTCTGGCCCGCGCTCCATATTGATCTTCGGATGGTGGACACGAGCGACTTCATCATTTGTTACTGCCCGACGAACGTCTACAGTGTCGGCACTCCTCACGAGATCATCCTAGCGAACGAGCAGCGCAAGCCCGTGCTGTTTGTCAGTCCATACGTAAGTTTCCCGACGCTTTCGCGTCTCAAAGAGCATCTAGCGAAGGACGCCGAAGGCTCGGCACTGCTTGAAGATCTCGTCTCCCAGGTTCCCATCAAGGAGAATAAAAATGCGAGCCCGAGCCTTTGGTATATGCCTTTGGTGGGCGGTGAACAATTCTTTGACGGCTTCGGTTTCGATCGCTACCGCGAGCGGTTTGGCTGGACGGAAATCTCACTTGATAAAAACGAAGAGGATCACCCGCCACAAAAGCCGCTCCTTCCTTTCCTTGAAAAACTTAATCGTGAGCTTCCGCTCAAGTGGGACCGTGCCACGAAAAAATTCGTTCGGAACGACGATTGGCTTTTATGGGATTTGCGAAAGCATCAGGCGGGCGCGTCAGTCGTCGACGCCAAACAGCCAAAGCCTCCAAAACGCGCCTCAAGAAGTTCCGGAACACCGGCGGAGAAAGGATAATGCGCTTTAGATCATGCCTGACGCCACGGGTTTCAAATATCCCGCACCAAAGTATCGGCGTGTATGCCGCCAAGGCCGGAAGCGATGCGCGAATTGAAAGTCTCCGTAGCTTTCAACTCGCATTCATCGACGAGTACGCCGTGCCGGGCAAACCTTTTAATGCAGCCGCGTTCGAAGCCAAAGTAAGTAAAGGCGACACAAAATTTCAGCAGGCCATCGCCGATGAGAAATTTATCGCGCGTCGTCCGATCCTAAACGATCTCGTCGCGCAATTTAAGGCCGATGCAGCACATCTGCGAAGCAAAGTCAGCCGCAGCAAAGTCACTCCCGCACTGGCAATTGAGATGAAGAAGGACATCAACAAGATTTATGATCATGCCCTCGGCGGTAGAACGTCCAATAACACTTAAATCCCAACGAAAGCCATAGAATTATGACTCAAATCAAACAAGGTCCTTGGACCCGTATTCGGCCTCTGCAACGCGATGAGCTCGACCCTTACACGCGGGCTGGAATGGTCATGGGAGAGCTCACCTGGGGAGGGGTTCGTAACAATCTTTGCAAGGTAATGGCACACACACCGCGTCTCCTGCAAACGGGGGTGGAATACGTCAACACCTTCATCTTCGATCCGCGCACTTTTCGCGGAGATGTCCAAGAAGCGGGCTTCAATGACCGCTATATCAAGGAACTTGTAATCTCCCGGACCTCGCTGATTAACCGATCGCGGTACTCGGTGACCCATCATTCGCTTATCGGCATGAGCCTTTATACGGATGCCGGGCGCCGAGAAGAGGCTGTGCCGAAGTATCTGCATCTTCACGAACACGAAAAACATCCTGAAGTGTACACCGAGCGAGAACGCGTGGTGCTAGACTATACGGCAAAGGTGACAAAAGATGCTCACCTCGTGACCGACCAGGAATTCCAGGATCTTCGCCGGGTATTAACGGAGCACAATCTAAAGGACGACCGGTTGAAAAACCTTCCCACGGATAGGATGTCAGGTCACGTCGATTCCCAGATCGTAGAGCTAACTTGGTTGATCGGACACTTCTGCTTACTGAATCGATGGTTTACGGCACTTCAAGTACCCGACGAAAGCCCCCAAGATGAGGATAATTTCGCCGCTGCTTACGAGCGAAGTGTGCCCGAGGAAATTCGCCGGCGCAATGATCAGATCCTTGCCGGCGGTTTCTGACGAGTTTGTTAGTGCCGGCGCGATCGCTATCGAAAAGAAGTCTCTCTAATGAAACGAGAAGCATTCAAGATTGGTCTGCTCCTGACCTCGATCGCCTGCAGCGCGTCGGAAGCCGCAGCGCCCGTGATCACGACAGGTTTATCGCCCAATGGGTCGAGAAGGAGATACTTGGTGTGAATATACTTTACGTGACTATTCAGGCCCGTCAGGTGCTCACTCAGCAAACGCTGCTCTTGCAGCCATGTTTCAAAGGCATTGTTGCCACTCAGTAGATTACCAACAGCGATCCGGTTATTTCGATTGCGCAACAGGGTCGCCATATCTTTGTCCTCGGTTTCAAGAAGGATATAACGCAGGTAATCGCGCGGTTGCGCGAACACTTCCTCGAATAGATCGTTTACTCCGAAAGCTGCAGTCAAGAAGACTGCACTCGTTGCCGCCTCCATTCTTTGGGCATACCACTCGAGTCCAGCTAAGGTTCGTCGAGGACTAAAAATCACTGTTATATCGTCAGCAGGCTCTCCCTGGGGAATCGGATAGTGCTCTTCATTCCAAGGTCGCAGTTCATCGTTATCCGGCCGACGATCCATCTTTGGATCAGTCTTGAGCTTTTCCCAGTAACTAAGATATTTCGCTGCCACCGAGGGATCCCGTACGATATGACCAACGTTGGAATGACCGAAGATTCCCCCGTCGGTCATATTAGTTGAGCCAGTCCAGACTTGAGTAGGCTCTCCGTTTTCTAAAAGTACGATAAACTTGTTGTGCGAGATCGCCCCCGGGATCCGATGTCCGTGGTATACGGGCGCCGTCAAGTCCTGCTGCGGAAATAGCCTGCCGATTTGCCTCGCTTGGCTGAAGCTTACTCCTGTTTGGATTTTCTTGGTTAACTATCTGACGTGCGTCGTAAATAATTTGGACATCTGCACCCGAATCGCGGGGCCTTAGCGAAGGCTTGAAGTACCGCACCTTGATTGAACTCGTAGACCGCTGCACGAACCGCGCTGTTCGGACCTCGCGCTTTCCCGACAAAATCGAGCATCGCTTCGAATAAACCGCGAGAAAGCCAACGCCATGCTTCGCGATTGGGCACTTCATCGGGGCGTCGATCTCCGAATTTACGGGTATAGGCTTGGGAGCCGGCGACCCCGCGATTAAAATAAATGGCGTGGGTATCTCTATCTTCGTTTTCTGTGGTAATCCGAACTTCGACATTCTCCCCTTCTACAAGAGCGCCGGGTTGTCCACGTATTGCTACCACGCGATAAGTGTATTCTCGTTTGTTTCGAACCGTAAAATCGCTCCATAAGAAGGTCTGCAAGGGATGCTCACGCGTAGAAACCAAGACTCCACCGGAGAGATTAGCGCTTCGAAATGCTTTGAACCCTTGAAGCCAAGCGCGACGTTCATTTGCGTGATCGAGCCGAAGTCTCCCAAGGAAGTTCCTACCCCTGAGCAACCTGGGGGGTGAGCAGACTGTTTGAGAGAAAACGAAGCAGCCAGCAGCGTGATCAAGGCAGCAGCGATGACCACGAAGTAGCCAGATAATTAATTAACCTTCTTGAATCACCGGCTCCCGCATCTCTGCTCTTCGGAAAATCATCCACACGCCTGCCAGGACGAAACAAGCGCCAACAAGCGAGAGCAGGGAAAATGTCTCGCCTCCAATTGCCCATCCGAGCATGACTGCACCAGGCGGTGTAATGAGCGAGATTGCTTGTAGCCTTGCCACCGTCATGCGTGGCAACAGCCAGTAAAGCAACAGAAACGTTAGCGCGGAGCCGATCACAGCCAGATAAAGCAAGCAAAAAAAAGATAAAGCGCTCCAGTGAAACCGGGCCGGATTTCCTTCCACAATAAATCCGGTAACAAGCAATGGCGCCGCACCGAAGATCATTTGCCAGCCTGCGATCATCGAGGGTGCCAGTTGAATCACGCGAGCTTTGAGTAAGACATTGGAGAACGCTGCGCAGGCTGCTCCAAACACAATGCCGAGTCCGCCCCAGAACGCCATTAAGCCACTGAAACCGAGCAGGCGTTCACAGATCATAGCTACGCCGCCAAGCGCGAGCAGTGCGCCTAAAAGTTTCTGCAGTCGCAGCGGTTCGTCGGGAAGCATCAGATGCGCGGAAAGCATCCCAAAGATCGGGATGGTCGCCTGTAACACGGCCGCTAGACCTGATGAAACGTGCAGTTCACCCCAAAACAAGAGACCGTAATTTGCTGCGAACATCAGAACGCCAGTCAAGGCCAGGACGGCGTAGTCTGCCCCGCGCCGCGGCAACAAGCGCACTCGTCCCAGAGAAACCGCGAATAGAACAATCACTGCGATGATGAAACGGATTGCTGCATAAGAAATCGGCGGCAAATCTCGCAAACCGACTTTGATGACGAGCCAGGTCGAACTCCAAACGACGCAAAGCGTCAACCAAGCCAGGGGGACACCCCAGCCTGTTTTGCGCCGCCAATTCCATTGCGGCGATGAGTTTTTGCGTTTCATCAGCGCGCGACCATCGCGTCTCAGCCGCGATTCGTAAAGCGAGGTCGCACGTTGTGCTTCTAACAAGATTGACACTTAGCCTGTCGCCTGACAGTCTGCGCGCCACCATGAAAAAATTCGTTGCTCTCTTGCTCTGCCTATCGCTCAGCATCTTCACTGTCGCACGCGCAATGAAGCCGGGGCACGCGCTCGCTGGGGTCGCGAAAATTGATCAGAAAAAACCAACAGGCCAAAAAGCCGGCGCCAAAACCTTGCTAAATGACGCCAATAAGGCGCTGGCAGCAATGATTAAAGCTGACGACGATAGTATGGAGGATGCCTCGGACGACGACGAAGGTGAGAACATCAGTGATGACGATAGTGGTAGCGATGACGACGGAGGTGGTGATGATAGTGGCGATGGCGGAGGAGACGATGGCGGCGATAATGGTGGCGGTGACGAAGGCGATTAAACGCGTTCGTTTGGCGCAAACGCTTTCGAGATTGCTTCGCGGAAAGGCGATAGACAAAGAGTCGACAGATTTTCCTTGTCTTTGAACATGCAATCCATTAAACGCGAACATTTAACGCCTTAACCTTATATGACATCAATCATCCAACTCCCGCAGAATCTCTTTTTCCACAGCGTCTCCCTGCTCGCGCAAGTCGAATACAGCACTGAGGGCAAGGCTCCCAGCCCAGTCTCGACGATCGTTGGACTGCTCATCGCGCTGTTCCTAATCGTGGCGATGTGGAAAGTGTTCACAAAAGCCGGCCAGCCGGGCTGGGCCAGCATCATCCCAATCTATAATCTCTACGTCTGGTGCAAGATTGTCGGACGACCCTGGTGGTGGATTCTCCTGATGCTGATTCCCTTTGTTAACTTCATCATTCTGATTATTCTGTGCATCGATATGGCCAAGAGCTTCGGTAAAGGTGCCGGGTTTGGAATCGGTCTCGCTTTCTTGGGAATCATCTTCTGGCCGATACTTGGCTTCGGAAGCGCTCAATATCAAGGACCAGCAGTTGCGCAGCCGGCAATCTAAAGGATGTAGCAGCCCGCAAGTGGCCAAGTTCGCGTCGCACAGCGACGCGGCTACAGTACCCATTTCGGTCGTCGCTTTTCGTTAAAGGCGGCGATGCCTTCGCGGGCTTCGACAGATTCCCGGGCTTGCATGTGATACTTGAGAGCAAGATGGACATCTTGTTTCACTGAACGCCACCAAAGTTCGTCAATCAATTGCTTCGTTTGTTCCAGCGCACTGGGCGCTCCTTTCAAAACTGACTCGGCAAACCCTTGCGCTTCACTCATCACGCTGTCTGGCGCGACAACCCGATTTACCAGGCCGATCTCTTTAGCGCGTTCGGCATCGATTAGCTCCGAGCCTAACAACAGCTCGCGCATGTTTCGTTCCCCTACCTGCCGGCGCAGAAAAGTCATGACCAATCCGGCCACCAGCCCGCGACGCACCTCGGGATATCCAATTTTCGTTCCCTTTGCCGCCACAACAAAGTCGCATGCGGACATGATGCCTGCTCCGCCTGCAACCGCCGCGCCGTGGACTGCCGCGATGGTAATAAGACGTGTTTGACTAATAGCAATCAAAGTATTCGCCACCATCTCCGCGGTTGCGTGTGCCTTCTCCTGGTCGGCT
>Ga0209057_1002879_pt1 | contig 12962 bp, 17 predicted proteins | sample GraSoiAngelo_146_FD_185903 | JGI IMG/M metagenome (GOLD analysis project Ga0209057, IMG submission 185903) | Grasslands soil microbial communities from the Angelo Coastal Reserve, California, USA - 14_1009_05_30cm (SPAdes) (version 2) | ecosystem: Environmental > Terrestrial > Soil > Grasslands ... | reverse complement strand
GATCCGCTCCGCGCGATCGTTCAGCGTTCGCAGGACCGGCCCCCAGAGGAACCTGCGGAGCAGATAGAAGAGGAGGAGGAACTGGACGATCGACACGAGGATCCAGTACGGATGCACCGTGAGCGCGCCGCCCTCTTCCGCGAGCGATGGCGTGAAGAGCACCGCTACGCCTTACCCGAGAGCAGGATGCCGAGCACGAACGCGAGGATGCCGAGCCCTTCCGCGAGGGCGGCGCCGATGATCATGTTCGTGCGGATGACCGCCGCCGCGTCTGGGTTGCGGCCCATCGCTTCCGACGATTTCGCGGTGAGGATGCCCACGCCGATGCCGGGCCCAAGGACGCCGAAGCCGACGGCGATACCGGCGGCGAGCCATGCGAGGTTCATAGAGGGTGTTCCCTTCTGCGGTATTTGGTCATGCGGCCTGCGCTTGCGGATGCGCGATCTCGCCCGTACGTGACGCGGCGGGGTGCTCTTCCTCGGGCTCCTCGTGCGACTCGATCGCGAGGATGAAGTAGATGAGGACGAGGAGCGAGAAGATGAGCCCTTGCACGAGGCCGATGAAGACCTCGAGTCCGACGAATGGGAGCGCGAGCCCCGGCACGAACAGGAGCGCGCTCATGACGACGAGCATGATCTCGCCGCCGAGCACGTTCCCCCAGAGACGCAGGGTGAGCGTGAGCATCCGGAAGAGCTCCGATGCGAGCTCGATGAGCCCGACGAGCAGGAAGATCGGACCGAGCAAGAGCTTGAGGCCCCCCTTCTCCGCGAACCCGGAGAAGTTGAGCCAGCGCTTGAAGTAGCCCAGGCGATGCTTGCGAACGCCTTCGGTCTGATAGAGCGCGAACGCCACGATCGCGAGGCCGAAGTTCGTGTGGTAATCAGCGGTCGGCGGGTGGAAGATGCGGAGGCCCCTGCCGACGAACGGAACGACCGAGAGCCAGTTCGAGATGACGAGGAAGAGGAGGAGAGTGCCGAAGAGCGGCAGGTACTTGAGCGCCGCCGTGCCGCCGATGCTCTCGACGAAGTCCGCGAGCCCCTGCACGAGCAGCTCGATGAGGTTCTGCAGTCCCGACGGCCGGTCGCTCATGACGCGCGTCGCCATGAGCGCGACGACGGTGAGGAGCAGCGTGACAAGGAGCATCGTGAAGTGCGCGTTCGTGTAGCTCCAGTCCCACTCGACGCCGATCCCCGCCAGGTTCGCCGCCGGGCCGGTCGTGCCGAACGTCACCAGCGGCTCCCCCGTGAGCTCGAACGCCTTCGGGATGTCCGGATACGGCGGCATGCCTACTTGGTGTCCTCCCCCGCGTCGCGCTTGCGCTCGCGCTCGTCGATCTCGGCTTCCCACTGCCGGCCAGCTTGCCGTGCCCGCTCGCTGACCGGACCGACAGGATTCTCGGCCATGTAGCGCCGGAGCATCATTGCCACGCCGAATCCCGCGACCGCCATGCCCAGGAAAACGAGTCCAAGCAGTCCCCAGGGTGCGGTGCCGGCCGACTCATCGAGCTTCTGTCCGAGCCAGGCACCTACCGCGATGGGGACCGCGACCATGAATCCGACCTGGCCCAGGATCGCCGCGTTCGAGCGCGCTCCACCCGGGGTACGGGGTGCGGCCAAGTGGATCGAGTCTAGCCGGAGTCGCCCGTCTCTGCCCCCGGACCCCGACTACGCCGCTAGAGCCAGCCCCGCCGCTTGAAATAGAACGTCACGAGCACGGCCGACGCGATCATGAGCGCCATCCCACCCAGGAAGACGTCGATGTTGTCGAACGGCAGCGCCTGGAAGTTCATGCCGAAGAAGCCGGTGAACAGGGTGAGCACGAGGAGCACCGTGGCCACGCTCGTGAGGACCTTCATGACCTGGTTGAGCCTGTTCGACGCGGCGGCGAGGTACGCGTCGATCACGTTCGAGGTGAGCTCGCGGAACGTATCGATCTCGTCGGTCACCCGGATGATGTGGTCGTACACGTCTTGGAAGTACGCGCGCCGCCCCGGTTCGCGGAGCTCGTGGATGTCGCCGCGGATGAGGACCTGCATGACGTCGCGCTCGGGCGCGATGGTCTTGCGCAGATGCAGCAGATCGCGCTTCACGAGGAAGAGCTCCTTGAGCGGGGTCCGCATCTCCTTCGCGTCGCTCTCGTCCGCGACGAACTCCTCCAGCAGCTCGATCCGTTCTCCGAATTGGTCCACCACGGCGAAGTAGCCGTCGACCATGGTGTCCAGGAGCGCGTGGAGGAGCAGGCCGGTGGTGTGCAGGCGGCCCTCGCGGAAGCGCTTCTCGACCTGCTTGCGCCCCTCGCAGTCTCCGTCGTGCACCGTGACGATCGCGTTCGGCACGACGAAGATCGAGAACTCGTGGTATCTGACCACACCCGGTGAGGGCGATTCGATCGCGTAAAAGACGATGAAGTAGTGGTTCTCGTACTGATCGATCTTGGGCCGCTCGTCCCGCTGGGTCGCATCCTCGACCGCCAGCGGATGGAGGTTGAGATCCTTCGCCACGCGAGCGAGCTCCCCGCTCGTGCGATCGGGGATGTCGATCCAGCACGGCTTGTCACGATGCTCCGCGAGCTGCTCGGTGGGGCGCTCGACGACCACCGCCTCATCGCGGACGAGCAGACGAGCGCTCATGGGCACGAGCATATGGCCGGCCGAGGGGGTCTGAGGGGTCCCCTCAATTTGGGGAACGAAGTTCCCTCAACGATCAGGCCGCGAAGCGGCGAACGACCCTCACGAGCTCCTCGGCGTCGAACGGCTTACTCAGGTATGCCTCGGCGTTGCAGCGATCAGCCTCGCGGCGTGGATCGGCGACGCCGGTGAGGACGATGAGCGGCACGCGGCGGAGCGCCATCCGCAGCTCGCGCGCGAACGTCGGTCCATCGACGCCGGGCATTTGGATGTCCAGGACGACGACCGCCGGCGGATCGGCCTGCACGACGCGCAACGCCTCGCCGCCGTCGCGCGCCTCGATCACGCGGAATCCGTTGTCCGCAAGGAGAGCGCGCTCGGCCTGCAGCGTCTCCATGTCGTCGTCGACGATGAGCACCGGACGGGGCCGGTGGTCGAGGATCGCCATCGCTACCCTGCATGCAAGCGACGTTCCCGCCCTTCGCTCGGCCTAAATTCGGCCTCATGACCGCCCCCAGGACCATGCGGGCCGCCGAGGAGGTGGTGCCGAAGCTCGGGGTCAAGCCGGGCCTGCCGGCGCTGCGCGTCGGCGGGACGCGGACATACGACCGCCCCATCGAGCATCTCGCGGGTCAGCTCGACGTCGTGGATCTCCGGTTGCCGCTGCGCGCGAGGGACGGCCGCTACGGCCTCGTGCTCTGTTTCGCCCTCGCGGAATGCGACCCCCGACTGCTCGGCCGCGAGGTCGTGCGCGCCGCGCATCCCGACGGCGCGATCTGGGTCGTCGTATGGAAGAAGGGTCATCTCCTCGAGGGCGCACCGAGCTGGGAGCAGGTCCAGGAGGCGGTGCTCGCGACGGGCTGGGTCGACAACAAGGTGCTGTCGCTCGGCGAGCAGGTGTACGCGACGCGTTACGTGCGCCGGCGGCGGCCGGGAAAGCCCGCGTTGAGGGAACCGAAGCCTCCGCCCGGACGTTAGAGGGGCATGCGCCGCTTCGCGGTCGTTCTCGCCGTCGCGCTCGCCGCCGGGTGCGGGGGCGCCGCTTCAGGCCGCGGCGAGGCCGCAGGCCCGTCGCTCACCGCGGCGCCGAGCGCGACCGGCGCGAGCGCCACCGTCACGCCCGCGGGGACGGTCTCCGCGACCGCGATCGCCGCCACGATCGTGCCGATCGTGCCGGGCACCACCCCGACGCCCGCGCCGCCTACGGCCACCCCCACGCCGACGCCGAGCCCGGCGCCGCGCGGGCTCACGCAGTGGACCGCTTCGGCCGGCTGCTGTTCTGCGACCCCGACTTCTATCCGGTCGCGCGCGCGGACGAGCAGGCGCAGGCCGATCAGCGCTTTCCGGAGATCCAAAAGGACGCGCCGACGTTCTCGGCGATCCTCGCGCACCTCGGGATCGTGCCCGCGGCCACGTACACCGCGGAGCAGCGGCTCGCGGTCTATCGCGACTGGAAGATGCTGAACGCCTTACGCCTCGACCCGGTCGGCGCGGTCTTCCACTTCGTCGCGATCTTCAGCGGATCGACGAGCGCCAGCCCCTCCCCGCAGTCGAGCCGCGTCGACGGAACGATCGATCAGCGCGGGACGATCACCGTCGCGAGCCAGACGCCGAGCGGCCCGCCGCCCTGCCCGATCTGCCTCGCGATCGGGACGCTCATCGCGACGCCGAACGGCGACGTCGCGGTGGAGAAGCTCGCCGTCGGCGATCTCGTGTGGACGCGCGACGAGGACGGTCTTCGCGTCGCCGCGCGGCTCACCGCGGTCGGCAGCACGCCGGTGCCCGCGACGCACGAGGTGGTGCGGCTCGCGCTCGCCGATGGCCGGCTCGTATACGTCTCGCCCGGTCACCCGACCGCGGACGGGCGCCGCGTCGGCGAGCTCGTCGCCGGCGATCGCTACGACGAGGCGACGGTGACGAGCGTTGGGCGCGTGCGCTACGACGCCGGCGCGACTTTCGACATCCTTCCCGCGGGCGCCACCGGCCTCTACTGGGCGAACGGCGTGCTCCTGGGCAGCACGCTCCACTAGCTCTAACCCGGCCTGCCCCTGCGCGCGCCGCTCGACCGGCTCGCTCAGGCCGCCCCCAGCAGCTCCTTCGTGAGGAACGCGACGACGCGCTCGTTCGCGTCGTCCATGTTCTTCCGCTTCGTGAAGCCATGGCCCTCGTCCGGATAGACGACGTATTCGACGCGCCGACCGAGCGCGCGCAGGCGCTCGACGAGCTGATCCGATTCCTCCCTCGGGACGCGCGGATCGTTCTCGCCCTGGAGCACGAGCATCGGGCAGCGGATGCGATCGACGTAGGTGATCGGCGAGCGCGCGACGAGCTTTTCGCGGTCGTCGGGAAGCTTCCCGATCCAGCGATCGAGGAAGCGGCGCCAGTTGGGCTGCGAGTTCTCGAGCATCGTGACCAGGTTGGCGACACCGAAGACGTCGACGGCGCAGCGCCAGATCTCCGGCAGCTGCGTGACGCAGGTGAGCGTCGCGAACCCGCCGTACGACCCCCCGTAGACCGCGAGGCGGTCGGGATCGAAGTCGGGTCGCGTACGCATCCACTCGGTGACCGCGCGGAGGTCGCGCAGGTCGATGCCGCCCCAGTCCTTGTGGATCGCCGCCTGCCACGCGCGCCCGTATCCGGTCGAGCCGTGGATGTTCGGGACGACGAGCGCGATGCCTCGCTGGAGGAGCGCCATGTCCACGGGGACGAGGGCGGGCCGTGACTGCCCCTCCGGGCCGCCGTGCGGAACGAGCACCGCGGGCATCGGGGCGCTCGCGCGCCGCGGCCGGTACACGAAGCACGGGATCGGACCGTCCGGCCCCGGGATGCGGACGAGGTCCGGATCGACGAGCTCCTCCGGCGTGACCGCGCGCGTCGTCGTCACGACCGTTCGAGCCTCGCCGGTACGCGTGTCGAGCACGCCGATCTGCCACGGATCGCGCGCGCCGAGGCGCACGAACGCCGCGTGCGATCCGTCGCTCGACAGGATGAGGTCGTTGCAGACGCCACGCAGGTCGTGCTCGCGGACGCGACCGTCGCGTCGCCAGCACAGCTTCGAGTAGCCGTCCGCGTTCACGGACCAGATCTGGACGCGGCCGTCGGCCGACGACGCGGCAAGCTCGATGTCCCACTCGGGCGCGTCGATGCGCTCGCGGGCGCCGCTCCACGGATCGAGCGCGGCGAGGTAGAGATGCTCGCTCTCCTCGTCGGTGATCTCGAGGACTCGGCCATCCGCGAGCCAGCCCGCCCCGACGTGCTGCGTATCGTCGCGGTGCCGCGTGACCTCGCGCGCGGATCCGGAGGCGACGTCGACGACGAGCAGATCCTGAGTGGTGTTGTCGAGGACGCGCATGACGAGCAGCGCGTCGCCCTGGGGCGACCAGCCCCCCACGACGTGCCACGCCGGAGCGGCGAGGAGGATCCGCTCGCCGCCGCCCGCGGTCGCTGCGAGCACGACGTCCATGTCCGTGGTCGCGCGGGCGTTCGACGAGAAGGCGACGGTCCGCCCGTCCGGTGAGGCCGCGTTCCACGAGAGGAGCCGCTGCACCTTGCTCGGCGGATCGACCGAGAGCGGGGCGACCGGCCCGTCGGGGTGGCGCACGTAGAGCTGGTGCAGCTCGGTGCCGCCGCGGTCCGCCGCGCCGACCAGCTCGCCGCTCGCGGTCCAGCAGAGGCTCCGTACCGCGCCCCCCTCGAGCGAGAGCGCACGAGAGGGCGCGCCCCCGGCACGGGGCGCGGTCCACGCCTCGAACGTGCCGCTCCCCTGGTCCGAGACGAACGCGAGCGCCCGCGCGTCGGGCGACAGCGCGAGGACCGAGCGGCAGGCGAAGCGGCGCGTCGTATGCGGGACCGCCGCGAGCCGCTCGCGCGGGCGGAAGTCGGCGAGCGGCCGGTCCGGCACGGCGGGCATCCTAAGTGCCTAGGGTCGCAGCAGGGCGGCGAGCTCCGCGGCGTTGTTCACGGCTTTGTCGCCATAGCAGTTGTTCATGAGGAGATGGACCTCCTTCGCCTGCTCGGCCAGCTCGTTGATGCGCGGGAGCCACTCCGCGAGCTCCTTCTTGCTGTACGAATAGTCGAAACGCTCCGCCGCGGTGAGCCCCGGCTTCTTCCAGTTCTCGGCGTTGCGGCCATGGAAGCGGACGATCGCGAGCCCGTCGTTCGTGATCGCGGCGATCGGCGGGATGCTCGACGGAAAGCCCTGGGGCTCGTCGACCGACACGTAGCTCAAGCCATTCTTCCGCAAGAACTCGAGCGTCTCCTCGCGGTTGCGCTCGCTCATCCACGTCGCGTTCCGGAACTCGACGGCGAGGCGGTCGTCGGGCAGGAGGTCCCGCGCGCGTGCGATCTCCGCCTTGTTCTCGCGCGAGATCGCGAACCAGTCGGGGTACTGGAGGAGGATCGCGCCGAGCTTGCCGGTCTTGCGGAGCGGCTCGAGAGCGACCCAGAAGCGCGCGAAGAGCTCGTCGACCGCGTCCTTGGGGAAGTCCTTGGGGTACACACGCTTCTTCGCGAGGGCCTCCTTGGGAAGCGCGTCACGGAGGTCCTTCGGCAGGCGCTTGGGATCGGTGTGATGGGTGGTGAGCGTCGCGAACGCCTTGAAGTTCATCGTGAAGCCGTCGGGGGTGCGCTCGGCCCAGAGCTGCGCCTGCTTTTGGGATGGCAACGCGTAGTACGAAGCGTCGTTCTCCACGAGCGGGAAGCGAGCGGCGTAGTAGCGGAGGCGCTCTTCCGCGTCGTCCTTGATCTTCTCGGGATACCAGCCGGATGCGATGAGCGTCGGGTCGGTCCACGAGCACGTACCCACCTTCACCGTTCGGAGGGCGAGGGGCGGAGCCCCCCGACGACTAGGCGGTATCCGCTTCCTCCGACGGGTACAGGCCCGGGTCGAGCTCGGAGGCCTTCGTCGCTCGCTGCGCGAGACCCACGACCGCGACGCCGAGGAGCACCGCGAACCCCGCGAACGACACGAGCTGCGTCCGGCCGCTCGTCATGTACGCGATCGTGCCGAGCACCGCGGTCATCGCGTAGATGACGAGGACCGCCTGAGGGTGCGAGAGGCCGACGTCGAGGAGCCGATGGTGGAAGTGCCCGCGGTCCGGCGCGAACGGCGGCTGCCCCGTGAGCGCACGGCGGACGAGGACGTAGAAGGTGTCGATGATCGGCACGCCGAGCACCAGGAGCGCCGCCGCGACCTTGGACGTGCCGAAGATCGAGAGCACCGCGAGCATCGTGCCGAGGAACGCGACGCCGGTCGTGCCGAGGAAGAGCCGCGCCGGATGGAAGTTGAACAGCAGGAACCCGCAGATCGCGCCGGCGAGCGTGAACGCCATCCAGGCGACGAACGGCTCGGACACCTGCGGGAGCAAGGCGAGCCCGCCGAGCGTCAGCGCGGCGATGGCGGCGACGCCCGCCGCGAGGCCGTCGAGGCCGTCGATGAAGTTGAGCGCGACGTTCATGCCGACGATCCAGAACATCGTGAAGGCGACGGCGATCGGCAGCGCCAGCTGGAGCACGCCGTCGTCGAACGGGTCGTTGACGAAATCGATGCGGATGCCGGCGTAGACGATGACCGCCGCCACCCCCATGAGCCCGAGGAACTGCCAGCGCGCACGTAGCGTGAAGCGGGACGAGCGGACCTCCTCGGGGATGAGGAAAGGCTGGCCGGCGATCCGGTCGACGAGCCAGAACAGGAAGATCGCGACACCGAACGCGGCGGCGATCGCGAACCCGCCCGGCCGTGGGATCGGCCGGGGATGAAGCCGTCGCCCGCCTGGGAGATCGAGCATGCCAAGGCGCCTCGCGGCCAGGCCGACGAACGGTGCGAAGACCGCTGCCAGGGCGAACGCGAACACCGCCGAGCCCACCAGGAGGAGTGCCGTGGTGGGGACGATAGCGAGGAGGCTCGAGAGGGGCACGGCGCCGCCCATCACGGCAAGCCTCGTTCCAGCGAGAGCACGCGGCCAGGATTCCGGACCGTCATGTCGCGAACATTGAGCCGCCCTTAACCCGTGCCGTGCTGCCGGTCGTCGGGACCGCCGAGACCGGGGACGATCGAGACCGCCTGCCCGCTTTGGCTGGCTGCGTAGACTCCCCCGGCGGACGACCGTCAGTAAGGGGAGGGGCACCGACAGGCACGAAGGCGAAGGACGTCGCCGACGCGCACATGGCCGACGTGAAGACCCAAGGGAAGTACGGCGTCAAGTACATCAGCTATTGGTTCGACGAGAAGGACGGCAAGATCTTCTGCCTCGTCGACGCACCGAGCGCGGACATCGCGTCGAAGGTCCACCGCGAGGCCCACGGGCTCGTCGCCGACGAGATCTATCCGGTGATCGAGGGGCGTTAGCCGGTCCCGAACTGCCGGTCCCCGGCGTCGCCAAGACCCGGGACGATGTAGCCCTTGTCGTTGAGGCGCTCGTCGAGCGCGGCGACGTGGATCGGCACGTCGGGGTGGCTCTCGGTCAGCGTCTTCACGCCCTCGGGCGCGGCGATGATCCCGACGTACTTGATCCGCTTCGCGCCCCAGCGCTTGAGGATGTGGACCGTCGCCGTCGCGGAGCCGCCGGTCGCGAGCATGGGGTCCAGCACGAGGCACACCTGGACGGTCGCGGACGACGGGAGCTTGTTGTAGTACTCGATCGGGCGCAGCGTGCGCTCGTCGCGGAAGAGCCCGATGTGCCAGACCTGGGCGTCGGGCATGAGCTCGAGCGCCGCCTCGACCATGCCGATCCCCGCACGCAGCACCGGGATGAGACCGACCCTCTCCGCGAGGCGCGCTCCGGCGTACGGGGCGAGTGGTGTATCGACCGTGCGCGGCTCCGTCGGCATATCGGCCGTCGCCTCGTACAGCAGGAGCGTCGCGATCTCGCCGACGAGCTCGCGGAAGATCTTCGGCGGCGTCTCCTTGTCACGAAGACGCGTGACCTTCTCCCGCACGAGCGGATGCGACGACACGTGGAGCTGCGCGGACGTCAGCTCGGAACTCGCTCTGGCGTGATCCCCGGAACCGGGAAGCGCCGTGTGAGGTCGAGGACCTCCGCGGCGACATCCTTCGCGACCGTCTCGTCGCCCTTCGCCTGCAGGATCCGCCCGATGAGCGCGCCGATCCGCTCCATCTCGGCATCGCGCATGCCTCGCGTCGTGACGGCGGGCGTGCCGATGCGGATGCCCGACGCGATCGCGGGCTTGTTCGGGTCGTACGGGATCGTGTTCTTGTTCACGGTGATCCCGACCGCGTCGAGCGCTTTCTCGGCGGCCTTGCCGGTGAGGCCGAGCGGCCGCACGTCCACGAGCATGAGGTGGTTGTCGGTCCCGCCCGACACCAGGCGCAGCCCGGCCTTCGCCAGTGACGCCGCCAGGGTGCGCGCGTTCGTCCGGATCTGTTTCGCGTACGCCTTGAACTCGGGCGTCGCGGCTTCCTTCAGCATCACCGCCTTGCCGGCGATCACGTGCATGAGCGGACCGCCCTGGACGTTCGGGAAGACGGCGCTGTCGATCGCCTTCGCGTGATCGGCGTCGCAGAGGATCATCCCCCCGCGCGGCCCGCGGAGCGTCTTGTGGGTCGTCGTGGTGACGATCTGCGCGTATCCGACGGGCGTGGGGTGCTCGCCCGCCGCGACCAGGCCCGCGAAGTGGGCCATGTCGACGAGGAGGAGCGCCTCGACATCGTCCGCGATCTTCCGCAGCCGCGGGAAGTCGAACACGCGCGGGTACGCCGTCGCGCCGGTGACGATGAGCCGCGGCCGATTCTCCTTCGCGAGCCGCTCCAGCTCGTCGTAGTCGAGCATCTCGTCGTCCTTGCGGACCCCGTACGCGACGAAGTGGTAGAGCTTGCCGGAGAAGTTCACCGGCGACCCGTGCGTGAGATGGCCGCCCTGGTCGAGCGCGAGACCGAGCACGGCGTCGCCCGGCTTGAGGACCGCGGCGTACGCGGCCATGTTCGCCTGCGCGCCGGCGTGCGGCTGGACGTTCGCGTGGGCCGCGCCGAAGAGCGCCTTCGCGCGGTCGATCGCGAGCTGCTCGGCGACGTCGACCCACTCGCAGCCTCCGTAATAGCGGCGACCGGGGTAGCCCTCGGCGTATTTGTTCGTGAGGACGCTGCCCACCGCCTCCATCACCGCCGCACTCGTGTAGTTCTCCGACGCGATGAGCTCGATCTTCTCGACCTGGCGGCGGCGTTCGTTCTCGATCGCCTCGTACACCTCGGGATCGGTCCGCTCGAGTGCGCTCATGTGGGCGCTCCTTTTGACCTTTTCAGTACGACCGCTCCGTCGTTCGACCCGCGCGCTCCAGCTCCCTGATCTGCTCCCGCCGTCGCGCATGCCGGCCGCCTTGGACCTCCGCGTCGAGATACGCGTCCACGATGCTCTTCGCGAGCTCGGACCCGATCACCCGCTCGCCGAGCGCGAGCAGGTTCACGTCGACGTGCTCGACCGCGTCGCGCGCGGACCACTCGTCGGTCACGACCGCCGCGCGCACGCCCGGGATCTTGTTCGCCGCGACGCTCGGGCCGATGCCAGAGCCGCACATGAAGATCGCGCGATCGACGTCGCCGCGCGCGACGGCCTCCGCGAGCGGCGCGACGATGAGCGGGTAATCGTCGTCCGGACGCGGGGGGTCGCCGAACGGGACGACGCTGTGACCCTTCGCGCGCAGGTGCTCGCTGACCGCGCGCTGCAGGCCCTGTCCGGCGTGGTCGGCGGCGATGCCGATCTTCACGCGGCGGCCAGCGTCTCGCGGATCTCGCTCGCGGTGATCGCCCCCTCGCGAAGGACCTTGACCTCGTCCGTGGTGCAGTCGACGACGGTCGACGCGACGCCGCCGGTCGTCGGCCCGCCGTCGAGGACGAGCGAGATGCGTCCATCGAGCTGCGCGACCACCTCCTCCGCCGTGTGCGCGTCGGGCGCGCCGGAGCGATTGGCGCTCGTGACCGGCAGGCCGCCCCCGCTCGCCGCGATGAGCCGGCGCGCGACGGGGTGATCCGGGACGCGGAACGCGAGCGTCCCGCGCCGCGGTGCTACGAGGACGATCGTGAGCGGACCGGGCCAGTACTTCTGCGCGAGGGCCCGCGCGGCCGGCGTGACGATCGCGCTCGCCTCGAGGTTCGAGGCGTCGGATAGGAGCACGGGGATGCGCTTCTCCTGCGGCCGATCCTTCGCGCCGTACAGCTTGCGGACATGCTCCTGCCCGGCGGACAGGCCGTAGACCGTGTCGGTCGGGAAGGCGACGAGCTCACCACGTGCGAGCGCCGCCGCCGCCTCCTCCACCGCCCCAGGCGCATCCGCCTTGAGGAGGCGCGTTTTCACGAGGCGATGATAGGCCGCGCGTGGTGTCGAGCCGGCACGAGCGACACCTCGATGGTCCGCTGCGGACCGTACGGACTGTCGTGATCCGGCCACACCACGCGCGCCCGTGGACCGTAGTGCCGCTCGACGGCATCGGCGAAGCCGTTGTCGATGCGCGCATCGATCACGAGCGCGCGCGCCCGCGCTAAACGGAGGACGCGCTCGAGCGGGCGGAGCAGCCGCCACACCAGGCCCCGACCGCGGAAGGCCGGATCGATGAGGACGTTGAAGAGCGACGCGCCCGAGTGCCACTCGCTCGGCCCCGCGACCGCGAAGCCGACGAGCCGATCGCCCTCCCACAGGCCACTGACGAGCGACGCCGGCGCGCTGAACTGCCTGCGCATCTCGCGTTCGCTGAAGGCGCGCCGTCCCCACTCCGCGCGTTCGAGCGCGAGCGCACGATCACGCATGCGCTCCCACGTCCGCTCGCCGGGTGGCAGCACGCGGGAGCGCAGGGGACCGGTGTTAGGCGGGCGTGACCTTCTCGGCGTTCTCTTTGTTCCGCCGCGGGTCACGCGCCTTCTCGTAGCTCACGGCCTGGCCCTCGTTCAGTGAGTCGAAATCGGTGCCCATGACCTGCGAGCGGTGGAAGAACAGGTCGGTCCCGTCCTCCTGCTGAATGAAGCCGAATCCGCGATCGCCGACCAGCTTCTTGATGGTTCCCTTTGCCATGTCGCTCTTCTCCTTCGTGCCGCCGACTCTCCGCCGACGAACGTCACGCGGTCTTAGGTTTTGGCCTGGAAATGCGCGGCGCGTAGCCGCGATGCTCGACGGGTGGCGGCGGGTGGCGGTAGCTGTGAACGGATTCCTCGTGGGCGGAGCGTTTGGCGCTCGCCTCGAGGAGCGACGTCACCGACGTTCTGTCCGCGACGCTGAACAAGCTGACACATCCATCGACCCTGCAGGGAAAGCCGCCGAATCGCACAAGCCCCTCCAAACGCGGATGTCGTAGCGACCCCGCACTATCGGAGGAGCCGTAGAGATCCACTGTA
>Ga0209057_1002878_pt1 | contig 12964 bp, 12 predicted proteins | sample GraSoiAngelo_146_FD_185903 | JGI IMG/M metagenome (GOLD analysis project Ga0209057, IMG submission 185903) | Grasslands soil microbial communities from the Angelo Coastal Reserve, California, USA - 14_1009_05_30cm (SPAdes) (version 2) | ecosystem: Environmental > Terrestrial > Soil > Grasslands ... | reverse complement strand
GGGCGGCGGCGTCTTCAAGGCGAACCCGGCGAGTCTGATCTCGCGGCTGTACGAAGGCGACTCGGCGAAGATCGATAGCGCCTTCACGATGTATTACATGGCGGTCAACGTTGGCGCGACGCTTTCCCAGATCGCCACGCCCCTGATCGCCATCGCGATCGGCTGGCACGCCGCGTTCGCGGTCTGTGCCGCGGGCCTCGTGCTCGGGCTCCTCAACTACTTCTTCATGCGCCGCTTCCTCGCGCACGTCGGCTCGAAGCCGGACTTCGAGCCCCTCGACTTGCGCCGTCTCGGGCTCGTCCTGGTGGGAATCGCAATCGGAACCGTCTGCGTCGCGTTCATCATCCAGAACCGCGACCTGGCACGTGCGCTGGTGCTGCTGGCGTTCCTCGCCATGTTCGTGATCTTCGGCTGGATGATGAAGCACGGCACCGACCGCGAGCGCAAAGGCCTTTGGGCAGTGATCATCCTCACCGCCGAGGCAATGCTGTTCTTCATCTTCTATCAGCAGATGTCCACGTCGCTGACCCTCTTCTCGCTCCGCAACGTCGAGCTGAACGTCTTCGGCTATCAGGTGCCCGCGGGACAAGTGCAGGCGCTCAATCCCATCTGGATCTTCATTCTCAGCCCGCCGCTCGCGTGGCTCTACAACCGGCTGGGCAAGAAGGGCGGCGACTTCCACATCTCCACGAAGTTCACGATCGGCTTTGCGATCCTGGCCCTCGGATTCTTCCTGTATGGAATCAGCGGGCGCTTCGCCCACGACGACGGGAAGGTGTCCTTCTCCTGGATGCTCGCCGGGTACGCCTTCCAGTCGCTCGGCGAGCTTCTCATCAGCGGCTTGGGACTCGCGGTCTATGCGCGCTATGTCAAGCCCTCGCTCCGCGGGTTTCTCATGGGCGTCTACTTTCTCTCGACCGGCATCTCGCAATACCTCGGCAGCTTCGTCGCCACCTACGCGAGCGTCCCCGAAGGCGTGACGAGCCCGATCCAGAGCTTGCCGCTGTACACGAATCTGTTCATCAAGCTCGGTTTCGTCGCAATCGTCGGCACCATCATCGCGGCCGTGCTCGTCCCGTTGATGAAGCGCCTGCCCGAAGCTGGCATGGCGGAGGAGCCTGCCCGCGTATTGCCAGTCGCCGCCACCGCAGCCGGAGGCGCTGCAGATTGATGCGTGCAAATCATCTTGCGAGCCCGCCGTCCGGATGAGGGAGGTCGCGCCGACTAGCTCAGCTTGCGCCCGTCGATATCATCTGAGCATCGACCTTGGGGGCGCAATGCGCTTGCGGGTTGGAGTGGCGATCAGCTTCCTGACGCTGGCATGCGGCGGTATGCAGCCCGGCAGTGGAGAGCTGCTCGGAACGTTCCAGCAGCCGGTCGGCGTCATCGCCGCGGACGAGACGGCGATTTACGGGCTCGGCGCCGACCTCGAGCGGATTCCGCTCTCGGGGGGCCCGTCGGCAGTGCTGGCGTCGGGGCTCGATGGATTCAGCCTGGTCGTCGCGGGCGGCTCCCTGTTCTGGTACGAGGAGGTCGACAAGACGATCGTGACGCTGCCCAAGGCGGCCGGGACGCCGAGCATTCTCGCCTCGTCGCAGTACGACCTGGGCGGCCTGCAGAGCGACGGAACGAACCTTTACTGGTTCACGAACGACTACCTCACCGCCACGGAACCCTGGACCGTCCGGTCCATGCCGCTCGGAGGGGGTGCGGTCACCGAGCTGCTCAACCTCACCGGCGTCGCCATCTCGGCCATGGTCCTTGACGATTCACGCATCTACTTCCTCACCGAGAACAGGGGCGGGACGGTGCCGCAGACTGGGCCGTACGGAATCCAGACGATTCCCAAGGATGGGTCGAGCCCGGCGGTCATGCTTCACCCAAGCGACGGTTTCTCGGTCCATGGGCTAATGCGCGCGGGTACCGGTCTCTTCTGGATGGAGGGTCCGATCGCAGCGCCCGAGATCCGCAGGATGGAGCTGGGGACCGGCGCAATCGCGACCTTCGCGCGGCTGCCCCTCGCCGGGTCGACCTCCCTCGTCATGGATGCGGCCGGCGTCTTCGGCTTCGTCAGTGAGTGTGGCGACAAATACTCCGGCTGCTGGACCTGGCTGCGGACGGTACCGGACTTGAAGGATCGCGCGTATGTGAAAGGTTTCGAATCCGCTGCGGCTCTCGACGCGCGCTTCGTCTACTGGGTGGTCGGAAACGGCCGCGAGCTGCGCCGCGTTCCGCGCTGAGGGCGAGACAGGCGTTGTCGAGGCGTCGGTGCGAGCGTACGTTGTCGTCGACCATGTCGCTGACCGACTACCGCAAGAAGCGTCGCTTCGACGTCAGTCCCGAGCCCAAAGGGAAGCAGCCTTCCACCCGCGAGGCCAAGACGAGCCTCGCCTTCGTGGTGCAGAAACACCGGGCCACCGCCTTGCATTATGATTTCCGCCTCGAATGGAACGGCGTGATGCTTTCTTGGGCGGTGCCAAAGGGGCCGAGCTACGACCCTGCCGTCAAGCGCCTCGCAATGCAGGTTGAGGATCATCCGATCGAGTACAACAAGTTCGAGGGCATCATCCCGGCCGGCGAATACGGTGGGGGCACGGTCATGATTTGGGACAGAGGGACCTGGACGCCGCAAACGCCGGATGTAGTCGCCGCACTGAAGAAGGGAGATCTCAAGTTCTCGCTGGACGGAAAGAAGCTGCGCGGCTCATGGGTGCTCGTGCGCACGCGCGGACGTCCCGCCGATACGAAGACTGCCTGGCTTCTGATCAAACACCGAGACCAGTGGGCGAGCACCGAGGACATCACCGAGTTGGCTCCGCGGTCGGTGGTCACCAACCGACTGCTTATCGAGATTGCGCGCGATGAAGGCGGGGACATGCGCAAAGCCGGCAGCGGCGACCCTCCGTCGCTGCTGCAAAAGATCCTCGACGACCCAAGACTCGTCACTCCGGCAAGGAGACGCCGTGCCAAGGCGGTCTGGCACTCGAAACGACCGCCGTCTTAGGCGAGGTCCGTCACGAGGAGCGCAACGAACGGGCGCTTGAAATCGCCAGGTTCGATCAGCGGCGGACTCGGGGACCCTTTCCAGCAGTTACGTCGTCGGCCGGGTCGCTACTATCGTACGCTGATCTCAAGCCTTCGTGATCGACTTCCAATCCCTCAACCGCTCAGCGATCAACTCCGCGCGTCGCCGGTCGTCGCGTCCCTCCAGGATGCTCATGTCCTTTGGATCGGCGCGCAAGTAAACACCGGACGTCCGCGCGTTCACTTTCGGGTGCGTGTCCGCACGGGTCGTGAAGTACCCTCCCGCGCGATCGGCGGATTCCAGCCGGATCTCCCCTGTCCCGTCCAACTGCGGCGCGTTCGGGTGCAGGGGCCGTTCTCCCTTCCAATAGTAGAAGACGCCCGAAGGCTCCTTCTTCTCCTTCGCCGCTTCGCTCCAGTATCTCGCTGACAGGCTCCCATCCTCTTGCCATGAGCGGCCGACCACCTCCAGCGCGCCGTCGCGATTTCGCGAGATCCGCAAGAGGCTCACGGCGGAAGGTTCCCGCGGGCCCCGTTCCGTCAGGGAGAACTGCCACCAGAAGCCCTCGATGCGGGCGATGCGGCCCTCGTTCTCGATCGCCTTCCGAAGCTTCTGGTTGACGACTCTCATCTCGGAAGCGGTCGTCGCTCCGCCGTACCGTACGCACGTGAGGCCGAGGAGATCGCTCGGAAGCTTCGAGTCGCTTGCATGGATGATAAAGGTTCGCCGCATTCCGAGGGCTCCACCGAAAAGCCCGGCTTCGAAGACGACGTTGTCTCGAGGAGAAGCCTGGCCCGATCCCGTGGCACGAGACGCTGGCGGACTGGTGGTCGTCCAGTCGTCCTGAGCAAACACGAACGCGGCAAAGTCGACTTCATGCGTGAGCTCGAGGAGGCGATCCAGTGTGGTGGTCCCAGGATGGAAGGATGTCGTCCACGGATCTACGTGTGCGACGGCTTCGAGACCGCGTGTCAGTGCCTGCAGCAGCTTCTCCTGCTTTCCTGACGAGCCAAGGAAGATGCGAGGCTTGTCCATCCGTTCCTCCCGGCAGCACGTCGGAGATCTGGGGCACCATACGCAATTCCGTGCCAACTCGCGCGGCGTCCGTGCGCGCGCATCTTCCTGTCATCCATCGTTCCCGTATCGCGTCGCGAATTTTCAGGTTCGATCACCGGCGGGCTCGGGGAGCCACTTCCCTCTGAGAACTCGCCGGTTCCGGCGCCGCAGCCATCCGAGAAATCCCAGCCCGGCGATCCAGAGCGGGCTCGCGCCCGTGGAGGCGCAACCCGATCGCGCCGCCGGCGCTCCGGTCGTCCCGGCATTCGAGCTCGTGCCGGCGTCGGGAGGCGCCGCCGCCGTTCCACCATCCATCGCTCCACCGTCCGGAGTTCCTGCGTCGACCGGGTGAGACGTCAGCCCGAACGCGGAGATTCGATCGGTCCCGACGAAGACGGCGCCGCGCGCGACCACCGGGTGGTAGTACTTGCCACCGACGTGAAGCTGATCGGAGGTGCTGGCGAACAGCACGCGCATCGTCAGCGCATCGATGGCGTAGAGGGTGGCGTGGGCCGCGGTCGCGGGGTCCAGCGAAGCGGCTCGGTCGACGTTGGTGTCGACCAGCCAGGCGATCGGATCGGCGGGGCCGTTGCTGCTCACGACCGGTGAACCCGGGTTCGTCAGCACGAGGGTATTCTCGTAGGCATCGAGCGCCAGGTACGCGGGCTGGCCGGTCGCGGCGATCAACTTGACTCGCGCCACGCCCGGCGACGCCGGGTCGGCGCAGGAGACGCACTTCTTCGTCGATCCCGTAAAGAAGAGGTAGGGCGTTTCGTCTGCTGCCCGGTAGAACGCCGGAGTGCTGCGGGCCTTTGCGAGGCTGATGTCGTTGTACTCCTCGGAATAAGGCCCGAACAGGTTCAGCGGACCCGGCAGGTTCCCATAGTGCGAATACAACTCCGGACCGAACAGCGACCTGTCCGCGGCGGAGTAGGTGAGGTTGCAACCGGGACGGTGGTCGAGACGGCCGCCCATGTTGTCCCGATCGATCAGATAGGCGTTGCCCTGTTTCCCGCCCGATGCGAGCAGGTGGGGCGTCAGCGTGGTTCCGCGATCGAGATCCGGCAAGACCACCGGTCCCCCGCCGGCCATGTCGACGTCGTATCCATCGAGCTGGCAATGGTTCCAGGGCGTGTAGGTCGCCTGCAGCCTGAGCGGAAGAGAGGGCGCGAACGCGAGGATCGAGTTGCCCCAGTTGCGATCGAGAGGACCCTTCGGGCCATTCCCGGTGGTGATGTAGACCACGCCGTTCGCGTCTAGCGCCGCGCCGCCGGCCGACCACATCCCGGCGTTCGCGTCCGGATCCATCCACGGCGCGCCGGAAAAGGCGCTGGCGAGACGCGGGAAGCCGGAGGGGAGGCCTGTGTCGACGGCGACGAGCCAGCCTGCTCCTCCGTCGATGTACGATCCGAACGGAACGTACAGGACGGTCCTGTCGAGGCTGAGGTTCAGCGCTCCCCGCTGCGACATCTTGCCCGTGCGCTGGAACTGGGCCGGGCCGTTCTCGTTGATCGGGCTGACGGTGGCGTCGGAGATCTCGAGCGGCCACCCGGCCAGGACGTTCCCGCTGCCGAGGTCGAGAGCAAACACGCGCCAGCTTCGCGTCGCGTCGGCGACGTCGGCCGCGACGTAGAGCCGCGGCGGCGAGGCCAGGGTATCCACAGCGGGTGTGCCCAGGACACCGAGCAGCACGCCGTCCGGCCCCCCCGAGGGCTGGCCGAGCCGTCTCTTCCAGAGGATCGCTCCCGCGGGCACCGATCCCTTCGCGAACGCATTTACGGCGTAGACGAAGTCATTGCTGGTGGCGGCGATGACGGCCCCGAAACGCCCGCCTGCGTACGGCCCGCGCGTGATGGCGAGGTCATCGAGATACAGCGGCGCGGCGTACATGTGTGGCGCGACGCCGTTGCTCCAGTCGAACGCCGGCGAGTCCCAGAGCTTTCCGAAGTCGCGGCTGGACACGCTCGCCGGCGTCAGGATCGTCTCCAGCGGATTCCAACCGGTGCGCTGCCGGTTTCCGTGGAACATCGGGTGATCGAACGCCGGGTCGGCGCCAGCGCCATTCGCAAAGAGGACGGCGAAAGCTGTCACCCAGCGCAGGAATGACCGCTGCATTGGCCTCCGGTCTAATCGCGTTCAGGCGCTTGCCGCGATCCGACCCGGGGACGAAATGTCAGGCTGCGGACCCGACAGCGGGGCAGCTCAAGCCGCAACTGGTTCGTCGTAGTGCAAGCTAGACCGCATTGGAGTCTGTCGCAGCCGCCCGTGCGGCGACCCGCTCGATTCGCTCCCGCGGAGGTTTACGTGTCTCCCGAGGCCCGCGCCGTCCTGGTGCGCCGTCTCTTCTTTTCTTTCTCCCGCTCCTGATGCCCGCCGGCGGCCACCACACGATCGCGACCCCTGTCCTTCGCCTCGTACAAGGCGGCGTCGGCGCTCTCGATCAGCGATTCCGGCGTGTCGCCATGGGTTGGACATTCCGCCACGCCGATACTGATCGTGATCCTCCCACCGGCCAACTCCTCGATCGCCACCCGCGCCCGGATACGCTCCGCCACGATTGCCGCCGTTCCTACCGTGGTCTCGAGCAGCATCACCAAGAACTCCTCCCCGCCGTATCGCGCGACGCAGTCCACGCCGCGCGTCGTCTTCCGCAAGATGTCCGCGATCCTCGCGAGCGCTGCGTCGCCGGCCGGGTGGCCGTGGGTGTCGTTGTATTGCTTGAAGTGATCGACGTCTGCCAACAGCACCGAGAAGGGTCGCCGGAGCCGACGCGACCGCTGTACCTCGGTCGCGAGCGTGCCCGTCAGGTGCCTGCGGTTGTACAGCCCGGTGAGGGCGTCCGTGACGGAGAGCCGCTCCAACTCCGCCTGGCTCTCCCGCTCGCGCAGGCGCCCGACCAGCGTGTTGAACACCCGCGTCAGGTAGCCCACCTCACCGACCCCACCCACCGGGAGTTCGATCAGGAGATCCCCGGCGGCGATCTTCGCCGCGGCCGTCGTGAGGCGCCCGAGCGGACGGGCGATGAGCAATCCGAGGACGTAGGCCAGGAGCCCGACGAGCGCGAGGAGCACGGCGAGCAGCAATCCGGTGGCGCTCCGCAGCCGGCCAACCCGGCCCAATGCCTGCGCCAGCGGGATCTCGGCCACCGCCGCCCAATGCAGCCGCGGGACGCGTCGCAAGGAGCCGATCACCTCCTCCCCGTCCGCGCGCTTGTACACGACGGGCTGGCCTTCCTTTTCGAACAACGCACTCGTCATCGTTTCCGGGAGCTTCGTTCGCATCAACTCGGCGGAGCTCACCCGGGACCTGATGACCAGCCTGCCTTGGTCCGTCGTGAGAGCGACGTCGCCAGAGTCGAGTGGGGAGAGGCGCGGCAGCATGTCCGTGACTGCATGCAGGTTGAGCTTCGCGGCGAACGCGCCGACGAATCGCCCATCCGCCTCGCGGATCGGGACGGCGAGGAGGATCGTGGCCTTGCCGAGCGCCCCGTCCCAGTAGGCCTCGCCAACGAGCGCCTCGCCCGTTCGCAGACCGGTCAGCCCCTCCGGGGAGAGGCGCACGCTCCCCGTCCGGCCGTTGCTGCTCGTCACGACGCGCCCGCTCGCATCGAGGACCAGAAGAGCTTCTTGATCCGGGAATCGCTCGCGAAGAGAGTTGAGGTAAGCGCGCAGACGGCCGAGCGCTTTGCCACCATCCCTTCCCTCGATTTTGCTCAGGTTCTCAGTGACGACGTACGAGCTGGCCGCTCCCCGCAAGGCGTCGAGGCGCTCGTCAAGCCATGAGCCCATCTCCCGGGCCGACTCTGAGGTCGCGCCGCGTAGCTCTGCGGCAGTCGTCTCGGTCACCGATTCCCGGGTCTGCTGGTAGGACACCACGCTCGTCACGAGCGTTGGAATCAGCGTGGCCAGTGCGGCAAACGCGAAGATCTGGTTCCGGACGCTGCCAAGATGGAGCGCGCGCGCTCGGCGTGCGATGACGTCTTCCCACACGCTCACGAGCAGGTCCCCGGAGGGACGCAACAAGACTCACCGCGCGGGTGCCGGCGGCCGCTCTCGATTCTCCTGCAATTGGTCATGACGAGAAGGAAGCAGGAGATGCGGTTCATGATGGTGGTATCTCCCGCTGCGGCTACCGGTCGAGCGTGCAGCGGGGCTCCTTGTCTCATCACCTACCAGAGTGGGCCTATCCGAATGGAGGCGCGGCTGCGGGAGATCCGACGCGAACGTAAGGGCAAGGCGGAGGCGCACGCTCAGCAGAATTGTTTCACCTGCGCCCACACTCGCGCCCTGAGCATTTCGTCGACGTCCCTCCGATCAGGATGGCCAGCGTATACGCCGCCGCGATCATCCACGCGACAACGAGGATCAACGCTGGAGGCGGGGATCGCGGCGGGCCTCAGTGCTGACGCAGGCGGGCCTGGACCCGGTCGAAGGAGACCACGCGGAGCAGGAGGAAGAACCCGATCGACACCAGGAGATGCCACCAGGCGTGGAGCTGCGGATTGGGGATGCCGTGGGCCGGGAGGGTCACGCCCACCAGGGTGCAGGCCTTGAGGTCCACGAACCAAGCCGCGATCCCCGTCGCATAGGCTGCGAGCCCCAGCACGAAGCTCCGCCGGACCGGTGCGTTCTCCGGCTGGAGCGCAAGCCAGGTCACCCGGCCGAGACAGAGGATCTCCAGCGTTCCGAAGCTCAGGTGGAAGGCAAGGAACTGCGCGCCACCGCGTTGGAGCGTCGCTCCCGTGGCCAGGAGCACGTAGACCAGCAGCACCGCCGGGAACCAGCGGCCGAGCCGGGGCTCGGGGCCGTTCTCCACCAGGAGCCAGACTAGCCAGGTGACGAGGTAGAGCATCGGCAGCTCGTCGAGCATCTGCAGCTCAAAGCGGAGCGTCGCGTGGAAGGCGATGCTCCCGAGCCCCACCAGCACCAGCAGGGCGAAGGCCACCCGCACCTCCCGGGCAAAGGTCTGCCGTGAGAGCCCGAGCGCGCCGGCGAGGACCATCGCCAGGCTGGAGACCGTGTTGAACGCCTCGCAGACCCACGGGAGGAGCGCGTAGTTCTGCTCGCACCAGTCGATGCTGGCGGTGGGAGCTCCCCAGAAGCCCACCGGATCCACCGGCATGGGTCCGAAGTGTACCGGAGCCCGCCCTGCGCGGCGCGAGGTAGTGCCCTGCTGCGCTCTGGCAGACGCTCAGCGAGCGGATCCGGAGGCCCGTCCGCGGCGCATCATGTGATGCTCCTCCTCGAGCCGCCACGTTTTGCCACCGTCGTGCGAAGTCTCGCCGCGCCACACGAACGAATCGGGCCGGATGTCGTTGAACGACCAACGCAGCAAGGCCCCCTTGTCGTCGTGGCCGCGAAGCACGATGCGATCGTCCTCGGCTCCCCCCTCCATCCGGATGGCGGCCCCAAAAGCCGGGGCCGCAAACATGACGGTCCACTTGTCAGTCTTGGGGTCCACGAACCGCACCCCGGTGACCATCTTCCGCTCGTCGGTCGAGCCGGGCTTCGGGTAACTGAGAAAAATGTCCTGGAGCGCGTAGCCGTCCAGGATCCATCCGAACAGCACCTCTCCGCGGGAGTGGCGAACGCTGCCGTCCTGCGCGATGAACGAGTAGTCAGCGTCCCACGTGCCGACAAAGCGCCCGAACAGGTCCGCATGGTGCCCGAGCGAAGGGTGCGGAGCTTGAGCCGGAAGAACCGCGACCATAGCTCCGCGGGGATCCGCGCGCCGCGTACCCGTCCTCGCCTCGTCGCCGACGCTCTGCGAGCCGCCGAGCACGGCTGCTTGCGCCGCAAGCGTTCCCAGCAGCATGGCCAGTACCGCACACACAATCGTGGACCGACACGTCCTGTTCATCGCGAGCCTCCTTTGCATCGGACTCGTCGCCGCAACGCTTGCAGGTTGATCGCATTCATCACGGTCTCCTGGCGAGAACCGTGGCGAACGCGATGGCCTTGAACTGCTCCAGCGGCTTCGAACTTCGATCGACCTTCATGCGCAGCATGGCCCCGTGCCATCCAGCGAGGAGGAAGTCGGCCACATCCCGTGCCGGAAAGTTGTCCGCGATCTCGCCGGCCGCTTGTGCCTCCGCGATGCACGCGGCGAAGGGTTCGCGCCATTCCGCGAAGATATTGGAGAGATGTGTCCTCAACGGTTTGCTCTCCGTCGAGACCTCGAGGCTCAGGTTCCCGATGAGGCATCCCAGTGCCCACTTTTCGGCCTTGAGCTTTCCCGTGATGACATCGAAGTAGCGTCGAATCCGACCCCGCGGCGAGAGCGATCGATCGCCCAGCGTCGCCTGCACGATTTCCCTGAGGTAGTCGAAATACCGCTCCAGCACCTCGCTCGCGAACGCCTCCTTGGACCGGAAGTGGTTCGTGAACGACCCTTGTGGAGCGCCGGCTTCGGACACGATGTCGCGAACGCCGGCGCCGCGATAGCCGCGCTCGAACATGACCTTGCGGCCCGCATCGAGGAGGTTGTCGCGATGCGATCGCTTCGGCATCAGTGCTTATAATACGGACGTACGTATTGGTTGGTCAAATGGCCAGGCTGCCCCACTCCCTCCGTCCAGTAGAACGTCGTCCGGGGCGCTGATCAGCGCTCGACGTTCTCCTCGCCGATCGGCCGTCGCGCGGTCATGTTGAACCGGCCATCGTAAACGGGGCGCCCCCCGGTCGTCGGCCCTTGGTACTGGACGAAGAGCATGAGCCCGCCGGTCTCGGTGATCAGCGGCGGCTCGAAATGGGGGTCGGGGTAATAGAGCATCGTGCCGGGGCCGTATGTCGCCTCGCCGATGGTGAAAGTGCCCTCGAGGATGTACCAGACCTGCGCGAAGTCGTGCTTGTGAAACGGATGATGAGAGCCGGCCTCATAGCGCACCAGCCCGGCGTTGGGCACGGTTGGTGCGTCCACGCGCGGGTGGAACAGCATCTTGCTCCACTGTCCGGGCCAGCGCAGCGTCTCCCATTCCCGCTCCTCGACGCGGATGGCGGAGAGCGGCTGGTGCGTCAATGTCTGGCTCATGGTCCAATTCCTCCCTGCGGGATGGAGAGTGTAGTCCGGTCGTTTATCACTGAGCCCCGTCAGCTTTGGAACCCGTGGGCGGCGGGCCGCAACTTCAAGCCCTCGCTGCCCCCTTATGAGTCACGTAGCCAATCGCCTGCCGGCTGGCTTCCCGCTCCCCTCGCGGGCAGCGCCAACATATGATCGCAGGCACCCGCAGTGGCCAAGGCTTCACTCGCCCGGGCAACCGTAGGACACTCCGCAGAGTCCTGCCGTGCACCAGAGGACACCGATGTAGAATTCTCGCGGAGAGCGCCGCATAGAGTGAGTTAACACAGAAGGCCAACGGTCGGCGCGGAGTCAGCCGTGAATCTCCATCATGAGGGTGGCGGCAACCTCGCCGCCAGGAGCGATCGATGGCGACCGGTACGGTGAAGTGGTTCAACGATGCGAAGGGATTCGGCTTCATCACGCCTGACGGCGGCGGCAAGGACGTTTTTGTCCACCACACCGCGATCCAGGCAGAGGGCTTCCGCAGCCTCGCGGAAGGCCAGAAGGTAGAGTACGAGGTCACCGAGGGCCCCAAGGGTCCGCAGGCGGCCAACGTCCGCAAAGCCAGCTGACGCACCTCGCCCACTCCACATGGCGGCGTTGGCTAATCGTCGCGGCGCTGGTACGCCGCAGCGGTTCGGCAGGACCGCCCTGCCTTCTCAGGGCCCGATCGAGTCCGGCTCGGCGTGCGGGATTGCGCTCAGGTACTCGTAGATGGCGCGGAGATCGTGCGCCGTCATGTTTGCATACGCCGGCCACGGCATGACCTGCAGCAACGGGCCGAATTGGGGGTGCGCATGTTGCGCGAGGTGAATGGCCCGAACTGGCGGCCGCCCGCAAGGAAGTGCTCCGCACTGATCTTCGCGGACTGTCCCAGATACGGATCGCGCCCGGTGCGTAGTTCGGTGCGTGTGAAGTCGCTGCGAGCGGCCACCGCATTCACCAGATAGCTGCCGAGGGGCACGAGTTCGTCGTGGCGGTTGTCCAGCCTCACCGGCACGCGTGGAGTAGCCCGTAAGAACCGCTCGCTCGCTCTCCCGTACTGGGTACTGGCGTGCGGGCACTCTTGTCGCTTGTAGGCAAGGGTCACCGCCCGCAACTTAGAACGCCCTCCGGGGTGGGAACGGGGGCGTCGCTTCGGAGGCGGCAATGCGCGGACTCGCTGCGGTCGGCTACCTCGGCATTTTCATCCTGCTCATCGGCTGCACCGACAACTCACCGCTCCCTGACCAGAGTCGCGAAGGCGCGCACCGCCCCGTGCTCACCGTCTCGACGAACTGCAGCTGGCGCTTTTGGCCGGGGGTCCTGCAGTAGCGCGTCACGAGGACCGCATGAGGGTCGACCAAAAGTATGCCGTTTGGCTTGCCGACGACGTGGCGCGAGCCTTCCTCGGGATCGATACCCAGCAGCCGCAGAGTCGATGGGTCGTCCTCGGCCAATGCATCGGAGAAGAGGCCAGCGTTGGATTCTGGCTGCGGATCGACCACATCGAGCAGTGGATTGCGATGAGCGATACGAGGAACATCACCGTTTCTCCACCTGAGTGCCTGATCCGGTGGGCTGATGTCATCACGATCCAGGCGCTCGAAAAATTCGAAGACTTGAAAGTCGTGGCCGGCTTCAAAACGGAAGCGTCCATTACGCCGAAGCGGGCCTCGCGCCGTCGTACGTAGCAGCACCGCGCACCGAAGCGGCGCGCAGCTCAGAGGTTCTGCTCGCCCATCCAAGGACGACAGCCTTCGACGTGGCTCACCCAGGATTGACCAGCCGCACTTCGTCGCCGATCCGAATCTCCCCATCCTCGAGCACGTCGGCTCGCAGGCC
>Ga0209057_1002876_pt1 | contig 12970 bp, 8 predicted proteins | sample GraSoiAngelo_146_FD_185903 | JGI IMG/M metagenome (GOLD analysis project Ga0209057, IMG submission 185903) | Grasslands soil microbial communities from the Angelo Coastal Reserve, California, USA - 14_1009_05_30cm (SPAdes) (version 2) | ecosystem: Environmental > Terrestrial > Soil > Grasslands ... | reverse complement strand
AGCTCGCCGCGCAAAGATTCTTTCCTGGCGCTGATCCGATCGGCAGACAGATCGACGATCCGGTCACAATTGGTGACAACAATCAAAAGGCCGCGTCACTCACAATCATTGGAATCGTGCCGCACACGCGCAACAATGCGCTCGGCGACAAAGTGGATATCCGAAATTTGCCTATGATGTACTTCAGCGCGTCGCAGTTTGCGAAAGGCGGGCAGAATCTCATGGTGCGCACGCAAGCTGGGTACAATCCACAGGCACTCGTTGGCCTGATCAAGGAACAAATCGCTACCCTCGATCCAGAGCAGGCCGTGTCCGAGATTGCGACAATGGAGGAGAACATCGGCGAAAGCCTCGCTTCGCGGCGCCTAACGATGACGCTGCTTGGGGTTTTTGGCGGACTGGCGCTGGCCCTCGCGAGTATCGGGCTCTACGGCGTCATGGCATTAATTGTCAGCCAACGCACACGCGAGCTGGGCATTCGGTTCGCGCTTGGGGCTAGTCGCGGAGACGTTCTGCGGCTTGTTCTTGGCCAGGGTGCTGTGTTAGTCGGGCTTGGCCTCGCCGCCGGATCGCTGGGTGGGTTAATTGCCAGCCGTGCACTAAGAAGTGTGCTTTACAACGTTACGTCGCTGGACAGCGCAGCGGTCATCGGCGCCATGCTCGCGCTGTCGCTCGTTGCATTCGTAGCCTGCTTTCTGCCCGCGCGGCGCGCCAGCCTCGTAGATCCAATTGAAGCCCTGCGCATGGAATGAACTCGACGATGATTAAACTCAAAAATCTGGAACGCAGTTATCCTCTCGGGAAGGAGAAATTTTTTTACGTCCTGCGCGATATCAATCTGGACGTTGAGGAGGGCGACTTTGTCTCAATCATGGGGCCATCGGGCGCAGGCAAATCCACGCTGTTGCACATTCTCGGAATGCACGACCACGGCTGGCGCGGTGAATATTTTTTGGGCGAAACCGCGGTTCATCATTTGAAACCGAAGGAACGCGCTACGCTGCGGAACGAGCAGATCGGCTTCGTGTTTCAGCAGTATCACCTGTTGGATGACCTCACGGTTTACGAGAACCTCGACATCCCGCTGTCGTATCGCCGGTACAGCAAGAGCGAACGCGCCGCATTGGTGGCCGACACGCTCGACCGTTTCCAAATCGTTGGCAAAAAAGATTTGTATCCGCGTCAGCTTTCCGGCGGGCAGCAACAGCTCGTCGGTGTTGCACGGGCGATTATTGCTGAACCGAAGCTTCTCCTCGCCGACGAGCCGACCGGGAATCTGCACTCCAGTCAGGGCGAAGAAATCATGCAGCTATTTCGAAAGCTCAATGATGAAGGCATGACCATCGTTCAGGTCACGCATTCGGAGAAAAATGCCTCCTACGGCAAACGCATTATTCAACTTCGTGACGGCTGGATCGTGAAAGGAGAGGGATGATCTTCGCGTTGCGCACCGAATGATCTCAACCTGACACACCCAACCTCACACTTCCATGAACGACATTCGTTTCGCATTTCGTAAACTTCGACAATCACCGGCGTTCACGTTGATCGCGGTAATCACGCTAGCGCTCGGCATCGGGCTGAACACTGCGATCTTCAGTTTGATCAACGATCTTTTTCTGCGCGGTCTGCCATTCAAGCAGTCGAAGCGCGTCTTGCGCATGTATTCGAATGTCAAGGACCGTAATTTGCTGGAAATCGGAGTATCTGCGCCACGCTATCAGCACTACCGCGACGGTCAGACGATGTTCAACGGTTTTGGCGCCGAAAACACCATTCCGTTCACTTTGACCGGATTGGGCGACCCAGTTCAACTCTTCGGCGGTAAAGTGACGTCGAACTATTTCGATGTGCTCGGTGTGCGTCCGATTCGTGGCCGGAATTTTTTGCCGCAGGAAGAAGACACCGCCAACGTGGCGATGGTGACCCAGAATTTCTGGCAAAAGCGCATGGGAGGTGACGCAAATGTGATTGGTCGCAGCATCACACTCGACGGAGTTCCGCACACGATTGTCGGCGTATTGCCAAACTTGCCGTTTTCCTGGACCGGACCGAACGCGGAGATTTGGACCACGAAACCGTTCGTGATTCCCGGATTCTCGTACGAACGAATGATGCGCGGCACCGGTTTTCTGCGTGTGATCGGGCGATTGAAACCCGGTATGACATTGAAACAGGCGCGGGCCGCGTTGCCATCGCTCGATCAAAGTTACCGCACGCAATATCCAGATAGGATCGACAGCTCATCGACCATGTCTCTCAAAACGCTGCCCGAAGATGTCGTCGGAAATCTGCGGCCGGCATTCGCCACGTTGCTGGCGGCAGTGGCTTTCGTATTGCTGATTGCATGCAGCAACGTTGCAAATCTCTTGCTCGTGCGCTTCACCGGACGCCGGCGCGAGATCGCGCTGCGCATGGCGTTGGGCGCATCGCGCGCGAGCGTGTTGCGACTTTTTATTTTCGAAAGTTTGCTCGTGAGCATTCTCGCAGCAGTCGTTGGCACCGGGCTGGCCTGGCAGTTAGTGCCGCTCGTGCCGAAAATGGCGGCGAATTTTCTTCCGTTTGATCCCGAAACTACTATCGGCCTTTCGCTTCCCGTGCTTGGGTTCACGGTTGTATTGTCGATCTTAACAGGCGTGGCCATGGGAATTTATCCGGCGCTGCAAAGTTCGCGGGCCGATCTGGTGGAGGGATTGAAAGAAGGCGGCCGCGGAACGAGCGGGGGTGTGCGGCAGCAACGGTTCCGCAAAATTTTGGTCGGCGCGCAGGTCGCGCTGTCTGCCACTCTGCTCGCGGGCGCGGCGTTACTCATTACCAGCTTTGTGCAGTTGAGCCGGCAGAACATTGGGTTCCGCGCCGAAAATCTCTGGATCGGCCTGGTTACGTTGCCGCAAGCGCAATATCCCGATCCACCCACGCGCCAACATTTCGTGGAACAAACTCTCGCTGCGCTGCACGCGATTCCAACTCTCCAAAGCGCGACAATCAGCGGCGACATCCCACTGTTCGCCGGCGCTGGCGGTGCAACTCTTTACTCGCGCTCGGACGGTGAGATTTTGCCGGTGGATAAGCGTGCCTCGGCCCCGAGCCACGATGTTGCTCCGGATTATTTCAAGACGTGGGGCATTCCAATTTTGACTGGGCGCGATCTCGATCAGCACGATGCGGCCGATCATCAGAACGTGGTTCTGATCAGCCAGGCTGGCGCGAAGAAAGTTTTTGGCAACGAGAATCCGATCGGCAAAACACTTCTGGTCACAAGTGCGAGCACGCCGGTAGAAATTATCGGTGTAGTGGCCGACGTGCGGTCGCGGAAAGTAGCCGAACCGAACGATATGGAATTCTACCGACCCTGGGCTCAGGAGAATTTTCCTTTCGCAGTGGTGGCGGTGCGAAGCAATTTAAGAGTCGATGCGGTGACTAAATTGGTGCAGTCGGCGCTAAACACTGTCGATCCTGGATTGGCGATCGCAATTCCCCAATCCATGGACAAAATTGTTGCGCAAGCGTTCGGTCAAGCGCGGCTGATGATGTGGTTGCTGGGCATTTTCGCGAGCGTGGCGCTTTTGCTCGCGAGCATTGGAATTTACGGCACCGTCGCTTACACAGTTGAGCAGCGTACGGGTGAGATCGGTGTGCGCATGGCACTTGGTGCGCAAACGCGAGATGTTCTTCGCCTTATTGTGAATCAGGGAATGAAACCCGTCGTCATTGGACTGGCGATCGGGATCGTGTCGGCGTTCGGGATAGGCCGCTTGATCGCCACCCAGCTTTACCAGGTTTCCGCACACAACCCAGCCCTGCTCGGCGGGGCTACCGTGTTGCTCGGCACCATCGCTTTGGCCGCATGCTTGTTGCCGGCGCGACGCGCCACACACGTTGATCCAATCGTAGCGCTCCGTTACGAATGAATTCGTCATGCGACAAACCTTCAGCAAAGCTTACAGAAAAGCTTGCTTTGCGAACTCCTTTGAATATCGGTGGCGCTGCGCTGTCTGATACTTGTCCTTAAATTTCATATGCATCTCCGTTCCGTAATTTCTCTCATTTTTGCCGCGCTCATTTCGCCGATAATTTTTGCGCAAGACAAAACTCAGCCGACTGCGGATGAACTGGTTTCAAAGAATATCGAAGCCAAGGGCGGGGCGACTGCGCTGCACGATCTACAATCGCTGCGGCTGACGGGCAAACTGTTGGTGCAGCAAGGGGGACAGATCGAACTGGCCTATCTGCAAATTAAGAAGCGGCCCGATGAAGTGCTCACGGAGGCTTCTCTTCAGGGAATGACACAAATCCAGGCTTATGACGGCAAAGAAGGATGGAAGGTGTCACCGTTTTTTGGACGCAAAGATCCCGAACGCATGTCCGCAGACGATGTGAAGGCGCTGGTCGAGGACACGGAGATCGATGGAGCGTTGGTTGATTGGAAGGCGAAGGGAAGCGCCGTTGAGTACCTTGGGAGCGAGGACGTAGAGGGAACACCCGCGCATAAACTAAAAGTGGTACGGAAGAATGGGGACGTGAGTTTTGTTTATCTGGATCCCGATCATTTCCTTGAGATTCGCGTTCTGACGCAACGCATGAGACACGGCGCGCACGAAGAGGTGGAGACAGATCTGGGGGACTACGAAAAAGCGGGCGGCGTATTCGTTCCGACGTCAATCGACTCTGGACGCAAGGGAGCGCCGGACAAACAAAGAATTATTATCGATAAAGTCGAAGCCAATGTGCCTGTAGATGACGCGAAATTTCATTTTCCGGCTTCGAAATAATTCTAAGTCAATACTCATGCATTCTTTAAAGTTTGTTTTGTCTGCGGCGCTGTTTCTTTGCACGGTACTTTGCCTCGCTGAGGAACCGCCATATACGTCGGCCACAATCTCCGGCCTGGGCGCACGTAACATTGGTTCAGCGACAATGAGCGGGCGCATCTCGGCGATTGCGGGTACACGCGAGCCGTCCGGTAAAATCACGCTCTTCGTCGGGGCGGCCAGTGGCGGTGTTTGGAAATCTGATGATAGCGGGACGCGATTTCGACCGATATTTGACGAGCAGCCTGTGCAATCGATCGGCGCCATTGCGCTCGATCCGAAGAATTCGAAAAACGTCTGGGTCGGAACAGGAGAATCGTGGACACGCAACAGCGTTTCGATCGGCGACGGAATCTATAAGTCTACCGATGGTGGTGAAACGTGGACACGCGCCGGTTTGCAAAAATCGGAGCGCATTGCGCGAGTTGTCGTTGATCCCAGAAGTAGCGACACGGTCTTCGCCGCGGTCCCCGGCGCGTTGTGGAGCGATTCGCCCGATCGAGGTCTGTACAAAACGACCGATGGCGGCAAGACGTGGAACCAAGTTCTCAAAGGAGCAAATCTTTCTACAGGTTGCACCGATGTAAAAATCGATCCCAGCAATCCCGACATCATGTTTGCCGCGATGTGGGATTTCCGGCGCAAAGGCTGGGAGTACCGCTCGGGCGGCGAAGGTCCTACCGCGCCTTCCGCCAGCGGATTGTTCCGGTCCACGGACGGCGGCAACACATGGACAGAGATCACGACTGAGGCCAATAAAGGTTTCCCAAAAAAACCATATGGCCGCATCGCGGTGGCCATAGCGCCTTCGAATGCCAAACGCGTGTATGCTTTTGTCGAATCGCCCGAGAGCGCGTTGTTCGTTTCTGACGACGGCGGCACGACGTGGGACAAGCGTGACAAGAGCCAATGGATGGTATGGCGCCCGTTCTACTTTGCGAACCTGGTTGTTGATCCAAAAAATCCGGACCGCGTCTTCAAGCCTGATGGATCGTTGATCGTCAGCGAAGACGGAGGGAAAAGTTTTGCGGTGGTTGGCGGTTTTGTGGGAGCTCACGGTGACGCGCATGATGTGTGGATCGATCCTACCAACACGCAGGTGGTGTTCGTCGGCGACGATGGCGGAATGTGGTACTCCTACAACGGCGGCAGCAAATGGTGGAAAGGCGAAAACCTGCCGGTGTCCCAGTTTTACCACGTCAGCGTCGACGACAGCGATCCTTACCGCGTCTACGGTGGTTTACAGGATAACAGTTCCTGGGTAGGCGACTCGCAGTATCCTGGTGGCATCACTAATGCGCGCTGGGAAAATATGTACAACGGCGATGGCTTTTGGATGTTTCCCGATCCGGCTGATCCCGATTACATCTATGCCGAATATCAGGGCGGCGAAATTGGCCGGGTAAATCGCTACACGCATGAAGCTCGCAACATCAAGCCGCGACCGAACTATAAGGAAAAGCTTCGGTTTAACTGGAATACGCCAATCGCGCTCTCGCCGAATGACAAGGGGACGATTTATGTCGGCGCGCAATTTCTTTTTCGCTCGCGCGATCATGGCCAGAATTGGGAACGCATTTCGCCAGACCTGACCACCAACGATCCGCAAAAACAGAAGCAGGAACAATCCGGCGGCGTCACGGTGGACAATTCGTCGGCGGAAATGCACACCACGATTTATTCGATCAGCGAATCGCCCAAACAGAAAGGGCTGATCTGGGTCGGCACGGACGACGGCAATCTCCAGCTCACGCGCGACGGTGGTAAGACGTGGACTAATGTCGTCGGTAACGTCCCGGGCGTGCCAAAGAATTCCTGGGTAAACTGGGTCCAGGCGAGCAATTTCACCGCCGGCACGGCTTACGCGGCGTTTGATCGACACACCTTTGGCGACATGGCGCCGTATGTTTTCAAAACGACGGATTACGGCAAAACCTGGACGCCGATCTTGACCGAACAGGACCCGAAAGGTGTCCGTGGATACGCTCACGTGATTAAGGAAGATCCGGTCAAATCCGATCTCCTCTTTCTCGGCACCGAATTTGGCCTTTGGGTCTCGATCGATGGAGGAAAAAATTGGGCGCAATTCAAAGGCAACCATTTTCCCGCTGTTGCCGTCCGCGATCTCGCTGTCCACCCGCGTGACAACGATCTGATTCTCGCGACCCACGGTCGTGGCATTTGGATCATAGACGACATCACCCCGTTGCACGCGTTGACGCCGGACTTGTTGAACCAGGATGTTGCCTTTGTTTCAGCCCGCCCGGTGCAACAGCGGATCGAAGGCGCTGGCGGCTGGGCCAATGGCGACGCGGTTTTCGTCGGCGATAATCCCCCTGACGCTGCCGTAATCAATTATTACCAGCGCGAGCGGCATCTCTTTGGAAAAATGAAACTTGAGGTCGTGGACGCTTCCGACCGCGTCATCGATGAATTGCCGGCCAGCAAACGCCCGGGTCTGAATCGAGTGACCTGGACAATGCGTGCAAAGCCGCCGCGTGTGCCGCCTGCCGCGCAGATCGCAGTCGGTGGGATTCGCGGCCCGCGGCTCGTGCCCGGTATGTACACGGTGCGCCTCACCAAGGCAGGTAAAGTTTCGGAAACGAAATTGACAGTCGGTCTGGATCGGCGTGCGAAGTTTACCGAAGCGGACCGCAAAGCGCAGTTCGACGCTGCGATGCGAGTTCATTCCTTGTTCGACGAAGAAAGCGCGCTGATGGATCGGATTGTCGGGTTACGAAAAACGTTGGCGCAAAATGGCGCAGCATTGCCCGAAGACGATCCGCTTCGCAAAAACGTCTCCGACTTCGACGGAAAGGTGGACGGAGTGCGAAAGAAAATCGTTGCTACGACCGAGGGAGGCGCAATTACCGGCGAGGAACGGTTGCGTGAACACACCGACCAGCTTTACGGAGCGATTCTCAGTTACGAAGGAAAACCGGGCGCGTACCAGATCTCCTACATCGATTCGCTTAAGCATGAACTCGAAGACGTGACGAAAGAATTCGACCAGCTGCTCGCGCAGGATCTGCCCTCTCTAAACGAATCGCTGAAGGCGAAAGGCCAACAGCCAATCGAACCGCCACCAGCTAAGATCAGCGGCAATGAGAAGCTTAAATCCAGTGCGTCGAATGCTGGCGAAAACCTGTCCACGGATTAGCGGTTTGCTACGCTGACTGCCGGCGGCGGATCAGTGACTGTTTCGGCGCACCGATTGCAGAATCACTAAAACAAGTGGTTCTGCGGAATCCTGGCAGTTAATCTTTCGGCAAGGAATGGAGCGCAAGCCTTCTGTCGCGGTTATTTTTCATCATATTGGGCCGTATCACCATGCGCGGCTTAATGCGGCGGCCGAGAGATTACCGGTTACCGGTATTGAGTGGTCAGCCAAGGGATATGACGCATGGGGTGCAGCGGAGGCTCCTGCGCGCTATCACAAGATTTCTCTCTTTTCGGAAGCAGCAGACGAGTATCCGGCTAGCCGCCGACGCCGGGAAGCCTTTTGCTGGGCGTTGGAACAGGCAAACCCTGACGTAGTGGCAGTTAACGGCTGGAACAATTTCGGATCGCTGGCTGCCGCGAGGTGTTGCATGGAGCAGGGAGTACCGATGGTGGTAATGTCGGAGAGCGCTCGCGGGGATGAACCGCGCACTTTGTGGAAGGAAATTATCAAGCGGCGGATTGTCGATCTTTATGCGGCCGCCCTGGTAGGAGGTCAGCGTCACGTTGAATATCTCGTTGAACTCGGCATGCCGCGTGAGCGCATCTTTACCGGATACGACGTCGTGGATAACGCTTACTTTGAGCAGCGGGCTCTCGAGATTCGGAATGCGAATCCGCCTCAGGCGGACGAAACTCGAAAAAAACATGCGCTACCGGAGAAGTACTTCCTCGCGTCGGCGCGCTTCATCGAAAAGAAAAACCTCCTGCGCCTCATCAGGGCTTACGCGGAATATCGCCGGAGGTCAGAGGTCAGTGGCGAGGACGCTCCATGGGATCTAGTGCTGTTGGGTGATGGACCGATGCGCGATACTCTCAACACTCAGCTCTCAACTCTCAACTTACACGCCCACGTGCATCTTCCCGGCTTCAAGCCTTACGACGAGTTGCCGGTTTACTACGGCTTGGCCAAGGCATTCGTCCATGCGAGCACAACTGAACAATGGGGATTGGTTGTGAATGAGGCCGTTGCATCGGAGCTACCGGTGATTGTTTCGAACCGGTGCGGATGCGTGCCGGAGCTCGTGCAAGACAATGGGTTCACTTTTGATCCAGCGAACGAGAGCGAGTTGACGGAGCGGCTATTACAAATGGCTTCGTTATCAGCTGACGAACGAAGACGCCTCGGAGAGGCCAGCTACAGGATTGCGGCAAATTTCGCGCCAGACCGATTCGGCGAAGGATTGGAACAGGCCGCGGCGATGGTGTTAAGGCTGCCGCAAAAGAAACCTGGAGTAATCGATCGGGCGCTGTTGCTCGCAGCCGCAACCTGTGGACGATGAAATGAGCGATCCGGTCGCTGCGTACTTCGAAAAGCTTCCACAGCTTCACAAGCGTCAGTTCGCGCAACAGGCCTCCGGCGCGAGCTTCTATTTTCAAAAGCGCCTGACACTGGCGTGCGAATTGGCTAGCGCGTCAGCGGGACGATTGCTCGATTGTGCAGCCGGCACCGGCGAAATAACCTGCGCATTGCTAAAGTCCGGCAGATTTTCTCATGCGACGGTAGTCGATATTTCGCCGGCGATGTTGCAAAGCGCAAAGGAACTTCTCAGCTCGCAAATCCCCAACACGGAACTCGAATTTATTCGTTCAGACGTATTCAACTTCAAGCCGGCCGACTCCGGTTTCGATTTGGTTCTTTGCCTCGGATTGATTGCTCATGTTGGGCGGCTCGACATCTTACTGCCGCATTTGAAATCAATGCTGGCGCCGGGCGGCCATATCATTTTGCAGACGACACTTACCGATCACGTTGGAACGCGAATCGTGCGAGCGCTCACAGCGCGGCGTGAGCTGGCGAAGCGCGGGTACCGCATTTCCTGGTTTTCGCAACGGGATGTCGCCGACGCGTGTCATGATGCCGGCCTGCAGATCACGGGGATGCGGCGGCATAGCTTGGGAATTCCGTTCGGAGACCGGCTTTGGCCGTGGGCGAACTTTCAACTGGAAACGCGGTTGCAAAAGTGGGCGAGCCGGCATGGAGCGGATGCGATTTACCTGCTCGCTGCAAACCATGACAACCGAGAAATGCAGAATGCAGTAGCGGAGTAAAGGGGACGGCGTGAGTGTGGTGGAGCACTCGCGGCGGTTCTAACCGAGATGAGAGTCGGTTTTTTAGTTAGTAGCGTTTCGCGCGAAGCGGGTGGGTTATTTCAGAGTGTCCGGGGACTTGCCAAAGCCGTCATATCCGAAGATGTGAACTCGAGCGTGTTTGGCATCAGCGATCCAAACAGTGCCTTGGATATGCTTGACTGGCAGCCCGCCTCTGTCCGCACGTTTGAACCGCAGTTCCGCGCATGGGGTTATTCCAGTCAACTGGTAGCTGCTTTGATCACGGCTGAGCTCGACATTCTGTCTACCCACGGTTTGTGGAAATATTGCTCCGTTGCCTCGCATCAATGGCATCGCCGGACGGGGCGGCCGTACATCGTTCATCCGCACGGAATGTTGGAGCGATGGGCATTGCGAAATGCAAAGTGGAAAAAACAAATCGCTGCGCTGCTTTATGAGAATACGCATCTGCGCGGCGCGGCGTGTCTGCGCGCGTTGTGCGAAGCGGAAGCGCAATCAATCCGCGCCTATGGATTGCGAAATCCTGTTTGCATAATTCCCAATGGCGTCGATTTGCCAGATCTGGTCGCGAGTTCAACCTTGCAAATTGAAAATCTAGCGCTTCAGACATTTGCCCAAGGCCGAAAAGTTCTGCTCTACCTTGGGAGACTTCACCCAAAGAAAAACGTAGCTAATCTGGTTCGCGCTTGGAAACAAACTCTCAACTCTCATCCGTTAACCCCAGAGAATTGGGTGCTGGTTATTGCTGGCTGGGATCAGGGTGGATATGAACGCGAACTCAAGAAACTATCCAGTGACTACGGATTACCGGCCAGCGTCAGCTTTCTGGGTCCTTTATTCGGCCAGGAGAAAGAAGCAGCATATCGCGTATGTGACGCATTCATCCTGCCGTCGTTGAGTGAAGGTCTGCCAATGACGGTGTTGGAAGCGTGGGCGCACGCGAAGCCGGTGTTGATGACACCAGAATGCAATCTGCCCGAAGGTTTCGCTGCCGGGGCAGCATTAGAAATCGGGAGCAGTCCGGAGGGGATTGCCGCTGGTCTGAAACAACTGATCGAAATGAATCATGACGATCGCAGAGCACTGGGTGATCGTGGACGCACTTTGGTAGCGACAAAGTTTTCATGGCCGCAAATTGGTGAACAGATGCGGTCGGTGTATGACTGGGTGCTTGGCAGTCGACCGACACCGCAGACCATTAGCTTGTAGCGGCAGCTTTCGCGGAGTATCAGGTAGCGCCGTGCTCTGCGGGCATTTGACGCTTTTCGCATGCCTCGTTTTCTGAGACTCTGGCGCTGCGATGCTGGCAAAAATTTATTCCGCGGCCGTTTACGGCGTGGACGCGTACGAAGTGGAGATCGAAGTGAACGGCGCGGGTGGCGACCCGGTTATTGTCATTGTTGGCTTGCCAGATGCAGCAGTGAAAGAAAGCCGGGACCGCGTCACCACCGCGATCGCAAACAGCGGCTATTATTGGCCACGCGGTCGCACCACGATCAATCTCGCCCCGGCAGACATCAAAAAGGAGGGACCGAGTTTCGACTTGCCAATCGCCCTTGGAATGATTGCCGTGACGGAAGAACTCGACAGTTCGCCGTTCGAGAATTTTAGCTTCGTAGGCGAGCTTGCGTTGGACGGTTCAGTCCGCGCTGTCAAAGGCGTGCTGCCGGTTGCATTGGAAGCGCGTCGACGCGGCAAGCGCGGGTTGTTTGTTCCCGAAGCCAACGCACTTGAAGCGGCGATGGTCGATAAGATCGACATCTACGGCGTGCAAAATTTGCGGCAGACGTTCGCCTTCTTGCGCGGAGAAATTGCGCTTCTGCCGACACGCGCCGATCTGAGTAAATTCTTCGCCGCGCATCAAAGTTACGATGTTGATTTCAGCGACGTGAAGGGGCAGGGGCACGTTAAACGCGCCATCGAAGTGGCCGTCGCCGGCGGTCACAACGTCCTGATGATTGGTCCGCCCGGGTCTGGTAAATCGATGCTGGCCAAGCGCATTCCGACCATTATTCCGCCGCTCTCGCTCGAGGAAGCGATTGAGACGACGAAGATTCATAGCATCGCCGGCTTGCTCGACTCCGAAAAATCTTTCGTTTCGATCCGACCATTCCGCGATCCACATCACACCATCAGCGACATTGGGCTACTCGGTGGCGGCACGTTTCCGAATCCCGGTGAAGTAAGCATCGCACATAACGGCGTGCTGTTTCTCGATGAATTGCCCGAGTTTAAGAGATCTGCGTTGGAAGTACTACGCCAGCCGCTCGAAGACGGGAAGGTCACCGTGTCGCGCGCGGCAGGTAGCGTCACGTTTCCCTCGGAGTTGATGCTCGTTGCGGCGATGAATCCCTGTCCATGCGGCTATTTTGGCGACTTGAAGCGCGAATGCCGTTGCGGACCGCTTCAGGTGCAGCGATATCGGCAACGCATCTCCGGTCCATTGCTCGACCGCATCGATCTGCACATCGAAGTGCCCGCGGTCGAATATCGTGATGTCGCCAGCGAACGCGCAGAGGAAACTTCCGCTGCCATCCGCGAGCGCATTATGCGCGCACGGCAACTTCAGCAGGAGCGTTTTCGCAATGACGCGAAAGTAAACTGCAACGCGCGCATGGCGACGCGTCACCTCAAACAACATTGCAAGCTCAGCCAGGACTCGCAGGAACTGATTCGCGTGGCCATGAACGAATTGCACTTAAGCGCCCGCGCTTACGATCGGATTTTAAAAGTCTCGCGCACAATTGCCGATCTTGATGACAAGATCGACATCTCACCCGAGCACGTGAGTGAAGCGATCCAATATCGCACATTCGATCGCACGCTGTGGGTGTAGGAGGTATCTTTGACGGCGGCAAAACTTTTTT
>Ga0209057_1002875_pt1 | contig 12972 bp, 14 predicted proteins | sample GraSoiAngelo_146_FD_185903 | JGI IMG/M metagenome (GOLD analysis project Ga0209057, IMG submission 185903) | Grasslands soil microbial communities from the Angelo Coastal Reserve, California, USA - 14_1009_05_30cm (SPAdes) (version 2) | ecosystem: Environmental > Terrestrial > Soil > Grasslands ... | reverse complement strand
TGGAGCAGCGCGCCCGGTCGCTCGGGCTGGCCGATCGGCCGCTGGGCCCGTCACGCTGGGGGTGGGTCACCACGGACGAGGTGTACGGCGCCATCCTCGAGCAGCGACCGTATGCGGTGAGGGGATTGGTCGGATTCGGGGCCAACCTGCTCCTCGCCCATGCCGACGTCCGACGAGGGCGGGAGGCCCTGAAGGCACTCGACTTCTACGTCCACGCGGACCTGTTCATGAACCCGACCGCCGAGCTCGCCGACATCGTGCTGCCGGTCGCAACCCCGTTCGAGCGTGAAGGCCTCAAGATCGGCTTCGAGGTGAGCCCGGCGGCGCAGTCGCTCGTGCAGTTACGACGGAAGGTGGTCGAGCCGCGCGGCGAGGCCCGATCGGATACCGACATCGTATTCGACCTCGCCTGTCGCCTCGGTCTCGGCGCTCACTTCTGGAACGGCGATGTGGAAGCGGCCTACCGGTGCCAGCTCGGCCCGTCCGGCGTGTCGCTCGAGGCGCTCCGCGCGAGCCCGGGCGGGGTGCGGGTCCCGCTCCAGACGCGCTACCGCAAGTACGCCGAGGAGAAGGGCGGAGTTTCGAACGGCTTCGCGACGCCGACGCGCAAGATCGAGCTGTACTCCGAGACGTTCCTGGAGCACGGCTACCCGCCGCTGCCAGATCACGTCGAGCCGTTGATCGGTCCTGTCTCGCGCCCGGACTTGACCGGGCGCTATCCCCTGATCCTGACCTGCGCGAAGTCCACGCAATTCTGCGAGAGCCAGCATCGCGCGCTCCCGAGCCTGCGCCGACGTGCCCGGGACCCGGAGGTTGAGCTCAGCCCCGTCGCGGCCGCCGCGCGCGGCATTCGCGCCGGCGACTGGGTGACGGTCGAGACGCCGGAAGGCGGCATCCGCGCGCGAGCCCAGCTGAACGAGAGTCTGGAGCCGAACGTCGTCTGCGGGCAGCACGGTTGGTGGCAGGCGTGCCCTGAGATCGGCGAGCCCGGCTACGACCCGTTCGGCCCGGAAGGCGCCAACCTCAACCTCATCATCGGCAACGCGGCGATCGATCCGGTCAGCGGCTCGGTCCCTCACCGCGCGTATCTGTGTCAAATCCGCCGCGCCGATTGAGGCAGCGCCCGACTCGCGTCTAGTCCAGCCAGTCCTTCTCCTTGAGCTTGCGGGGCAGGTACTTCTTGGTGAGGTACTGGAAGTCCTTGTTCGCGAGGGCGTCCAGCTCGTACTTGAGCCCGCTGGCGAGCATCCGCTTGATCTCCTCCTGCCAGGGCTTCTTCTGGAACCACGTGTAGGCGAGCAGCTCGCGGGCGCGCGCGGTGTCCTTGTCGTTGAGCTTGATGCCCACGTTGCGCGGGAGCCCGTACGATTCGGGATCCGCGCTCGACAGCCCGATGAACTTGGCCTTGGGGATGGCCATGCGCTGGCTCTCGAAGGCGAGATTGATCGAGCCCTGCTTGATGACCGAGTAGATGTAGTAGCCCCACGGGTCGTTGTCCACGAGGACGTAGACGGGGAGCGCCTTCTCCTCGTGCAGCCGCCGCGCCAGGCGCCGGACGCCGCGGGGCGGCTGCCCGTTGCCGGTGAGGAGAACGCAGTTGTACCGGCGCCAGAACTTGTCCTCGGAGAGCCGGTTCCACTGCGTGCCCTTCTCGACGAGAAGGACGAAATCCGCGGTGCACCGGGCGATCTGCAGATACTCGGGCTCGACGATGGAGGGCACGGAGTACCCGCCCTTGCCGAGCCGCGTGCAGTCCACGCGATCGCCGTCGTCCACGAACACCACCGGCCCCACGATGGAGCCGGCGTTCTCCGCGCGCACGTGCAGCTCCTCGCGGAGCGCGGTCAGGGTCACCTCGAGGTCCTCGATGATCGGGTCGGACTCATCCTGCGTGTCGAGCGTGTTCTCGTGCGAGTCCTTGATGGTGTGCTTCGTCCGGTAATAGATCTCGCGGAGCGAGGTGGTGAGGTTCGCGCGCTGGAGCTCGGAGAGGGCGTCGGCGACGAGGACGGTCTGCATGAACTTCTTGGCCATCGCCACGTTGAAGAACGACCGGGCCTGTTTCCGCTTGCCCATCTCGATCAGGCCCTTGCGCTCGTTGAACTCGACGTTCGAAAGCGCGCGGACCGGGATCGCGATGGTGGGGTCCTTGCGCTTTTCCGCGGCGGTGATCACGAGATCGGCCACGCCGACGAGCTTCTTCTCGACCGCGGTCGGCTTCCGGGGCTTCTTGGCCATGGGTGGTGCGCTACCTCTTCTTCTTCTTGCGCCCGGCGCGCGGCTTCGGTTTGGCTTTGTCCTTGGTCTTCCGCGCGGTCTTCGCTTCGGGCGCCGCCGACGCCGCCGCCGGCTCTTCGGCCGCCGGCGCGCCGTTCGGCGCCATGACCGGCACCTCGCCTTCGACACCCTCCGGCGTGACGATGATCGAATGCGGCAGGCCTTCGGGACCGCTGCCGTTCTTTCCGAGGAGCTCGTCGGTCTTGCCGCCTCCGGTGATCTTCGTGGCCATCTTCAGGAGCTGGTCCTTCAGCTTCGCGGTGGCGAGTCGACCGCCTTTGAGCCGGTTGCACGACTGGACGATCTCCTCGATGTAGAGCTCGAAGATGTTGCGCCGGCGGAACTCGCTGTGCGCCCGCTCGCGCCGTCGGAGGAACGCGCCCAGCCGCCGGCCGCATTCGCGCAGGGCCAGGGTGATCTCCTTGTGGATCTCGTCGTACTCGGCGATGGCTTCCTTCGATTCGCTGGTGAAGGGCACCCACACCGAAGCCATGTGGACGAAGATCACCATCGGACCGGCGGGAAGCGAGCCGCGCGACTGCGCCACGCCGTAGTTGCGCCAGGTGGTGTCGAGCACGGCCGTGGTCACGGCGCACGCAGACGGCTGATACAGGAGCGGCACGCGGTTCGCGTAGCGGATGACGCGCGCCAGCTCGTGGTCGTCCTGGTCGTCCTCGCCCTCGGCGAGCGGGATCGCCTTCTTGGGCTGCGCCGGCTCGCCCTGCTCCGGTGCTCGCCCGAAGGCCAGCCCCGCCTCGATCACGAACGGGTTGCCGCGGTAGACGGACGGGGGCCGCGTCACCGCCGTGTAGAACTCGCCCTTGATCTGCCGATACAGACCGGCGAGGAGCGCCCGCTCGCCGATGGGCGAGAGGCAGTTGGTCGGCGGCGCCATGATCTTGGTGGACTGAATCGCCTTGTAGAGGTTCTCGGCGGCCTGGCCGTGCACGTCGCGGGGCCGCGCGTTGGGCGAGAGCCCCGCCGTCTTGCAGATCTCGGCGGCGACGGGGGGCGAGACCCGGCTGAAATCGCTCGAGAGAAAGCCCGAGAGCGAATGGCTCTTCGTGTCCTGCGCCATCTTGAGCAGCATCCCGAGCTCGATGCCATAGGGATGCGGCTTGATCTCGCGCGGCGACGGCGGGAGCTGCTCGTAGGTCCGTGGATACTCCTTCGTCTCGCCTTCCGGGGTGACGTACGTCAGCTTGACGTGCGGATTCGCGATGATCGTCTGCTCGAGGTACTCGTCGACGGAGGCGCGCCCCTTCTGATAGCGGCCCTCGATTTCCATGGCGACCTGCGTCCCGCGCGGCGACTCCCAGGCGATCTGCTTCTTCTCGAGGATGCGCGGCTCGTTCTTCTTGGTGTCGATCTGCACCTCGAAGTAATGGGCGGGCGCCCGCGCGCCGGTGCGGGAGGTGATCTGGACGGGCTTGCCCGTCGTGAGCTGCGCGTACATACCGGCCGCCGAGATGCCGATGCCCTGCTGCCCCCGGCTCATGCGCAGCCGATGGAACTTGGAGCCGTACAGCAGCTTCGCGAAGATCGGCGGAATCTGCTGGCGGACGATGCCGGGGCCGTTGTCGGTGATGGTGATGCGAAACCGGGTGGCCTGGCTCGGCGGCGGCGCCGCGCCCCCGTTGGCGACGGCCTCCAGCTTGACGGCGACGTCAGGCAGGATCCCGGCTTCCTCGCAGGCGTCCAGCGCGTTGTCGACGGCCTCCTTGACGCAGGTGAGCAGCGCTTTGCGCGGATTGTCGAAGCCCAGGAGGTGCCGGTTCTTGGTGAAGAACTCGGAGACGGAGATCTCGCGCTGGCGTGCGCCCATCTCGACGGCGGTGAGCGTCGTTCTCGGCGGCGGGGCCGCCGGCTTCGGCTTCGGGGCGGGAGGGCTGCTCTTCATACCTCCCATACAAACAAAGTCCGACGTGGGGACTCAAGCTTTATCGGACTGGACGTCGCGCAGGCGCCGCTCGAGGAATCGGCGCTCGGCGTCGTTCGTGACCAGCGCCAGCGCTCGCGCGTAGCTCTTGGCCGCTTCCGCCGGCGATCCCAGCCGGCGCAGCAGATCGGCGCGCGCGGCATGCAGCAGATAATAGCGGTCGAGATCGCCGGCGAGCGCGTCGATGAGGGCGAGGGCCGGCCGGGGACCGTCCACCATGGCCACCGCCGCCGCGCGGTTCAGGGACACGATGGGAGAGGGCTGCAGGCGCTCAAGGACATCATAGAGCCGGACGATCTGGGGCCAGTCCGTATCTTTGGCCCGCGTCGCCTGACAGTGCAGGGCCGCGATCGCCGCCTGGAGTGCGAAGGCACCGGGGCCGCCGCGCAGCGCCTCCTCGACGAGCGGCAGCGCCTCGGCGATCTGCTTGCCATTCCAGCGGCGCCGATCCTGCGCTTCGAGCAGGACGAGGTCGCCCGCATCGTCGAGCCGGGCGTCGCGCCGCGAATCGTGCAGCAGCATGAGAGCGAGGAGCGCCGTCGCCTCCGGCGGCGGCGGTGCCATCAGGGCTCGCACGAGGCGCGCGAGCCGGATGGCTTCGGCGCAGAGGTCGGTCCTGACGAGCGCGTCGCCTCGCGTGGCCGCATAGCCTTCGGTGAAAACGAGATAGATCACCGTCAGCACGGCCTCGAGCCGGGTGGGCATGTCCTTCGTGTCGGGCACCGTGTACGGAATGCCCGCGTCGCGAATCTTGCCCTTCGCCCGCACCAGCCGCTGCGCCATGGTCGTGGTCGGCACGAGGAACGCGCGCGCGATCTCGTCGGTCTCGAGGCCGCCCAGCGTGCGAAGCGTGAGCGCCACCTGAGCCTCGAGCGCCAGCGCCGGGTGGCAGCAGGTGAAGATCAGGCGAAGTCGATCGTCGGGGATGTCGCCCGGGTCGAATTCCGGCGCCTCGACGGTGAGGCTCGCCCCGGCCGCGGTATAGGCGTCCAGCTTCTCGCCGAGCCGCGCCCGGCGACGGATGCGGTCGATGGCCTTGTGCCGGGCCGTCTGGATGATCCAGGCGCGCGGGATCTCGGGGACGCCGGAGACCCGCCACTGGTCCACCGCGGCGGTAAACGCTTCCTGGGCGGCCTCTTCGGCGACGTCGAAGTCGCGAACGAGCCGGATCAGGGTGGCGACGATCCGGCCCCAATCGGAGCGATACACCGCGTCGACGGCCGCGTTTGCGTCCGGGGGCATACTCAAACTTAGATAATTTCTTGCCGGGTGTCGATTCAGACTCCCGCCATTCGACCTATCGGTGGAGGCCCACGACGTGAAATACATGCTGCTGATTTGTCGCGACGAGCCCAGCTGGGACAAGCTCAGCTCCGCGGAGCGACAGAAGATCTACGCGGACACCGTGGAGCTCTCCGAAGAGCTCACCTCGCGCGGCCAGTATCTGGGCGGCTTTCCGCTGCACCCGTCCTCATCGGCGACGAGCGTCCGGGTGCGCGACGGCAAGCGCCTCGTGACCGACGGGCCGTTCGCGGAGACCCGCGAGCAGCTCGGCGGCTACATGATCGTCGACGTCAAGGACCTCGACGAAGCCATCGCCGTCGCCGGACGCATTCCATTGGCCCGCACGAGCACCGTCGAAATCCGGCCGGTGAGGGAAGGGCAGCCATCATGACCCATGCGCTGTGGATCGTTCAGGGGCTGCTCGCGGCCCTGTTCCTGTTCGCCGGGGGCATGAAGCTGGTCCTGCCGCTCGACAAGCTGACGGGACCGTTCCCGCTGCCGGGGTGGTTCATTCGGTTCATCGGCGTGTGCGAGGTGCTCGGTGCCCTCGGCCTGATCCTCCCTGGACTCTTTCGCATTCGTCGGGGCCTGACACCGCTGGCCGCCGCCGGGCTGGTGATCATCATGATCGGGGCGACGGTGATCACGCTGATCGGCGGTGATCTCATGGCGGCCGTCATCTCGCTGATCGTGGGCCTCCTTGCCGCGTTCGTCGCGTACGGCCGCTGGCGGCTGGTACCGCTGCACGGAGCGTCTCGCCCGTCGCGGTTGCGGCCAGCCAGCTGACTCATAAGCGCTTCAGCCAAGCCATGACCACCAAGGAGACACGATGCGATTCATGATGTTCGTCCGAGCCGACAAGAACACCGAGGCGGGCGTGCTCCCGAGCAAGGAGCTGATCACCGCGATGGGGCGGTTCAACGAGGAGATGGTGAAGGCCGGCGTGATGCTCGCGGGCGAGGGTATCCAGCCCAGCGCGAAGGGCGCGCGCATCACGTTCTCGCGAGGGCAAACCACGGTGACGGACGGGCCATTCCCCGCCCGCGAGCTCGTCGCAGGCTTCTGGATGATCCAGGTGAAGTCCAGGGACGAGGCCGTCGCCTGGGCCAAGCGCGTGCCCTTCACGGACGGCGAGGTGATCGAGATTCGCCAGGTCTTCGAGGCGGCGGACTTTCAGTGATGCTCACGAAAGTCCTCATCGCGCTCGCCGTGATCGTCATCGTGTTCGTCGTTGTCGTGGCCATGCGACCATCCGAGTACCGCGTGGCGCGGACGATCACCATCTCGGCCCCCGCGCCGGTGGTCTTCGCGCAGGTGAACGATTTCCACAAATGGAACGCGTGGAACCCGTGGGCGAAGATGGATCCGGCGATGAAGCAGACGTACGAGGGCGCGCCGGCGGGGACGGGCGCCGTCTACACGTGGACCGGCAACAGACAGGTGGGCGAAGGACGCATGACGCTGACGGAGAGCCGCCCGCCCGACCTGATCAGGATCAACCTCGAGTTCCTGAAACCCTTCGCCGCCACCAGCACCGCGGAGTTCACCTTCCGCCCTGAAGGCCAGCGAACCGCCGTGACGTGGAGCATGGTCGGCAACCTCAATTTCGTGGCGAAGGTCATTCACCTGTTCGTGGGCATGGACAGGATGATCGGCGCCAATTTCGAGAAGGGGCTGGCGGACATGAAATCGGTGGCCGAAGGGCGCTCATGAGCCTGTCGAAGGCGCGGCTCGGTCGCATGCACGACGTGATGGCCGGCTATGTCGAGCGTGGCGACGTGCCCGGTATCGTCACGCTGGTCAGCCGACGCGGCGAGGTGCACGTCGATGCCATCGGCACCAAGGCCGTGGCGCATTCAGCGCGACACCATCTTCCGCATCGCGTCGCTGACCAAGCCGATCGCGGCCGCGGCGACGATGATCCTGGTGGAGGAATGCAGGCTGCGGCTCGATGAGCCGGTGGATCGGCTGTTGCCCGAGCTGGCCCACCGCACGGTGCTGAAGCGGCTCGATGGACCGCTCGGCGACACGGTGCCGGCGAACCGGCCGATCACCGTGCGCGACCTGCTCACCTTCCGCGCGGGCTACGGTATCGTCATGGCCCCGCCGGACACGTATCCCATCCAGACGGCCATGAGCGAGCAACGCCTCGGCCAGGGACCGCCGAAGCCACAGACGCCGCCGGCGCCGGACGAGTGGATCCGCCGGCTCGGGACGCTGCCGCTCATGCACCAGCCGGGTGAGAAGTGGATGTACCACACGGCGTCCGACATCCTCGGTGTGCTCATCGCGCGCGCCTCGGGCCGGCCGCTCGAGACGTTCCTCCGCGAACGCATCTTCGAGCCGCTCGGCATGAAGGACACGGCTTTCAGCGTGCCCGCAACCACGGTCGACCGGTTGGCGACGAGCTATGAGGTCAATCCGAGAACCGGCGCGCTCGAGCTCTATGACGAGGCGAAGGGCGGTGAGTGGAGTCGCCCGCCGGCATTCCCATCGGCCGGCGGGGGGCTCGTCTCCACCATCGACGACTACCTGGCGTTCGGCCAGATGCTGCTGCGCCGGGGCCAGCACGGCAGCGGCCGCGTCCTCTCGAGGCCTTCGGTCGAGACCATGACCACGGACCAGCTGACGCGTGAGCAGAAGACGGGGTCCGATCTGGTCACCGGCTACTTCGATAGCCATGGCTGGGGATTCGGGTTGTCCGTGGTGACCCGGCGCGACGACGCGTCGGGGCCTGTCGGAAGTTTCGGCTGGGACGGCGGCCTGGGCACCTCGTGGCGTTCGGACCCGAGCGAGGATCTGATCGGGATCCTCATGACCCAGCGCGCCTGGACGTCCCCCACGCCGCCAGACGTCTGTCTCGACTTCTGGACCTCGGTCTACCAGTCGATCGAGGACTGAGGCGCGTGTCGAACGGCCTCGATTTCGAAAGGGATGAGTGATGCCAAGCCACACGATCGTGTCGAGAGAGGAATGGCGGGAGGCGCGCACGGCGCATCTCGCGAAGGAAAAGGAATTCACGCGGCTGCGCGATCAGCTGAGCGCCGAGCGCCGCGCGCTGCCGTGGGTCAAGGTGGACAAGACCTATGTCTTCGAGGGGCCGGCGGGCAAGACGACTCTGGCTGAGCTCTTCGACGGCCGACGCCAGCTGATCGTGTACCACTTCATGTTCGGCCCGGGGTGGGAGGAGGGGTGCCCGAGCTGCTCCTTCCTGGCCGACCACATCGACGGCGCCGTCACGCACCTCGCGCACCGCGACGTGACGCTGCTGGCGGTGTCGCGGGCGCCCCTCCGCCAGATCGAAGCGTTCAAGAAGCGCATGGGCTGGCGGTTCACGTGGGTGTCGTCGCACGGGACCGACTTCAACTTCGACTATCACGTGTCGTTCACGAAGGACCAGACCGCGAAGGGCGCCGTGGACTACAACTTCGCCCCGCGCGAATTCCCGAGCGAGGAAGCCCCCGGCATCAGCGTCTTTTATAAGAACGAGCGCGGCGAGGTCTTCCATACGTATTCCGCCTATGCTCGAGGACTCGACATGCTGGTCGGCGCGTACAATTACCTCGATCTGGCCCCGAAAGGCCGCGACGAAGACGCCCTGGCCTTCACCATGGCCTGGGTGCGCCACCATGATCGATACGGCGACGGAGCAGGAAGGAGTCAGGGATGAGCGGGGTACGGGTGCTGGTCGGCACGCGCAAGGGCGCGTTCGTCCTGACGTCGGACGGAACGCGCGAACGCTGGGACGTCAGCGGGCCTCACTTCGGGGGCTGGGAGATCTACCATCTCAAGGGCTCTCCCGCCGACCCGAATCGGCTGTACGCGTCGCAGTCGAGCAGCTGGTTCGGGCAGGTGATCCAGCGCTCCAACGACGGCGGCAAGACGTGGCAGACGGCGGGCAACAAGCTCGCGTACGAGGGCGCCACCGGCACGCACCTGTGGTACGACGGCACGCCGCGCCCTGGGAGTTTGCGCGCGTCTGGCATCTCGAGCCATCGCTGACCGATCCCGACACCGTCTACGCCGGCGTCCAGGACGCCGCGCTGTTCCGCTCGGTTGACGGCGCTCAGACGTGGCAGGAGCTTCCCGGACTGCGCGGACACAAGTCGGCGTCGCTCTGGCAGCCGGGCGCCGGCGGTCTGTGCCTGCACACGATCGTGCTGGATCCGAGCCATCCCGAGCGCATCTTCATCGCCATCTCGGCGGCGGGCGTGTTCCGCAGCGACGACGCCGGCAAGACGTGGCAGCCCATGAATCGCGGGTTGCGCTCCGAGCAGATCCCCGACCCGACGGCCGAGGTCGGCCACTGCGTGCACCGCATCGCCATGCATCGCGCGCGTCCGGGCGTGCTGTTCATGCAGAAGCACTGGGACGTCATGCGCAGCGACGACGCCGGCGAGTCGTGGCGAGAGATCAGCGGGAACTTGCCGACCGATTTTGGATTTCCCATCGACGTGCACGCCCACGAGCCGGACACCATCTACGTCGTTCCGATCAAGAGCGACTCGGAGCACTACGTGCCCGACGCCAGGCTGCGCGTGTACCGCAGCCGGACGGGCGGCAACGAGTGGGAGGCGCTCACGAACGGTCTGCCGCAACGCGACTGCTACGTCAACGTGCTGCGCGACGCGATGGCCGTCGACTCGCTCGATCCGTGCGGCGTGTACTTCGGCACCACCGGCGGCCAGGTGTACGCCTCGGCCAATGCCGGGGACCGCTGGGCGCCCATCGTCCGCGATCTTCCGTCCGTGGTCTCCGTCGAAGTCCAGACGCTGCCATGATCCGGGTCGTGCTCCCGGCGCATCTCCGGACGCTCGCGCACGTCGACGGCGAGGTGAAGCTCGACGTCGAGGGGCCGGTCACGCAGCGCGCGGTCCTCGACGCGCTCGAGGCCTCCTACCCGATGCTGCGGGGAACGATTCGCGACCACGTCACCCAGCAGCGCCGGGCGTTCGTCCGGTTCTTCGGCTGCGAGCAGGATCTCTCCCACGAGCCGCCGGATGCGCCCTTGCCGGAGGCTGTCGCGACCGGCGCCGAGCCGTTCCTGGTCGTGGGGGCCATGGCCGGCGGCTAGAGCGCCAGGACCGAGAGTGTCAAAGCGTCGTGGACTGGCACTGCCGTGACAGGTCGCTGACACGGTACGCGGCCGTCCGCGTCTCTGGCGGGCCCTCCGTGACGCAGAAGCCCCCGAGAGATCTACGAAATCGTCACGGCGATCGACGCTCCTCCGATTTGGCATATCCCTTGGAGACCCCTGCCAGGAAGAAAGGGAGGGCTCCATGAAGATCGCTCTTCTTTTTCTCGTGTTGGCGGTGCTGATCGTGTGGCCGACTGAGAGCCCCGCGCAGGAGGTCAAGGACTCCTGGATCACCTCCAAGACGAAGATGGCGCTGGTGACGGACAAGCGGGTCAAGGCCCGGCAGATCAAGGTGGAGACGCAGCAGGGCGTCGTCACCCTGCGGGGCAAGGTCGCCTCGGGTGAGGAGCGGACCGCCGCCGAGGAGATCACGAAGGGCATCGCCGGCGTGAAGTCGGTTCGCAACACGCTGGAGATCGTTCCGGAAGCAAAGCGCAAGGCGCTGGATACGAAGGATGACGAAGTCACGAAGGCGGTCCGTGATCGCCTCGCCGCGGACGAGAAGCTCAAGGCGGCCAGCATCCGGGTGCGCGCGGACAACGGCATGGTCACGTTGATGGGCACCGTGCCGAACGCGCAGGTCAAGGACCGGGCGGTCGAGATGGCGCGCAAGGTCCCGGGCGTACGTGCGGTCCGGAACGAGCTGCAGCTGAAGAGCTAGGCCGATCGACTGGGGCCCTCGACCGAGGGCCCCAGTTTTCCCATCTCGCGCACGACCCACTCGATGTCCGATTCCGTGGTGCGGTAGCTGGTGACGCACGCGCGGAGGACGGGGTCACCGCCTGCGAGCCGGACTTCCGACATCCACGCGATCTGCCGCTGGTAGAGGGCGCTCAGGAATCTCCCCGTGTCGAGCCCGTCCCGGGTGAAGCACACGAGCGGCAGCGGCGTCGTGTTGACGATGTGCCACCCGGCACGCTGCAGCGCATCGCGCAGCACGTCGCCCATGCGCGCCTGGTGCTCGATCATCTCGACGTACCCGGATTCGCCGTGCTCCGCGAGGGCCAGGAAGAGCTTCAGACCGATGAACCGCCGGGACCACTGCACGGACGTCGTGTACGGGTCGTGGGTGGGCCCCGAGGTCTTCCCCGGCATGTACGAGGTCTCCGCGCGGAAGGCCTCGCCGACGGCGTCCGGATGCCGGCAAAAGAACATTCCGGCGCCCATCGGCACCGAGAACCATTTGTGCGCGTCGCACGTGATCGAATCGGCGGCGTCGATGCCGGCCAGATGCGTCTTGAGGCGTGGCGAGATGATCGCGGCGCCGCCCCACGCCGCATCGACGTGGAGCCAGAGGCTCTCGGAGCGGCAGAACCGCGCCAGCTCCGGCAACGGGTCGATGGCGCCGGCGCCCGTCGTGCCGGCGGTCCCGACCACCATGAACGGCGCGCACCCATCCCGACGGTCCGCGGCGACGCGTCGGGCGAGATCGCCGAGATCCATCTTCAGATGGCGGTCCGTCGCGATCGTCCGGACCGCCTCGCGTCCGAGTCCGGTCATGTGGGCGATCTTGCTGAACGAGTGGTGGGCCTCGCCGGTCAGGTAGATCGTCGGCGAGGCGGAGAGTCCGCGCAGCCCCTGCTGCCCGTACGCCGGGAACGCCCGCGTGAGAGCGACGACGACGGCCGAGAGATTCGCCTCGGCGCCGCCGCTCGTGAAGCTCGCGATGGCCGTGGGCGGCAAGCCGAACTTGTCGCTCAGCCACGCGAGGGTATGCCGCTCGATCTCGTTCGCCGCCGGCGAGGTCCGCCACGTCGCGAGCTGTGGATTGTACATCGCGACCAGCGTATCGGCGACGATCGAGGCCGCCGTCACGCTCGGGTTGAAGAGGCCGAAGTAGCGCGGGTGGGTGACGTGCACCTGCCAGGTTCGCAGCATTGCTTCGACGTCGGCGCCGACCTCGTCGGGGTCGAGCGGCTTGCCGAAGTCGTAGCGCGCGGCGAGGTGGCGGCGGATCTCCTGCGGCGTCACCGTCGGGACGATGGGACCGTTGGCGATGTCGGACTCGAGCTTCGTCGCAAGGCTGCGGATCTCGTCGAGCGCCATGATCCCCTTACTCATCGTCGGGGAGACCGCCGTCGCCGTCCGCGGAGACCATGTCCAGCGCGGACACCTCCAGGGCCGCGCGACCCTTTGCCGCCACGGCAAAGACCGCCGGCGGCTCCCGCCTCCGGCGCATGATCCAGGGCCGGCAGTCGCCGTAGTCGACACCGGGTCGGGGCCGGAAATAAATCGCGTCGGCGTCACGCTCGACGAACCGTGCGACGGCGGTCAGGACGGCGTCGAAGCCCATCCTCTCCCGGGGCCAGGTGGCGTCCAGCAGCACGCGACCCCG
>Ga0209057_1002874_pt1 | contig 12973 bp, 9 predicted proteins | sample GraSoiAngelo_146_FD_185903 | JGI IMG/M metagenome (GOLD analysis project Ga0209057, IMG submission 185903) | Grasslands soil microbial communities from the Angelo Coastal Reserve, California, USA - 14_1009_05_30cm (SPAdes) (version 2) | ecosystem: Environmental > Terrestrial > Soil > Grasslands ... | reverse complement strand
CATGTACGCGGACCGCATGACCGCGTCGATGAAAGCGGCGATCGATGAGACGGATCGGCGCCGCGAGATCCAGGTCGCATACAACACGGCGCACGGGATCGACCCGCAGACGATCGTCAAAGCCATCCGCGACATCGGCCTCCGTCTACGCGACGTCGCCGATGTCGAGGGCGTCAACGAGAAGGCACGCCGTCCCCTCGCGGCGGGGTCGCTGCCCAAGGACGAGCTTCTGCGCCTCATCAAGGATCTCGAGGGCCAGATGAAGCGCGCCGCCAAGGATCTGGAGTTCGAGAAGGCCGCACTGCTTCGCGACGAGGTCGTCGAGCTTCGGGGCCTCATGGTCCTGGAGCAGGGCCCCGAGAGCCTCGAGGCCTCGGCCGAACCGGTCGGCACGACGGCGCGGGTGATCCGGGCGGGCGGCCGGCGCCGCCGGCACGGCCCCTAAGGCATGCTCGTCGGCGTGCTGACGGCCCTCGGCGTACTTGGCGCGATCGGCCTGCTCGTCGTGCTGTTCCTCCAGCGCGGACGCGACGGGATCGACCTTTCGCTCGGCGGCCTGCTCCGGCTCTACCTCTATCTCGCCTCGCTCGCCGGCGTGATCGCGTTCGCGATCGGAGTGGCGGGGATCATCTCGTATGTGCTCGCCGCCGCCTTCGGGCTGGACGTGATTTATGGCGGTCCGCGGCCCAACATCGAGCCCGCGTTCCCGGTCCAGGCCTGCCCGCCGGGCACCACATGCCCGCCGTTTCCATCACCGATCACCTCTCAATTCGTGCCGGCTCCAGACGATCGCGTGCGCCAACAAGCGGACGACCTCGTGCGTGGCGTCACGTTCGTCATCTTTGGTGGCGTCTTCTGGGCAGCGCATTGGTGGGCGCGTCGGGCGCTTGCCGGCGTCGCTGACCGGGCGAGCGGCCTTCATCGCGCGTACCTGGTCCTCGGCACCGCGATCTTCGGCATCGCGACGATCGCGCTTCTTCCAATGGGGATCTACCAGGCGCTTTCGATCGCGATCGTCCCGCCGAATCAATTCACGTTCCGCCCGGGTGCGGGAGATGCCCTGTCGGGCGGTCTCGCCGCGCTTCCGCTGTGGCTTGGCTACCTCTGGCTGGTGCAGCGCGCCCTGCGGACCGCGCCGCCGACATCGCCTACGGTCGCCTGATGCCGCTCGACCACATACACGTCAAAGGCGCGCGCGAGCACAACCTCAAGAACATCGACGTCCGCATCCCGCGCGACAAGATGGTCGTCATCACCGGCCTGTCGGGTTCGGGGAAGTCATCCCTTGCGTTCGACACCATCTATGCGGAGGGCCAGCGCCGCTACGTCGAGTCGCTCTCGGCCTACGCGCGCCAGTTCCTCGGGCAGATGGAGAAGCCGGACGTCGACTTCATCGAGGGCCTTTCGCCCGCGGTGTCGATCGACCAGAAAGGGTCGACGCGCAACCCGCGGTCGACCGTCGGGACCGTCACCGAGATCTACGACCACCTCCGTCTTCTCTTCGCGCGCGTCGGCGTGCCCCACTGTCCGAATCACGGGATCCCGATCGTTGCGCAAACGGTGCAGGAGATCGTGGATCAGATCGGTGCGATGCCCGAGGGTTCGCGCATCCTCGTGCTCGGGCCGCTCGTCCGCGACCGCAAGGGCGAGCACCAGCAGCTCTTCGCGACGGCCCGGCGCGGCGGGTTCGCGCGCGTGCGCGTGGATGGCTTCGTGAGGGATCTCTCGGAGGACATCACGCTCGACAAGATGAAGAAGCACTCGGTCGAGGTCGTCGTCGACCGGCTCGTCGTGCGACGTGGCGCCGAGGCCGAGGCCGAACGCTCACGCCTTACCGACTCCGTCGAGACCGCCTTGCGCCTTGGCGAGGGCCTCGCGCTCGTCGCGGACGCCGACGGAAAAGGTCCCGAGCGGCTCTTCTCGGAGCGGCTGGCATGCCCGGAGGGGGACTTCTCGATCGGCGAGATCGAGCCGCGCACGTTCTCGTTCAACTCGCCGCATGGTGCGTGCCCCGCGTGCACCGGCCTCGGCACCAAGCTCGAGCCGGATCCCGAGCTCGTTCTGGGTAACCCGGACCTCTCGCTGAAGGACGGCGCGGTCCTGCCGTGGCAGAAGTCGAGCGGCACGGCCCAGTACCGGATGGCGATCCTCGAGGGCCTCGCACGGAAGTTCAAGTTCTCGCTCGACGCGCCGATCAAGTCACTGCCCAAAAAGGCGATCGACGCGATCCTGAACGGCACCGAGGACGCTCTCAAGCTCACGTACGAGAACCGCAACGGGCAACGGCGCTCCTACGAATACGAGTGGGAAGGCGTCCTTCCGTGGCTCGACCGCCAGTACCGTGAAACGACCTCCGACTTCATCCGCGCGGACATCGAGCGGTACATGAGCGAGCGGCCGTGCCCGGTCTGCAAGGGCAAACGGCTCAAGCCCGAAGCGCTCGCGGTGACGATCGGAGGTCGCAACATCGCAGCCGTCACGGCGCTCACGGTGGGCGAATGCCTCGAGTGGACGACGGCCCTCGAGAAGGATCGCGGCGGTCTCGGGATCCGTGAGCGCAAGATCGCGAAGCAGGTCCTGAAGGAGATCCGCACGCGCCTCGGTTTCCTCATGGACGTCGGGCTCGACTATCTCACCGTCGACCGTTCCGCCACGACCCTCTCAGGTGGGGAGGCGCAGCGCATCCGGCTCGCCACCCAGATCGGCTCAGGCCTGATGGGTGTGCTCTACATCCTCGACGAACCCTCGATCGGCCTTCATCAGCGCGACAACGCTCGACTCATCCGCACCCTCCTCGGCATGCGCGACATCGGGAACACGATCCTGGTGGTCGAGCACGACGAGGAGACGATCCGGACCGCGGACTGGGTCGTGGATATCGGTCCCGGCGCCGGAGAGCACGGCGGCGAGGTCGTGGCAGAAGGAACGATCGACGACATCCTGAAAGAGCCTCGCTCCATCACGGGCGCCTATCTCTCGGGCCGCCGGCGCATCCCAGTGCCCACGCGCAGGCGGAAGCCAAAGACGGAGGCGATCGTCGTCCGCGGCGCGCGCGAGCACAACCTGAAGGACATCGACGTGCGGATCCCGCTCGGACAGTTCGTGGCGGTCACCGGCGTATCGGGCTCCGGGAAGAGCACGCTCGTCAACGAGATCCTTTATCGCCGGCTCGCGCAGATCATCTCGCGCGCGAAGGAGCGGCCGGGAGCGCACGACCAGATCGAGGGCGTCGAGTACATCGACAAGGTCATTGACATCGACCAATCGCCGATCGGGCGAACGCCGCGCTCGAACCCCGCGACGTACACCGGGCTTTTTACGCCGATCCGCGAGCTCTTCGCTGCGGTGCCTGAGGCGCGTCTGCGCGGATACACCGCGGGTCGCTTCTCGTTCAACGTGAAGGGCGGGCGGTGCGAAGCCTGCGCCGGCGACGGGATCATCAAGATCGAGATGCAGTTCCTCCCCGACGTGTACGTCCCGTGCGAGGTGTGCGGCGGCAAGCGCTACAACCGGGAAGCGCTCGAGATCCACTACAAGGGAAAGTCCATTGCCGACGTCCTCGAGATGACGGTCGAGGAGGCGCTCGAATTCTTCAAGAACGTCCCGATCGCGGAAACAAAGCTGCGCACCCTGAACGACGTCGGTCTTGGCTACATCCATCTCGGCCAGGCGGCGACGACGCTCTCAGGCGGCGAAGCGCAGCGCATCAAGCTGGCGACGGAGCTGAGCCGGCGCGCCACCGGGCGAACGCTCTACATCCTCGACGAGCCGACGACGGGTCTTCACTTCGCCGACGTCGAGCGTCTCCTCGAGGTCCTGCACCGCCTCGTGGATGCAGGCAACACCGTCGTCGTGATCGAGCACAACCTCGACGTGGTCAAGACCGCCGACCACGTCATCGATCTCGGTCCCGAGGGCGGAAAGGCGGGCGGCGAGGTCATCGCCGAAGGAACGCCGGAGGCGGTGGCGCGCGTGCGGCGCTCGTTCACCGGACGCTACCTGCGCGATCTGCTCCTAACGGGTGAGGTGCGCGGGATCGCCTGAGCCGCGTGGTTTTTCTATTGATTCTGTAACTGCTTTCCGCCAACTCGCGCACATCTCTTAACGGTTAAGTAATGGTCGTGCAAACGGAATCTCAATAACCGCGGATCACCGTCGGCCACATGGACGGGCGTCGAGGCGCCCGAAAGGTGGCATAGGGATGAAGAGACTTCCACGCTACGGGACGATCGTCACGCTCCTTCTCGCATTGCAAGGTGGTCCGGCAGCCGCGGACACAGGCGTCATCGACGGCTGTTACGACGGCACCACCGGAGCCCTACGGATCGTTCACGACCCGCTTGGTTGCAAGGTCACCGAGGTCCATCTCAGTTGGAACCAGATGGGAGTGCCGGGTTTGGCAGGCCCGGTTGGTCCGGCTGGTGCCGTCGGTCCGGCCGGACCCCAGGGTGCCCAGGGCAACCAGGGAGCTCAGGGCAACAACGGGGACAAGGGCGACAAAGGCGATAAGGGCGATAAGGGCGATAACGGCAATGTCGGCCCCACAGGTCCGACCGGCCCCGCTGGTCCTCCAGGCCCCGCTGGTCCTCCCGGTCCCGCTGGTCCTCCCGGTCCCGCAGGTCCGCCAGGTCCGATGGGACCCGCTGGTCCGATGGGAGCAACAGGCGCACCCGGCGTCCCAGGTCCCGCTGGTCCGCCAGGCCCGATGGGACCCGCTGGTCCGATGGGAGCAACAGGCGCACCCGGCGTCCCAGGTCCCGCTGGTCCGCCAGGCCCGATGGGACCCGCTGGTCCGATGGGAGCAACAGGCGCACCCGGCGGCCCAGGTCCCGCAGGTCCGCCAGGTCCAATGGGACCCGCTGGTCCGATGGGAGCAACAGGCGCACCCGGCGCTCCCGGTCCCGCTGGTCCGCCAGGTCCGCAGGGCGATCCCGGTACGCCCGGAACACCCGGGGCGCAAGGTCCGCAGGGAGTCCCCGGTCCGATGGGCGCGCCAGGTCCGCAAGGCGATCCCGGCACGCCCGGAGCGGTCGGTCCGCAGGGTCCGCAAGGACTTCCTGGCCCGATGGGACCGCAAGGTCCTCAGGGCGACCCCGGCACCCCCGGCGCCCAGGGTCCGCAGGGAATCCCAGGTCCAGCGGGACCTCAAGGTCCGCAGGGTCCTCAGGGCGACCCCGGCGCGGTCGGCCCGCAAGGTGCGCAGGGAATTCCGGGTCCGATGGGCCCGCCAGGCCCACAGGGCGATCCCGGCACGCCAGGCGCGCAAGGTCCGCAGGGAATCCCGGGCCCGCAGGGTCCCGCAGGTTCTCAGGGTCCACAAGGTGCAACCGGCCCAAGTTCGCTCACGGGGATGCTCACGATCGTGAGCTCGTCGGTGTCGGGGACATCCGCGACGCAGAGCTGTCCGGCTGCGAATCCGAACGTCGTCACCGGCGGATACACCGGGATCGGCGGCGGCGGCAACGGTCAGTACACGATCGAGAGCTACCCGAATGCGTCGAACCAGTGGACGGTCAGCCTTAATGTCAGCGACCCGGGCTGGACGATTTACGCGATCTGTTCCAAATAGCGCCTGGGTCGGAAGACCAGCTGGTAAGTCGAGCCGCCGCCCGCACACTGCGGAGCGGCGGCTCCGGTTGGATCGGTCAAAAACGTATTAGCGCATAAGGCGTCAGCCGCTCGCCGCTAGCATCGCGGCGAGTGAGCGACCCGGGCCTCAACCCCGTCGACGCTGCCGTCCTCGCGCTCATCGTCGTGACGACTTGGTCCGGGTACCGAACGGGGTTCGTCGCGACCACCTACAGCCTCGCATCGTGGATTCTCGCGGTCGCTGCCGCGCTCGCGTTCGCGGGCCCGGCGACGGCGCTCGTCGAGACGCTCACGGGTCGGCCAAAACCGGTCGCTGCGACGATCGGATTCGTCGTGACGATCGTCGTGGCAGAGGCCCTCTTCTCTGCCGCTGGCCATCTCGCGATCCGGCCGATCGTCGCGCTCGTCCGTCGAAGCCCTCTTGGGATCGCCGATCGAATCCTTGGGACGCTCCCAGCAGCGGTCCGCTCGCTCTTCATCGTTGCGGTGGCGATCCTGGCGATCGAGGCCCTTCCGATCGGCAGCGACGTGAAGGCCGCGGTCGAAGCGAGCCGGACCGGCCGCTTCGTGAACGCCGAGATCGTCGCCTTCCAACCGCAGATCGAGTCGTTCATCGGGCAGCTCGGTGGCTCCCCGATCCTCGTCACCCGGATCGGCGAGGACCAGACCGAGCGCCTCGATCTTCCCGATGGCATCGAGCTCGCCCCCGATCCGGTCGCGGAGCGCCAGCTCTTCGATCTCGTCAACGAGGAGCGGACGCAGCGCGGGATTGACGCGCTTGTATTGGACGAGCGCCTCGTGCCGGTCGCACGGTCGCATTCCCAGGAGATGTTCACGTTGAAGTACTTCAGCCACGAATCGCCCGTAAGCGGGTCGCCGTTCGACAGACTCAAAAGCGCGGGAATCACATATTCGCGGGCCGGTGAGAACCTCGCATATGCCCAGTCGGTCGCCGTGGCCCATCGAGCTCTAATGGATTCCCCAGGACACAGAGAAAACATCCTTCGACCCGAGTTCACCCGAATCGGGATCGGCGTGATCAACGCCGGCGCTTATGGCCGCATGGTCACCCAACTTTTCATCACGCCGTAAGACATGTGAGCCGCGGCTGCGGGTCCTGTCCCGGGCTCGGGGTCGCGCGCTCACCGCACCCTCCCCGCCTTTCGCGTCGTTCGCTCCGCTCACTCCGCGTGGCGGGTGCCCGGGGCACCCGCGGTCCATCGCGATCCCACGAGGGGCCGAGCGAAGAGGACCCCGACGCTGCTCCCATCCGAGCCCGGCCAGGACCCGCGGCCGTAAAACCCTAATCTCTCGCGTGTGAGTGACAGAAAAGTTGATGCACTAGAGGTCGAGCCAGGCGCCGGCGCTGTTGCGCCGAGCTCGATCCGATTCGAAGCTCTCGGCGTCCCGACATTTCGCTGGTACTGGATCTTCAGCTGGGTGAGCTCAACGGGCGACGGCATGGAGAACGTCATTCGGAATGTGCTCGTGTATCAGCTCGCCGGCCCGACAGCTCCATTTTGGCTCGGGATGATGGTGTTCGCGCACTGGGTCCCGTTCACGTTCTTCTCGCTGTACGGCGGCGTGCTCGCCGATCGATACGACAACCGGAAGGTCCAGATCGTCGCGCAGCTCCTCCTGATGGCGGCGGCCGTCGCGATCGCGGCGGTCACGATCGGTGGTGTCGTGACCACATGGTGGCTCTTTGGTCTGCTGCTGCTCCACGGGTTCGCAGGGGCGATCGGCGGCCCGGCCCAGCAGACGCTCATCCATTCGATGGTTGGGCCGTCCAAGCTTCTCTCGGCGGTCAGCCTCAACTCGACCGCGCGCCAGTTCTCGCAGGTGATCGGGCCGGCCGTCGCGGGCTTCATCGTGGTCGCGTTCGGGCCGGGGTGGGGCTTCCTGATCAATGCGCTCACCTTCGTGCCGCTTCTCCTGTTTCTTGCGTTCGTGCGCGTGAGACCGCTCGCCGCTCGATCGACCACACCGATCCGCGCCGCGCTCCGCGACGGCCTCCGCTTCGTTCGCGGGCGTCCGTACATCGCCGCGCTCATCGGGGTCGAGATGCTCGGCGTCATCTTCCTCGGCCATACCTTCAATTCGTTCCTTGTCCTGTTCGCGCACGACGTGTTGCACGTCGACGACCTCGGATACTCGTTCCTCCTGGTCGGCAGCGGCATCGGCGCCGTCGCGGCGGCTTTCTACCTGGCGTACGCGCGGGATCGACGCCACAGCGGCCGCTTCATCGTCGGCGCAGCGATGGCCGAGATGCTCGCGATCCTCGTGTTCGCGTTCTCGACGAACTACGCCGCGTCGTTCCTGTTGCTGGTGGTCGTCGGTGCCTCCGCGGTGCTCACACAGTCGCTCACCAACACGAAGATCCAGCTCTCGGCGCCCAACGACATCCGCGGCCGGGTCATGGGTGCTTATACCTTCGGCACGCAGGGCATGCGTGTGCTGAACGGCCCGCTCCTCGGTGGAGCGGCGATCGTTTTCGGCGCCCCGATGGCCGTCGCCGGAGCGGCCGCGGTGGTCTTCGCGGGCCTCGCCGCGATCCTGGCTCGCGTGCCGCAGCTGAAGCAGGACCGGTAGACTCAACTCGATGGCCATCGACGGAAGCACGACGACGATCCAGGTCACACCGGAGGCTGCGACCAAGCTCCGGGAGCTTCGGGCCGACGATCCGAAGCGGGCCTTCCTCCGCCTGTACGTTTCCGGACGCTCGTGCTGCTCCTTTAATTACGGGCTCGCGTTCGACGAGCACGCGGACGAGACCGACGCCGTCACTCACGCGGCCGGCCTGAAGGTCGCGATCGACGCGCAGAGCCTCCCGTATTGCGACGGCGCGAAGGTGGAGTGGGTCGACGGGCCTGAGGGCACCGGATTCCTGGTGCGCAACCCCTCGCTCGGCGGTAGCTGCGGCTGCGGCGGTTAGTTAGCCCGCACTAGACAGCGATTCCCACAGCACCTCCGCGATATGGCGCACGCGGGTTGTCTTCTCGCGCGCGTCCATCGCGCCGCGCAGATGCGTGAGGCATCCCGGGTTGTCCGAGATGACCAGGTCGACGCCGGTGGCGTCGATGTTGGACAGCTTGCGCTCGAGGACGCGGTTCGCGACCTCGGGATATTCGAAGCTGAATGAGCCTCCGAAGCCGCAGCACACCGAGGACTCCGCCATCTCGACGAGCTCGACGCCCGCGATCTCACGGAGGAGCGTTCGCGGATCCTGATGGATGCCCAGGACGTTCGCGGACTGACAGGCGTCGTGATATGTCGCCCGCAACCCGAGGCGCCGCCCGCGAAGTGGACGCTCGCGGAAGATCGACGCGACGTACGGCGTGAACGCGGTGACGCGGCCCGCGAGCTTTCGCGCGCGCTCCGACCACGCACGATCGTCCGACAAGATCCGCTCGTAGTCCTGGGCGATGGTGATCGCGCACGAGGACGACGGGATCACGATGCGGTCCGCCGCGATGCGCTCGAGCGACTCGATCGCGGCCTTCGCCATCGCGACCGCTGTCGGCCGATCTCCACTGTTCAGCTGCGGCAGCCCGCAGCAACGGCGGCCCTCGACGATGTGCACCTCCGCGCCCATTGACTGAAGGACGCGGGCGGCGGCATATCCCGCGCCAGGAAGGAAGTGGTCGACGATGCACGACGGGAACATCGCGACCCTCATCGTCGGCGACGCGGGATTGGTCTGCGTGATCTCACGAGCTCGGTAATGGAGCGGGTTGTCGGCGACCGCGGGCAGGCTCTTCTCCTGAGCGAGCGAACCGAACGGAAGGCGCACGTTCCCATTCCGGCGCAACGGGTTCTGAAAGGTCGCGAGCCAGCCGGTGACGCGGTCGATCCGATCCGGCGTCGACCACTGATGCATGAAGAGGCGCTTCGCCCAGGACATCCCGGTCTTCTCGACGGCACTCGCGCGAACGTCTGTGATGAGCGATGCGAGGGGAATGGAGACCGGGCAGACCGTGTCGCAGGCATTGCAGCCCATGCAGAGGGCCTGCTCGTGAGCGACGCTCTCGATGCCGTGATGCCAGGGCGAGACGACGAGGCCGATGGGGCCGGTGTAGATGTGGCCGAAGACGTGCCCGCCGACCTCCTGGTAGCTCGGGCACACGTTGCTGCATGCACCGCAACGGATGCAGCGGAGCGCGTCCCGCGCGAACGGGTCGTCGCGCATCGCCGTGCGGCCGTTGTCCAGGAGCACGAAGTGCAGCTCCTTGGGGCCGTGGACGCCGATCTGTGCCTTGAGCTCGATATCGGCCGACCGCGACGGACCGGTGATGAATTGCGTGTAGGACGTGATCTTCTGCCCGGTCCCGCTGCGAGCGAGGAGCTTCACGATGGCGATCGCGTCGTCGATGGTGGGGACGATCTTCTCGATGCCCACGACCGCGATGTGCACCGCCGGCAACGTGGTCGCGAGATCGGCGTTGCCTTCGTTGGTGACGAGCATCAACGTGCCGGTATCGGCGATGAGCGCGTTCCCGCCGGTGATGCCGATATCCGCATCGATGAAGCTCTGGCGCAGTTCTTTCCGGGCGACGGCGACGAGGGACGCGATGTCATCGGCGACCGGATGTCCGACGACCTTGCTGAAAAGCTGCGCGACCTCCTCTCGCGTCTTGTGTATCGCCGGCGCGATGAGATGCGACGGCCGCTCGCCTGCGAGCTGGATGATCCACTCGCCGAGATCGGTCTCCACCGCGTGGATGCCTTGCGACTCGAGGTGATCGGTCAGACCGATCTCCTCCGTCGCCATCGACTTCGACTTCACGACGAGCTTTGCCTTCTTGGCGCGGCAGATCGCGGTGACGATGTGGCGCGCCTCGTCGGCATCGACGGCGCGGTAGACCTTCGCGCCGACGGCTTCGGCCTCGCGCGTGAATCGTTCGACGAGCTCCGGCATGTCGTCGATCGCTTTGGCCTTGCGCTGCGTGAGGTCCGCGCGCAGGCCGGCCCAGTCGATCTCGCGCATGCGCGCGTCGCGCCGCTCCTTCAGCTCGGGGAGCGCGCGACGGAGAGCGGTGCGTAGTCGATCGGACCCCAGGGCGCGATCCAGACGCCGTTTGAACTCGGTCTTTGATGCGGTCAGAGCCGGCCTCAGCCTCCCTCGCTAGACCGTAGCGCAGTCGAGCGGTCGGCGCCGCCCAAAGCTCGCCGCACGACGAGCGGGGCGCCCGCGCCTTGCACCAGGAGGGTCACGAGGACGATGCCGAAGCTGATCTGCTGGACGAGCTCGCGCTCGGGAAAGTCAGCCGGCAGCGACAGCGCGGCCGCGAGCGCGATCGCGCCGCGTAGCCCGGACCAGAAGATCACGTGGGCCCAACCCCGCGGCAGGGCACGCGTCCACGATCCGACCGCGGCCGCGGGCACATAGACGATCAGCGCTCGCGCCGCGACCACGGCGGCGGTGCCGATCGCGACGGCGGACCCCGCGCTCAACAGGGTCGGAAGACGGATGGCAAATCCGATGAGGAGGAACACGAGCGACGTGAGCACGAACGCGGCGACGTCCCAGAGATCCTCGATCTCCCGCACGAGAATCTCAGAGCCTGCGGTCCGTCGCATGCGGCTGCCGAGGACGATCCCGGCGATGACCGTGGCGAGGATCCCTGAGAGGCCGACGGCGTCGGCCAGCTGATAGGTCCCGTACGCGGTGACGAGCGAGATGGCGAGCTGGATCGTGCGCTCGCTCGTTGCGCGAATGAGCCGCGCGGCGAGGAGCCCGCCGGCGAGGCCGACGACTCCGCTGACAGCGATCGTGCCCACGAAAAGGACCGCCGCCTCCGTCGCGCCAACGCCGGCCTGCACCGCCCGGAGCGCGAGCGCAAAGAGGACGAGGCCCGTGCCGTCGTTGAGCAAGCTCTCCCCCTCGACGAGCGTGCGCAGTCCGCCTGGAACGTCGAGTCGCCGCATCGTCGCGACGACCGCGATCGGATCGGTCGCCGCGGTGATCGCGCCGACGACGAATGCGAGGCCGAATGGGAGCCCGATGCCGAGGTACAGGGCGACCGCTACGACGACGGCAGACGCGACCACGCCGGGGATGGCGAGCGCCAGGATCGGGCCGAGCACCGGGCGGAGAGCGGTCCAATCGATGGCGTACGCGGCCGCGAAGACGAGGCCGGGGACGAACACTCCGAGGACGAGGCCGGGCGTGATCGCCAGTCCGATCTCGGGGAAAAGCAGGGCCCCCCACAGCCCGGCGATCACGAGGACGACCGAATCCGGTAGCGACGCTCGCCGCGCGAGAGCCGCGACGACGGTCGCCGCGGCGAGGAGCGCGACGGCGACCCGCACGACGAGGATCGGATCTATCACGCCGCGTTTTTCGCCCGTGGTTCAGTGCGCGCGGTACGCCTCGTCGAGCAGATCGAGCAGATGAACGACGCGCACGTTCGACCCCGAGTGACGCAGCCCGCTCTGGATCTGCATGAGACACCCCGGGTTCGCGGTAACGACCGTCTCCGCACCCGAGCGGACGATGTTCGCGACCTTTCGTTCGAGGATCGAGCGCGCAAGGTCGGGCTGCGTGACGTTGTAGGTGCCGGCGCTGCCGCAACACCAGTCGGCTTCCTCGAGCGGCACGATGTCGAGGCCCGGGATGGCCGCGAGCAGAGCTCGCGGCTGGGCGCGAATCTTCTGACCATGGAGAAGATGACAGGGATCGTCCCAGGTCACTCGCCCGCGGAGCGTTCCCGGCTGCTCGGTCAAGCCGAGATCACCGAGGTATTCGGTCGCGTCGCGGACCTTCGCGGCGAAGACTGAGGCCCGGGCCGACCACTCGGGGTCGTCCTTCAGGAGCCAGCCGTACTCCTTCATCGCGGCGCCGCAGCCTGCCGCGTTCACGATCACGGCGTCCACCGCGGACCGCTCGAAGGCGGCGATGTTGCGACGGGCGAGCTCTCGCGCGCGCTCGCGCTCCCCGGCGTGGGCATGCAGCGCGCCGCAGCAGGTCTGGCCGGGCGTCGCGACAACCTCGACGCCGTTGCGGGCGAGGACGCGTGCGGTCGCGGCGTTCGTGGCGCCGAAGACGCTTCCCATGACGCAGCCTTCGAGCATCGCGACGCGGCCGCGCCGCTGGCCCTTCGCCGGCGCCGCAACGAGAGAATCCGAGGTGGCTCGGTCGGGCAGCAGGTCTAGCAGATCGGCCATCCGGCGCGCGAGACCGAGCCGCGTTGCGCGCAGGAGCGTGCCCATCCCAAGGCGCTTGGCCGCGATGGAGAAGACCGCGAAGGCGCCGAGAATGCGCCGGTGCGGCAAGAGCCAGTCGAACGCGCCCACGCGAACGAGACGCTCCAGAGGAGATCGTGGACGCGCGGTGACGATCTGCGAGCGTGCTCCTTCGACGAGCTTTCCGTATTCGACCCCG
>Ga0209057_1002872_pt1 | contig 12990 bp, 10 predicted proteins | sample GraSoiAngelo_146_FD_185903 | JGI IMG/M metagenome (GOLD analysis project Ga0209057, IMG submission 185903) | Grasslands soil microbial communities from the Angelo Coastal Reserve, California, USA - 14_1009_05_30cm (SPAdes) (version 2) | ecosystem: Environmental > Terrestrial > Soil > Grasslands ... | reverse complement strand
GGCGTCTTCAAGAGCACCGACGGGGGCGCCGGCTGGAGCGCGGTCAACACCGGCCTGAGCCGCCTCGCGGTCGTGGCTCTGGCCATCGATCCCCAGACGCCGTCCACTCTATATGCAGGCATCGACGCCGGCGGCGTCTTCAAGAGTACCGACGGCGGGGAAAGCTGGAACGCCGTCAACACTGGCCTGACCTACCCCTACGTCACGGCCTTAGCCATCGACCCCCAGAGGCCGAGCACACTCTATGCGGCCAGCTATTACGGTGTCTTCAAGAGTGCCGACGGCGGGGAAAGCTGGAGCGCGCTGAACACCGGCCTACCGAACCCGTACCCTTACGCCAAGGCCCTGGCCATCGATCCCGAGACGCCGACCACCCTCTATGCAGGCACGCTCACCGGTGTCTTTGACCTCCAACAGACCACAGCGCGCTAACGAGCATGACGACTAAAAAGCCCATCGCAAGCTTGTCGCTCGATCTCGACAACAAGTGGTCGTATCTCAAGACGCACGGCGACCCGGGGTGGGAGCGTCTTCCTTCTTACCTGGATGTCGTGGTGCCGCGCGTCCTCGATTTTCTCGCGGCGCGGAATCTCACCATCACGGTGTTCATCGTGGGCCAGGACGCCGCGCTGGACAAGAACCGGGAGCTCCTCCGCGCGATCGCGGCAAGGCACGAGATCGGCAACCACTCGTTTCACCACGAGCCCTGGCTGCACCTGTACTCCGAAGAGCGGACCGACACCGAGCTCGGGCGAGCGGAGGAGCACATCGAGCGGGCCACCGGGCAGCGACCTCTCGGCTTTCGCGGACCCGGCTTCAGCCTCTCTCCGGCGACGCTGCGGATCCTGGCGCGACGCGGGTACCGCTACGACGCCTCGACGCTGCCGACGTTTTTGGGACCCGTGGCGCGAGCCTACTACTTCATGCGTACCCGGTTGACCCCGGAGCAACGAGAACAACGCAAGGTGCTCTTCGGCACCTTCGCCGAGGGGTGGCAGCCGTTGCGGCCCTATCGGTGGCGAACGGATGCCGGTGAGCTCCTCGAGATCCCGGTGACGACGATGCCGATTTTCAGGACTCCGTTCCACGTCAGCTATCTGTTGTACTTGAGCGCCGTCGCTCCGCGCCTCGCCGTCGGCTACTTCCGCGCCGTCCTCGCGCTCTGCCGCTGGACCGGGACGGAGCCGTCGCTGCTGCTGCACCCGCTGGACTTTCTCGGTCGTGAGGACGCGGCTGAGCTGGCCTTCTTTCCCGGGATGAACCTGCCCCGCGAGAGGAAGCTGGAGCTGGTGAGCCAGGTCCTCGACATGCTGTCCATCCGATTCGCCGTGCACTCCGTCGGCGCGCACGCCGAAGCGGCGGCGCGGAAGCCTCACCTTCGCGTGCGGGTGCCGAGGGCCTCCCGGCCTCCCCACACGCGGTGGGCCTCCTCGCGCGCCACCACCGCCTGACTTCGAGGTCACCAATGAAATCCGAACTCGTGTCCCTGATCGTCAAGGCCGTACGAGAGGTCGGCGAGCTCGGCAGCGCGCCCCTTCCGGCGACCATGGATGGTGAGACGCCCCTCTTCGGACGCGAGGGGTTCCTGGATTCCCTGGGCCTGGTCACGCTCATGGTGGCCGTAGAGCAGGCCATCGAGGACGAGCTGGGCGTCAGCGTGAGCCTCGCCGACGAGCGAGCCCTCTCGCAACGAACGAGCCCCTACCGCACCGTGGGGACCTTGGCCGACTATGCCGACAGTCTCATCCAGGCCGCCGTCTGAGATGGATGCGCCGGTCACGTTGATCACCGGGACGCGAAAGGGCATCGGGCGACACCTGGCCGAGCACTACGTCCGCAGCGGCCATCGCGTGGTCGGATGCAGTCGAGGGGAGGTCGACTGGGCCGCCGATGGCTACACGCACTACATCGCCGACGTCTCCGACGAGCCCGCGGTCAAGCGGATCTTTACCGATGTCCGGAGGAAATACGGCCGGCTCGACCACCTCGTCAACAATGCGGGCATCGCCTCGATGAACCACTCCCTGCTCACTCCGCTGTCGACCGTGAACGCCGTTCTCGATACCAACGTCGTCGGCACGTTCCTCTTCTGCCGCGAGGCGGCCAAGCTCATGAAGGCTGCCGGCTACGGCCGCATCGTCAATGTCACCACCGTCGCGGTACCGCTGAAGCTCGAGGGCGAAGCCATCTACGTCGCGTCCAAGGCGGCCGTCGTATCGCTGACGGAGGTTCTGGCCCGGGAGCTCGCAGGCTTCGGCATCACCGTGAATGCCGTAGGACCGGTGCCCACCGAAACGGATCTGATCCGATCCGTGCCGCGGGACAAGATCGATCGCCTGCTGTCTCGCCAGGCGATCCCGCGCCTCGGGGCGTTCGAGGATGTGGCCAACGTGATCGACTTCTATCTCCGAAAGGAAAGCTCCTTCGTGACCGGACAGACCCTGTTCCTGGGCGGCGTGTGATGCGCGAGCCCCAGCCACTCTGGTACACGGTCGGCGCGCCGGTGGTCCTGATCGCCCTCGTGGGCCTGGCGGTCGCAACCCTCGGCAGCGTGTTCGACGGCTCATTCGTCCAGAACGACTCGGCCCAATACGTGAGCATGGCCGAAAATCTTCGGGCCGGATACGGGGTAGCGACAAGCCTGGTATGGACCGAGGAGCATCTTCGGCTCGGCAGCCTTCCCGTGGCGCAGACCAATCTGCCTCCGGGCTACCCGATACTCATCGCGCTCGTCGGCCTGCTCGGCGTGGGTTCCCTCTGGGCCGCCTTTCTCGTCTCCATCGCCTGCTTCAGCGCGATCCCGTTCCTCATCTATCGGATCTTGAGGACCAGCGGTCGGTCTTCCGCCCTGTGCCTGGCCCTCAGCGGGGCCTGGCTCGTCTTTCCCGTCGTCTGGGTCAACGTGTTGGGCTGTCTCAGCGAGATGAGCTACACGCTCTTCACCCTGCTGGGCCTGACCGCCATCGGGCAGAGCGAACGCGACCCGGCGAACAGAAACGCGTGGCTGTTACTGGCCGGCACCTGTGGCGGACTGGCCTTCACGGTCCGCTACGCCGGCATCATCTATATCGCGAGCCTCGGCGCGCTGTTCCTCCTTCGGGTCGCGCACTGGCGCGACGCGCGGTCGATCCGCGAGCTGATGCTGGTGGGCGGCCCGCCGACGGCGTTCGTCCTGGTGCTCTTCGCCCGGAACTACTGGCTGACGGGGACGTTCGCGGGCGGCGTCCGCGCCGATGAAGACAACTCGATGGCGGCGGTGCTTCACAGCGTGTACTGGTCCGTGAGTGAGCTGCTCGGATTTTCCAGGTCCGGACTGTTGCGCGGTGACGTGCCGGAGTGGTTGTTGGTCCTCCTGGTGGTGACCGGGCTCGGGTGTCTCGCCGGCGGCTTGCGCCTGACGATCAACTGGTCTGCCCTCCGGGCGCTGGCAGCCGATGCCTGCGCCTCGCTCTCGCTGATCTACGTGGTCGGCACGGTCGCCTTCATCGTGATGGCGGCGAAAGCCCACGCGTCGGGCGTGTTCATGTCCCGCTACCTGCTGCCGTTGATCCCCTTCGTCCTTATCCTGGTACCGTACGGGCTGGATCTGATCCGGTTCGAGTCCGCGAGGGGAAGGCAGAAGGTCATGGCCAGGGCGCTGCGCGTGGGTGCTCTCGCCGTCGTGCTGGCCGGCCAGGTCAACGTCGCCGCGTATCAGCTCGGTGTCCGGATCGCGAGTCCGTACCGTCAGATCGATCGCGCCATGCAGCAGCCCTTCGGCTCGGGCACGCTGCGGGATTTCTTGAGCCGACGGGTCACGCTGAGCACTCCACTCCTGGGCAATGAGGCGCAGCTGACGGGAGTGGTGCTGGACAGGCCGGTGGTGGGGCTCCCGGGACCAATGTACACGCGCACGACCTGGACGGAGGACGAAGCCCGGCGCGTGGTGGCGAAGTACGGAGTCGCCTACGTCGTCTTCTTCCCCCATCTGTTCAACCCCTCGGCGCCGGAGGTGGTCAACCAGACGTTCTTCAGGGACCTCAAGCAGGGAAGGGTCCCATCGTGGCTGGAACCGACGTTCTCCTCGGCCAGCGTGCACCTGTATCAGGTGAACGCTTCGGGTGCCTGATGCATATTGATTTTCTCCTCGACGCGTTCCGCGCGGACGTGGTCAAAGACGCCGTGGTCTGGCAGGACGAGCCCTTCTCGTACGCATGGCTGTTGGTCGCGGTCGGCCGGTGGACCGATTTCCTTCGAAATCGAGCGTTGGCGCCGGGCACGGTGGTCAGCCTCGAGGCCGATTTTTCTCCCACGTCGATCGCCCTGCTCCTGGCCCTGGTGGAGCACGGCGCTATCATCGTCCCCCTGACCCCGTCGGTGGAGGCGAAGAAACCCGAGTTCCGCGATATCGCCCAGGTCGAGGCCACGATCTCCATCGCCGGCAGCGATCGCGCCTATCTGCGAAAGACCGGCGTCGCGGCGAGCCACGAACTCTTCGAGCGGTTGCGCATCGCGGGCCGGCCCGGGCTCGTGCTGTTCTCGTCCGGATCCACCGGGACGAGCAAAGCGGCGGTGCACGACTTCGTTCCGCTCCTGGAGAAGTTCAAGGTACCTCGGCATGCTCTGCGCACGCTCACCTTCCTCCTCTTCGACCACATCGGCGGCGTGAACACCCTGCTGTACGTCCTTTCCAACGCCGGCTGTGTCGTGACGGTCCCGAAGCGTTCGCCCGAGGTGGTCTGCGCAGCCATCGAGAGACACCGGGTGCAGCTTCTGCCCACATCACCCACGTTCATCAACCTGTTACTGATGAGCGAGGCCTACAAGCGGCACGACCTCTCCAGCCTGGAGATGGTGACGTACGGGACCGAGGTCATGCCCGAGACCACCCTGGAACGATTCCACCGCCTGTTTCCCCGCGTGCGGTTGCTACAGACGTACGGGCTTTCGGAAGTCGGCATCCTTCGATCGCAGTCCAGGGCGGCCGACTCGCTCTGGGTCAAGGTGGGCGGGGATGGATTCGAGACGCGGGTCGTCGATGGGATGCTCCAGATCCGAGCCCGGTCGGCCATGCTCGGCTATCTGAATGCCCCGAGCCCGTTCACCTCCGATGGGTGGCTGCCGACGGGAGACGCCGTCGACGTGGACGGGGAGTACCTCCGCATTCGAGGGCGCCACTCCGAGATCATCAATGTGGGAGGGGAGAAGGTCTACCCGGCTGAAGTCGAGAGCGTTCTCCAGTCCATGGAGGGCGTGAAGGACGTCACCGTCGGTTCCGAGCCCAATCCGATCACGGGACAGATCGTGACGGCAAGGGTCAAGCTCGCGACCGGAGAAAGCCTGCCCGAGTTCAGGAAGCGCATGCGGCTCTTCTGCCGGGACAAGCTCCCGTTGTTCAAGATCCCGCAGAAGGTCGTCCTCGTGGATGAAGCGATGCACGGTGAGCGATTCAAGAAGATGCGGAGGGTCTCGTGAGGAGCCGGCTGCGCGAGATCGACGCCGCCAACCGGCACGACGTGGCCGCGATCACCGGTCTGCACCTCGAGCTACTCGGGCACGGGCCCATGGCGCGTCTCGGCGAGCTCTTCCTCCGACGGTTCTGCTACGGTGTCCTCCTGCGTGACGGCCTCATGCGGGCGGCGCTCTTCGAGGTGGACGGCCGCCCGGCCGGATTCGTCGCCTACACGAGCCGCTCCATCACGTTCCACCGCGAGGCCATCAGACGCCACTGGGCCTACGTGGCGTGGTTGATCGCCCTGTCGGTGGTCCGCGATCCACGACTGGTGGCGCGCCTGCTCAAGGCCGCCCGGCTGATGTTCTCGCGGCGAGCGGAACTCGACCTGGGCCGCGACCCCTTAGGAGAAGTCCTGGCGATCGGTGTGCTCCCCGAATATCGAACCCCGGAATTCCTGCATCGGACCGGGCTCCGGATCGGAGAAGAGCTCATCGTGCACGTCATGTCCTACTTCCGAAGCGTGGGAGTCGACCGGCTGCGGATGGTCGTCGAGGCTCACAACAAGCCAGCGCTCCTCTTTTACCACCGCCTGGGCGGACGAGGCTTCGAGCCGTACGAGCACGCCGGTGAGCCGATGATCCACGTCTGGTTCGACCTTCGGGAGCCGGCCGACCGCCCGGCGGAGGTCGAGACGCGGCTCCCCGGGGCCACGTCGAGGTGAGGGAGATGCTCAGGCCGGCGACCAGCAGAATCGAACACGGTCAGTACTCCGACGTCGAGTATCTGCAATATCGATCCCCTCGGTGGATCGAGGTCGCCCGAGCGGCCGTGGGGATCCTGACCTGGCCCGTCGTCTGGCCTCTGGCCATGCTCTCCCAGACGTCGGACATGGTCTTCCGCACCGTGTCCGAAATGCTCAGCCTCATGCCTTATGTCTTCGGCGTGGTCGTGCGAGCCGAGTTCTATCGCTTCGCCCTACGGCACTGCGGCCGAAACGTGGTCATCGAGTTCGGCGCGATCTTCATCTACCGCGACGTCTCGATCGGGGACAACGTGACCATCAACCGCTACAGCGTCATTCATCACTGCGACATCGGCAGCTACGCGCTCGTGGGCGAGCACGCGGTGTTGTTGAGCGGATCTCGGCAACACGACATCGACCGGACCGACATTCCGATGGCGCTGCAGCAGGGCCGGAAGAAGCGCATCGCGCTCGGCGACGACTGCTGGATCGGCGCGCACTCCGTTGTGATGGAGGATGTCGGTCGGGGTGCCGTCGTGGGCGCTGGCGCCATCGTCAACAAGCCGGTTCCCGAGCTCATGGTCGTGGCCGGGAATCCCGCTCGACCCGTCCGCCGGCGCGGCGAGCCGGCGCGGGTGGGGGAGCCGGCGCCGGCCGTCGAGCCGCGCTGAGGACAACGCTGTGAGTCGCATCTACCTATGGGACCGCGTCCGCGACGTCGGCGGGCAAGGTCAGCCCCCCGTTGAAAATCAATGGCACGCGTACTGGGATCGACTGGAAGAGCATGTCATCTTCCGCGTGGAGGCCGCCGACTACCTCTCCCGCCTGGAGGCCGCGCTGGGGCCCCAGCGGGGAGCGCGCGTGCTCGACTTCGGATGCGGGTTCGGATTCCTGGCTGAGCTGCTGGCGCCCGAGGTCGCAACACTGTTCGTCTTCGACGCCTCGGATCACATGCGGCGGCAGGCGCAGCTCCGGCTGGCCGGCCAAGCCAACGTCCGATTCCTCGGGCCGCCTGGAGCTGCACCGTGGCCGGCGGGGCTCCGGTTCGACCTGATCCTGGTCAACAGTGTCGTTCAGTACATGACGCCCGATGAGTTCCACGGATGGCTGGGACGATGGCGGGCGATGCTCGCCCCAGAGGGCCGTCTCGTCCTGTCGGACCTTCTCACCCGCGACGTCAATCCTCTGCGCGAAGTGGTCGAACTGCTGCTCCTGAGCGCGCGCGGCCGGTGTCTGGTCAGCGTCGTGCGGAAAGCCCTGGGCGAGCTTCGCCACTACACGCGGACGCGGCACGTCCGGCCACTGTGCAGGATCGCGCTCGACGACCTCCGAGAGCGAGCCAGCCGTCTAGGTTTGGCCGTGGACGTCATGACTTCGAACCTGACGTACCGGAGCACCCGGGCCACCGCGCTCCTCTCGATATCGGCAGCTGACCCATGACGCGGGCATTCCCTTCCTGGTTACTTCCGGCGATGTCGTTGCTCGTAGGGCTTGCCTGGGGATCGGCGGCCAGCTCCGAGCCGCCCGATTACGCCCGGACACCTGTCTTGTTCGTCCACGGCCACGGCCTGTCCTCCGCCGACTGGCGACCCCTGATCGAGCACCTGGCAGTGAGCGGGTACCCGCGCGAATACCTGCACGCGGTGGACATCGTCCCGAATACGATGGCCAACGCTCGAGCGGCCACATCGGTGATCGCACCGGAGGCGGAGGCACTGCTGGCCCGGGCAGAAGCCGCTGCCAGGCGCGCGGGGTACTCGGGCAAGGTTTCGCGCCGGCTCGACATCGTGTCGCACAGCATGGGTGTGGTGAGCAGCCGATGGTACGCGGCCAAGCTCCGTCCGGACCTGGTTCGCACCTGGATCGGCCTGGCCGGAGCCAACCACGGTACCCAGGCGCTCTGCCCATTCCGCGACGAGGCGTCCCGAGAAATGTGCCCCGCCTTCGCGACCAACGCCCGGACGCACCCGCTTCAGGTGGCCCTCAACGGTACCGAGGCGGCGCGAGTCGACGAAACGCCCTATGGTCTCGGGCTCGACCGACCCGGAGTCGCGCGCATCCCTTCCGACGGCCGGCACAGCATCCTCTATCTCACGGTCCGCCTCGAGCCCGACAGCTGGATTCAGCCCGAGTCCAGCGCCGTCCTCGACGGTGCGGGGGGAGTCCCCGTCACGGTACCGGCGGGAGTACCCGCGGAAGAAACCAGCCCGGGCAACTTCCTCTTTCGAGCACGGGTCGGGCACGATCCGCTCCTGAATCATCCCGATCTCATGCGTCTCGTGGCGGCCATGCTGGCTGTGCGCGACAGGGAGTGATTTTGTCGCGCGGGGGTGACCCTCGCGGGGCGGTACGCCTGCTGTGTGGCCTGGCCCTGACCCTTGCTCTGCTGGCGTGGGCGCTGCGCGGGGTGTCGCCCGCTCTCGTGTGGAGCGCAGTGCAATCGTCCCATGCCGCATGGTTGAGCCTTGCCCTCATCAGCTTCCTGGCATCGCTGTCGCTACGAGCCAGACGGTGGGGTACGTTGCTCGGAGTCCATCGCGATCCCGGACCTTTCCGGATACGTCACTCCGCCGTGTTCATCGGCTTCGCGGGGAATTGCGTGCTGCCCGCTCACGCGGGAGAGATTGCACGAGCGGTGGTACTCCATCGGTTCGCGCGGATACCATTGGGAGCAGCACTCGGAAGTATCGTTGCCGAACGATTCCTCGATGTCATCGTCGTGCTTCTTTTCTTACTAACGCCGCTTCTCACCGTGGAGCAATTGGGCAGGGTGGACCTTGGTGCGCTACGGCTCGGCTGGATCGCGGCGGGGGCGCTTGTCCTGGTGTGCGGTGCCTTGCTCGTGGCGATCCGCTCGCCCGCATCGGTCGCTCAATTCGTAGGGGGGCTGGCGAGAGCTCTCCGCCTCGGACGGTTCGCCCCGCGAATTGTAATCAGCACGCGCGCCCTGCTCAGCGGGCTCGATGCCCTGCGGAATCCGTCGCGCAGCTTCACGGCGATGGCGGAAAGCGTGTGTATGTGGGGTCTTGTCATCTCCACATACTGGGCCGCCATGCTCGCCTTCGACATCACATCCCCGGGCGTGACGGGGGCGCTGTTCGTGGGGGCTGTCGCCACGCTGGGTATCGCCATTCCGTCGTCCCCGGGGTACTTCGGGCCGTTTGAGGCCGGGCTCCGATTCGCCTTGGGAGTGTACGACGTCCCGCCTGACATCATCGTCGCGTACGCCCTCGCGCTTCGTCTCCTCATATTCGTCGGCCTGACGACGATCGGCCTGGTGATGGCAGTTCGCTTAGGCCTCTCCTGGACCGATCTGGCCGCACGGGCAGCAGGGTCTTCAAGATAAGGGATCTCGCCCTGTGTGATTGAGGGTTCCGCCTGATGGTCCTCGCCCGCTCGAGACTCCAACATCATAGAGGTCGCCGTAACGGGGAGAAGGCTCAGCGATGAACAGAAAAGCGAACGTCCTCGTTGTCTTAGCCGTTTTTACTCTCGTCTGCGTTCTAGCAAACGATGAAGCGGCGGCGCAGGCCATCACCGTCACTCCGGCCAATCCAACGATCTCGGTCGGCCAGACCCAGCGGTTCACTGCGACGGGAGTCGGGGCGGCCACTGCGGTCGACCTCGGCGCCTTTTACAGCTGCGCCCTGCTTCAAGACGGCACCGTGCGCTGCTGGGGACAGAACGACCTCGGCGAACTCGGCGACGGAACCACGACCAACGCCTCCACGCCGGGGGCGGTCGCCGGAATCGGCGGTGCCGCTACTGTCACCGCCGGCGGCTTCCACACCTGCGTGCGCATGCCTGACGGCACCATTCAATGCTGGGGCCGGAACAACGCCGGCCAGCTCGGTGATCCTGCCACCACCGCGTTCGAGTCTCCCACCCCGGTGAGGGTCAGCGGGCTCAGCGCCACCGCCGTCACCGCCGGGGGCTTTCACACCTGTGCGCTTCCAGGCGACGGCACCGTGCGCTGCTGGGGGCAGAACGACCTCGGCCAACTCGGCAACGGCACAAGCGACCCCGTCCCCAACAACCCGTCGACCTTTAACCCTACCCCCGTCACCGTCAGCGGCATCACCACCGCCGTCGCTATCTCGGCGGGGGGCTGGTACACCTGTGCCCTCCTGCAAGACGGCACCGTGCGCTGCTGGGGGGACAACACCTGGGGCGAACTCGGCAACGGGGCGGTCCTCGTCTCGCCCTCTCCCACTAGCCCCGTCACGCCTACACCCACGCCGGTGACGGTCAGCGGCATCACGACCGCCGTCGCCATCGAAGCCGGCGTCTTCCACATGTGCGCGCTTCTCCGGGACGGCACGCTACAGTGCTGGGGACGGGGCGAGGAAGGTCGGCTGGGGAACGGGAGCACCGCCAATTCCTCGACTCCGGTGACGGTCAGCGGCATCGTCCCTGCGGTGATCGCACCCGGCGCCGAGCACAGCTGCGCGGTCCTTCGCGACGGCACGATGCGCTGCTGGGGGGACAACAACTTCGGCCAGCTCGGCAACGGGTCTCCGCAAGGCTCTTTTTCCACCACGCCGTCCGGGCCAGTCACCGGAATCACCACCGCCATCGGCGCCTCATCGGGCGCCGAGCACACCTGCGCACTCCTTCAGGACGGCTCCCTGCGCTGCTGGGGGCGGAATGTCGACGGCCGGATCGGCAACGGGACGACCACGGATGCATTCACTCCAGTGGCGGTCACCGGGCTCGGCGGCGTGACCTGGACGAGCAGTGACCCGACTGTGGCCACAATCGACGCTACTGGCTTGGCTACGGGCCGTGCTGCCGGAACCACCACGATCACGGCCGCCTCTGGCAGCCGTAGCGGCAGCACCACGCTCACCGTGAGCGGCACCCCCGTGACCCGCTCCACCCTCTCAGTGGTCCGTGAGGGCACCGGCAGCGGCGCCGTCGTCTCTAATCCCGCCGGGATCAGCTGCGGGGCGACGTGCTCGGCCGCCTACGACAACGGCACCGTCGTCACCCTCACCGCCACCCCGGCTAACGGCTCCACCTTTGAGGGGTGGACGGGTGGTGGCTGTCCGGGCACCGGCACGTGCACCCTCACGCTCACCGCCGACACCACTGTCACCGCCCGCTTCAACGTCCGACGCGTCACGCTCGCCGTCAGCCTTCAGGGCACCGGCGGGGGCACCGTGACGTCGAGCCCCGCCGGCATCGATTGCGGCACCGCGTGCGCGGCCACCTACGATAGCGGCACCGTGGTCACGCTGACAGCGACACCCGCCGCGAACGCTACTTTTAACGGCTGGACTGGTGGCGGCTGTGCCGGCACCGGTCCCTGCACCCTCACGCTCACCGCCGACACCACCGTCACCGCCCGCTTCAGCGTCCGTCGCTTCACCCTCTCGGTCACCCTTGAGGGCTTCGGCGGCGGCACAGTGACCTCCAGCCCCGCCGGCATCAACTGCGGCACTGCGTGTGCGGCCACCTACGATAGCGGCACCGTTGTGACCCTTACCGCGAGGCCTGACTCGTTGTCCGCCTTCGGGGGCTGGCGCGGCGGCGGCTGCTCCGGCACCGGCCCCTGCAGGGTCACCCTGACGGGGAATACCACTGTCACCGCCGACTTCAGGCTCTTGGGGCTGTTCTAGCGGAGTGAGGGGAGGTCGGGGATGGTCGGGGCTTTCTTTGCGAGTAGCTTTCACACCGTCCTGGGGCCGGGGCGACTGTTCTAGGGCCGTGCCGGGAAGATCTGGACGAAGCCCGCGTCTTATGTCGCCCTTCCCGATCTTCTGGCTTATTGCGGCGAACATCGCCCTGCAACTGTTAGGTTGGTCAGCCGCGAACGCCGACGACAAGGTGGAGCGCCTACCTCAGGTACGGGTGAGCGAAACCTACGGCAGGCTCCCCTTGTACTTCGAGGCCAATCGCGGGCAGACGGATCCACAGGTCAAGTTCATCTCGCGCGGCGATGGCTACGTCCTCTTTCTCACGTCTCGCGAGGCAGTCCTTGCTCTCAACGCGCCCACGGGCCAGCCAGCAGAGGGTGCCCAGACCGTGGTGCGCATGAGATTCGTGGGCGCCGACTCCGAGCCGCGCGTGAGCGGAGAGGAGGAGTCGCCCGGGAAGGCGAACTACTTCATCGGCAATGATCCCGCAAAGTGGCGACGGAACGTGCCGACGTATGCCAAGGTGCGATACGAAGGCATCTACCCCGGCATCGACCTCATCTATCACAGTAACCGCCGCCAACTCGAGTACGACTTCGTGTTGCGCTCGGACGTCAACCCCAACACGATCGTCCTCGGCTTCGAGGGGGCAGATCGACTTGAAGTGAACGCCCGGGGCGACCTCGTGCTGCACACGGCCGCCGGCGAGGTCGGCCAGCGAAAGCCGGTCATCTATCAGGAGCACGATGGTATCAGGAAGGAGATCCCGGGCGGCTTCGTGCTCACCGACAAGCAGCAGGTCAGCGTTCGGGTCGCGGCCTATGACACCAGCCAGCCGCTGGTCATCGACCCGATACTCTTCTACTCCACCTTCCTCGGCGGCCGTGGCGACGATACAGGCCTGCGCGTCGCCGTCGATACCGCGGGCAACGCCTACGTGACGGGCGTCACCACTTCCATTGATTTCCCGACGCCCCCGGGGACCTTGCAAACCACTTTCGGAGGAGCTGCGCACGCCTTCGTCACGAAATTGAATCCCACCGGTTCGGGTATTGTCTACTCCGCCTACCTTGGCGGCAGTGCCGAAGAAAATGGCCTAGGCATCGCGGTCGATGCCGCGAGCAACGCCTACGTGACGGGGCTTACCGGTTCCAGCAACTTCCCGACCACCCCCG
>Ga0209057_1002862_pt1 | contig 13007 bp, 13 predicted proteins | sample GraSoiAngelo_146_FD_185903 | JGI IMG/M metagenome (GOLD analysis project Ga0209057, IMG submission 185903) | Grasslands soil microbial communities from the Angelo Coastal Reserve, California, USA - 14_1009_05_30cm (SPAdes) (version 2) | ecosystem: Environmental > Terrestrial > Soil > Grasslands ... | reverse complement strand
AACATCGGTATAGATAGGCTCTTTTCGATGGACCGGGATGTTTTTCCCAATTGTCGTTAAATGAAAGTTACAACCGAGCCGATCGTTTAGTTCCCGGGCGTCACCTTCGATAAGAAGAAAGCGGCGTAGGCAAGAGTCAGACTCGGAAGGCGCAAGTTTAGGCTGATCTGCCGCGCTCAGGCACCATTATCCCGATAAACTCGCGGTAGGATCCGTGCGCCGGCGGAAGCTTGCCGCCGACGATCGGGAGATTGATTGGCTGCTGCCGCTCGGTACCGCAGGAAAAATGCGGCGCGACGTTCCGAACTTCGATGGTACGCAAGGTGAAGGGCGCGGCGTTGGCTATGAGTTGGTTCCATAGTCGTCTACTCAGGACCAGATGGAATCGGCGAACTGAGCGTTAAGTCGAGCAACTCCCGACCAAATTTCGCCCTGATAATTACAGAGCAAGGGCTGCAGCGGAAAAGCGCGATGTGTAATCCCGGCGACGTTTGCTGCGCGCGGAACATGCAATTCAGTTAAAGCTCGCTCGATCTGCTCCTCGGACATACGATGTCCGCCCACGACCGGAGAGATAGCATTGGCGACATCGGCATCGCGGAGGATTTCGTGTAGTTGTTTGAGATGCACTTGGGAATGATCGGCGATTGGGGTCAATTCTGTTGATCTGTTGAAAAGACCTATCGCACACGTCCGAGAATTTCTTGCACGAAATCGCAAACTAATTTCGCATGTTGGTTGATAAAGTTATTGTGACAAAAGACCGCGACTAAATCCGGCACCTACTTGCTTGGCGTCTAACGTCCAAGCTTAGAAAATTAACGCCTAGCGAGTCGAGATATTCTCGCCACCAGGCGTTCTCATTTTCTTGTTTCACCGCGTTGGGGCAAGGGGCGCGGAGTTGAGCGTTGAGATGCGAGATGTGAAGGTTGAGCAGTGAGTGACGTTTGGGCCGGCTACGGAGGCGGATGCCGACGGCGCGAGGGGTCGCGCTAAAGTGTTATCAATTATCTGTTCTATCATGGACGGCACATTAAGAATTCGACGAATGGCCGAGACGGATGCCGAAGTCGTGGCGATGCTGGCGGGCGAGCTAGGTTATCCTAACGAAACCGAGGCGATACGGGCGCGCGTTCGAGCGATCGGCGAACCAGATCTCTTGCTGGTCGCGGTAGACGCGAGCGACGAGGCCGTCGGATTTATTCAGGCGCATCGGGTTTGCATTATCGAAGTTGGCTTTCGGGTAGAAATTCTCGGATTGGTCGTGTCGTCGTCTGCGCGTCGCAGCGGAATTGGGCGCAGGTTGATCGCGGAAGCGGAACGCTGGGCGAAGAGTATCGGTGCGGAGGCGATATCGGTGCGAAGCAATACCAAACGGACCGAAGCCCACCTTTTCTATCCAGCCTTGGGCTACACGAAGATAAAGACGCAGGCGGTGTATGAAAAAGCGGCACAATAGCGCCGCCTTTTATCATTATGCGTTAATAGTTATCGGGACGCTTTAAGTTTTAAGTTGTCGCAGGTTTTCAGGGTTCCAGGGTTCAGAGGGCGGCGCCTGGAGATGGAAGATCGTAGATGGAAGATGAAAGTAGAAATCAACTTAATGGGCGACGAAAAATATCAGAAGCTAGCGGCGCACTTAACCAAGGTTCATAACCTCACTATTGCCTACCGGGTCTTGTCGTGGGATCAGCAGGTCAATATGCCACCGGCGGGCGATGCCGCGCGCGCCGCGCAACTGGCGACGGTGTGGCGGCTGCGTCATGAACTGTTCACCAGCGATATTACCGCGCGTCTATTGGAAGAAGCCGCCCAGGAAGTTGAGGGCGCTCCTTTCGATTCGGACGAAGCCAGCCTGATTCGCGTTGCGCGCCGCGAGTATGACGCAGCGGTGAAACAACCGGCTGAATTCGTCGCGCGATTTACGCAAGCCAAAGGGATGGCAACAGCAGTCTGGGCAAAAGCGCGTGCGAACAATGACTTCAGAGCCTTCCAGCCCACGCTGGAGGAATTGATTGACCTCAAAATCGAGGAAGCCCAGCAGCTCGGTTACAAGGAGCATCCTTATGATGCTCTGCTGGAACAATTGGAACCAGGCATGACTACGGCCGAGGTGAAAGCAATTTTCGACGGACATCAGCCGCAACTAACCGCGTTGATCGCCGCGATTGGCAAACAGGCCAACAACGTCAGCGACGCGCCTGTTCACCAGCATTTCGAGATCGAGAAGCAGCGCGAGTTTGGATTGTCGATTTCCAAAGCGTTCGGCTTCGATTATAACCGCGGGCGCCTGGATATTTCGGTGCATCCGTTTGAAATCCAGTTCTCGCGCGACGATGTGCGGCTAACTACTCGCTACCACGAGGATTTCCTGAACCCTGCGCTCTTCGGCACGCTCCATGAAACTGGACACGGCTTGCACGCCCAAGGCTTCGGGACATCGATTGAAGGTACATATCTTTCCGATTTGGACGCCGGTTCTGGCGCCATCGCTGAATCGCAATCGCGGATGTGGGAAAACGTTGTTGGGCGCAGCCGCGGCTTCTGGAAGTGGGCATACCCAAAGTTGAAGGATACGTTTCCGGCGCAGTTAGCCAAGGTAGATCTCGAAGCGTTTTATCGCGCAGTTAACACTGTGCGCCCCCGGTTCATTCGGGTGGAAGCCGATGAGGCTACCTACAACCTGCATATTATCCTGCGCTTCGAATTGGAACTCGAACTACTGACCGGCAAACTTAAGGTGGCGGATTTGCCCGCCGCATGGAACGCGCGGTTCGAACAGTTCTTTGGCATTGTGCCGCCGGCCGATAAAGACGGGGTACTACAGGATATTCACTGGTCACAGGGCGCTTTAGCGTATTTCCCTAGTTATGCGCTTGGCAATCTTCTCTCGGCGCAGTTCTTCAACAAAGCGGTGCAGGATGTCCCGAGCATCCCGGACGACATCACTCGCGGCAAATTCGATACGCTGCTGAACTGGGCAACGACGAACCTTTATCAACACGGTCGCAAGTTCACGGTGGACGAACTCGTCCGCCGCGTAACCGGCAAGCCTATCGAGTGGCAGCCTTACGTTGCTTATCTGGAAGCCAAGTTCAAAGAGATTTTCCGATCCTGGTGAAGGACAACCTCGCAACTGCTGACAAAATGCAGACGACAGCAGGATCGCTCGCACTCGTAGGCAGCATCGTTCCTTCGGATTCCGTGGTGGTGAATCGTGTTGCGCGCAGCCCGGCGCCGTCATTCTCGGCAAAGCAAATCTTTCTGAGTGGGCAAATCTTCGCGGCAACGCGCCGTTCAATGGTTGGAGCGCGCGGGGCGGTTTCACACGCGATCCATCATCTGCTGAGCTTCGATCCGTGTGGATCGAGCTCAGGTTCTGCGGTGGCAGCGGCGGCCAATCTTTGCGCAGCCACGGTGGGGACGGAAACGGGATAGCTCCATTGTTTGTCCTTTCGGAAACAACCTCAACGTAGGAGTTAAGCCGACTGTGGGACTGGTCTCGCAAGATGGAACTATTCCGATCGCGCACAGCCAGGATACGGCCGCATCTTTCTATTCCTGTCGGTCTTACGCCGGAAGGCAAACCTGCAGGTCTCTGGCTGTATAGCGGATTTTTGAAGGAACCGACGCTGCTCGCCTTGGCCTACGATCTGGAGCAGGCGATCAAGCCGCGGAAGCAACCGCAATTTCTGGGATCCGTTCCACCAGAACCGCCGGATGCCGGTATCTGTGCGACGTTAACGGCCGCAGCGGCGCCGAAATTAGTGAATGGCCGCGCAAAGACCTCGCATCACATTGGATCTGGAAAACCGTTTATTCAGTGACCGGCGCAGCGCATTGCTGCGGCAAATGAATTTAGTGAAAGTGATCGGAAGTAGCTAACCTGCCTCGTCGGGCTATTAGCTATCAGCTAATCAGTGATAGGAGAATCGGGATTCCCCGCGACGGGCACGCAGAAAAAGGAGAACAGAAACGCCAGCCGACAAGAGAATCAACGTCTGTCTTTCCTCCGAATCTCTGTTCGCAGCAAAGGCCACATTATCGACCGCAAAGCATCACCCACGTCGGAGAACGTTAGGACCGCACGATCGAATGGCGTATCACTAGCAACGCCCGCATAACCCCCGGTGAAGATCGGATCGGGAATCCCCGTAAAGGAAATGCTACCGACTGATGCCGAGCCGGCAAAAAGTTCGATGGTAGTAGCGACTGGGATAGAAACCGCGGCATTAAGGGCGTATCCATAGCCGAACTGGATTGCGAGATTCGGCAGCGAAACAATCAGGGCAATAGCATTTAGATCTGACAGCGAGACCAAGTTCGGTTGCGTAATGTTTCCGGTTCTCCCGGGTCCGCCGTCCACTATGACGACTCCGTTGGTGGACGAACCGTTCTTTGTCGCTTGAAACAGGACGCCGTCAACAATGAGGCCGTTCGCCTCTGTGTTGTCGGCAAGGGCTGAGAAATCGAGCACAGTTGCGCCAGCGAAATCGAGGTCCGATTGGAGTAAGGGCCGCGTGCGGCTGAAAGACGCTGCAAGAAAATATAGGACGAGGACTGGCAGGGCTCTTATAATATTCATAAGATTAGATTTAATTCGTGCCGCGTAAGCGCGCATGTCAGTTGGATATAGCCGGTCAAGGTCTGCGCGTCCACTCAAATTACCATAAACAATTCGTATTAGGCGTGCCAAAAAGCTGAAAGTTTATCAAAATTCTTGTTGTGCATACGGATGTTGTCGTTACGGTCAGCGGCTTGGCCCCCGGGACTAACATGTCAACCCTACAAACATTCTACTCCCGCTCTGATGTCATCCCGCTTCTATCACCATCTGTTGATCGTCCTCGTGAGTTTAGTTTCAACCCAGGCGCTTCACGCCGCTACGCGAACCATCAAGTTCGCATGGAAGGTTTCACCGTCAGCTGAAGTCGTAGGATATAAGATTTTTTGGGGCACCGGCAGCCATAATTACCAGAATGTGCGCGACGTGAAAAATGTGCTGACCACGTCCCTCACTCTGTCGGAAACTAAATATTATGTCGCCGTGACCGCTTACAGCATGACGGCAAATAGCTGGTTTAGTAATGAAGTGATCGTGCCGCCTCTGTGACGTGGTAGGTCGAAACATCGCTTCGTGTTATCGGACGCAGCATCTCCGCGCGTTAACGGTTCTCAGTTGTCAGCCTCAGATATCAGCCTCCGGAATTTCATCCATGCACATCCGCGAAATCCGCGGTTAGTCTTTTCAGCGTGCCTTAATTAGTTAAAGAATGGGCGAATCTTTTCGTATCGTCTGCCGGCGCCGATTCCCTTGACTCGTTGCAGGTCATCGGCGCTTTTGAATGGGCGCGCCCCGATAATGCGTTCTGCGATGGACGGGCCAATTCCGGGAACGTTCTCAAGTTCAGTTAGCGATGCGGTGTTGACGTCGAGTTTGGTTTGAGCCGGGAAACCAGAAGGGGTGGTTTCTTCGGAAGGCAATGGCGTAGCCCCAGGCGTGGCCGCGGGTTTCGCCGCGGCTTGCACCGGCATCTCACCAGCCGGGTGAAAAAATTTGTCGAATGGATCAATTCCTCTTTCACTTTCCGGTTGTTGCGCTCGAACTGTCATCCGTTCCTCGTTAGCCCCCCAACCGCCGACTTTTTCCCGCTTCGCCTTGTGTTCCAATTTGATCAGATTTTTCCATTCGGCGGCGGCTGATGTTAAACCTTCGGGTTTGGCGGTGGCAAGATGGGCCCGGGCGAGTCCATTTTCCACTAACTGCTCGCCGAGATCCCCGGTGCGCGTTTGCACGAATGCGTAAAAGCGCTGCATCCGGCTTCGACCACCCGCGTCTTCCCAACACGTCCGCACGAAAAATGAATCGGCCAGTTTTTCGCGGGTAAACTCCTTTGCCAACTCCCCAACTTGCAGCACCTGATCAACCGTGACTCCGAAGTATGTTGCCTGTTCCTCTACTCGATCGCCAAATTCGGCGCTGGTTTCGGGAGCATCCACAAAATAAAGCCGGAAGATGTATTCGTGCCCTTCAACACTAACGTGGAAGCTATCCCCATCGTTTGGCCGTTTTATCAGGTAATGACCGCCTTGCAGGGTGACCCACGGCGCGGACGCCAGGCAAGGCGTAGTCGCCAGGCCTGATAAAATCAAAATAAGAAGCCAGCGAGTCGTATGTTTCATCGCAGTGCTTCAAATTGACTCAAGATTTCAAGTTCTACTCCTCCCGTTGCCAGGTCTGGCTGCGCCCGACCACTGGTATGCCAATGTAACCGTGCACCTGCAGTTTTTGCCCGCTCTCTAGAGGAGTAAGAGTGACGCGATAAATCATACCGTTCTCCGGATCGAGAATTTGCCCGTCCCCCCACGAAGCTCCATCCTTTTTCGCTCCCCACAAAATCGTCATGCCTTCGACTGGTTGATCTTTCCGTTCTCCTTCGCACGGTCGGCAAAGCGGATGCGGTCCCTCCGGGGATTCGAGCACCTGCAGGACTTTTCCGCGGAGCTCGCCATCTTGCTCGGTGATTCGTACAATTGACTTCGGCCGTCCCGTTTTATCATCAAACGTTCTCCATGTTCCGACGGGTGAATCGTTGCCGGCGAATGTGCTCGCTAAACCGAGCCAAAAAACGATTATCCATTTCATCAAGAAACTTTTCCTCAAAGGGAGCTACGCAGGGGGGCAAATGTTCGCGGTTAGGTTATGACCTCGAACTGGCTCATCATTTTGAACATCTGATATCGATCCGCAATTTGGTCCTGGGTCAATTTGCGCAGACGTTCGAGGCTGAATGCTTCCACGCAAAAACTCGCCAGCACGCTTCCGTAGATCACCGCTTTCCGCATTACATCGAAGGTCACGTTTTCCCGTACGTGCGCCGCCAGGTAACCGGCGAAACCCCCAGCAAAAGTGTCCCCTGCCCCGGTCGGATCGTGAATATCTTCCAGCGGATAAGCGCCGGCGCTAAAAAATTGGCCTTCGCCAAAAAGCAGCGCACCATGCTCGCCTTTCTTGATCGCCACGTAGCGAGGTCCATATTCGCGAATTTTTCGTCCGGCCCGAATAAGGCTCGTCTCCTTCGTCATCTCGCGCGCTTCGCTGTCGTTCAAAATCAACAGATCAACCCGCCGCAGCAAGGCGTCGAGATCGGAGCGTGTGGTTTCAATCCAAAGATCCATCGTGTCGGCTACAACAAAACGCGGTCGTTCCATTTGATCGAGCACGTGCGATTGCAATGTCGGCGCAATGTTGGCCAATAAGACGAAGGGTGTAGCCCGATAATTTGCCGGCAGCTCCGGGAAAAAAGTTTCGAAAACATTCATCGCAACCGAACGCGTCTCGCGCGTGTTGAGGTCCCAGGCGTACTCACCCGACCAGCGGAACGTTTTCCCATTGACGCGCTGGACGCCGGTGGTGTCGATCCGATGTGATTTCCAAAACTCGAATTCGCTTTCGGGAAAATCATCGCCGACTACGCCAACCAAATTCACCGGGGTAAAGAAACTCGCGCTGAGAGCGGCGTAGGAAGCCGAACCGCCGAGCAAATCGGCGTGCTCTTCGACCGGAGTTTTGACCGTGTCGAGCGCAATGGAACCGACCACGAGAAGGGACATCGAGATCAGAGGCCAGAGGAGGGCAAATGACGAAGCCGCGTAAACATCGAACCTTCCAACCCGTTTAACGTGGCCCTATACGCAGCGAAGCACCAACGGTTCGAGCCGGACTGGCGTTGAATGCCGAAGCAATGACAAAGCACGAATGAAGCACTCATGCTGATGCAGATGCTCATGCTCGCGATTGTAATTGCGGTCAGAAGTGAAGGTGAGAGGCTCAGACTTCAGAGATCAGTGGTTCGTAGTCACTTGGTCATGCTCTCGGCGAAGTAATTCTTTACAAGCTCTCGCATATCCGGCAATGTCGTTCGCTTGCAGCAAGCCGGAAACAATGACGACGCGTTTGGCGCCGGCGGCGATTACTTGCGTGAGATTTTCGAATTTGATCCCGCCGATGCAAAAAATGGGAATGGAAACGCGCTCGTAGACTTCGCGAATTTGCGCGAGGCCGATGGGCGAGTAATCGGGTTTGGTAGGAGTGGAGAAGATTGGGCCGAAGCCGATGTAATCTGCCCCTTCGCGCTCGGCGGCGACGGCTTGTTCGATGCTGTGAGTTGATTTGCCGACGACGATGGGCCGTTTGATCTGCGCGCGCACTTTTTCGATCGTAGGGTCATCCTGACCGACGTGCACACCTTGCACTTCCACACGTTGCGCGATCTCAGCGTGATCATTGGCGATAAGCGGGATGTTCGCCGACATGGTTAGCAGTTTTTCCGCGAGCGCGCTCAATTCATCGAGACTACGATTCTTGCCGCGCAACTGCACGATGTCGATCTCGCCGGCGATGAGTTCCTCCAAAATGGCCGGTGCATTTTCAGCATTGACATAGCCGAGATCGATAATTGCGTAGAGAAAGGCGTCCGTTAACGAGCGCACCTTATTCGTGTAAGCGGCCGGGCGTTGCAATCAATTCGAACTTGTCCGAATTCATCAGCCGCTCGACGAAGCCGGTATCGTATTTCCCCTCGCGAAATTCCATGCTGCGCATGATTGCGCCGTGAAATCCCACCGTGGTTTTGATTCCGGTGATGTAATACTCATCCAGAGCGCGCCGCATCCGGTCGATTGTCGAATTACGGGATGCTCCCACCGCGATTAATTTTGCAATTAACGAATCGTAGTACGGCGGCACGACGTAACCGGTGTAAGCGTGAGAATCAACTCGGATGCCGCGGCCGCCCGGCGCGTAATAAAATGCAATTCTACCTGGTGAGGATTGAAAATTTGTCGCCGGATCCTCGGCGTTGATCCGGCATTGGATGGCGTGTAATCGCGGCGAAGCCCGAGCGACGTGCGGGGAGAGACGTTCGCCCGCAGCGATGCGAATCTGTTCTTTCACCAGGTCGCAGCCATAGACCTCCTCCGTGATGGTGTGCTCGACCTGAATGCGCGTGTTCATTTCCATGAAGTAGAAGTGGCCGGATTTATCGACCAAAAACTCCATCGTGCCGGCATTTTGATAGCCGACCGCTTGCGCCAATTTCACGCAGGCGTGTCCCATTTTTTTGCGCAATCCCTCGGTCATGAGCGGTGAAGGGCATTCCTCAATTACTTTTTGGTTTCGTCGTTGGATGGAGCAATCGCGTTCACCCAGATGCACGACGTGGCCGTGCTTGTCCGCCACGATCTGAAATTCGATGTGATGCGGATTAACGATGAGTTTCTCGATGTAAACATCGCTGTTCCCAAAAGCCTTCTCCGCTTCCATCCGCGCGGCATGAAACGCCGGAAGAAATGAAGCGTCGTTGTGGGCTACGCGCATGCCGCGCCCGCCCCCGCCCGCGACCGCTTTGATCATCACCGGGTAGCCGACCTTTTTCGCGACCTTGACCGCCTCGGTTTCTTCAGTAACCACGCCATCGCTTCCGGGCGTGACTGGCACACCGGCTTTGCGCGCAAATTGGCGCGCCAAATTTTTGTCGCCCATTGCCCGCATCGCGCTCGCCGGCGGCCCGATAAAATGAATGTTACAGCTCTCGCATACTTCGGCGAAGTGCGCGTTCTCCGCCAGAAATCCGTAACCGGGATGAATCGCGTCGACATCGCCCACTTCGGCGGCGCTCATGATGCGATCGATTTTCAAATAACTTTCCGAGCTCGGGGGCGCGCCAATGCAAATCGATTCATCCGCCAGTTGGACGTGGAGCGAATCGACATCCGCTTCCGAGTAGATTGCGAGGGTGCGAATGCCAAGTTCTCTGCAAGCACGAATGACGCGCAACGCGATCTCGCCGCGGTTCGCGATTAAAACTTTCTCAAACATGTTATAAGGCAAGCGCGCCGCTCGCCTATCCCAACTCCAAGGCAGGCGACAGGCCTACCCTACAATAAACGCGCTGCATTACCGCACGCGATACAGCACCTGGCCGAATTGCACCGGCTTTGCATTTTCAGCAACGATCTCCGCGATTACGCCTTTTGTTTCCGCCTTGATTTCATTCATCACTTTCATCGCTTCGATAATACACACCACCGTTTCTTCGGTTACCTCCTTGCCGACATCGACGAACGGGGACGCGTCGGGTGAAGCCGCGCGATAAAATGTTCCGACCATCGGGGAAACGATATCGCGCAAGTGCGACGTCTCGGCCGAAACGGGGTGCGCAACGCTCGCATTCGGTGGACTGTTTTGCACCATTGGCGCGGTCTGCGCTGGCATCATCGAAACTGGTTGCTCGCTGATTCCCTTTTGCAATTTCAACCGGAACCCGTCCTTCTCCATTTCGAACACGGAAAGATCGTTCCTCCGCATCAAATCGATGATGGCTTTTATATCTTTGAGTTCCACGGCGGGCGGGATGACTAAGCCGTTTTACGTAACGTACGTTCACCGAGCAGGTCAAGACACGAAATGTTCGGAAGTTAGGCTTCCAGCCTGACTCGGCCGGCAAGCTTGCAGCTTGTCAGCGTGGTGCTCGCCAACGCGCCGATCAAACGGGCAAGATGTCCGTTGACCCCACCGCCAAGATGGCCGTGCTACCGTTCGCGCCTCTGACTTTTTGCCAATATACTCCGCTGCGGTTTCATGAGCGGAATTACCTTAACAGACATTCACGCTCGGGAACGACGTGATTTCAAAATAATCGACGAGACCGACGACTATATAATTGTCGATAAACCGCCGCTGCTCCTGGTCCATCCCACCAAGCCGAATGACGCGACGACGCTTTGGGCGGAATTGCGTCAATTACTTGCATTTGAAATTGCCAGCGGCGGACAGGTTTCTATCGTCAATCGGCTGGATCGCGAAACGAGCGGCATCGTGCTTGTTGCGAAAACAACAGCAGCAGCGCGTGAATTCGGGCTACTGATGCAATCGCGTCGCGTCAATAAGGAGTATCAGGCGATTGTGTGGGGCTGGCCGGAATGGGAAACCAAAATCGTTGATGCGCCAATCATCCGTCAGGGAGAGATCGCGATGTCCAAGATTTATTTGAAGCAAACGGTTGATCCGCGTGGCGCCGAAGCGGTGACGGATTTTTGCGTGGTAAAACGTTTTCAAAAACTAACGCCAAATGGTGAATCATTTTCGTTATTAAAAGCGCAGCCTTTGAGCGGACGCACCCATCAGATTCGCGTGCATCTCGCTTCGCTCGGACATCCAATTGTCGGCGATAAAATCTATGGGCCGGACGAGAATCTTTATCTGCGATTTATCGAGACTGGTTGGACCGATGAATTAGCGCACAAATTATTGCTCGAGCGCCACGCCTTACACGCATCGCGCTTGCGCATCGACGAGCGGCGCAACTGGGCGAGTCCGCTGCCAAAGGATTTGTGCGATTGGCTGTACCGCGGGTCGCCGGCCGCGTCTACAACGCACTGATTGCAAACGATATCGTCCTTTTTATCGTGACCGGCTAAATGAACTCGCGGCTGACAATGTTAATCATCGCATCGGCTTTCGCGAGTGCGCCGTTCGCATTCGGCGGGACTGATCGCAGTGCAAATTCCAGCATCGGGATTTCCGACGAACCACCTCGTTTTGATTTCGCCATCGAAAGCGCATACCTCTTTGGCGCTTTTAATCCGCCGCAGAATTACGAGATCAGCGCCGATTTTCTGACCACGCGGGTGCGCTGGGGAAACTACCTCCACCGCGAAGGACTCTTTCGCGGTTACAATCAGGTTTACTTCAGCTTTTTGGCCGAGCCGATCATTCGCGGAATCGAGAACCATTACTTCGGGATGAATCTGGGATTGCGCTACAACTTTGTCCGCCCCGGTAGCCGGTTCGTCCCATATTTTTCGGGCGGCGTCGGCCTTGGGGGGATCGACAGCCATCCCGAGCAATTCGGAGCGCAGGGGCAGGATTTCACCTTTAACATTCTGAGCGCCGCGGGCGTTTCCTATCAATTTAGCGACCGCTTTAGCGGTCAGGTCGGTTTACTTTATCAACACTTCTCCAACGCCGGCCTAACCGATCCAAACCCGAGTCTGAATCTCTTTGGACCACAAGCCGGATTTACATTTTCATTTTAAAAGACGTGACGGCTATCATGAATTTACCGATCGAAAATATCCTCGTGGTTAAGCGCAGCCTTTTCGACCGGTTGGGCGCCTTCCAGGGATTGAACTTTGAGCCGGAGCGCTATCTCGGTGCGCTTTTATGTCGCGGGAACAATTTCTTTCTCCCGCGCGCCGCGGCCGAGCATGATCCGACCTACAAACAAATCATACCCTACGCCATCATCGCCTGTGGCGATCGCGTGCTGTATTACGTCCGCGGGAAAAAGGCGGGTGAACAACGTTTAGTCGCCAAAGGATCGATCGGCATCGGCGGGCACATGAACGATAGCGACGAATCGTTGTTTGCCTGGGACGAAGAAGCTTATCGTGCCGGGGTTGAACGCGAAGTAAATGAAGAGATTCGAATCGAGACAACTTTCGACGATCGGATCGTTGCCCTTTTGAATGATGACAGCACTGAGGTCGGCCGCGTCCATTTCGGGGTGGTGCACGTTTTCAATCTCGACGAACCAAACGTCGAGAAACGCGAAGCAATGATCACGAATCTCGAGTTTCTTTCCCGCGAAGAGCTGCTCAAGCGTCGCGACACTCTTGAGACGTGGTCGCAGTTATGCGTCGATCAATTGGATAAGCTTATTGCGGCGGCCGTTCGTAGGTAACGCCGAAATCGGTCACCAGCCAGATACCGCTCGGCCGCGCGATAGTAAGTGAAACTGTGGCGTGCTGATTGGGGTACGTAAGGATGGCCTGGTAGCTGCCGTGCGGTGAACCGAAGTAATGATCAAACTCCAATTGACCGGTGAGAGTGTAATTGCGATCGGGCACTCCTAGCTGCGTAAGGTAGTAAATAAACTGATCATCCATGGCCGGGGGCACCGCCAGACGGCGGTCGCTCGCGACGTTGGAATGGAGAAACTTCA
>Ga0209057_1002855_pt1 | contig 13049 bp, 8 predicted proteins | sample GraSoiAngelo_146_FD_185903 | JGI IMG/M metagenome (GOLD analysis project Ga0209057, IMG submission 185903) | Grasslands soil microbial communities from the Angelo Coastal Reserve, California, USA - 14_1009_05_30cm (SPAdes) (version 2) | ecosystem: Environmental > Terrestrial > Soil > Grasslands ... | reverse complement strand
CTCTCTGGATAAAATCCTAGCTCGTCGACTCTTGCCTCGCGGATCTTCTTGGCTGAGTTCCAAAACTGCGAGCACAGGTGGCCCGAGGATCCGAGAAGACCGCCAGCATAGACCGCACAAAGGTGCCAAACTAAATCATTTGATACAGCACTAAGGCAGAATATCTTATTCCCGATGAAGGGCTCCGGTCTCGGTGGGTAGCCCAATATTCGTCGCCTGAAGAAAGCCTCAAGAATCTCTTTACTTCTTACTTCTGATTTTCCCGCAAAGGCGACCAGCGGAATCCGGCCGCGATCGTAGGCCTGTAATATTCGCGCTGCACCATGTATTGCGGGCTTCCGTTGTAAAACCCGAAGACCTCGTTGTTGATGTTGAGACCATACATGACAAAGCTGAGTCCATGAGCAAGGCGGAGGCTTCCTTGGGCGTCGAATTGCAGGTGCGGATAAAAATAGTTGTCGCCGAATGGACCAGGCGTGCCGTCTCCATAGCCGACGATATTCTGAGCGTTATAGGAGAGTCCCACACGAATCGACACGCGACCGCGATCATAGGTGGGGCTGACATTCCATGTGTGAGGCGCGTTGCGCACTAGCCGAGGATGATCAGTACGGCCAAAGTCAGGCCCAAAAGAGGTGCGAGAGGCCGTGTAGCCATAGTTTGCGGAGATCCCGAGACCAGCGAACGCGCCGGGCAGGAAGGTGAGGTGTTGAAGGTAGGCGGCCTCGAAGCCGTTGATCCACGCGCTGCCGGCATTCACAGGCTGAGAGATCCGACAAGTTACCGTCGTCGAGCAAGTAGAGCCACCAAAGGTCCCTGTGGTGACATTATTAAAAGTGTGGGAAATGATGGGGTCGGTCAGATTTTTGTAAAAATACCCCGCAGTGATGACTCCGAAGGGATTCAGATAATGCTCGAAGAGCACGTCGATGTTATCCGCGGTTTCAGGCCTTAAATTCGGATTGCCCAGGCCAACGAGGATGGGGTTGCCGGTATTGTCTACGGAGAGCGCCTGGGCGATATCCTGCGGATCGGGGCGGGAAAAACCGCGACTGTAAACTACGCGCAGGTTTGTGTCGTGCTTGAGTGCAAAACGCAGAGAAGCACTCGGTAACACTTTGACGTAGGAACCGTTGAGCTTGGTGTTACCAAGGAAATTGCCGTTGGCATCGAAAACCGGGGCCACAGTATCCAGATTGGTGCCCTCGAAGCGAACCCCAGCAACCAGGCGGATTTTGTTGAAGTCAACGGTGTTCATTACGTAGCCGGCGCTGACTTTCTCAATCAGGTCGAATTGGCTGGAAATGTCTGGGGTCAGCGTGTAATTGCCGGGATTCGTGGCCAGGTCGGCTGTGAAGGATTTATAAATATCAAAGAAATTGGGGTTGGGGCCCAATTTGTAAGCACCGTTGTAGTAGTTGCTATTCGAGAACTTGCTGGTGAAATCGGACAACAAGATAGGTGTTCCCGTTCCGCTGGGAAAATAGTTGTCCCTGAAGCTGTTGGCGAACTTATGGGCATTGCGGAATTTTCCGCCGATTTCGATAGTGGAAGGATGGGAGCCCAAGTGATAACGCTTGGCCGCCGCAGCGGAGCCCTGGAGATTCAACTGAGCGGTGAGTCCGTGACTTATCTGCATGCGGCTCAAAGGGAAATTGCTCTGGTTGGTGTAGGCCTCGGTAAAGCAGGAGGGCGTCCACTGGGGGAGGTAGAGGCTCTTCGTGTTGGCCAGATCATACTGGCAGGAACTCGATGGTAGACCGTCCGCGTTAAAAGATACGGTGCGGTCGCCGATTTGGTGGTCTTGACTGGACCGGGACGCAGAAATGTCCCAGATATACCAGGTGGTTGTGAGCACATGCTTCCCGCCGAGCAGGATGCTCCCGACGGCATAATCGGGACGGCGAATTTGGTCCCTGAAGGATGGCACGCCGGTGCAGGACTCCACCCCTGTGGTTGAGTCAATACTGCAACCGTTAGACCCTTGAAGCGTGATGCCGTTCGGGTATTGGGGTGGGTTGAGAATCGGTGTGTTGTCCGTGAGGGAGTAGACCCAGACGTCGCCGTAGTTGTGAAAATCGGAGTACAGGCTACGAATATAGATGGTCGATCCGTCTGACGGCTTGAAGTCGACACTTCCCGCCAGCCCCCAGCGGCTACGATAGTACCGATATTCTCGAACGTCGATGGCTTCGAAATATCGAGCCTGGGTTCCACCAGACAACGTAGCGAGATCCGGTACTGGCTCAATGTCGTCAATCCCGCGGCCATTCCAATCGTAAGAACCACCAATGAGAACTCCAAAGCGCTTGCTGGCACCGAAGCGCTGCCCGACAGTGCCGGTTGTTTCAATGAGCCCGCGACCGCCGAGAATCGGAGTGTATCCACCCATTCCGCTTATATTCGCAGTGGGATGCTCACCTGCAGTCTTGGTCACAAGATTCACGGAACCGCCAATACCATCCGCATCCATGTTGGCTTGTAACGTCTTATTGATTTCTACGGACTCGACGATGTCAGCCGGGATGGCATCTAACTTGATTTGACGCACACCGGATTCGGGGGAAGGAGTATTCACGCCGTCGATGGTGACGTTGGCAAGGCGCGGCTCAGTTCCGCGAATCTGCACGTATTTGCCTTCGCCTTCGTCGCGTTCAATTGTGACGCTGGGCAGGCGGCCGAGGGCATCGGCCATGTTGGCATTGGGCAGACTGCGGATCACTTCATCCGGTAGCACTTGAAGCACGTTGTCGGCGGTCCGCTCGCGATTAACGGCCTCGGCTTCCGCTGAGGCGCGCTTAGCGGTAACCAGCACCTCTTGGTTTTGCGAGGAAACAGAAAGTTGCACGTCCGCATTTGCAACTTGGCCTGCCGCTACCGTAATGCTCTTTGTAGAAGTCACGAAGCCGACGTAGCTAATCGTCACGGTGTACGTGCCGGCGGCGAGGCCGTTCACAAGAAACTGCCCTTGAGCGTCGGAGACGATGTTGACTCCGCCAGGTTCAACAGTGACTTGCGCACCCTGCAGTATGCCGCCACCGGTGTCGGTGATGCTGCCGCTGATTCCTCCCCTGCGTTCTGTTTGCGCTTGGGTAGGTGTGGATAGCAATAGAAGGCAAGCAAGGACAAACAGGGAGGCCGCAAAAGTTCGCATGGTTACTCCTCTTATCTTTTGATAGATGATCTCTGGAGTGCGGGAACTGGAGAGACTCGGGCGTACCTGAGACATACTCTAACCCCTTATTGCAAACGATTCCGAATCCTATTGAGAGGTTCTGGCCAAGTCAAGCTCTTTTTTCTTTGACAACCCTCCAGAATTGAAGCTAGAATTGCAAACGATTGCAGACCGGTCTCCGAGCGCAGTTTTGCACTTACACGACGAGACGAGTCGATCTGGGGCGCTTGGTCAGGAGCACTGCCGGCTTCCGAAAACCGTGAACTGGCCTCCCAACAAATGCTAACCCCAGCAACTCCGATGGCCTCTCATGAAGGAATTTTCAATCACATCAATGCGTGGAAGAACTCACGGTAATGGCCATAACGATCAAGGATATTGCGAGAGAATCGGGCGTCAATATTTCAACCGTGTCGCGAGCCTTGAATGATGCTTACGGCGTGCACCAAGAGACTCGCGGCCACGTATTGGCGGTGGCCGCCCGCCTCAATTACTATCCGAATCGAGTTGCCCGCGGACTGAAGACACGACGTTCCCATACGTTAGCTCTCATCGTTAGCGATATCCGCAATCCTTTCTTCGCGGAAGTTACGAGGGGTGCAGAAGATGCGGCGCGCGCTGGCGGTTACGACCTGGTGTTGTGCAACAGCGACCTAGACCCCCGAAAACAGATGGAGTATGTCGCTTCGCTGCTCGAGAAGCAGGTCGACGGCATTCTGATGAACTCTGTGGCGGATCTCAGTCGGAGGCAGCAGGATCAGTTGGCCGCGTCTGGTGTACCCATCGTGCTGCTGAACCGCTCGACCGCAAGTAAATCGTTCTCCACGGTTTGTGCCGACAACGAAGCCGGCGGTGCGATGGCTGCGCAGTACCTACTACGGCTGGGCCACGAAAACATTGCCCATCTTACCGGGCCTCGTCGCCACGGCAACCTGACCGACCGTGCTCGGGGGTTTCTCCGCTTCCTGAAGGCTGCCAATGCGAAGCAAAGGATCACCGTGCTACATGGAGAGAACAGTTTTTCAGGAGGTCAGACGCTGACACAGAAGTTACTACGGCAGCAGCCTGAAATCAGTGCCATCTTCGCCGCAAACGATTTGATGGCTTTTGGCGCCATTCGGGCGATGCTAGAACTGGGCCGGCGGGTGCCGGAAGACATTTCGCTAATCGGTTTCGACAATTTGGAACTGGCCAGTGTGGTACACCCTCCGCTGACGACGATTCATCAGCCCAAATATGAGATGGGGCGCGCAGCATCGGAAATGCTGCTGCGGCTCGCCCGTAACCAAAGCAAACCAGGCTCCCAACATCTCTTGCTCGGGGTCGAATTGATCGAACGGGAATCCTGCCGGAAGCGGTTATGAATCTGCTCAGCAGACGCGAATTCATACAATCGGCGGGCTGGCTGCTGATGACCTCACAGCTGCGTGCCGCGCGGCTGCTCTCGGCGGCCAAGAGCCCTGCATACGAGTGGATTCGTAGTCCCCGGATCCTCATCGCCGAAGGCTACAACCCCCCTTTCTATCCTTCGCTCGAGTATGAAGCGGAGAAGGCTGTGCGAATCGCACAGGAGTTGAACGCGGATTCCTTGCGCTATCCGGCAGCCTCCTATTATGCCTATTTCCCCAATAAATCGGGTTATCCGATTCATCCGCAACTTAAGGGAGATCCGATGCGACAAACGCTAGATCTGTGTCGCAAAGCCAATCTCAAAAATGTGGCCTACGTACCTCTGAACCATCCCTTCATGGAAGTCACGTCGAAGGACCCGCGATTTGTGGATTGGGCCAAGAAGTTTGCCGACGGGCGGCCGATGATCACTGAGCACTACGGATTCGCAGAATATTACGAGGGCTGTCTCAACTCGCCAGTGCGCGATGTCATCAAGGCCCTGGTCCGCGAAGTCCTCGTCGACTATCCGTTTGACGTCATGTATTTCGACGGTCCGTACCAGGGCATGCAGAACGCCCAAAGCTATTGCCACTGCATTTACTGCGACAGGGCCTATCGCAAAACATTCCATAAGCCTGTACCCAAGCAGGATGACACATTGAGTCTCGAAGATGAAATCCAGTACACGAATTGGATGGCGAACGATGTCGTTATAGCGTTCTTGCGCGAGATCCGCGACATAATCCAACAGACTCGCGATATTCCGGTCCTTTACAATGATACTTCCCTGCTAAGCAAACGCGAGTGGCGGAGCCGAGCGCTTCTGGTTGTCGACGGCTTCATGTTTGAAGCCGCCGAGACCCCCGAGGAGAAACTTTTCAATATGCAATTGGGCCAGTCCACCGGAAAGGTGACCTGGACTTACGTTGGCACGCATACGCAGTACAATCGGGAACACCTCAAAAACGAGCGCGTGCGCGGGTGGTTCAGCTATCCATTGGAAAGCCAAGAGTTGCTCCTCGATGGTGCGACGGCGCTGGCCGCAGGCGTTGGGCTAGTCTACTGGGGGCTCTCCCGGTTTTTCTTTCAGCCGGAACAGCCGCTCTCGTACGAAAGCGGTCGGTACGTGAAACGAATTTTTGACTTCCAGCAGGAAAATGACGCCCTCCTGCGCAGCGTCCGCAGCCAACCGCTGGTAGGCCTCTTGGTTGGAAGCCAGACCAGCGATTGGTATGCCGGTAGGCATTCTTTTGGCAAGGCCTACCAGAATTGCTGGCATGGCGCTTACCAATTGCTGAAGGCGAACGGTTACGAATCTGAGCCATTCCTAGATTGGCAGATGTCGCCACAACTGCTCTCGCGCTACCCGATGCTGTACGTACCGAATGCTGCCTGCTTGAGCGATAGTCAATGCCTGATGCTGGTCGACTACGTGCGGAGAGGGGGGATGCTGCTAGCGACTCATCTTACCTCGGTGGCCGACGAATACGGGCGCGTGCGAAAAAACTATGGCCTGGCGGAAGTCTTCGGCGCAGACCTCATTGAGCCCGAACCGGTCGAAATCCCAGACCTTTATTTGAGGTTGTCCTCGGGCGAGGAAATTCCCCAGGACCCTCAGGTCCTGCAGTTTCGGGCGAAGGCTGGGACCGTTCTGGCCGAGACACTTGATCGCGGGCATCGTCGGATCCTGGGGCCCGCCATCATCCAGCGAAGCTTCGGCAAAGGTAGTGCCATTTACATTGGCTCCAGTCTCGAAGCGGTGTACGAAGAGACGCGCATGAAATCGCTGCGCATCCTGTTCAATTCATTGCTCTCTCACTGGCTGTCCGGCCAGCGATCATATGAGATTGAGTATCAATCTGGCGTAACCCCACATTTCATGGCATCCCGCGACGTGCTGCTTCTTCACCTGCTCGCAGATACGGGAAATAAAAATAAACACCTGCGCTCCCGCGAAGAATTTTTGCCTGTGGCGGACGTCAAGGTAAGAATCCGAATACCGCAGCAGCGCTCCGTTCGCTCCGCTTTGCTGTTACAGTCCGGGCAAACCTTGCCGTTGACCGTCCGGGACGGGTGGTTGGACGTGGCCGTTCCGCGCGTGTGGATTCACGAAGCCGTGAAAGTAGACTTGGCGTGAACCCGTCGCCCCGCCGGTGGATCATGATCAGCTTCGCTTTCTCTGCGACGGTCATCAACTATCTGGATCGCCAGACACTCTCAGTGTCTGCACCGGTGCTGCGCGAGCGGTTCCACATGAGCAATACGGAGTACTCATACGTGCTGTTCGCATTCCTGCTGGCCTATACGATCATGAACGGCGTCTCGGGGACTTTGATTGACCGGATAGGCACGCGACTGGGATACGCCGCATGCGTCGCCTGGTGGTCAACGGCTGCAGTGCTACATGCTCTTGCTCGTGGCGCGCTTAGTCTGGGTTTTTTTCGTTTTTTGCTAGGCATGGGAGAAGCCGGTAACTGGCCGGCCGGCGTGAAAGTGGTGGCGGAGTGGTTCCCGGAACGGGAACGTGCGCTGGCTTCCGGCGTGTTCAATAGCGGCTCAGCAGTGGGCGCCATTCTGGCGCCACCAATTGTTGCCTATATCCTGCTGAAGCTAGGCTGGCGGGTGGCTTTCGCGTTTGTAGGGGCCATGGGTTTTGTATGGCTGCTGCTTTGGTGGCCCACTTACCGCCCACCCAGCGACGCCGGGAAGGAAGGGAACGCTCTTGCTACACCGGTGTGGCGGCTCATTAGGACACGTTTCGTTGCCACCTTTACGCTTTCCAAGATGTTCATGGACCCAGTCTGGTATTTTTACATTTTCTGGTTTCCGGAATACCTCAAGCGAGCACGGAATTTTGACATGGCAGCCATTGGGAAGTACGCGTGGATTCCTTTTGCGGTGGCGGGTTTCGGAAATCTCTTGGGCGGGCTCCTGTCGGGATTTCTATTGCGTCGCGGTTTTTCAGTCACCAGCGCTCGCAAAGTATCGGTAACTTTTTTCGCTTTATTGATGACTTCCGCTATTCCGGCGGTAATTGTGCGCGATGCCGGATCGTCGATCGGTCTGGTCTCACTGGCCATGCTGGGCTACACAGGTAGCTTGGCAAATATGCTTGCTATGCCTTCTGACGTTTTTCCCAAGAACGCTGCGGCTTCCGTGTACGGCTTGGCAAGCACGGGCTCCGGCTTCGGTGGGATGTTGTTCACCCTCATGACGGGCTGGGCGGTAGATCATTACTCCTACAAGCCCGTCTTCTTTGGCTTTGGGATCATGCCTATCATTTGCACGCTCATCCTGTGGACCATGCTGGGTCCTTTGTGCGCGACGAGGCAGACGACAGACGCGATACCTTTATAGATCTATGGACAACGTCAAAAACTTTGGGGGGATGACGGCGCTCATTACGGGCGCCAGCAGCGGCATCGGCGCGGCGTCCGCGACCGCCTTTGGCACGCGGGGCGCTCGTGTGCTGATACATTACAACTGCCAGGAAAGCGAGGCACAAAGAATCCTCGAGCGCGTGCGGGGTGCCGGAGGGCAAGGAGAACTACTGCGGGCGGACCTCACCACGATGGACGGCGTACGAAGTCTGGTACGAGCCCTAGCCGGACGGCGCATTGATATTCTAGTGAACAACGCCGGCTCGTTGATCCAGCGCACCCCGGTGTTAAATTTCACGGAAGAACTTTGGGAACAAGTGCTGACGCTTAATCTGACTAGCGCCTTTTTCCTGGCCAAAGCTGTTCTTGCGGGCATGGTGGAACGTAAGAGCGGTTTTGTGGTGAACGTCTCGTCGGTGGCGGCCCGAAACGGTGGAGGTCTCGGCGCGCTTGCGTACGCAAGTGCAAAAGGCGCCCTATCCACCATGACCATGGGACTTGCGAAAGAATTCGCGCCTTTTGGGATTCGCGTCAACGCAGTCTCACCCGGTACCATCGACACCAAATACCATCGGAACTTCTCGAATGATCAGATATTGAATGCCGTCAAAGCGGCGACTCCGATGGCACGACTGGGCACCGCCGAAGAAGTTGCAGATGTGATCTTGTTTCTCTGCAGCCACGAGGCCCGCTTCATTCAAGGGCAGGTCATCGAAGTAAACGGCGGATTCTCATGATGTCACTTCCGTTCAGGCCAATGGCGCGGGATTTTTCAGATACCGATCGACGATGGCATCGGCGGTGCGATAGGTGAGGGCTAGGATTGTTGGTGTGGGATTCGCAGCGGCGTTCTGAGGGAACGAGGATGCGCCGAGCACGAAAAGATTCGAAAGTTGCCAGTGCTGCAGGTAGGGATTCACCACCGAACGCTCGGGAGAACTTCCCATGATGGCGCCGCCTTGGACGTGGGATGATTGGTAGCGCGTTGCATCGTAACTTTGCAGGCCCGAAAATGGAGTCACATCTTTCGCTCCCATCTCACGAGCGAGTTCGATTGCTTTCGTGATTACATAATCGGCCATTTTTCGCTCATTCTCTCGCCAGTCGAGCGTGAGACGGAGCAAAGGGTCACCAAAATGGTCCTTGTAGACTGGGTCCAGGTCCATGTAGTTGTCCCTATAGGCAAGATGCTCACCTGAGAAGCCGATCCGGCCGGTACGGTCATAATAATGGAGTGCCGCCTTTTTCCATTCGGGGCCCCACGTAGCTTTCACCGATTCTGGAACGACACCCCACTCGCTAATGGGAAGTGAGCGTGCACTTCTAGCACTCAGAGTGCCCCCACGCAGGAAGGGAAGTTTGCTGTGGTCAAATAGGTCACCGTCCAGGTCACTGAGCATGATTCCTGACGCGCCGGAGCCCATGAAGCGGTTGAGCGGCCTTTCGAGGAAGGCGGTGGCAGCGGAGAAATTGACCTGATGCGTGAGGTTGCGTCCTAACGCTCCTTTCCCGGTCGTGGGATCGTATGCTTCCCCAATGCCGGATAGAAGAAGCAAGTGAGTATTGTTGAGAGTCCAGGAAGCGAGAAAGACCAACCCCGCAGGCTGAAAGACTTCTTGACCATTTGCATCAAAATAGATGACACCGCTGGCTTTTCCTTTGTTCTCCGACGCGTCGTGCACGATGCGGCGAACCCAGGCACCGGTGCGAATCGAAACGTTTTTGCGCTTCTCGATGACGGGGAGGAGAGTGTTGGTAGGCTGAGACTTTGCGCCAATCATGCAGCCGAAGGTTTCGCAGTAGCCACAATAAGTGCAGCCGGAGCGCGAAACACCATCGGGATTTGTGTAGGCGCGGCTAGTGGTCGCCGCGGGCACCGGATAAGGATGATAGCCGAGAGACTTCGCGGCTTCGGCGAACATTGAGGAAAAGTAGGGGATCTTGGTTGGCGGCGTAGGGTATTCCGCGCTGCGCCAGCCTTCAAAGATATTGCCTCCTTCGATCTGTTTCCCGCGAATGTTTCCGGCTTTGCCCGAGATGCCGAGAAGCAAGTCGACGCGCGTGTAGTGTGGTTCCAACTCCTCGTAAGTGACGCCCCAGTCTTGAATCGCGTGATCCTCGGGTAAGCGTTTGGAGCCGTATTCGAAGCAATCCGGCAGATATCGGGGGCACACGCCGCTCCAGTGCTCACCCGCACCACCGACACCGGAGCCGGGAAGGAAAGAACCGTGCTGGCGGAGAGGAAGAGCGCGCCGGCTCGAATCGTGCCGGAGCGTCACCGTTTCCTGGGAGACATCCTGCATCATGCGGAAGCGAATGGTGTAATCCAGTTCATCCATGTCGTCGCCGTAGTCGTTGGTCTTTCTGGGCCCTCCGCGTTCCAGCACGACCACGGAGAGGGCGGTACGCGAGCCAAGTTCCTTGGCCATGAGCAGGCCGGTCCATCCGCCACCGATAATCACCACGTCCACGGATGGCAGGGTTTTCATTCTAGATCCTCGCTGGGACGGACTTTACCCCGCGTCACCTGGCGTAAGCTGGCGGGCTTCGGGCGAAACGCCTCACCAAAGTGCGTGTCGACATCCTCATAGTTGCTCATTCGGGGGCCGGGGAAACCAATTAGCTGCCAGCCCATCATGTCGATGTTTCCACCATGCATTGGATCGCAGAACATGCCTTCGATGGTGTTCTGCCGGAGGAGCGAAAAAAACAACGTGGCCTCGATCTGCTTCAACTTTTGGTCCTGCTCACGAGGTCCCAGGCGATTGAAGCCCTTCAAGTCCTTCAGCCCCTGGCGGTAGATCTGCTGCGGAGTCGCTTTGCCTTGATAGCCGAACTCCGCCGGGGCATTCTCTTCAAACGGCACTTGGGTGTAGCGATAGCGGTCTCGTCCCCAGGGTCCAGCTAACTGCCGGTCGATATAGACAGCGACGCCTGCTTCCCGCGCGCCAGGACTCGTTTCATCGCTCGGAAAGATTCGTGAGGAGGCGGCGGCAATAATCAGAGCTTCCGCCTGAGAGAAAAACCGAAGAGGAATGCGAATGGACTGGTTTGCTTGCGCGGAAAGTCTGAAAACTTGGCGGGAGTAGATAAGCACTCCGCCAATGCTGGCCGCTGATTGGGTGAGGAACTCACGGCGCCGCATGACGCGGTAGCTTATCAGATGTCGCTGCGCGCTGCAGGGGGCATGGTTGGCCTGCTCCTGCCAGCCAAATCGCCGCTCACTAAATCCACTTGCATTCCCTGATTACTGCACGTTCGTCACTGAGCACCGCATACCCGGTTTTGAGGCCAACGCCACGCAGTTCAAGCTTCTCGCCAAGCAGTAGACCTTCGCCCCTTCGACTCCTCTTCGGCGTCGCAATTTATCCTCCCGGATCGACTGCGACATCGAGCAGCGTAATCCACGCACCGCGCCTGAGGACGACCCTAAATCCGTCATTCGTACCTCAACGCTACCACCGGGTCCACTGCAGCCGCGCGGCGGGCGGGCAGAAGTCCCGCGAAAATGGCAACACTCACGAGAATTAGCGCCGCGATTATAAACGAAAGTGCGTCCGCCGCGCCCACGCCATAAAGTTGTGACTTCACCAAGCGCGTCGCCGTAAGAGCCACGGGAATCCCAATGGCCAGACCCGTCACGAGAAGAGTTATCGTATGGCGCAGAACCATCCACAAAATGTCTCTGCCCTGGGCACCTAGCGCCATTCGCACACCTATTTCGTTCGTACGCCGCGAAACGCCCTGCATGAAAACTCCGTAAAGCCCCACGCAAGCTAGCAGCAGCGCGAGTCCGCCAAAAAAGCTAACCAGCTCCGCGGCGACACGCTCGACATCGAAAGTCGCGGCAATCTGGTTAGTCAGGGTTCGGGTTCCCGTCACAGGCAGATTGGGATCCACTTCCGCAACGGCCTGGCGCACCGTGGCGGCCATAGATGCCGGGTCGCCTGTCGTTCGAAGGATGACACCGCCGGAGAGAGCGGTTTGACTGGTGTCTTGTAGGATGGCCGGAAAAACCATCGGCCTGATTTTCCCCTTCACATCGTGAAACTGCGCGTCGCGCAGTACGCCCACGATTTCATACTCGCCCGTGTTTTTGGGTTTGCCAACGTCGAAGTGGTGCCCGAGCGGGCTCTCTCCCGGAAAATACGCGCGCACGAAAGCTTCGTTCACCATGGCGACTTTAGACGCTCCGGGAGCGTCCGGCAGACCGATTTCACGGCCTTGCAGGAGCGTCATTCCCATCGTCTCCGCGTAGGAGGGTCCTACGAGAATGTTTTCGGCAGACAGGTCTTCGCCTGGTTTATCCGCGTGACCTTGGATACTGATATTGTCTGTGCTGGAAGATCCGCTCATGGGACTGTAGCGGGCCAGGGTCGCGGTGCGCACACCGGGCAGCGTGTTCAATCGCTCGTAAAGCTTGCGATAAAGCTCGGCCACATTTTCGGGTTTATAGTCCGCCATCCGCGGACCAACCCCCACAAGCAGGACGTGACTTTGGTCGAAGCCCAATGGCTGCTTTTCCAAATTGAGCAGGCTCCGCGCCAATAGATTCGCACCTACCAAGAGAACCAGAGAGATGGCGATTTGCGCGACGATCAATGAATGCGCCACGCCGACTTTTCTGTGGTCACCGGTGACACCTCGTACTCCAGCTTTGAGCGATGTAGCCAGATCCGTGCGTCCGGCAGAGAACGCGGGCGCGAGGCCAAATTAGGATTCCGGCAATCATGGTGATGACAATGGTGAACGCCAGGACGAGCGCATTCAAATGCGGCTTCATTGGCGAGTTTCCCGCTACCAGCGTAAAGAGCACGTTCACGGCCCAATGCGCAAGCAAAAGACCACAGGTCGCGCCCGACGTTGCCAGCAAAATGCTCTCGGTCAACAACTGGCGAATCAGCCGGAGACGGCTACCCCCGAGCGCAAGGCGGACGGAGATTTCCGTCTGACGTATAGCTGCACGGGAAAGCAGCAGATTGCCCACATTCGCGCACGCTATCAGCAACACCATGGCGACGACCGCGAGCAGGATGTGCAGTGGTTGGGAGTATTCGAACCGCAACCAGGAAATCCCTGCCGCACCGTCAACGAGCTCGACA
>Ga0209057_1002854_pt1 | contig 13053 bp, 16 predicted proteins | sample GraSoiAngelo_146_FD_185903 | JGI IMG/M metagenome (GOLD analysis project Ga0209057, IMG submission 185903) | Grasslands soil microbial communities from the Angelo Coastal Reserve, California, USA - 14_1009_05_30cm (SPAdes) (version 2) | ecosystem: Environmental > Terrestrial > Soil > Grasslands ... | reverse complement strand
TCTACTAAATATTTCGATCAAAGAAACCAACACCCAGGCTGCTAAGCCTGAGCTTGGTAACGCACAATTCAATTTTCGCTGACTTGCTCATCTCGGATTTCACACTTCGTGTGTGCCTTTTTTGAAATCCGAAACCAAACTGTCAAAGATCAACCGCTCTCGCCTTCGGTACACTGCAAAGCCCAGCCCCCAACAATCAGCCATCAAATATCGACTGTTCGTAAAGAGCTGAGTTCGAATGAACTCGGAAGAACGCCCAGCCACCGGCCAGACCGCTTACAGGCGGACTAACAACATACTGTGCCTGCGCACGCTGTCAAAGCACATTTTTCGGCGGGAGCGGCCGATGTCGGCACGTGGCAAAACCCGACCCAAACGCACTGCCTGAACCCGCTCGAAGACTGGCCCTGAGAAATGTCGAATCGGTCGGCTCAGCCCCTGAGCCACGAGGAACTTCCGCTTAAGTCGGCTCAGGCACTTACTTCTTCGTGAATTACCCCAATTGCCTGCTCGAACGTTAAGGGAAAAAACCTATAACTTTGTTTCGCGCCGGCTCCAATTAGCTTTTGAAATCGCGAGTTTACTTCTCCGGAAGAATCAGGATTGAAGACCCAAAGTCGTTCCAGAAGGGTCGAACCCACGGTGCCGAGCGCATAAAGGTATTCAAAAAAGCCGTCACTAGGTGGAAGCGAATACCCAAGTCGAAAATGTTCTCTGCTTCACTCAACAATTTCGCCGCAGTTTCCCAAACTTTTGACAGCGTTCGATGGTGAGTCACCTTTGTTAAACGTGGGAGCCACGAGCACCGGCAAACCTGTTGCGTCAGAATGTTGTGCTTTAAGTTCGGATAAGTGAGTGCCAATTGGTATTAAGATATTTTTGTACCCGAACGGCCCGATCGAGTGCCGCGAAAGATAATCTTGGATAAGCCACGGTACGATTTCGCGCGTCTTTTGGATGTCTGTCCAATTGAGCGAACCATGTAATTTCAGCAGAGGGATTGCCGCGCCGTCCCCACTCGTTCCGTCCAAGCCATAGTGAGCATCGAGACCTTCGAAATAAAGGGCCACGTCTATGCAAACGTCGTAATTGAAAGTTAGAATCCCGGTCCGGTGGGGTTGGCCGCGCAGTCTCACGAAGTTCGCGAACGAGAGATACAAATTCCGAATAAGGACGCGGTGCGCTGAAGCTGCCGCGATCGAGGGATGGAAAGAGAATCGTCTTTTCCAGTGTAGCAACGATAACAATCTTCAACGCATCCAGAATTCCGTCGATTTGCTGGACCGTACGATTGGGAAATTTGCCAATCGTTTTCGCAAGTTCGACTGCCGAGAACAACGATTCGACATTATTAAAATCAAGCGTCGACTTCGAATGCACAGCTTGGAGTTCGGCCATTGCATCAAAAACTGTCTTAAATGCTTCGTCATATTCTCGAACTTTATCCGTTTGCCGAAGTCTACGAGCAACTGACAGGAACTCTGCCATCAATGGAGCCCCCGCTTGTTTGGAAGCTCCCGCTCCCAGAATGAACACAGTAGTAGGCATTGTCGGCGTCGGGTCGAAATTTATCTCATCTTTTTAATCTGCGAAGCGTCGACCGCACAGCGGAAGTCGCAGGGCGAAGCTTATGTTTCGGTCATGCACTCCTCAACCCATAGTCCGAAGCGAGTCTTCGCGCTCATATACGTTAATAAGCTGATTCGAAGTCCGAACGGCGAACGAAGCCTCGGCAAATCTGATTGGCATTTGCCATTGGCCTCGAAAGGTCGGTTATGCATAACTTTTGATTTTCGATTTTTCTCGCGCTTCTCGCAATCACGCCGCTAGTGCCAGTGCGGCTCGCACCCCGCGACGATCTGGCAATTTCGATTCCGGTTCAGCTGACCCACGCGCAGAACTTCCATGCGCTTGCAGCAACGTACTCAATTTTGATACAGTCTTACGAAAATGCGGCAATACGTATTGGTGACTCCTAAGGACGAGCACGGCCAACCGAAGCGACTATTTCGCGCTAATTTCGAGAACAGCGTCGGCAAAGCAATCGATCAGCTCTCAGGCATTTGCTCCGGTATTCTGGCAGATGGCGTCGTTACCGCCGCGGAAGCTGCATTCTTTGCGGATTTCGTCCGAAAATTCGCTGTCTATGAGCAGTCTGGCCTTTTACTGATATTCTTAAACGTATCGAACGGATCCTTGCTGATAAAAGATGCGACAAGGACGAACAGGATGAGTTGAAAGAGGTTATGGAAGCGTTGTGTGGCCATGTTGATGACTCCCAAGCCGCAGAAACCTATTCGACCGCACTTCCCTTGGACGCGCCGCCGCCTGACCCAGTTCTGTTTTCACGTCACAGTTTTGTAGTGACTTGGCGTTTTGCGTACGGAACCCGCCGTAGAGTTTTCGAGGCAATTTCAGGACTAGGTGGACTCCCGGGTGACTCTCCGCCTAACAGAGATACAAATTATTTGGTGATCGGAACATTCGCTAGTCGAGATTGGGCGAACACAAACTACGGTCGGAAAATCGAACATGCCGTGAGGCTACGCGAATCAGGGACTGGCCTTAACATCATTTCCGAAGAGCATTGGAAGCGATTTATCCCTTCGGGAAGCTAACAGACGTCAGTCTGTGAATCTTGGCAGTTTGACGCGACAAACCGGTCTTCGTCTAAGTCGCCGGTTTAGGAGCGCTCAAGCTTTTGCTGTAGAACCCAGACCTATCGAAGCAGCAAACGCGTCGCTTCCCGGCAGCGAGCATCGAGCAGGCATTTTTGATCCGGCGCGCGCGCGTCTCTGGCTGTTTGGCAGAGGTGATCCAGTGGATCCAATCTCGGCGCGCGTTGGGCGTGATATCCGTCCACAACGCGCGCGCTTTCGGGGCGGCCGCCAGCGCTTTCCGCAGATCTGGTGGCACCGTCGGTTCCGGTTCCTCTGCCGCCGGCGCGATCTCCAGGATGACAACGTCGCCTGCCTCTGCGCCGGCAGCTTCGCTCAGTTTCCGATTCACTTTGAGCCAATGGCTCTTTTGTCCGTCCGGCTCGAGCGTGGCTTGAAAAGGTTTGCCATTGATGGTGCCTTCGATCGCCGTCATGCCGCGCGAGGGGACCTTCGCGCTCGCGTTCTTTGGCAGGATGAGAAAGCTCCATGAGCCGGCCTTCCCGTTCTCAGCCGGCCGGAACAGTTTCGCTTTGAAACGGATCTTGGAAGCGGTCTTTGTCATCTGCCTGGTATCAGTAATAGGATGCGCTTTTTGAAAAATCCAGGAATCAATCTGTGAATCGCGACGGCGTCAGCCCTAACTTTTGACACAGCAGAGCACCGCTGACTCTCATGAGAGCGCGCTTGCCTGGCACAGCTCTCATTTGCAAGATTGCGCAGTATGAGCACCTACCCGACAGGCCCGAGGGAGATGACGCGCGGGATGGCTTACTTCCCGCGGATGCTTGATAAGATCCGGTTGCACGCGCGCGGGGAGCTGGGGGCCGATTATCACGAGAACCTAGGGAGCGCGACGGCGCTGGATGGCGTGTGCTGCAATTTTCTGCGCATGAAGTATGACGAGCTGCGCGAGCGCGTGCTTCAGGGCGGGAGCGATGAGGAAATTCTGGAGTGGTGCTTCGAGAAAGGTCGCCGGCTCAATGAAGGCGATCTCTTTGTCTGGAATGGATTCGCGACGAAGCTGGGCTGGCGCGATCGGGTGACGCCGAGGCTGGAGTCGCGCAAGAAAGCGTTGGGCGTGACAGACAGGAACGACATCGCCTGCATTCCAGATCTAATCGATTTCGACGAAAAACGGCTGAGTTAACGAGCTGGCGAGTTCACCGTCTTATTCCCGCACGATCTTCACTTTGTCCGAGCTAGCCAAATCTGGCTCAACCTTACAATCGGCGTCGAAATAAAGCCGGCATGCGTAACCTTCGGATTTCAATTTTTTTCGCGCTTCTAATGCCCGTGCGGCTTGCACTCGGTGATGATCTGGCGATTTCGATTCCGATTCAGCTGACTCATGCGATCACGGAAAGTGACGAGTGACCAGTGACGAACGGTTGCAAGTCCGTCAAGCGGCGGAGACGGTGGGTTCAGGAATGAAAGCTGAAGCAATACGGCCTCTCGCCAACTTACGCAGCAGCCTTGAGACGCTTACGGACTTTGATGGGTTGAACCTCATCAGTGCCAATGCCAGAGAGCAAAACCGGCTCCTGATCAGGAAATTTCGCGATTAACGAAAGGCTGCCACCCAATGCTTCGACATAGCTGCGCAATGTGGAAAGCAGGAGATCACTCCTCTGTTCAAGACGTGAAACGCTGTCTTGATTGATTCCCAACGCTTTTGCGACTTGGACCTGTGTCCGTTCTCGAGCGCGACGCAGTTCTTGCCGCGTCATCTCCTCCGCAATCAATTCTGCAGCTCGCTTTTCTACTTTCTTGCGCCGTGCCGGGCCCAAGCGTCCGATGGCGTCATTTACATTCGTAGGCATGGAATTACCTCTTTTTCGTTTGTTTTATTCGATTGAGATGAGAGTCAAATCGTTCATCAGCTTTCTGGATTAGTTTGCGATAAAATTTCTTCTCGCTGCCGCCTGATTTATCTCCAGCGACAAGCAACAAAGCTTTGCGCCTGGGGTCGAAGGCAAATGCGACTCGCCAAACCCCACCAGCCGCTGTGAAGCGGAGTTCTTTCATATTGGCATGGCGAGATCCATTAAGTGTATCGACGTGCGGTCGCCCTAATTGCGGGCCCAAATTGTTGTAGAAGAAGCGTCATGGCAAGAAGCTCGTCCTGGACATCTGTGTGTAGTTTTTCATATTCGGGTTGAAATTCGTCGCCGAGCTCAACCGCCCATTTCACAGCTGAATATGTGCCATAATCCATATGGAGTCAAATACATATTTAATTACCACAATTCAAGGACCTGTGTTGCCTAAGACCATGATATTCAGTGTGTTGTCAATATGATGATCAGACGCTTCCTCCGGTTTCCGCTCTTTGCCTTAGTGGTTTCGCTCGTTTCGCGGCATGTTGCGGGGGCTGATTTTGCTATTTCGATTCCGATTCAGCTGACTCACGCGCAGAACTTCGATCCGTCGCCGTCACCGGATGGCAAAAAGTTTGTCTTCATTTCGGTCATTTCGGGCAAGGAACAGCTTTTTACCATGGATGCCGACGGCAAGAACATCGTGCAGCTCACGCGCGATGATGCCGACCACGAAGATCCGGCCTGGTCGCCGGATGGGAAGAAGATCGCGTTTGTTCTCATCACCAAGGAACGGACCAGCATCGCGGTCATAAACGCTGACGGCAGCAACGTCGATTTGCTAACGCCGAAGGAGCACAACACGATTCACCCGAACTGGTCGGCGGACAGCAAGCAGGTGATCTATTGCACGAACGACGATCTCGCGCCGCCGAAGAAGAACGAGGCGCAGATTAACTTTGTCGATCTTGTGACCAAAGAGATCACGCCGCTCATCACCGGCGGCATTAATACTTACGGATCGTGGTCGCCCAACATGAAACAGATCGCCTTCCGCAAAATCATTGGCGACGGGAACTCGGAAGTTTTTCTGGCGAACGCCGACGGCTCGAACCTGCGAAATTTATCTAACAATCCATTCTTCGACGGCTGGCCGGCGTGGTCGCCCGATGGGAAGAAGATCGCGTTCGCATCCAATCGGCGCGGGCACGGCTACCAGATTTTTGTGATGGACGCCGACGGCGCCAATGTGCGCCTCATCGCCAACACCGAAGGGCGCGGCACCGCGCCGCGCTGGTCACCCGACGGAAGGACGATTTATTTCACAAATTGCGTGGAGAAAGATTACGGAACGGACTGCGAGATCTTAATGGTGCGATCTGAGCCGCAACCCTTGAAGGCGAACTGATCCGAGCACCTGGCTCCTTCCTGATCGCATCATGTGGTTTCGTTCAATTCGAATGTTTCTAAGCGTGGTCGTGGCATGCACCATTTGTCACGGGCAAACTAAGAAACGCTCGGCCATTCAGTGGAAGCCGTCTGATTGCACCAGTCCATTGCTGTTACCGGAAGGTCTCTACGATCTCTCGCAGTTCGGCAAGGGACAATACCGGATCGACGGCAAAATGTCGGCCGGTCATTTTGACTGCATCTATTTTATCTTTCAGCCAGACGCTGCGCTCAATCCCGAGACTGTCGCCGGAGCGACCGAATCGTCGTTTGTGGTCAAGGACACGAAAGTTATCTGGCGCAGCTACAAGACTATCGTCGAAGGTCGTCCCGTCATTCGCAAGGAAGCGGTCATGCCGAACATTCTGCCGCATGAAAAGCAAGGCAATAGTTCGGATTACATCTGGATCCGAGTGGATGCTGATTCGCAACCGATCCTCGATCAATTAACGCCGGCGGCCGAGGAAATCCTGCGCGATTTGGCACAGCCACAGAGCTAATCAGAAGTCAGAGATCAGAGATCAGAGATCGGGAGTTTACGGGATGAGTTCCCACGTGTCACCCAACGGCACTTCGCTGTTTTGGCCGCCGAAGATAATCACATGGCCCAGCGTCGGGTCATAAGCCATTCCTGCCCCTTCACGCGCCGGAGGCCGTCGCGCAGTTCGCAATTGTTGCCAATCGGATCCCGTCCATTCCCATGTTGTGTTTTGGTCTACGCCACCGCTTCCGCCGCCGAACAGAACCACCGCGTCCAAGTTCGGATCGAACGCAGCCGAGGCGGAGTAGACCCATAAAGGTTGGGTGCTCGGAAATTGTAATGTCCATGCCGTGCCATCATAAGTCCAGGTATTGACCGGATTGATGTCAGCAAGACCACCAAATAAAACCACCTCGCCGGTGACAGCATTCACCCCAACCGCAGCGGACGAGCGAGCATACGGCAGCATGACGAGAGACAATTGGTTCCAGTCGGAACCGGTCCATTGCCACATCGAGTATTGGTAAAAACGTCCATCGAATCCGCCAAGCACATCGACGCTGCCATTCGGATCCGCGAACACCATCGGACTCGTGACAGGCAGGGGCGAATGCGCGGGCTGGGCCCGATTCCATCGCAAAGTCTTGCCGTTCCAAATCCAGGTATCGCCCAGATACCTTGTCCCGTTGTATCCGCCGAAGAGCACGACCTTCTGGGTCGAAGCATCGTAAGCTATCTGCGCGGCCGCTCGCCGGGGAGGTGAGATAGGTGTTGCCACTTGCGACCAGGTAGTTCCATCGAATGTCCAGGTGTCGTTAAGATATCCAGTACCGTCGTATCCGCCAAACATCACTATTTTCCCGCTGGCGGGGTCGTAAGTCATCGCCAGATACGAGCGTGCCGGAGGAGAAGTCGCCGGGGAAAGCCGCACCCAACGTTCGGGGCGCCGGCCATCGGCAGTTGCGCTCGAGGCGATCGATACGACAACGCAACACCCGACGATGCTGGCGAGAAAGAAGTGCCACAGGGTTCTTTCACGGCGACGCTTGACCGCCTTAGCACAAGAATCTTCTGCTCGTCCGAATGAAAAATATGGAAATCGCTTTTGCTTCATCGGGCGGAGTTAAACTACTGAACATGCATGCTGTCAAATCGATCGAACGACAACAGAACGGGTATCAGACACAGCGCGGTGTAACGGCCACCACACTCCAAATTCATACGCGGGTTGGCACCCCTTTTTGCCATTCCGAGTGAAGTCGCGGAATCTCTAATTTTTTTGGCGAAGGAAGAGCAGGAGATGTCTCGACTTTCGCTCGACATGACAAAGTGGATTCCTCGGCCACGCAAGAGGCCGCGGATCGATTTCATTGCATGAAAAAGTTTCCCAGAAAAAAAGTACGAGCGGTCATAATACGAACTACTAACGACGATAGTCAGTCGCTCTTAACCGCATGAAAAATTTGCTCTAAAATTTCGCGCAGTCCGAAACGAAATTGCCACTGCGGATAATGTGATTGAAATTTTCGCACATCGCTGATCCACCAGACGTGATCGCCGATGCGGTTGGTCTCCTCATAATGCCAGGTGAGCTTGCGGCCGCTAATTTCTTCACACAGCGAAATCGCTTCCAGCATCGAGCAATTGCAAAAGCGCCCACCGCCCATGTTGTAAACTTCCGCGACGCGCGGCTTATCGATGAAGGCAGCAAAGGTTTCCACCAAATCGAAACTGTGAATGTTATCGCGCACCTGTTTACCCTTGTAACCGAAGACGCGATAAGGCCGGCCGATCACGCAACACTTCATCAGGTAGGCCAGAAAACCGTGCAACTCCGCGCCGGCGTGCGCCGGTCCCGTCAAACAGCCGCCGCGAAAACAGGCCGTTGGAATTCCGAAATAGCGGCCATATTCCTGCACCAAAATATCCGCCGCGACTTTCGAGGCTCCGAAAAGTGAATGCTTGGTCGCATCGATACTCATGGTCTCGGGAATCCCCGGTTCGTATTCGTGACCAGGCTCGATTTCCCAGCGCTTTTCGAGTTCGCGCAGCGGCAGACGATTCGGAGTGTCGCCATAGACTTTATTCGTTGACGTAAAAACGAACGGTGCCTCGGGACAATTTTTCCGCGCCGCCTCGAGCAAATTCAGGGTGCCGTTGGCATTAACGGTAAAATCAGTTTGCGGATCGCGAGCCGCCCAATCGTGCGAGGGTTGCGCCGCTGTGTGCACTACGGCGCGAATGGTGCCGCGATATTTGGCAAAGAGCGCGCTGATGGATTTGGCATCGCGAATGTCGAGTTCGTGATGTTCATATTCACGCAAGTTTTTCACCAGCTCGTCACGCGTTGCTTTAGTCGAAGCCTCCGCCCCGAAAAATTGCGCCCGCATGTCGTTATCGATACCGACGACACGCAGCTCTTCCTGCGCAAAACGTTTCGCCGTTTCCGAACCAATCAGGCCGGATGACCCGGTGATGATAATTGTCTGCATTCAGGCCGAGTTTAGAAGTGGTTTTAAAACTCGGAAACCCTCACCCAACCCCTCCCAAATGGACCATTCCTGTGCCCTCACTGGCACTGGCGTGTCCGTCTCTCCCCCGCGGGAGAGAAGGGGGCGAGGTGGTACCTTCTCCTCGTGGGAGAAGGTTAGGATGAGGGCGTTCTCCGAGAATCTGCATCGCCAATTTCATTTTTGAAACCGCTTGTAGAGCAAGTAGTTCACGATTTCTGTTCGATAATCCAGGTTACGCTTTTCGCGTTCTGATCCACGCGTACGGCCGGAAGAGCAGAGTCTCCGGAAAAAATGCGCTCGATTAATTTCGGATCTTTGTTCGGGCCGATAAGAAAACAAACCGCCCGGGCCGCAAAGATTAATGGGAAAGTGAAGGTCAGCCGCCATGAATTCAATTTGGAAACGTAATTTGCCATGACACGCCGCTGCGTTTCCGAGAGCGCCTCAGTTTCCGGAAAAAGTGACGCGGTGTGTCCATCGTCGCCTAGCCCAAGCAAAATCAAATCGTGTCCGAAAATTTTCTCTCCCCTCTTCGTGGCCAACGCATCCAGCTGCGCTTGATATTCCTTTGCCGCCACAGCCGGCTCGAGCTCGCCCCGCATCCGCAAAATCGATGAATCCGGTACGGACGCCGGCCGGAACAGGGCTTCGTTTGCCATTCGGAAATTGCTCTCGTTGTTTTCCGGCGGCACGCAACGTTCGTCACCAAAGGTAAACAGAATTTTTTCCCACGGTAAATCGCGCTTTGCCATTTCCGCATAAACCGAGCGGGGCGTCTTCCCACCGGAAAGCGCAATCCGAAATTGGTCACGCTGGTCGAAGGATTCGCGCGCCTTTGTCAGAATGAAGTTCGCAGCGTCCCTTGCGAATGTTTTAGAGCGAAGAACTTCGCGAGCCATCAAATCGCGCAATGCGAAAGACCGCGCTTTTCCAAGTAACGCTGATGATATTCCTCGGCGCGGAAAAATTTCGGCGCCGGTTCAATTTGGGTCACAATCTCGCGCTTGAATCGTCCGCTCTTTGTCAGCGCGTTCTTGGATTCTTCCGCCGCCATTTTCTGCTCCGGCGAATGATAAAAAATGACCGAGCGATATTGTGTGCCAACGTCTGGCCCCTGCCGATTCAACGTTGTCGGGTTATGGTTTACCCAGAAAACGTCGAGCAATTCGCGATAGGAGATTTTCGCCGGATCAAATTCAACCTGCACGACCTCGGCGTGTCCGGTTTCATCCGTGCAAACGTCTTCGTAAGTCGGGTTATCTTTGCTGCCACCGGCGTAACCAACCGCCGTGTCGACAACACCTGTCAATTTGCGAAAGGTTTCTTCGACTCCCCAAAAACAGCCCGCGCCAAAAGTCGCTTTTTCCGTTTCCATAAAGCAACGATGAAACGGGTGGATGCGTCGCGCAACACGCAGTTGCTTTTCTTAGCAAGGAACGGGGATTTCCAAATCGTCGATTTAGACAAACCGCGGCTAGGGTATCTGGTTAGCGTCCGCTCCAAGATGATTCCGCCTCTCCCTTTCCAAAAGGGAGAGGATAAAGGTGAGGGATTTTCTCCTCCGCTGGATTAGTGCATTCAAACGATCGCACTCGATCTCCGCTTCCTACTTGCGTCTGCGACAACGCAATTGCAACGTCCGCCCAATGCAATCGGCCGCCACCATCGATCGTTTCCGTCCACCGATCGTCATCCGCGCCCTCAACCGATTTGGCGCGATGCTTAATGGCCAAGTCAGCCGCCGCATTGCGCCGGAAGACTTGATCGAAATCGCAAAACGCCGCGCCAATCTTGACGATTTCGGCGAGGGTGATTTTCGCGAACCACTTGGCCGCCTGCTTGAGTCGTGCTGGCGCGATGCGCACTTGAATGTGATCGGAAACATCGCGCTGCGTTCCGATGTCCTCCGCATTCTACGCAACCGGCTCTTGCTGCAACGCGACCGGAGTCTGCATCCTGAAATCGCACAGCACCAAATCCGCGCCCCCCTTTTTGTGGTGGGGTTGCCGCGAACTGGAACAACGTTTTTGCATACCTTGCTCTCCGCCGACCCGGCGAATCGCGCTCCACTGACCTGGGAAGTGATGGAACCTTCACCGCCCACGAACGCGGAGAAACAACGACGTATCCGACGCGTTTCGCAAAATCTTGCTTGTCTCGAATGGATGGCGCCAAACTTTCGGCAACTCCATCCAGTCGGCGCACAATTGCCGCAGGAATGCGTCAGTCTGATGAGCCCGAGTTTTTTGAGCGATCAATTCGACACCATGTACAATGTGCCGGGTTATCGAGAATGGTTTTTGCAGCAAGATCTGCGACCGGCCTACGAATTTCACCGGCGCTTTCTCCAACATTTGCAGGAGCGAGAAAATGGACGCCGTTGGATCCTAAAAGCGCCTACCCACATGTTTGCGCTACCGACGTTGCTTGTGACCTATCCAGACGCGCTTTTCTTGCAAACGCACCGCTCTCCACTCGAAGCCATCACTTCTGTCTCCAGTCTGATCACGATTTTGCGACGCGTCTTTAGCGATGCAGTCGATCCAGTTGAGATCGGCACGGAAGCGATGCGTTATTGGTCCAAAACGCTTACAAAATTCGTCGGCGAACGAGATCGCCTCAGACCAGAACGCATCTTCGATATCTCCTACGTCGAGCTCCGACGCGATCCAATCACCGCTGTCCGTCGCGTTTACAAACATTTCGGCTGGTTACTATCACCTCGAGCGGAAAACCAGATGCGCGAGGTCCTGGCAAAACAACCGCGCGACGTGCACGGTTTTCATCGTTATGAAGCAGCGCAATTTGGATTACGCCCCGAACACGAAGAGGAATTTTTCTCGAGTTACTGCGAGCGATTTTCAGTCGGCTCACCAGTGTCGCCGCGGCCAATTCAACGAGCACCGGCGCCAGCTTCAGCGCTGCACTAACCGCGATTTGTCCGGGACCGCGTCGGCTGAGAGCATCTCCATCTCTTCAAGATAAAGGAGTTCGCACGCGCCGTTACCCGAATCGGTGCGGCTCAATGAACTGCGCCACGTTCCGATGTTCGGACCGGTTGCCTGGACCAATTCGCCACTGAGATGAACGAGCGCTCCAGAACGCAGAGATTTGCAACGAGCGGCCAGCTCCGGCGTCGACGGAATGATGTGAACGTTGGTCGCGTGATTGATAATTTGTTCCACCGCGATTGGTGGGGGCAGTTTGTACTCGTACCAAAAGAAGCGCATGCTTTGACTTATGTGCAATCGATCCAGCACCTGTTGGTCGGACATCGGGCCCCATCCGATCGCCAGATCGATCGGCACCAGCGAGGCGCCACGATCGTATTGGTAAATTTTCGAGTGCAATAGCCGTGCATCGACCGAGAAGCACGCCAGGGGTTTTAAATGGAAATTACCGAAATCGAATTCCGGCTCGTTGCTGGGCAAATTGACTTGCGTCGGATCCGACGCAATCAGCACTCCTGGCGGATAAGTGATCGGCCGGTGCAAATGCCAGTGGGCAAACCACACCCCGGCGATTGCCAGCAAAAAGAGTGTCTTTTTCACAAAATCTAATAATTTCCATAGATCAGGGAGCAACTTTAGTGCTGGAGGGACCGAGTCTTGGACAGAATCCACCCGTCTTCCGCTTTGTCATGTCGAGCGTAGTCGAGACATCTCTAGCCTTTCAGGGCGAACAGTTAGAGATCCCTCGACTACGCTCGGGATGACAAGATTGGGATTGCGGCAACTGCTGCCCGCGTCATATCGAGCGAAGTCCTCCCACGCCGTGGCTCTCGAAGGCCGTAAGAAATCGGGCCGCGTCAGCTTCGCGTAGTTGTAGCGCATCTGTGCGAGACGCGATTCCAATTCAATTGGCGTTTCACCGAAACGCCCTACAATTTTGTGAGGTTTAGTTGGAGGGTCGAACTCCTGCGAGACCACGCTTGTAACAAATGACTTTCGAAACTTCCCGAATAATTCCTGCCGATCATCCTAGCCTGGCCGGGCATTTTCCAGGCGCCCCAATCGTGCCCGGCGTCGTGGTTCTCGAAGAGGTCGCCGCCGCTTTGGCCGAGTGGCGCCAAGGTTCTCAGCTCAGCGGCTTACCTTCGGTCAAGTTCATCGGGCCGATCAAACCCGGGCAAT
>Ga0209057_1002852_pt1 | contig 13057 bp, 7 predicted proteins | sample GraSoiAngelo_146_FD_185903 | JGI IMG/M metagenome (GOLD analysis project Ga0209057, IMG submission 185903) | Grasslands soil microbial communities from the Angelo Coastal Reserve, California, USA - 14_1009_05_30cm (SPAdes) (version 2) | ecosystem: Environmental > Terrestrial > Soil > Grasslands ... | reverse complement strand
GGTCGGGATCCCGAGACGCTCGCTCGCGAGCGCCGCGACGGGCGCGGGAACGGACTCGAGCACGATCGAGAACGCGCCGGCGTCCTCGAGGGCGAGGCAGTCCTCGATGAGGCGGCGCGCGGCCCGTGCCGTCTTCGCCTGCACCTTGAAGCCGCCGAACTGCGCGACGCGCTGTGGCGTGAGGCCGACGTGGCCCATCACGGCGATGCCGCTGTCGACGAGGGCCCGGACGGTCTCGACGACCTCGTGGCCGCCCTCGAGCTTCACCGCGTCCATCCCGGCCTCCTTGAGGAACCGCGCCGCGTTGCGCAGCGCGTCCTGCGGGCCGGCCTGGTACGTGCCGAACGGCATGTCGCCGACGAGGAGCGGCCGGGTGGCGCCGCGCGAGACCGCTGCGGCGTGCCGGACCATGTCGTCCATCGTCACGGGGACGGTCGTCGGGTAGCCGAGGACGACCATGCCGAGTGAATCGCCGACGAGGATGACGTCAATGCCCGCCTGATCGACGAGCTTGGCGAACGCGGCATCGTACGCCGTCATCATCGTGATGCGCTTGCGGTCGCGCTTCATGGCGACGACGTCCGGAACGGTGATCTTCTTGGGAGGGACCGTGGTCGCGCCGCCGTACGCGGTCTGCTCGCTCATGTCGACCTCCGTCCAGGCCGGCTTCGTGCCGGTCCCGGCGTCGCCTCAATCGTACCGCGCCGGAATACCTCGCACGATTCATTCCAGCTCGCGGATCGCCGGGACGAGCAAGAGGAGGGCGCCGGCCGCCAGCGAGAGGACGCCCCCGATCGCGAAAGCGAGCGCGGGTCCCAGCGCCGCGACGATCCCCGCGAAGACGACCGGTGCGATCGGGAGGAGCAGAGTGCCGCCGAAGGCATCGATGCTGAGCACCCGACCCATGAGCTCGCGCGGCACGTGCTTCTGGATCGCCGTCGTCCACAGGATGCCCACGCCGACGAACTGCACCCCGAACCCGGCCATGAAGACGAACGTCGCCGGCACGAGCGGGATGACCCCGATCCCGGCGATCGAGATGCCGCCGAGGATCGCGAAGCCACAGATGGCGATGCCGAGCTGCCGGACCGTGACCTGCGCCAGGGTGACGGCGGCCACGACCTCGCCGACGCCGCTCGCCGCGAGCAGCAGGCCGAAGAGCCGCGCGTCGCCGCCGAGGACGTCGCGCACGAAGATCGGCAGCGCGACGCCGAGCGGACCGAGCTGGCCGAGGAGCACGACCGCCCAGGCGAAGATGAAGATCCAGAGCCACGGCACCGAGAACGTGTACGCGAGGCCCGCGCGGATCTGCCGCAGGAGCGGCGCCGGCGCGGGCGGCTCGTGCCGTGGCGGCCGCGCGAGGGCGAGCGCGGCGAAGCTGACGAAGAACGTCGCGGCGGCGGCCGCAAAGGCAAGCGGAAGGCCCGCGAACGCGACGAGGACTCCGCCGAGCACCGGACCGGCCAGCAGGGCGATCTGCCGGGACGACCCGCGAAGCGCGTTCCCGGCCTGGAGAACATCTGGTGGGACCAGCTCGGGGATCAACGCGTTGAGCGCGGGGTAGAAGAACGAGCTTGCCGCGCCGAACACGGCAGCCTCGAGGTAGAGGTGCTCCACCCGCAGCTGTGACGTCGCCGACAGGAGCGCGATCGCCGATACGACCACGCCGTTCACGAGATCGTTGGCGAGGACCGCGGTCCGGCGGGGGACGCGGTCGACGATCGCGCCCCCGAAGAGCGAAAACACGAGGAGCGAGGCGCTGACGATCGCGCCCCAGAGCCCGAGCTCGGCCGCGCCCCCGCCGAGCGCGAGGATCTGGAACGGGAGCGCGACCCCGTGCACGAAGTTGCCGACCATGGATACGGTCTGGCCCGTCCAGAGGAGCCGGAAGTCACGATGGCGCAGCGGCTCGACGATCCGCGGCAAGCGCATGCCGCGAAAGTACCGGCCGCGCTACGGCCCGACGGTGAACCGAGCGCTGTCGGTGCGGCCGAACACCTCCGGGAAATAGGTCTCCTCGGCGTGCGTCGGCGCAACGAAGAAGTCGCCGGTCGTCGTCGCGCGTGCGTAGTACACGTACTCGTACACGCCGCGCGCGAGGTGATCGGTCATGAGGACCGCGCGGTCGTCGCGGACGTCGATCTGCTGCCACGGGCTGTAGTACCAGCGGAGCCACGGCGCGGCGTAGCCGCCGGCCTGCCGCTGCGACGCCGCGACGCGTTCTCCGTTGAGCTTCGCCCGGAGCGCGGGATCGGTCGTCCGGAGGCGCACGTCGACCGGCTCGAGCCCGGCGGGGAGCGGGTCGTCGATGACGACGTAGTTGCGGTCGGCGGGCGCGATCACGGTCACCGTCACACGCACCGTGTCGCCGAGCCTCGCGCCGGTCACCGGCGTGGACGGTGCGTCGAGCAGCGTGTACGAGCGCGAGACCGCGAACCCGCGGTTCAAGGCGTCGACGCCCCTCGCCGGCGTCGCGTAGCGCAGGTCGAGCGTGTAGTAGAGGCGTCCCGGCTTGGTGCCGTCACGCGTGAACGCGAGGAGGCTCGTCTTCCCCGGCGTCACGCCGGTGAGCGGGAGCTTCGTCGACGCGGCGGTCGGCGTCGTGCTCGGCTTCACGAGCCCGGCGAGGACCTGCCGGTCGTCGAGGAGCACCCGGTAGGCGAAATCGCCGCCGAGCTCGCCGGTGTTCACCGCGTACGTCGTGAGCGCGAGGACGCCGAGCGCGCGGTCGATCGACGTCTGCCAGCGCTGGGCGGCGCGGGCGACGACGAGCCAGCGCACGCTCTGCGCGAGGAGCGCGTGGTCGGGCTGCACACGCGCCAGGAGGAGCGCGACGAGCCCGGTCGTCGCGGTGCTCGTCATGAACGAGCCGTACGTGCCGGACGTCGCCTGGTCCTCCCAGTGGTTCCCGTTCGCGCTCGGGAGCGTCGACGCGGTGAGGTCGTCCAGAAGCATCCGTACCTGCGGGTCGTCGACGGCGACGCCGGCGTCCACGAGGGCGAGCGCCAGGAACGCGCGCCCCCAGCCGCTCAGCTTCGCGCGGTACTGCTCGAAGAGCGCGCGGGCCGCCGCGGCGACGCTCGGGGTCGTCACATGCGGTGCCTCGGTGACCTTCGTGTTCGGCACGGGCGCGCTCGCGCTCCCGGCGGCGGCCAGGGCCGCGAGCACGAACGCCTTCTGGCCGATGTCCGTCGGCGCGCCGCTCGCGTCGAACCGGCTCGTATCGCCCGGTCTGCCGCTGCTGTTCACCCAGGCGAAGGCGTAGGCGGTCGCGCGCTCGAGGACGCCGGCGTCGATCGCGAACCCGTCGCGGCGCGCCTCGCCGAGCGCGAGGAGGGCCCAGCCGGTGATGGTCAGGTCGCTCGAGCAGAGCGGGTCGTCGCACCAGGGCCAGCCGCCGTCGGGCCGCTGACGCCCGACGAGGCCCGCGAGGTCACGCGCGATGCCGCTGTCCCGACCGACGGAGCCGCCGGCGCTCCGCTCGGCGCGGCGCACGGCGAGCGCGGCGATCAGGCGTGTCGCGACGGCGGGCGTCCCCTCGTGCGGCCAGGGCGTGAAGTACGCGAGCTCGTCCGCCATCGAGCCGACGAGCGCGGAGCGCACGTTCACCGAGAGCGTCCCGTGCGCGGTGTCGGCGAACCGCGGAAGGTAGATCGCCTCGAGCTGATCGTCCCTGGTGACGACGCCGCTCGTCGCCGTCGTCTCCGGCGTCAGGTCGACGAGCGCCGCGAGCGAGAGCGCCATGGCATCCTCGAGGTCCCCGCCCTTCGCGGCGAACTCGAGCTTCACCGTCCCTTCGCGTTCGACCCTCGCCGGCCAGCTGTATCCCGCGGACGTGCCGGCGCGCACGGTCGCGGACTTCGTCAGCGCGCCGCTCACCGCGACGCCGGCGGCCTTGAGCGTCACCGCGACGTCGCTGTCGGCGGCGGTCGCGTTCCGCACGAAGACGCGCAGCTCGGCGGCGTCGCCGACGCGCAGGAAGCGCGGCAGCGCGGAGCGCAGGAGGAGCGGCTTCGTCGAGACGAGCTCGTTCGTGCCCTCGCCGACCTGCGTGTCGCCGCTGATGGCGCGGGCCTGCGTCCGCCACGTCGTGAGGTCGTCCGGCATCGTGACGTCGACCTGAGCCGACCCGTCGGCGCTCGTCACGAGCTGCGCGGACCAGTACGCGGTGTTGCGGAAGTCCTGCCGCACGTTGCCGGGCGCGCCGCTGCCGCTGCCGCTCCCGCCCTTGCCCTGCCTGGGCGCCTCGGCGATGGCGTCGTTCCAGCGGTCGATCGAGGTCGCGAGGGAGGACGACGTGTTCACGCCGAGCCCGCGCTCGTACCAGAACGCGTGCAGGCCGTCCGGACCGCGCTCGTCCTGGAGCGAGAGCACCGCCTTGTCGACGACCGCGACGGAGACCTCGGCGCGTACGCCGGTCCCGGTGTGGTCGGTGACCTTGATGGCGTAGCGCACGGTCTCGCCGGGTCGCGTCTGGGCGCGGTCGGGCGTGATCTTTACGTCGAGCGCCCGCGTCGCGGTGGAAACGGGCAGCTCGACGTAGCCGACCTTGTAACGAGGGACCGGGTCCTCGCGCGTCGGCGCGCGGTAGAGCACGACGGAGACGAAGACGTCGGGCACCGAACGGTCGACGATGGGGATCCGCAGCCGCTCGCTGTTCGTCGTGAATGTGCGCACCTCGCGCGTCTGGACCTTGCCGCGCTCGACGGTGACGAGCCCGGTCGCGCCGGCGAACGGGGCGGGCACGAGGAGCTCCGCCGTGTCGCCGACCTCGTACCGGTCCTTGTCGGCGACGAGCTTGATGGTGTCGTCATTCGTGACCTGCCAGTACGCGAAGGCCTTGCCGGTGACCCAGAGCCACGTCGCGGACCGCGCGACGCGGCCCTTGGCATCGGTGACCTCCGCGACGACGCGCAGCTGTCCCGACTTCGCCGGCCGGTACGTCACACGGGCGGTGGCGTCGGCGCCGGTGGTCGCGCCCAGCGTCGCGACGAGCGTGTCGCGTGGCTCGCTCCGGTAGCGCTTGCCGCCGCCGGGGACCTCTTCCTTCACCGTGATCCACTGCCGCTCGTAGACCTTCACCGTGACCGCGTGGCGCGGCAGGACAGCGCCCTCGGTGTCGACGGTGACGACCTGCAGCGTGGCGTCCTGGCCCTCGCGCGCGAGGAAGCTCGTCGGGCGGACTCCGGCGTAGAGGGCCGCCGGGTGCACCGTGACCTGCGTGCTGCCCGCGACGGACTGCGCGTTCGCGTCGGTGACGGCCGCCGAGAGCGTGAAGCGCTGCGGGCCCTCGCCCGCCTTGAGCGCGGCGCGGACCGCGATGGTCGCCGCGCCGGTCGCCGCGGTCGTCGTGACGCCCTTGCCCCGCAGCGGATCGCGCACGACCGCCTGCCGCGCGTAGTCGAAGTCGCTGAACGAGTAGCCCTCGAAGCCCTTGGGGCGCAGGAAGAACGGGTCGGCGAGCACCGACCAGTCGACGCTCGCGCCGTCGACCGCCCCGCCGAAGAAGTACGACGCCGCGACGCCGGCGTCGATCGCGTCGCCGTCGACGTACGAGGCCCTGCCGGCGCGCACGTCGACCTGGAACTCGGGCTTGCGGAACGAGGCGACGAGCACGCTCGTCCCGGCGATGCCGAAGGAGCTCGTGCCGTTCTTTTGCTCGAGGCCGAGGAAGTAGTCGCCGACCGCCGCATCGGCGGGAAGGTCGAACGCACCCGCGAACGAGCCGAACTCGTTCGGGTGGACGTCGTCCTTCGCGAGCTGCTGACCCCGGGCGTTGCGGAGGACGAACAGGAAGCCGTCCTTCGGTGGCAGCGAGTACCGGGCGTCGTCGTCGGCGCGGACGACGCCCTTGTAGGAGATCGTCTCGCCGGGCGTGTAGATCGGACGGTCGGTGTAGAGGTGTCCGACGTAGTCGCGCGGGTATCCGGCCGGCAGTCCGAACTGGTAGGGCGAGGTCCCGCCGAACCAGCGCGTGCTCATCGCGCCAAAGCGCCCGCCGTCGAGCGTGATCCAGAACGAGCGGTCACCGCCCGCGGTCTTGCTCGGGGTCAGGACCGGAAGCGCGACCGAGGCCAGGCCCTGCGCGTCGGTCACGACGTCGCCGCCGGGCGTCAGGTCGACGTGGAGCGCCGCGCCGGGCACCGGCCGGCCGCTGTCGTGATCGAGCGCCCACAGCAGGAGCTCGTCCTGGGAGACCTTCGTGACGACGACGGTGTCGACGACCGCGAACGCGAGCTCCGAGCGCTGCCCGTCGATCCGCAGGTAATAGAAGCCCTTCGCCAGCGGCCCGCCGCCGGTGAGGCTCGTCTTGCCGACGACGACGTCGTCCTTCGGCCCGCTCACCGTCTCCGCCCACCGCCGCAGCACGGGCTGCGACGGCACGAAGCCGTTCGGCAGGTACGTGAAGTCGTGCATGCGGCCGCGCGCCTCGGCGGAGGTGAGCGGGTAGAGCGAGAAGCCGACGTTCGCGAGGTTCGTCGACTGGAAGTAGACGAACGGCTCCGCGCTGGCGGAGAACGAGCCGGCGGGCTGGTAGCCCGGGACGATGAGCGAGACGCTCGAGGGCACCGCGCCCGTCGTGAAGGAGAAGCGGTGGCCGGCCATGACCTGCCCGTAGCGGTCCACGGCCCCCGGGGCGAGCGTCACCGTGTACGCGGTCGAGGGCCGCAGGGCGACGTTCACGCCGAGGCTGAACTCGCTCGTGTAGACGTGGTCCTCGAGCTCCTTCGCGCCAAATCCGCTCACGCTCACCTTGCGTTCGAGCGTGTCCGGGTCCATCGGATTCGTGAACTGGAGGCTGATCCCGTAGCGCTGGGCGTCGGTCGCGCCGTCGGCCGGATACGTCTGCTTCACGGCGGGCACCCCGACCGTGGTGAACGAGGCGGTGCGCTCCCTGGCGGTCGCACCGCCGCGCGCGCCTCTTTGGCCCTTGTCCACGGTGATGAGGTACTTCGTGCTCGCGGCCATGCGCGCGGCCGGGTTGAAGGTGAGCGTCGTGCGATCGGCGTTCCAGGTGAGCTTCCCGCGCACCGGCGCGCCGGTCTGCGCGTCGCGCACGCTCAGGCCGTCGGCCGCGGAGGGGTCCATCGGCTGGTTGAAGACGACGACCGTCTCCTGCCACGGCCCGCCGTAGAGCCAGCCTCCGTCGGGCGTGATCGAGTCCACCGCGGGAGCGATGGTCGTGAACGTCGAATGGAAGTCGCTCTCGAGGACGCCGTCCGCGGCGGAGGTGAGGCCCCTCGCGACGGTCACGCGGTACGTCGTGGTCGGTACGAGGTCTGCGGGGATGAAGCGGTAGATCGCGGTGTTGAGCCACTCGCCTTTGCCATGGAGCGGTGGCTCGAACACGAGTACGGGATCGGCCCGCTGCGCGGCGAGCGTCGTGAGCGGGGCCACGGAGCGGCTGAACTGCACGAACACCTGAGCGCCCAGCGGGACCTCGGTGTCGCCGTCGCCGGGGATGACCTGCTGGACGGTGAGCTTGCCGGTGACCGTGAACTTCCGCGTGACGGGCTGCGGCACGCCGGCCTCGGGGCGCGCGGGGACGTGGACGGTGTACATCGAGCCGCGGAGCAGACCGGGAAAGTCCGGTTGGAAAAGGAGGGTGCGCGGCGAAAGCCACGCGTAGGCACCCTTCGTCTCGGGGTAGAGCTGCAGGAGGGGCTCGGGCGCGCGATCGGACGGCGGCTTGGCGAAGGTCACCGTGATCGGCGCGAGCCGCGCGACGTCGTCGCCGCCGGGCGCGAGCTCGAAGGCCGCCGGCTCGCCAGTGAGCGGCGTCAGCTCGGCGCGACCGACGAGCTGACTGGAGGCGATGACGACCGCGAGCAGGACGACCGCCGCACCCGCGCCGCGGAAGCTGCGCACCCTGTCCAGCGCCGGGAGGCCGCGTGCGGTCATGACGGCGACTATCGGTGCGCGGCGAGCCGCCGTCGTCGGACTCGTGTCGCGTAACTACTACGGAAGTGCTACGCGATCCCCCCGCACTGCGCGGTCACGCGCGCGCGAGCTCCTCGATGACTGCCGGGAGCGGCGCGAGGTCGCGGATGACGCGCGTCGGCGACGTTTCCAGCGCCTCGCCGTGGCGATCGACGAAGACGGTGCGAAAGCCGAGCGCCGCGGCGGGCCGCATGTCGTGGTACTGGCTCGCCCCGACGTGGACGGTGCTGTCGGCACGCGCGCCGCTCTTCTGCAGGAAGACGCGCCAGTGTCCCGACACCGGCTTGTAGCTGCCCGCATCCTGCCCGGTGACCGCGAGGTCCGGCCGGATCCCGAGCTGGGCGATCGAGAGCTCCAGCAGGTCGCGGTCGACGTTCGAGAGGATCGCGAGCTTGCGCCCGCCCGCGCGCAGCTCGGCGAGCGCCGCCGGCACCTCGGGGAACGGCCGCCACTCGCCGACCGAGGTCGGGAGCGGCGACGCGACGTCGGGAGCGACCGGGACATCGAGCGCCTCAAGGAGTCGCCGGCTGACGCGGTCGAGGATGTGCTTATAGAGGTGGTAACCCTCCGCCTCGAACTCGGCCTCCATGGCGATGTACCACTCGGCGAGCGCCTCGCGGCTCGTTCCGGGCGGCGCGAGCGGTAGGAGGGCATCGGTGATCCCGCGCTCCCAGTCGATGAGCGTGCCGTAGCAGTCGAACGTGACCCACTCGACCGCCACCTAGCGAAGCCGCGGCAGGATCGACGTGGCGAAGTACGCGCTCTCCTCGAACCGCTCGAGCGCTTCCCGCGTGGGCGTCGGGCCGCCGCGAGGCTTGAGGTCGTTCGAGCGCTCGGCCATGCGCTTCAGTGCCGGGCCCGGGTGGAGTCCGCGCAGGAAGGCCGACAGGTACAGGTCTCCCAGGCTCATGAGCCAGTCGCGATAGTCGTGGCGCTGGTCGTCGATCGACGCCGCCGCGAGCCCGCGCTCGAGCCACTCCTGCCTCCCGCCCTGCTCGAGGACGCGCGCGCAGTGCGAGAGGTAGCCCGGCAGAAGCCCGCGCGCCTTGTGCTCGTGGACGATCTCGCGGAGCGCGGCGCACGTTCCCGGATCGGAGCGCGCATAGAGGTCGCAGATCTCGTCGAAGACCGCGAAGACTCGCTCGACCGGGCCGGTCCCGACCCCGGCCGCGGCCGCCGCGGCCTGCGGTAGACGTCCCATGAGCGCGCCGAGCGGGCCGTCCTTGCGATCGAACGCCGTGCTGAAGGCGCGCTCGCGCGCCTCCTCCCACTGGCGGATCGGCTCGTCGAGCGCTTCGAGGTCGCGCCCGAGCTTGGCGACAAGGCGCGGGACCGCGGCCGCGTCGCGCTCGTTCACGGGCTGCCGAGCCGCTCCGCGAGCTTCGCGACAAGGCGCCGCGCGACGTCGCTCTTCGGCAGGAGGTCCAGCTGTTCGACGCCGTCGGCGCTCACGAACGCGACCCGGTCGTCCTCCGAGCCGAAGCCTGAGCGTGGGTCGCTCACGTCGTTCGCGACCACGAGGTCGAGCTTCTTCTCCCGGAGCATGCGCCCGGCCTCGGCCGTCGCGTCGCCTGTCTCGGCCTTGAAGCCCACGACGATCGTCCCCGGCCTCCGCGCGGCGACGATCGCCTTGAGCACGTCCGGGTTCTCGATGAGGCGGAGCGTGAGCTCCCGGCCGAGCTCCTTCTTCTTCAGCTTGCGATCCACGCGCTCGATCGGTCGATAGTCCGCGACCGCAGCGGCCATGACGACCGCGTCGGCGCGCGGGAGCGTGGCAAGCACGGCGTCCCGCAGCTCCTCGGCGCTCTCGACGCGGAACGTGCGCACCCCGGCGGGCGGCGCGATCGCCGTGGGGCCGGTGACGAGCGTGACCTCTGCGCCGGCGTCGCGCGCCGCCGCGGCGATCGCGTAGCCCATCTTCCCGCTCGAACGGTTGGACACGAACCGCACCGGGTCGATCGCCTCGACCGTCGGGCCCGCCGTGACGACGACGTGCCGCCCCGCGAGCGCGCCCGATGTCGCGAGCGCGTCGTCGATCGCGCTGGCGATGCGCTCGAGCGCGGCGAGCCGGCCCGGCCCGGCCTCGCCCGAGGCGAGCGGGCCGCTCTCGGGCTCGACGACGCGGACCCCGCGCGCGCGCAGCGCGGAGACGTTCGCCTGCGTCGCAGGGTTCTGCCACATGTGCGTCTCCATCGCCGGGGCGACGATGACCGGCGCGTCCGTCGCCAGCACGGTGGTCGCGATGAGGTCGTCGGAAAAGCCATGCGCGAGGCGCGCGAGGACGTGCGCGGTCGCCGGCGCGACGACGACGACGTCCGCCTCGCGGCCCATCGCGACGTGTCCCGCCGCGCGCTCGTCCTGCATCGCGAACATCTCGACCTCGACGGGTCGGTACGTGATGGCCTGGAAGGTGAGTGGCGTCACGAACTCCGTCGCGGACCGCGTCATGACGACCTGCACGGTCGCGCCCGCCTGGGTGAGACGGCGCGCGAGCTCGATCATCTTGTACACGGCGATCGATCCCGTGACCGCGAGCACCACGAAACGCCCGCGCACTCGCTCCATCAGGCGTTCAGCTCCCAGAGGAGGCGGAGGCCCTCGAGCGTGAGGTCGTCGTCGACCTTCTCGATACCGCTCGTGAGCGGGGCGATCGTGGCGGCGAGGCCGCCGGTCGCGAGGATCCGGGGCGTGGCCGGCCGGAGCTCGGCGATGAGCCGCTCGAGGAGGCCCTCGACGAGGCCGACGTAGCCGAACATGATCCCCGAGCGAAGGCAGTCCGCGGTGTTCTTCCCGATCGCCGCCGCGGGCGGCGTGAGTGGCACCCGGAAGAGCCGGGCCGCCCGCAGGAAGAGCGACTCCGCGGAGGCCTCGAGCCCGGGCGCGAACGCGCCGCCAAGGAAGTCACCCTCCGCGGAGACCACGTCGAAGTTCGTCGTCGTCCCGAAGTCGACGACGATCGCGGGCCCGCCGTACCGGCGATGCGCGGCGAGCGTGTTCGCGATGCGATCCGCGCCGACCTCGGCAGGATTGTCGACGCGGAGCCGGACCCCCGTCTTCACGCCGGGCCCGATGACGAGCGCGGGCCGGTCGAGGTAGCGCTCCGCGAGCCGCGTGAACGACATCGTGAGCGGCGGCACCACCGAGCCGAGCACGAGCGCGTCGACGTCGTCGAGCGAGAGGTCCTCGCGCGCGAGGAGCGCGTCGAGCGTGATCGCGAGCTCGTCCTCGGTCTTGTTCGCCTCCGTCGCGGTCCGCCACGTCGCGAGGAGCTTCGAGCCCTCGTAGGCGCCGACGACCACGTTCGTGTTGCCCGCGTCGACGGCGAGGAGCGTGGTCACGCTAATCGTTCGCTTCGGTCGCCCCGGTGCGCATGCCCTGCTTCCCCATCTGCGACTTGAGCCGCTTCGCCACGTTCGGGGGCACGAACTTCTCGATGGGGGCGCCGAAGGCGGCGAGCTCCTTCACGCGCGACGCGGAGACGAAGAGGTACTCGGGGGCCGTCATCAGGTACACCATCTCGATCCCCGCGGCGAGCGTCCGGTTCATGTTCGCCATCTCGAACTCGAACTCGAAGTCCGAGAGCGCGCGGATCCCGCGCACGATGAAGCGAGCCGCCGAGGCGTGCGCGAAGTCGACCTGCAGGCCGTCGAAGCTCGTGACCTCGACGTTGCGGTACTTCGCGCAGGCCTCACGCATGAGCTCGATGCGTTCGTCGGCGGAGAAGACCGTCTTCTTCGCGAGGTTGCGGCCGACGCCGACGACGACGCGATCGAAGAGGCGCGAAGACCGCTCGACGATGTCGAGATGGCCGTTCGTGGGCGGGTCGAACGAGCCGGGGTAGATCGCAACGCGTTCGGTCACGCTGGTCGCGCCTCCTTCACGGAAAGTGCACGCCGCAGGCGAATCCTAGCGTCCGCGGTCCGTACTCTATCGGCCGTGCTCGAGCGCAACGGCCATCCCACCTTCTCGGATGCCGAGTTCGCGCGACGGCTCGCGGCGGTCCGCGCGAAGATGGACGAGCGCGCCCTCGCGCTCCTCCTTCTCTATGGCGCCCGCCACACCGCGGAGATCGCGTACCTCAGCAACTGGCCCGGGACGCGCGAGGCGTTCCTCGTCGTCCCGCGGGAGGCCGACCTTACGCTCCTCGTCCAGCTGTACAACCACGTGCCGAACGCGCGCCGCGTCGCGATCACGGGCGACGTCCGCTGGGCGGGCGCGCGGTCGATCGACGCCGTGATGACGGCCATCGCGGAGCGATCGCTCCCGGACGGCCGCGCCGTCGGCCTCGTCGGCGCATGGCGGTGGCACGACGTCGACTCGCTGCGCGAGCGCTTCCCGCGTCTTCGCTTCGTTGAAGCCGGCGACATCGTCCGCGATCTGCGGGCGATCAAGAGCGCCGAGGAGCTCGCATTCCTGCGGACCGCCGCGCGCTTCACGGACCTGGCGATGCGCGCGCTCGAGCGCGAGGTGCGGCCGGGCATGCGTGAGCACGAGCTCGCGACGATCGTAGAGTCGAGCTACGGCCGCGAGGGCGGAACGCACGGCATCCACTTCATGGCGACGACGCCCATGCGCGATCCGCAGATCGGCGTGCCGTCGCAGCTCCAGTCCTCGCGCGTCATCGCGAGGGGCGACGTCCTCATCACCGAGATCAGCGCCGAGCACTGGGGCTATACCGGCCAGATCCACCGCGCGTACGCGGTCGGCGAGGCGCCCACCCAGGCGTACCGCGCGCTCCACGACGTCGCCGTCGAGGCGTACGAGCGGATCCGCGACGTGCTCCGCGACGGCGCGACCGTCGGCGACGTGCTCGACGCGGCGGAGGCAGTCCACGAGCGCGGTTACACGATCTACGACGACCTGCTTCATGGCGCGAGCCAACTGCCGCCGATCATCCAGACGCGCCGCACCAAGCGCGGCGGCTGGCGCGAGGACTTCGTGTTCCGCGAGGACATGGTCGTGGTGGTGCAGCCGAACGTCGTGAAGGACGACGAGCGCATGGGGCTGCAGGTCGGCGAGACGCTTCGCGTGACGAAGGCCGGGGTCGAGCGCCTCCACGACTATCCGATGGAGTTCATCGTCACAAGCGGGTGACAAGTGAGCGCCTTTGGCTGCG
>Ga0209057_1002849_pt1 | contig 13064 bp, 8 predicted proteins | sample GraSoiAngelo_146_FD_185903 | JGI IMG/M metagenome (GOLD analysis project Ga0209057, IMG submission 185903) | Grasslands soil microbial communities from the Angelo Coastal Reserve, California, USA - 14_1009_05_30cm (SPAdes) (version 2) | ecosystem: Environmental > Terrestrial > Soil > Grasslands ... | reverse complement strand
CCTGGACGCCTTGATTTTCGCTGACGGCTGCGCCGGTAGGTCGAATGGCGCAACCGTCGGCCGAAAAATATCTTCGGGCATTCGCGCCACCGGCTCCTGGACAGAAACTCGAAAAGGGATCTGGTCCAGGACCTTCTTGATCTCGAGGCCAGGCGCAATCTCGATCAGGACGAGGCCGCCGGAGTCGAGTCGAAACACAGCACGCTCGGTCACGTAGAGAACGTCCTGATTGTTCCTGCGCGCTTGCTCTGCGCTGAACGTCAGGTGCTCGACCTCGTTGACGAACTTTTGGCGGGTGCCGTCGAGCGAAAAACAGAAGCACACGAGTCGCGCGCTCTGGGTGATATCGATAAAGCCGCCGGCGCCGATCACGCGGCCGCCCAGACGCGACACGTTCACGTTGCCGGTGCGATCGACCTCGCCGGCCCCCATGAACGTGGCGTCGAGGCCGCCGCCGTTGTAGAAATCAAACTGACTGGCGTGCGGGATGATCGCCGTGGGATGCGCTGTGATCCCAAAGTCGACGCCGCCGGCGGGCACCCCGCCGTAGACGCCTGATTCGACGGTGAGCGTGATCGCGTCGGACAACCCCGCCTCAGCCAGGGCCGGGCCGACGCTATCGCCTGGAATGCCGGTGCCGATGTTCACGATATCGCCGTGGTGCAAATATCTAATGGCCCGGCGGCCGATCGCCAGCCGGTTCGAAAACTCAGCGCGCGGCAACTCGGCGCCCGAGGACGCGGAGATAAATTTCTTATCAAAATACACGCCGTCTGATTGCCGGTGCTGGCGTTCGGGCTCGGGCGCCTGGACGACGAGATCGACCAGGCTGCCCGGGACGGCGACCTGCCTGGGCGCGATGGCACCTCGAGCGACGAGCTTCTTGGCCTGGCAAATGACGAGGCCACCGGCGTTATGCGCCGCCTGGGCGATCGCCAGCGCGTCGAGGGTAACCGCCTCTTCGTCCAGTGAACAGTTTCCGTCCTGGTCGACCTGGCTGGCGCGGAAGATGCCGACGTCAATCGCGAAGCGGCGATAGAACATGAAGTCTTGATCGTCAATGCGCTGGATGGCGACATAGTCCGGCGCGTGCTCACGGGCGGGGTCGTTGACCTTGCCACCTTCGATCCGCGGATCAACGAAGGTCCCGAGCCCAATCCGCGTCAGGTTGCCGGGACGGCCCGCGGCAATGGATCGGTATAACGTCGCGATTTGGCCCTGCGGCAGGCAGACGGCTTGCGCCCCGCCCTGACCCAGGAACGCTGACATCCGGGGCATCAGGCCCCAGTGCGAGCCGACGATGCGCTTCGCCAGGCCCTCGACCGCGAAATGCTCGAAGCCGATCTTGCGATTGCTCTGGCCGGCGGCATGCACGATGATGAGATCCCGCGGATGGCCGGTCTCGCGGAACGATTGCTCGATAGCTTCATAAAGGGCCTCGGCGACGCCCATCAGCGTAAACCCGTCAACAGCCAAAGTTGCCCCGTCGGGAATCGCGGCGACGGCCTCCTGAACGGACGTTATTCTCAAAGCAGACTGCGGCGGCTCAAAGCACGTAGCCGCCGCCGACGTTGATCACTTCGCCGGTAACGTAACCGGCCTCGTCGGAGGCGAGAAAGGCGACGACGGCCGCGACGTCAGAGGGCTGGCCCATGCGCCCCAGCGGAATCTTCGCGACTTGCTGTTCGCGGATCGCGTCGGGAATGCCGCGGGTCATAACCGTGTCAATAAAGCCGGGGCAGATCGCGTTGACCGTCACCTGGGAGCGCGCGAGTTCTTTACTTGCCGTTCGGCTGAGGCCGACGACGCCGGCCTTCGCGGCGGCGTAATTCGCCTGGCCGATATTGCCCATCCAACTTGCCGATGAAATATTCACGATCCGGCCGGAACCGGCGGCACGCATGATGCGGCTGGCCGCGCGGGTCATGAAGAACACGCCCGATAAATCCACGGCGATGACTTGATGCCACTGCTCGTCGGTCATCTTGTGCAGCATCGCGTCGCGATTGATCCCGGCGTTGTTGACGAGAATATCCAAGCGGCCATAGCGCTCGTGCGTGTTCATCACGACGGCGTCGCACTCGGATGCCGTCGTGACGTCCAGTCTGACGCCGAGGCCGGCAGGACTCAGGCTCGAGGCCACATTCGATGCGTCGGAGAGATTTATATCGGCGCAGACGACGACGGCGCCTTCCTGGGCGAGCTTGCGGGCGATCCCTTCCCCGATGCCGCGACCCGCGCCCGTAACAATGGCGACTTTGCCTGTCAGCAAGTCTCCAGATAGTAACGCCGCGAGGCCCGAGCGAAACGCCGGCGTCACGGCTCAACCACGAGAGCCGGCCCGAAATCGGCATCGCAACGGACCGCCGTTAGGTTGAACGAAATAGTTCGCATGAAGATCAGCACAATTGCGTCCGTCACGATCGTGGGCAGCACCATGGCCGGCAGCTTGATGCTGAGCCCGGTGCGACAACCGGTTGCACCGGCGGCGCCGGCGGCGCAGACGCTGCCATCGACGGGGCTGCCGGTCGCGATCAGTCGCATCAGGCACGGGCTCGATCTCGAGGCGCCGGCGTCGCCGACGGAGATCTACGAGCAGTACGTCCCACCGCTGGCCCCGGCGCCGGCCCCGGCGCCGGCCCCGACACCGGTACGTACCGCCTGGGCGCCGTCACCTGGCTACACGACGATCCCCGTGCCCATCTATCGCCAGACGCGCAACCTGAATTGCGAAACGGCGGCGCTGCAGATGGGGCTCGCCTATTACGGTCACTATTTTTCTCAAGATTCGCTGTTCGCGTACGAGAACCCGGATCTTCGCCCCGCGCAGTGGATCAACGGCGTCCTGCACTGGGGGGACCCGTACACGAACTTCGTGGGAAACGTCAATGGCAGTGAGTCGAGCCTCACCGGCTACGGCGTGTATTACCCCGTGATTCTCTCCATCGCCCGCTCCCACGGGGTGCCCAATGCGTATGGCGGGGAGGGATTCTCGCCGGGAACGATCTATGCCGAGTTGGCGGCGGGACACCCCGTCCAGATCTGGATGGAAGCCCGATGGTCGCGGCCCGCGGTGCGCACCTGGATCGCGTGGGACGGCCGGCGCGTTCGATATTCATTGGCCGAGCACTCGGTGATCCTCACCGGGGTTTCAGCCACCAGTGTTCGGGTCAACGATGACCAGTTTGGCAGTCAATACTGGGTCAGCAAGGCGACGTTCGAAACCAGCTGGCGCGACTTCAACAACATGGCCGTTATTTACCGCTAGGCGCGAGGTATCGCAAGGCGAGCCTGACAGGCCCATGCCGGCTCTCGTGCAGTAAGGGCACTTCACCCTCGGCAAGTAGGCCGAACCGTCTGACGAGATAGCCCCAGGCGACTGTCGTCACGGCCGAAGCCGCAACGGCGACCAGGACCAGGAGGCGGGCCGGCAACCGTGTGAACGCCAGCGGCAACAAGAGCAAGTACGGCGACGCGGCCAGCATGCACCGTCCGGCGTAGCGCCAAGGAATATTGATCGTCCTGCGGTCAAAGGCGCGCCAGGCCACGAAGGTCAATACGAGCGTCAGCGCCGTCGTGAGTCCGACGGCGACGACGGCGCCACTGAGACCATAGCTTTGAATCAGCCAGAGGTCGGCGACCGCGGCAAAGCCCAGCTGGGCGATCGTGATCAAGGCGTTCAACCAGGCCAGTTCGCGCACGCGGACCACGAGTCCCCAGGGTGTCGCCAGGAGGGCGGCAATAAAAAATAAAAGCATCAGCGGCGCGATCCGTTCTGACGGTGGGTAACGGCCATTTGTATATAGACGAATAAGCGGGCCCAGGAGCGCGCCTCCGGCAAAGGCCAACGGAAACGCGACCAGGAAGATGCCCTTGTAGAAAGCCGCGACGGATGTTCGTATCCGCTCCGACTCGCGACGCCAGCCCTCCAGCGTCCCGACGACCCAGGCGCCGGTCAGCAAGCTGGGGATGAGCGAAACGAGACGCTGTGGAATGTTATATCCCGTGTCGTAATAGGCGACGGCCGTCGAGCCGGCAAAGCGTAAGAGAAAAATATTTTCAAACTGCAGACCGACGGCCGAAGCGATCAGTAAGCTCGGCAGCCAGCCGCTGGCGTAGAGGAGCAGGCGGCGCCAGCCGATCCGGTCGCCGGGGACGCCGACGGCGCGATCGATGCGCCGCATCAAGATCAAGAAATAGACCAGGGTCAGGGCCGACTGGCCGATCGCGCCCGCGACAAGGACGCCGTTCAATCCGGCGCCGCCGCGCAGAAAGATCACGGCGAGGGCGAGCGTCAGTGCCCCGGCGATCGGCGTCGCAATCGCCTGGCTGCGCATGTCGTAGATCGCCACCAGGGCAAACGACAGAACGCCGGTGGCAATGCCGCCCAGTAGCAACACGGTCCCGAGGGCGAGCAGGTCGGCAACGTGGGCCTGGAGGAGACTGTCGATCAGCGGCCGAAAGACGAAAACCGTGACGCTGGTCAGCGCCCAGACGGCGAAGACGGCAATCGCGCTCTTGCGAAGCAGATCATGCGCACCGGCCCGATCGCCGCGACCAAGGACCTCGGGCAGGTAACGCAGTAGCCCCTGGTCCTGGCCGAACGTCGCCAGCAACGCGATATAGACCAGGACGCTGAGCACGAATGTGTATCGTCCGTATTCACTGGGCGACAGTTGTCGGATCAAGAAGGCACCCAGCGCAAGCGTCGCGACCGCGCTGGTGGCCCGCCACGCGATCGTCCAGCCGACCAGGCCGGTTGTCCGATCCGCCAGCCCAGCGACCGTGGCGTCGCCAGGCCGGGATATACCGTTCGAGGCCATGGCCTCGCGGGATTATAAGGGCCTTCCGGCTACAATGCCCGGCGATGTTCCTGTTGGCGGACCTGGTCGGGCTGGTCCGCCGCCCATTTACTGCCCTTCGGACGATCGACCAACGGCGCAGCCTCGCCGCTGGACTGGCGGCCCTGGGGTTATCAATCACGTTGCCCGCCGCCGTCGCCGAAGTGGCGGCGCTGGCGCCCTTTCGCCCGCCGCCGAGCCTCGGGTCGCTGCCGTCCCTGACGGCGCAGGGGGCGGACATCTACGCGCGTTGGGTCTACGGACATCGATTCCTCCTGCCTGTCTACGGCATTGCGATCAGTCTTATTCTCTGGGTCGCGGCGGCGGGATTGATCCACGTGATTGCCCGGACCCTCGGCGGTCGCGGCGACTTTGCCGGTATGGCGAAACTCGTGGGGTATGCCGCGCTCGTCGGCCTGGTCGCGCTCCCGGTGGCGCTCGTCGATGCCCTGCTCAAGCTCCAGGGAGCCACCCAGGCCGAGGCAGCGTTCGGCCAGTTGGCCGGCTTCGTGGCCGTCGCGATCTTCCTGTGGCAGAACGCGCTGCTCGTGATTGCGGCGCGAGATCACTACGCGATATCGACCCAGCGCGCGGTCGCTGCCGTCATCGGGCCGATCGGCGCCGTCATCGTCCTGGCGCTCGCACTGATTATTCTTGGCATCGTTTTGGCGATCATCGCCCAGCAGACATGATCGCGGGCCGCTTTCCGGAGAATTTTCTATGGGGCACCGCCACGGCGGCGCATCAGGTCGAGGGCGGCAACCGCGGCAACGACTGGTGGGCCTGGGAGCAGGTCCCCGGGCATATCAAAAACGCCGACACGTCGGAGCGGGCCTGCCAGCAATACGGACGATACGCCAGTGACTTTGATCTCCTGCGATCGTTAAATCAAAATGCGCATCGGCTGTCCGTGGAATGGTCTCGGATCGAGCCGGCCCCCGGCGAGTTCTCGAAGGCAGCGCTGGCGCATTACCGGGACGTTTTGCAGGCCCTGCGTGACCGCGGCATGGAGCCCATGGTCACGTTGCATCACTTTACGAATCCAACCTGGATCGCGAAGTCCGGTGGCTGGGATACCCCCCAGACGGCCGAGTATTTCGCCCGCTATGCGGAGCGCGTGACCGACGAGCTGGGCGACCTGACAACGTTGTGGATCACGATCAACGAGCCCACCGTGATCGCCTACCAGGGCTATGTGCGCGGCGAGTGGCCCCCTGGTACGCGCAACCTGGGCGCCGCCGCCCGCGTCCTGGTGAATATCTTACGAGCGCATTGGCTGGCGTACGAGCGCATCAAGTCCCGGCATCAGGACATCCAAGTCGGCCTGGCGCATCACCTGAGAGTCTTTGACCCGGCGCGGCGGTTCATGCCTCAGGACCGCGCCGTCGCCGCAGCGTTTAATCGCGTTTTTAACGAGACGATGCTGAAGTCGCTGCGCCTGGGGCGGCTGGTTTTCCCATTAACTCTGGCCGGTCGCGCCAGTGGCCCGCGCCAGAGCCAGGATTTTATCGGCCTCAATTACTACACGCGGGAGCTCGTGAAATTCAATCATCGATACCACGCTGAACTCTTCGGCGAGCGAATGCTCCCCGCTGATGCGCCGCGGTCGGATCTCAATTGGGAACTCTACCCGCAGGGCCTCTACCGGACCCTGCGATGGCTGGAACGCGAGAAGCTGCCAATCATCGTGACCGAAAATGGGATCGCGGACCACCAGGACGACATGCGCCGAGAATATTTGTTGTCACACGTCGCCGCAATGCTGCGCGCCATCGAGGCCGGCTCACCGGTGCGCGGCTATTTTCACTGGACCTGCTTCGACAATTTCGAGTGGGCCGAGGGCTATGTCGCGAAATTCGGGCTGATCGCGTGCGATCCGGTGACTCAGGAGCGCCGGCCGCGCCCGAGTGCGCGGCTCTACGCGCAGATCTGCCGGTTGAACGCCTTGCCGGCTAGCGTCGAGCTTCCACCAGCGGCTCAGCAGCCTGTTGAGCCAGCCGGTCCGACCGAGCTGCGCTGAGCCGTTGACTTCGCGGCGGATCGCCGACGAGGAAACGGTGCTCCATCTGGGCGATGGGCTGACCCGCGACTTCCAGCTCGGCGGTGACCCGATAGACGCCGTCCGCATGCAGGCGGACGGCGGGCTCCGCGATGACCGCCGCGGGGTCCAGCTGGTCCGGGATCGTGATCCAATCATGGCCGCGAAAGCGGCGCTTCGCGAACCAGCCACGGATCTCGCGCCACGCCGACGTTTCGTACGCGCGCTCGCGCTCGATGCGCCAGCGCAGGCGCGCCCGGCCATGATGGCTGGGATCGTCATTGACGCAGACGATGCGCAGGTGCTGGAGCCGGCCGCGCGGCAGCCGCAGCAGCAGGCCGTCGACCGCTGCCTGGTTTTCGGGTAAATCGATCGTCAAGAACAAGGGCGCAAAGGCGTCGGCCACCGCCCGGTAAGCCCGTTTCGGCCGGCGCGCGTGGTCGACGATCGCGGCCGAGATCGCCGGAAAGCTATCGACGAACTGTGAAACCAGCACGCCGCCACAATGTGCGAACTTCTGCCGCCGGAAACGGTCGATCGCGAAGCGCAATAGGTGCGCCTGATACTCCTGGCTGGCGCGCACGCAGGCGTCGCGGCTGGGGTGCGTCGACGGCGGGCCAATGCCGCTGCGCGCCCATTCGGCAGGCTGGTAACCGGCATAGCGCCAGCTCTCGTCGTCATCGGCTACCGGCCAGCCACGGTTCAGATTCCGCCACACCGGCGAATTCGCGTTCGGCAGCGCCTGGGCGCCGACTTCAGAGACAAACGCCGGGCTCAAGCCGGCCAGGTCTCGCCAGTGTCCCTGCGACCAGCCCTGGCCGCAGTGCAGGTCCTGGTCACCGGCACCGGCCAGAACCGGTCGCGATGGATCCAGCGTACGCATGAGTCCGGCTGCCTCTTCGTCGACGTCCCGGTTGAGTTGCTCCGTGTGCCGCTCACCCAGCCAGGCCAGCGACCGGCTCCAGGGCGGGTCGGCGTGGACGGCGTAGCAAATCACGGAGGGCTTGTTGAACAGCATGTGCACGAGCTCTTCGGCTTGCGACATGACGGCCTCGCGAAAGAACGCGACCGACCGGGCGTCCGCCCGATGGACATATGACCCCGTTATGGGCATGTCCTGCCAGATCAGGAGGCCGGCCTGGTCGGCGGCCTCGTAGAGCGCCGGTGGCTCGACGTGGGCGTTGACGCGGAACATGTCCATGTTGGCCTGCTGCGCCAGCTCCAGGTCCGATTTCAATAGCTCGTCGCCGGTCGCATCGAGAAAAAATTCTGAACAGTAATTCGCGCCGCGCATGAACATCGGCCGGCCGTTGACGGCAAAGGTCCAGCCTTCAGCCCGCGTTTGCAGGCCGACATCGCGGATGCCGAACGTTTCCCGCAGGCTGGCGCTGCGTCGCTCATCGGCGGTGATTTCCAGCTCGGCGCGATAGCGTGCCGGCTCGCCCTGCGCCCACGGATACCAGAGCTGGGGGTCCGGCAAGGCGAGCTCGACGACCACGTCCTGGACGTCATGGCCATTGAGGCGAAAGGCGCGCCGCATCTCCAAGGGGGCGGGAATCTCGAAATTGTGCCCGCCGACCCGTATCGCCAGTTCCCCGGTCATGATCCGGCCATCGAGGTTGCGCAGCCGGATGCGTAGCGCGAGCCGGGCGAGATCGCCCTGCTCGACGCGGGGCTCGCAGTGAACCCATTCCGCGACGACGTGGCCGACCTGCTCGAGCAGCACCGGCCGCCACAAACCCATCGGCACATGCCAGACGTACTGTTCACCCAGGCGGCCCTGTTCGCGGCTCGGATAGGGTTTCGTTTCCGAGTCGCTGAACAAGCCCATCAGGTGGCGCTTTGCCGCAAGGTCGGTTTCGACCGGCGCCTCGATGCAAATGGCCAGGACGTTCTCTTCGAGTAAGAACGAAGAAATATCAAAGCTAAACGGCGCGAAGTACCCGTAGTGGCTTCCCAGCAGTCGGCCGTTCAGCCAGACGTTCGCGACCAGGAAGGCGCCCTCGAAGCGGAGCAGCGTCCGCTGCCGGTGCCGGGGCCGCGGGAAGCGCACCCGGTACCAGATCGCCTCGCTGCCGCTGGTTGCGCCGTGCAGGCGTGGCACCTGCACCGGCGCCCAGGGGTCATCGTCGAAGTCCGTCCTGGAAAAGCCTCGGTCTTCCCCTTCCCCCAGTGTGGCGATAGCCATCCGCCACCCCGCGTTCAGCTCCTGGCGATTCAATGCCTGGGCCGGAAACAACGACAGACAATCATTCAGCGGCATCAGGTCGTCCTCTCGGGCATCACACCGTCCACGGAACGGACGCGATAGAACTCAGGCGACTTGTGGAATTCGTCGGCGTACCCTTCGGCGAGGTGCTGCTCGACGTCATCGATGCCGCCCGCCTCGACCAGCACCAGCACGCAGCCGCCGAAACCGCCGCCCATCATTCGCGCACCGATCACCTGGGGCATCCCGGCGGCGAGCTCCACGAGGCAGTCAAGCTCCCGGCAGCTTACCGCGAAATCGAGCCGCAGGCTCTCATGAGATGCATAGAGAAGCGGACCGAGGCCTCGCGGCGAGCGCCGGCGAAGCGCGTCGGCCGCCTGCAGGACCCGGGAATTTTCCGTGACGACGTGCTGGGCGCGGCGCCGCTCCACCGGGTTGGCGATTCTTGGCAGGTCGGCCTCCCTGGCATCTCGCAGGCTCGGCAGGCCGAGCACGGCGGCGGCCGCCTCACACTCGCGGCGCCGTTCGTTGTAGGCCGTTAAGGCCAGCTCATGTCGCACCCGGCTGTCGGCGAGGAGCCAGGCGAAGCGTCCATCGGGGAGCGGCACATGCTCGTCACGCATCGAGCGGCAATCCAGCAGGATGGCATTACCGCCTCGCGCCGTCAATGCCGTGAAAGGATCCATGATCCCGGTGTGCGCGCCGACGAAGCCGTTCTCGGCTGCCTGGCAGAGCCGCGCGGTCTCCACGGCGGGCAGCTCGATGCCGCGCGCGGCCAGCATGGCGACAGCGTTGGCAACGTCGAGGGCGCCGGATGAGCTCAGTCCCGATCCAACCGGAATGTCGGATGCGACGAACGCATCGAAGCCCGGCCCGGGATCATACCGTTGATCGATCTCGCGGGTAACGCCAATGACGTAATCCGCCCAGTTGCCCTGCCGGCGCGTGGGCAAGGCATCGAACTCGACGCTCGCCTGGTACCGATCGCTACGCAGGGCAATGCGAGCGTCGCGCCGCAGCCGCAGCGCGACGCCGATATGCCGGTCGATGGCGGCCGGCAGGACGAAGCCCTCGTTATAGTCGGTGTGCTCGCCGATGATATTGATGCGTCCGGGCGCGACCGCCACGGCGCCCGGCGGATAACCAAACGCCTGCCGGAATCCGGATCGCGCGCGTTCATCGAGCTGATGCGGCGCGCTCATGACGAGCGGCCCATCCGGGCGAAGAGCCAGTCCAGCGCCTCGGTGGCGTTTTCGGCAATCGGCAACTCCGGCTCGGTGCGATCCTGCCGGTCGAAGCGCCAGGTCTTGATGCCGATCGTCGGCCGCCGGTTGCGCAGCGCGAGGGCGATCTCGGACAGCGTGCCCAGACCGCCACCGAGGGCGACCATGCCGTCGGCCGTGCGGGCGAGGACCGCGTTGCGGGCATGGCCCAGCCCGGTCGCGATCGCGACGTCGATATGTTCGTTCGCATCGTCGGGATCGTCGCCTGGCAGGAGCCCGATCGTCAACCCGCCCGCGGCCCGGGCGCCGCGAGCCGCGTGCTCCATGACGCCGGTGAGCCCGCCACAGACCAGGACGGCATTTCGCTGGGCGATGCCGCGGCCCAACTCGAAGGCCAGATCGGCGAGTGACGTCTGGGGGTCTGATTCACCACAGACCGCAACCAGGCGCCGTCGAAGGCTCAACGACTACGAACTATATAACTAGATGGTGCGTAACGGAATGACGCTTGCCTGCTTGAAGTTGCGGATGCTGACCTGGGCCGCGAGGTGCGATGCCACGTCACGATAGACGGCGGCCAGGGGCGAGTCCGGCTCGTGGACCATCAGAGGCACGCCCGGACCACCACCCTCGCGGATGCGCCGATCGAGGGGGATCTCGCCCAAAAACGGGATATTCATTCTTTCGGCGAGCGTTTTCGCGCCGCCGTGGCCGAAGATATCGTCCCGTTGGCCACAATGGGGACAAACGAAGTAGCTCATGTTCTCGACCAGTCCGAGATTCGGCACTTTCAGGGTGTTGAACATCTGGATCGCGCGGCCGACGTCGGCCGTCGAGACGTCCTGAGGCGTGGAAACCACGACTGCGCCGGTCATCGGGATGCTCTGCGACATGGTCAGCTGCACATCGCCCGTCCCGGGCGGCAGGTCGACGACCAGATAGTCGAGCTCCCCCCAGTTGACGTCGAAGAGAAACTGCCTGACGGCACCGGAGAGCATCGGCCCGCGCCAGATGGCCGGCTTGTCGGGCTCGATGAAGAATGCGATCGAGATAATTTTCAGGCCGTAGCGCTGGATGGGGATGATCTTCTCGTTCTCGGCATAGGGCTTCTCGTGTTCGGCGCCCAGCAAAATCGGCACGTTGGGGCCGTAGACGTCCGCATCGAGCACCCCGACGCGCGCGCCGAGCTGTGAGAGGGCCAGCGCGATGTTCACGGCGCAGGTCGACTTGCCGACCCCGCCCTTCCCGGCACCCACGGAGAGAATATTTTTGACCCCCGGCACCTGCTGCTTCTGCGGCACGCCGCCGGTGCGCGACACCTGCGCGTCCCACTTGATCTGCGCTTTCGGCGAGCCCGGCAGAGTCGCCAGCGCCGCGTCGATGTCGTCATGGATCTTGTTCTTGAGCGGGCACGCGGGCGTCGTCAGCACCACCCGCATGCCGATGGTCGCGGCATCGACGACGGCCACGTCCTGGATCATCTTGAGCTCCATCATGGGGCGGTGAAGCTCGGGATCCTGCACGGTGGACAGCGCTTCGAGGACGGTCTCGTTTGAGAGTTGCGTGACAGCCATCAGGACAAGTCTACCGCGAGCTCCGGATGTAACTGAGGATGATGTCGTCGATCAGGCGCTCAACCGGCGCCAGGTCGTCCGTGAACACGATGCCGTTGGCGCGAACCTGCCGGATGCCGCCGGTCAGCAGCGCCTCGGCCGCGATCGGCTGGAGTTTCGGGTTGGTTTCGGCGCCGGCGCGGGCGACGAATTGATCGACGGACGCGGGGCTGGAGGTCGCGTAAATGACGCTATTGGTGAAGCGCCGATTGGAGTCAAGGACAAAGACATTCGGGAACACGGCATTGAGGGTGCCACTGAGGGCGTCGACGAGGCGATTGTCGGCCGGCGTCCGGCCGACATTGATCGCCAGCACACCGTCCGGCTTCAGGTGCGCCTTCGCGCTCTCGAAGAACTCGCGCGTCGTCAAATAGAACGGAATATAGGGCTGGCGGTAGGCATCGACCAGGATGACGTCGTACTGTCCCGCCTGAGTCGCCATCCAGTAACGGCCGTCGGCGACGGTGACAGTCAGATTCGGCTCCGTCATATCGAAGTAGCGCCGGCCGACGTCAACGATCTTCGGGTCGATCTCGACGCCGTCAATGGGCATTGGTCCGTCGATCGCCGTAAACTGCCGCGCGACCGTGCCGCCGGCAAGGCCGACCAGGGCGACCCGGCCGGGAGCGTGGCCCGAACCGAAATAGGGCGCCAGCAGGGCATCGTCCCAATAGCCGTGGGTATACAAACTCGTCGGGTCGTAGATCGAGTGCACGGCCGAGCCTTCATCGAGCAGCAACTGGGTCTCGCTGCCCGTGTGAATGACTTGAATGTAGTTGTAGGCCGACTCGGTTTCATAGACGCGGACCCCGTAGGCCGCGCCCCGGATCGCTCCTCCGGACAGCAGCGCCAGCGCCACGATCGCAACCGGAACTAACAAATAGAGGCGTCGACGGCCCGGCTCGTAGAGCCCGGCGGTCGAGATCGCTCCCAGGAGAAACGCCAGGACGAAAATCGTCGGACGTGTCCCGTACGTCGGGATAAGCCAGAAGACCGGCAGAAACGTCCCCAGGATGCTGCCCAGGGTCGACAAGGCGTAGACGGCGCCCGCGGCGTTGCCGGCCGTTTCCAACTCCCGGATGCGAAGCCGGATCACGAAGGGCGAGACCATGCCCAGCAGGATGACCGGCGCGGCGAACA
>Ga0209057_1002846_pt1 | contig 13070 bp, 11 predicted proteins | sample GraSoiAngelo_146_FD_185903 | JGI IMG/M metagenome (GOLD analysis project Ga0209057, IMG submission 185903) | Grasslands soil microbial communities from the Angelo Coastal Reserve, California, USA - 14_1009_05_30cm (SPAdes) (version 2) | ecosystem: Environmental > Terrestrial > Soil > Grasslands ... | reverse complement strand
CGTCGCGCTCGGGCAGGCGCTCGCCTACGACTGCGGATCGAGCCGGTAGGTGAGGGCGGTGATGAGCGGCCGGCCCTCGCGGCGCCGGACTTCCCATTCCGCCTGGCCGCGGACCTCGAGGTGGTCGCCCCCCGACTCGCGGTAGCGGATGATGAACGGGCCCCGCACCTCGGCGGCCGGGCCGTGGGGCGCGATCGAGAGCGATTCGAGCCTGTAGCTGAGCTCCTCGATCGCCATGAACATCCGCCGGTAGCCGCTGGCGATGGCGTCGACCCCGCGCGTCCCGTTCTCGGCCGCGTCGGGCGCGAACAGCTGGACGAGGCGATCGACGTCGCGCGCCTCATACGCCGTCCGGAACTGCTCGACGACCGCCGCCGCCTCCTCGGTCGAGAGCGGACTCTCCGTGCGCACCGGCCGGACCTCGGCGGTGGCGGCGATCGCCTCCGACACGGTGCCGGAGGCGACCGCGGGCGAGGGCGCGGCCGCAGCCGGAGGGTCCGCGTCCTTGCCGGGTGGAGAGACGGCGTAGAGCACGACGGCCAGCGCCGCCACGCAGGCGGCCCCCGCCGGGATGCTGAACGCATGGCGGGCCACGGGCGATGCGGGCACGGGAGATGAGGTCATCGGCGGCTCGAGCGGCGGTGTCTCGGGCGCGGGCGGCGGTGGAGCGACCTCGACGGGGAGAGCGGCCAGCGCCGATTCGACGGCGGCCGCCCGAGCTGCCGCCACCGAGAAGACCGGCTCGACGGACGCCGCGACCTGCGGCGGCGGCTCCGCGACGCGCGCCATGGGCGCAGCGGGCACGATGACGACCGCTTGCGGCTCGGCCTCCGGGGCAATGGCGGGCGCGTAGTCGCGCCACGCCTCGTCGATCACGGCGGGCGTCACCTGCTTGGCGCCAGTGGCGAAGGCGGTCAGCAGCGCGGCGTCGCACAGCACGTTGATGACCCGCGGAATGCCGTGGCTGAGGGCGGCGACGCGCTCGAGCGCGGGCTCGGCGAAGAGGGCGAGGTCGGTGGCCCCGGCGCGTTCGAGGCGGGTGCGGACGTAGGCGGCGACCTCGGCCGGGGCGAGCGGCCGCAGGCGCACGCGGAGCGTGACCCGCTGGCGAAGCTGTCGGAGCGCCGGGTTGGCGAACTTCGTCTCGAGCTCGGGCTGCCCGGCGAAGAGGATCTGGAGGATCTTCTCGCGTGCCGTCTCGAGGTTCGACAGCAGGCGGAGCTGCTCGAGGACGCTCGCATCGAGGTCCTGCGCCTCGTCGATCAGCAGGGCGACGTTGCCGCCGGCGCGGGCGTGCTCGATCAGGAACTCGTTCAGACGGTGGAAGCGGCCGAGCTTGCCCGTCGCCTCGGTCGGGATGCCGAGCTCGATCAGGATGTACTCGAGGATCTCGTCGAAGCTGACCGTCGGGTTCATCAGGAGGACCGTGCGGACGCTCGGATCGAGGGTGTCGAGCAGGTGGCGGAGGAGGGTGGTCTTCCCGGTGCCGGCCTCGCCGATGAGCGACAGGAAGCCCTTGCGCGCCTGGATGCCGTAGCCGAGCGCCGCCAGCGCCTCCTGGTAGGTGTTGTTCAGGTAGAGGAAGCGTGGGTCCGGGGTGATGTTGAAGGGTTCTTCCTCGAGACCGTAGAAGGCGGCGTACATGTGGGCCGCCGTTGCGGGCAGCAAGGGGCATGCCCGCGAGTCTGTTTGCGCGGGCGCGAGGACGCCGTGCAGCGCTGCACGATGCGGCGCCGATCGTGCAGGCCCGTGGCCGGGTACGTCCTTCTAGCGGAACAGGTCGAACTCCGGCTTGCGGACGAGGGCCGCGGCCGCACCGCGGCGGCCGGGCGTATAGCGGACGCCGCGCACGACGGCAGCGGCGACGCCGCTGTCCTTCTCCATGACGAGACCGGCCGCGGCGGCGATCTCGTCGGCGAGCGCGACGACGGTGTGGTGCAGCGTCCGGCCGGCCAGGTCCTCGCGCCCGCGCAGGTCGAGGAGCGGGTCCATGCCGGCGCACCCGAGCGCCACCTCGACGAGCCCCTCGCGCCACGGGCGGCCGAAGGTGTCGGTCACCACCACCGCCAGCTCGACGCCGAAGCGGCTCCCGAGCGCCTCGCGGAGCCGCTCGGCCGACGCGTCGGGGTCGTGAGGGAGCAGCGTCAGCACGCCGGGAGCGACGCCGTTCGACTCGTCGACGCCGGCGTTGGCGCATACCCAGCCGTGCCGCGTCTCGACGATCACGTGCCCGTGGTCCATCCGAACGATCCGCTTGGCCTCGCGCAGCACGACCTCCATCGCGCGCGGGTCCTTCCCGCCCTCGGTGTACGCGGCCAGCCGCTCGGCGAAGCGCGAGGCGACGACGTCGTCGAGCGAGACGACGGATCCCTCGGCCTTCGAGACCACCTTCTGGCAGACGGCGACGACGTCGCGCGCCTTGAGACCCACCCGCGCCTCGGCGATGGCGTCGCCGAGCAGGCGCGCGAGGTCGTCGCCGGGTCGTACCATCGGCAGGCCGGGAACCGGGATCACCGCGATCGTCATCGGCGCCGCGGGTCTAGCGCACGCAGCACGTCCGCGGCAAGGCGCGCCGCGCGGGCGGGCGTGGCGAGCAGCGTGTCGGTGACGAGCGCCCGGAACCCGAGGGCCTCGACGCGCGGCGCCCACGCGGCATCCACCCGGTCGAGGACGAAGACGTCGACCAGGCCCCGGTAGAGCCGGGCCACGCCTGCCGGTGACACCTCGAGGCCGAGCCCGCGCAGCATGCGATGGAGCGGCCCGCGCACCGCCCGCCCGCCGACCAGCGGCGAGATCGCGGCGGCCGGCGCCTGACGGCGCGCGAGCGCTCGGCGGATGGGCGCGATCGCGAGGATGGGGCCGATCGAGACGAGCGGGTTGGAGGGCGCGACGACGATGGCGTCGGCCGCGGCGAGCGCCGCGAGCACGCCCGGCGCCGGCCGGGCGCGCCGCGCGCCCGCGACCTCGATCCGGCGCACGCGTCCGCGCGCGCCGCGGCGGACGAGATAGTCCTGGAAGGCGTGACGCCCCGCCTCGGTGTGGACGAAGGTGCGCACGGGGTCGTCGGTCATGGGAATGATGCGCGCCGCCACCCCGTGGACGCGCGCGAGCGCTGCGGTCACACGGGAGAGCGGCCAGCCCGCGCGCAGGCGTGCGGTGCGGAAGAGGTGCGTGGCGAGGTCGCGGTCGCCGAGCGCGAACCAGGTGGGCTCGCGGAGCCTGCCGAGCGCGCCGAGGCAGGCGAAGGTGTCGCGCGCGACACCCCAGCCCCGCACCGGGTCGCTCCGCCCGGCGAGCGTGTAGAGGACGGTGTCGAGGTCCGGGGCGACGTGGAGACCGAAGAACTCCTCGTCGTCGCCCGTGTTGCCGATGACGGTGAGGCGGCGCGGCTCGACGAGGCGGGCGAGGCCCCGCAAGAAGCGAGCCCCGCCGACGCCACCCGCCAGCGCCGTGACGGTTATTAAACTACTCCGGGGGCCCGTGCGCTGCTCACGCGCTCGGAGCGCTGCGCTGTTCCGGTGTTCCCGCGCGGCTCGCGCCGCGCGGCGTGTGGCCGCTCTCGTGGCCGCCGTGGCCGACCCGTCCGTACAGCGTCGTCCGCTGTACCGGCCGGCGGCCCATCGCGCTGACGAGCGCCTCGATCTCCTCGACCGACGTGTACTCGCCCGCGTCCGCCCCGGCCTCGCGCGAGATGCTCTCCTCCATGAGGGTGCCGCCGAAGTCGTTGCACCCGGCGCGGAGCGAGAGCTGCGCGAGGCGATGGCCGAGCTTCACCCATGAGGTCTGCAGGTTGTCGATCCACCCGCGGAGCGCGAGGCGACAGGTGGCGTAGATGCGCAGGTCGCGCAGCCCCTTCGGCTGGGGCGTCACCTTGCCGTCGTGGTAGAGCTTCGTGTTCTCCCAGATGAAGCCGAGCGGGACGAATTCGGTGAAGCCGCTCGTCTCTTTCTGGATCCGCCGCATGAGGTCGAGATGCCGGGCGACGTGGCCCGCCGTCTCCACGTGGCCGTACATGACGGTGGACGTGGTCGGCACGCCGAGCCGGTGCGCCGTCGTGATGATCTCCACCCAGGTGCGGACGTCCACCTTCTTGTGCGACAGGATCTCGCGCACCTCGTCGTCCAGGATCTCCGCCGCCGTGCCGGGGATGCTGCCGAGCCCGCCGTCGCGCAGCATGCCGATGTAGGCCGGGTAATCCATGTTGGTCCGGCGCGCACCGTACATGATCTCCATCGGCGAGAAGGCGTGGACGTGGATGTCGGGGAAGCGGCGTTTGATCTCGACCAGGATGTCCCGGTAGGTGAACGGCGCCATGTCGGGGTTGATGCCGCCCTGCATGCAGACCTCGGTGGCGCCGCGGCCGATCGCCTCCTCGACCTTGCCGAGGACCACGTCGAGGCCGTGCGTGTAGGCATCCTCCTCCCAGCGCTGGCGCTTGAAGGCGCAGAACTGGCAGTTCACGAAGCAGACGTTGGTGAAGTTGATGTTGCGGTTGACGACGTAGGTGACCTCGTCGCCGACGTCGGCTTCGCGGACGGTGTCGGCGGTCCGCACGAGCGCGACGAGGTCGTCGCCCGTCGTGCCGAGGAGCGCCTCGCTGTCGTCGACGGTGAGCTCCTCGCCCGCGAGCGCCCGCGCGAGGATGGCGCGCACGGGCGGCGTGGCGCGCGCGATGGCGCGCTCGACCGGCTCGTCGTTCAGCGCGACGCGCTCGATCTGGTCCCAGGGCTCGAACCAACTCATTGCGTCGTCCTCATGCGGGTCGAGCCTCCGCGTCCGGACACGCCCACACCGCCTCGGCGGCGAGCGCCGCCACCCGCGGGCGCAGCGCCGGGTCGAGGAAACCGGGACGGTCGACGTAGGCCGGATAGATCGCCAGCCGCTCGCGCAGCGTGAAGCCGGCCGTGCGGCAGGTGGCTGCGAGCGCCTCGACGTGGGGCCACGGGGCCTCCGGGTTCACGTAGTCGGGCGTGAGCGGCGAGATGCCGCCCCAGTCGTTCAGGCCCGCGTGGAGGAGGAGGGCGTGGTCGGCGGGCGAGAGGTTCGGCGGCGCCTGCACGCTCACGTCCGGGTCGAGCACGAGCCGTGCGACGGCGACCGTGCGCGCCACGTCGGCCGCGCCGGGCTCGGGCGCGTCGGCCAGCCGGATCGTCGGCTTGGCGCGGAAGGGCTGCACGATGACCTCCTGGATGTGGCCGTAGGCGCGGTGGAGGTCGCGGATCGCGAAGAGCGTGTCGACGCGCTCGGCGAGCGTCTCGCCGATGCCGATGAGGAGTCCGGTCGTGAAGGGGATCTGGAGCTCGCCCGCCTCGCGCAGCATCCGCAGGCGCCGCGCCGGCTCCTTGTCCGGCGCCCACTGATGCACCTGGCCGCGGCCGCGGAGCCGCGGTGACACGTTCTCGAGCATGAGCCCGAGGCTCACGTTCACCGCCTTCAGCCGCTGCATCTCCTCGCGCGTCAGGAGCCCCGCGTTGGTGTGAGGGAGGAGCCCGCAGCGAAGCGCGACCTCGCAGGCGTGGTGCACGTACTCGGCCGTCGTCCGGTGGCCCAGCTCGCCGAGCAGGTCCCGATAGCTGGCGAAGGCGAGCTCGGGCTTGTCGCCGAGGCACATGAGTGCCTCCTTGCAGCCGAGCGCGCGGCCGCGCAGCGACCAGGCCTCGATCTCCTCGGGCGTCATCGTCCAGGCGTCCGGGTCGTCCGGATCCTTCCGGAACGTGCAGTAGGTGCAGCGGTCGCGGCAGAGGTTCGTGACCGGCAGGAACGCCTTCGGCGAGTACGTGACGGTCCGCCCCCACCCGCGGTCGCGCCGGGTGGAGGCGACCTCGAGCAGCGCCGGCATCGTCTCCGCGGTCTCGAGCAGCCGAGTGGCCTCCTCGCGCGTGAGGTCGCGGCCTGCGAGCGGCTTGGCGAGCGCCTCGATCAGTGCTGGCCCGCCGCGGGAGCCGGGAAGAGGCATGGAGAGACTGGCTGGCAGGTATCGGAGGGGCCTAGACGTGTCAAGGCATGCCCGCGGGGGACCGCACCCCCCCAGGGGCTCACGCTAGCGCGCAGGACGGCGCCGGCCTCGGAGCTTGATGCTCGAGACCTTGAGAGCGGCTCGGCGCCGCCAGCGTTGTGCCTCGAACCGCATCCCGGAGGCGTCCCAGTGATGGGCGATCAGCGAGGCGTACTCGCCGAGCCGGTCCGCCCGCAGCGTCTCGAGGGCCCCTGCCACCGCGGCGTGCAGGTGCGCCCGTCGCTCAGCGAGCTGCGACTGATACGCCACCTCACGGGTCAGCGGGTGCTTGAACGCGTAGTGCGGCACCGGGTACGGCATGACCTCGTGGATGAACTCCGCCTCCTGGAGCCCGCCGAGCGCCGTGGCGAGGTGGTGATCGTCGAGCCCGACGACCGCCTTGAGGAGCGGCTCGTCGAACTGCTTGCCGATGACGGCCGCGGCCTGCAGCACGTGCTTTGCCTGCTCGCCGAGCCGATCGACGCGCGCGGTGAGCAGGGACTGCACCGTCGCCGGGATGGCCAGGCTTTCGAGCGGTGCCGCCAGGCGATAGGCGCCACGCTGTCCGGCGAGGCTCCCGGCGGCCGCCAGCGCCTGCACCACCTCCTCGATGAAGAAGGGGTTGCCGCCGGTGCGCTCGCGAACGAGATCGGAGAGATCCCCGAGCGAATCGTCCGCGCCGAGCAGGTCGTGCAGCAGCTCGCGACTCGCTTCCCGCCCGAGGGGAGAGAGCGGCAGCTGGTGGTAGTGCGATCCCCCCGTCCAGGCCGGCCGGTACTCGGGCCGGAAGTTCGCCACGAGCAGGGTGCGCGTGCCGCGCACCGCCGCTGCCAGCTCGCCCACCAGCGCGTCGCTCGCCCCGTCGATCCAGTGCGCGTCATCGAGCAGCAGCACGACGGCCTCGCCCGCGCTGCGCAGGCGAACGAAGCGTCGCAGGAAGCCGGCGAGCCGGTCGTGGCTCGCGGCGGAGACGTCCGGCGCATCGGGGTCGGGCACGCCGAGGAGGTCCAGGACGACGGGGAGCGCGTCCTCGAGGCCCGGGTCGAGGGCGAGGAGCTGATCCGCGACCTTCCGCCGGACCGTCTCCGGCGGGTCGCCGTCGCCGAGCGCGAGGTAGCCGCGCAGGAGCTCGCGGATCGGGAGCAAGGGAACCGTCGAGCCGTGCGCCGGGCAATGGGCTTCCTGCACCGCGATCCCCCGCGCGCGGCAGCGATTGACGAACTCGAGGCAGACCCGGCTCTTGCCGACCCCGGCGTCGCCGACCACACCCACGACCTGCCCGTTCGATTCGAGCGCCCGGACGAGGATGCCGTCCAGCCAGGCGAGCTCCGCTTCCCGTCCCACCAGCCGCGAGAAGCCCCGCACGCCGGCCGCGTCGAGGCGCGTGCGAAGGGGGCCGATCCCCTCGAGCTCGAAGACCCGGACGGGCGTGCTGACGCCCTTGATCGGCGGCGTGCCGTGATCGCGCAAGGTGAAGAACCCTTCGACTAGCCGGGCGGTGTGCTCGCTCACGTAGACCGTCCCGGGCGCGGCCACCTGCTCCATCCGCGCCGCCAGGCCGACGGCATGTCCCTGGGCCGTGTAGTCCATGCGTAGATCGTCGCCGATCGTCCCCACGACCACCTCCCCGGAGTTGAGACCCATCCGGACGGAGAACTCGAGCCCCCGGACCCTGAGCCCGCTCGCGTAGCCGCGGAGCTCGCCCATCATGTGCAGGGCGGCATGGCAGCCGCGCCGGGCGTGATCCTCGTGCGCGACGGGCGCCCCGAAGAGCGCCATGACCCCGTCGCCGGTGAACTGGTTGATCGTCCCCTCGAAGCGATGGATCCCCTCGGCCAGGACCTGGAAGAAGCGGTCGACGACGCGGTGCCATTCCTCGGCGTCCACCCGCTCGGCGAGCCGCATCGAGTCGACCATGTCGGCGAACAGCACGGTGACCTGCTTGCGCTCCCCTTCGAGCGCCCTGCGGGTGGTGAGGATCTTCTCGATGAGATGTCTCGGGGCGTAGGCGCGGGGCTCGCGCGCGCGCTCGACGGCGCCGGTCGATGCGAGCTGCTGCCCACAGGAGTCGCAGAATCTCTGGCTCACCGGGTTGAAGGTGGCGCAGCGCGGGCAGGGGATGCCGCGTCCGAGGGAGGCGCCGCACTCGCCGCAGAAGCGGGCGGTCTCGCGGTTCTCGTGCCGGCAGCGAGGACACCGCATCCGAAGGTTCCGCCGGCCAGCTTTAACCCCCTCGGCGCCCGGCACTCAACCGCGCCGCCGGCGGCTACCGTGAGAGCTTCCCGATCACGTCGTGCATCGCCGTCCGATTGACAACCCGCGCGCAGCGCCCGTAGCTTCCCGCGCTTCGCAGGAGGGTATCGAGGTGCGCACCCGTCTCGCTCTCGTCATGATCTTTCGTCAGGCTCGCCTCGAACGCGCGCAGCGGCCCCGAGCTCGAACTGCCGTGCACCAACTGGCGCGCGGTGAGCGCCGCCTATGTCTACCGGGATCCGACGGGGGTGGCGGGCCCCGTGCGCCGGATCCTGTACCATCACGAACGCTTCTACCTGCGGGCGCAGGGCCCCGGCGCCACGGTGCCCGCGGGACCCGTCGGCTACGCCGAGATGTGGCTCACGATCGGCCCCGACCGCCTGCTCGCGCGGTTCCACAAGTTCGCGCGCAACGACGCCCTCGTCGTCCGGAGCCGCGTGCCGTCGCGGAAGGCGGCGGAGGGCGAGGCGGCGTTCTGGTCGACGCTGTGGGGCGACGGCGAGCGCTCGGCGGAATCGATCGCGTCGCTCGAGCGCGCCGTCGCAAGGGACCCGTCCGACGGCCGCTCGCTGTTCCTCCTCGGCATGATGCACCTCTACAACTTCGGGCGGGAAGGAACCGGCTTCCGGAACGCGAGCGAAGTGGCGAAGCGGGAGGCGGCGAGCGCCAGCGCGGCGCTCGACGCGGCCGTGCCGCTCCTCCCCGACGACGCCCGCAGCCCGGGGTTCCGCGCCGCCGCCACCTACGTGAACGGCGTCGCGCATCGCGACGCCTGCCTCGTCGCCGCCGGCCTGACGCAGCTCGACGCCGCAGTGCCCCTCGATCCGCTCTTCAACAGCTTCGACTTCATCGGGGTCGTCCCGGCCGTCGTGGCGCCCGGCGATCCGCTGATGGTCCGGGCGCTCGAGCTGGTCGACGCCGGGCTCGGCCCGCCGAACGTCGACTGCGTGCAGACGATGCCCGAGATCTGCGGCAACGCGGGCATGGCCCCGCACAACACGCAGGGCGCGCTCCTTCTCTTCGGCGATCTCTACGCCAAGGGCGACCGCCTGAGCGACGCCGAGCGTTGGTACGGCTGAGCAACCTGCTCGGCGCGGACTGGCCCTTCCGCGGCCTCGCTCAGGACCGGGTGGCGAACGCGGCGGCGCGCGTGGCGCTCTACCAGGATGCCGACCCCACGAACGATCCCTCGATCGTCGGCACCGGCGCCGAGGCCTGCATCTACTGCCATCACCAATAGGTGCGGCGTCAGGGGCGAGCGGCGGGTATGCCGGGTGGCGTGCGCCGCGGCGGCAGGGCGTACACCTCGCGCACGTTGTCGCTCATCAGCTTGTATCGTGCCGGCTCCGGCAGCATCGCGACCAGCTCTGCGAGCTCGCCGACGTAGCGCGGCGGATGGTCGGGATGGGGGAAGTCCGACGCCCAGAAGAACTTCTGCTCGCCCACGAGCGGGATCACCCCGGCGAGCGAGCGCTCGTCCGGGTCGCACGAGATCCAGCACTGGCGCTGGAAGTAGAAGCTCGGCTTCTCCCGCAGCGGGACGCCCCGCCCGAGCGGCGAGGTGAAGACGGCGTCCATCCGCTCGAGCCAGTAGCCGATCCATCCCGCTCCCGACTCGAGCACCACGAGCTTGAGCCGCGGGAACTTCTCGAAGACGCCGAACTGGAACATCGACGTGAAGGCGTGGCGGACGGCGTCGGCCGAGGTCACGTTGATGAGGAACGCGAGCGAGGCCTCGGTCATGCGGCCGAAGCGCCCGGGCGCGGCCCAGAACGGCTCGAACGTCGGGTGGATGCCGACCGGCAGGCCGATCTCCTCCGCCAGGCGGAAGACCCGGTGATGATCGGGATGCCCCGGCGCCTTCGTCGTCATGACGAAGGGTGCGATGAAGACCCCCTTCGCGCCGTCGCGGGCGGCGCGCTCGAGCTCCCGCTCGGCCTCGCCGGGAAGCCCGAGCGACACGTGGGCGATCGGGACGAGCCGGCCGCCGCTGCCGGCGCAGAACTCGACGATCCAGCGGTTGTACGCGCGCGTGTACGCTTGCGCGAGAGCCAGGTCCTCGCACTCGGCCTCCCAGAGGACGCCGAGAGTCGGGTAGAGGATGGCGATGTCCAGGTTCTCGCGGTCGAGGCGCTCGAGGCGCTCCTTGGCGTCCCACGCGCCGAGGCCCGCGTTGTCCAGGTAGGCGAGGCCGGTGCGGGGGCGGTCGGGACGCGGGATGTTGCCGACGAGGTCCATGGCGCCGAGGCCGGCCGGGAGACCCCGCCGCACCATCTTCGAGGGGCGGCCCGCGATCTCGAGGTACTCGAGCCCGTCGGCGTCCTTGCGGATGCCCATCGGACGATCGCGGTAGGCCGGGTCCAGGTACCGGTCCCAGAGGTCGGGCGGCTCGAGGATGTGGCCGTCGGCGTCGACGGCGCCGTCAAACGGCAGCCGCTGCAACATCACTGCGCGCATGGCGCCGGCCGCGGCCGTCCTGGCTGCGCGCGCCGTACTCCGCTTCCAGGTAGGCGACGATGTCGTCCGACTCGTACATCTCGCGGCCCGTGTTGGGATCGACGAGATACGGCACCTGGACCTTGCCGCCGCGCTGCTCGAGCTCTGCTCGCTTCGGGCTCCCCTTCGGCACGTTGCGAACCAGATGCGGCACGTCGAGCTCGCTCAGCGTCTCGCGCACCTTGCGGCAGAAGGGCGAGCCTTCCATGTTGTACAGCATTAGGGGTTTGAGACCCTCGCGCGGACTCTCGGTCCGGCATCGGCTCCCGCGCCCGAGCCGCAGGGCACTGGCGATTGCGGAATTGACGTTGTCGAGGAGGCTCGGCACCGGCAGCCACCAGCCGGCGCGCCGCGTGCCGCCGTAGCGCTCGTTCAGGTAGGCGATGATGTCGTCGGACTCGTACAGGCGGGTGTTCGTGTTCTTGTCGACCAGATAGGGCGCCTGCATCTTCCCGCCGAGCCGCACGAGCTCCTCACGGCGGGGGCTGCCGTGCGCCACGGGATGTGCCCGGTAGTCGAGGTCGAGCTCGGTGAGGACTTCGCGCACCTTGCGGCAGTACGGACAGCCCTCGAAGTCGTACAGCTCGAGCACCTCGGCCGGTTCGGCGCGGCGGCCCTCGGTCACGCGCGAGAACGCGCCGCGACCGAGGCGGACGAGGCTGGCCGCGAACGAGAAGACGTTGTTCGTCACGCCCATGTCGCCCATCTCGCCCATCGGTCCAGCTGGGTCAATCGTGCTGGGCCGGGAACGACGACAGGCAGGCGGCGGTGCCCGGGGACCGCGGGGCGGCGGCCGACGCTCAGCCGCCGTAGGCGACGTGAGGAGCGTCGGCCGCCGCGAGGTCCGGGATGACGAGGTGACAGGTCGTGCCGTCGGGCCCGCCGACGAGCGTGAGCGATGCGCCGAGGGCGCGGACGAGGCGCGCCGCGAGCCGGAGGCCGAAGCCCAGCTGGCGCGGCGGCCGTGCGCCGGTGCGGCCGGCGATCACGTCCTCGGTCTCGACGATCAGCTCCGGCGCGATGCCGGGACCGCTGTCGCGGATCTCGAGCGTGGCGCCCCCGCTTGCCGGCCGCGCGGTGACCACGACGTGACCCTGGGGGGTGTGCCGGACGGCGTTGTCGAGCAGCGCGCGGAGGAGACGCGTGAGCTTGTCCTCGTCGGTGGCGAGGACGAGCCCGGTCGACACGTCGAGACGGATCATCACGTCCTTCTCGGCCGCACCGGACCCGAGCTCGCTCCGGAGCTTGCCGAGCACGTCGGAGAGCCGGACGGGTACGACGTCGACCGCCAGGGCGCCGCGGTCGAGCTCCGCCATGTAGAAGAGCGTCTCCACGTAGGTGAGCAGTGCGTCGGAGTTCGACCGGATGCGGTCGAGCGCGAGCCGCTGCTCGTCCGAGAGGCTCTCGCCGTCCTCCTGGAGGATGGTCGAGTAGCCCATGATGACGTTGAGCGGCGTGCGGAACTCGTGCGAGAGCGAGGAGAGGATCTGGTCCGGCAACGACTTCATGCGCCGGGCGGCGGCGCGCCGGGCGAGCGCCGACTGCACGAGCTGGCGGACGTGGTCGCAGTCGAACGGCTTCGAGATGTAGTCGAAGGCGCGGAAGCGCAGCCCCTGGACCGCCGTGTCGATCGTCCCGTAGCCGGTGATGATCAGCACCTCGATGTCGGGGTCGATCTCCTTGATGCGCTCGAGGACCCCGATGCCGCCGAGCCCGGGCATCTTCAGATCGAGGGTCACGACGTCCACGGGCTCGCGGCCGACGATGGCCAGCGCCTCGTCGCCGCTGCTCGCCGTGAGCACCTCGCACTCGCCTTGCAGGATGGCCCGCAGCGACTCCCGCACCCCTCGCTCGTCATCGACGATCAACAACCGCGGCCGTTCGTTCATGCTGAGCGGCCGGTGTGCAGAATGTATGCCAGCATCGGCGCCCGGAAAGTCCGCGCTGGCTCTGCGACTCGGTGGGGCGGGACGACAAACCGTCCAAGAATGAACGGCGCATGGGCCGTTCACGGCACAGGCGACGCGGACGCTAGCGCTCGGGGGCGATGATGCCGAGCTTGTCCATGCGGTACTTGAGGATGCGACGGGTCGTGCCGAGCAGCTCTGCCGCCCGGGTCTGATTGAAGTCCGTCTTCTGGAGCGCCTCGTCGATGATCTCGCGCTCGAACTCGTCGACCGCGGTGCCGAGGGACTTCCGACCCTCGAGCACCTGCTCCTTGATGTTGCCCGGCTCGAGGTCGGTCCGCCGGATCTGCTCGGGGAGGTCCTCGACGCCGATCCCGGGGCCCTCGGTGAGGACGAGCAGCCGCTCGACCAGGTTCTCG
>Ga0209057_1002841_pt1 | contig 13083 bp, 14 predicted proteins | sample GraSoiAngelo_146_FD_185903 | JGI IMG/M metagenome (GOLD analysis project Ga0209057, IMG submission 185903) | Grasslands soil microbial communities from the Angelo Coastal Reserve, California, USA - 14_1009_05_30cm (SPAdes) (version 2) | ecosystem: Environmental > Terrestrial > Soil > Grasslands ... | reverse complement strand
AGCGTGGACGGCGCCGGGACGAGATTCATCATGCGGGTTATCGGTCGCGGCACCGGGCATCAGGACCCGGGAGTCTATCCAGGGAGCAGGGCAGGGACTTCCTGTCCAAGGTGTCGGCAATCATTCCGGCATCAGGCCCCGACGCCGCCATTGCCTTCGACGACGACCGTCGAGGTAATACCTAATTCTTCAAGGCATTCCCGGCTGACGACGCTTTCGCCCCTCCCGGCCCGGCAGACTCGGCGAGTTCCTTGCAAGAGAAGTCGGTGAAGGGATTCAAACGGGAGGAGCCGGGACATGAAGATGACGCAGAACGAACGCCGCCGGATGTATCTCGCTCAGCAGGCGGCCAGACAGGCAATGCTCGACCGGCTGAAGCAGCCTGTCGCTGTCGACACGGCCGTGGATGCATCGGCGGTCCGCCGTCGCTGGCTCAAGACCGTCGCCATCGCAACGCTCATCGGCAGCGGGCTCCTGGCGTACTCGGTAGTGCAGTTCCACCCGCCGACGTCGATCGAAGCGTTCCTGCCCCGGCTCTAGTCGGCCGTCCGCGGGCTCACGCGCTGGTGCCGGCGCGCTGAGCTATGATGCCTCCGCGCAAGGACGCCTCCATGGCATCCGCCAAGGAAACGTTCGCCGCGCTCACCGTCGGGAAGAAGGTCGAAGTCTACAAAACGGTCGGCGAAACCGACATCTATCTGTTCGCCGGCATCACCGGCGACTTTGCACGGAACCACGTCGACGAGGAGTTCATGCGCCGCACCCGCTACGGCGGGCGGATCGCGCACGGCGCGCTGCTGGTCGGGTACATGTCACGCGCCTCCACCGAGATCTGCTCCGGGCTCGACCGGCACCATCGTCTCCTACGGCTTCGAGAAGATCCGGTTCCCGGCGCCGCCTTCATCGGTGACACCGTCACTGTGACGTACGAGATCATCGAGCGCGACGAGGCGGCCCTGAAGGCCTTCGCAAGGGTGACGTGCACCACGCAGCGCGGCGACGTGGTGGCAGCCGCGACCCACATCCTCAAAGTCGTGGAGTGACGGCGCCGCCGACGTCGCGCCGTGACGCGACCGCGGCGCCGTCTCGTGCTCGGACTAGTCGGGCACGAGGGCGAAGGACCGCAGCGCCGAGCCGGTGCCACCCCGGATCTTGAGCGGCGGAACGACGAGCAGGAACTCATACACTTCCGCTTTGCCAAGCTCTTCGAGAAAGAAGTTCTCGATGATATTGATCCCGTTGTCGGCGATCAGCAGCATGTGGACCGGGAAGACCTGAAAGGTAGGCGTAAAGATCAGCGGGGGTCGCTTCTCGAAGGTCAAGGTGTCGTTGCCGACTACCGAGGCGCCCTGTTTGACCAGGAACTGGGCTCCATCCACACTAGGACCGGGCGAGGAGTCGCCCTTATACAGATCCGGGTTCTCAGTAAAGAACCTTCCCCAGCCTGTCCGAATGAGCACGGTGTCGCCGCGCTCGAGTTTTACCCGTTGCGCTTTTGCTGTGTCGGCCAGATGTCGCGCCGTGATCTCGAAGTCGGCCGGCAGCGGCGACGGGCCTCCCTGTATGAAGCGAGCAACATCCAGGAGCACACCACGATTGACCAGACGATCGGTTGGATAATGCGCGACGTCGAGGTGTGCACCGACTCCGCTCGCGCTCCTGCCGATGCCGCGGAGATCACTCGTTGCTGCCGCAGCGTCCACGTGGCCGAAGAGAAACCCGTTGCGCCCGATGTGGCCGATGGCATCGATGCTCGGCGCTCCGTGCTGGCCGCTGAAGTGCTGGACCTCGGACGTGAAGGAGAGCTGCCCGCCATCGTTGAACTGACCGCGTGTGCCCCTGGTATGGTCGTCTGAAAAGTCCTTATCCGTCGCATCGAACTGGGCGTGCGTTCTGTTGAGCTTCATGGAGTACGACGGATTGACGCCGGCAATCGGTGAGTTCTCATCCCAGACAGGAGAGAGATCGAAGAGACGGGCGCCCTTGACCTCTCTGATGAAGTCCTGGACGCGGCTGGAGTTGTCACGACGGTCATCGGAGCGGCCGCCGTCGGATCGACGGTCGTCGGCCCTCGCGGTCTGCGTGAGGCCTGGCAGGGTCAGCGCCGCGGCCAGCGCACCGGCCGCGCGGACGAAGTCTCGACGGTTCACTGCCGTCTGCTGGTTCGTCGCCCCCGAATCACGCATGACGATCCTCCGTGGAGCTAAATGGTTGCGGCGGCGGAGTCTAGCACGACCGGATTATAATCGGCGCTCGTCGCGCGGCCCACGGACGCCACTCGCCCGTGCGCCAGCAAGGAGCCGATCATGCTCGATCTCGTGATCCGTGGTGGCCGCGTCGTCACGCCGTCTGGTGTCGGCAACTGGGACCTCGGTGTCCAGGGCGAGCGCATCGCCGCGCTCGGGGCTCCGGGCACGCTGGAGGCCGGGCGCGTCATCGACGCGACCGGGAAGGTCGTGGTGCCCGGCGGCATCGACCCGCACACGCACTTCGCCCATCCGATCATGAGCCACCCGAACGAGCCGGGGATGACGCTGGGCCCCGAAGAGGACACGCGTGGCATGCTCTTCGGCGGGACGACCACGCACATCGACTTTGCCTTCGTTCGTCCGGGCGGTGACATCCGGAGCGCCATCGAGCAGCGGAGCGCGCGCTGGAAGGGCAGCGCGTACACCGACTACTCGTTCCACGTCGTCCTGGCCGGCGCCCTCGAGCTGAAGGTCTTCGAAGCGATCCCCGAAGCCATCCAGGCGGGCTTCACGTCGTTCAAGGTGTTCACGACGAACATCCTGCCGCCCCATCCCAAGCGCTCCGGCAACCGGATCGACTTCGGCCGCATCCAGCACGCCATGGAGCGCATCGCACCGGCCGGCGGGATCATGACCGTGCACGGCGAGGACGAGGACATCGTCCAGTTCAACTACGAGAAGCACCGAGCCGAGGGCCGGATGGACGGCGCGAACCTCCACCTGGTCCACAACAAGCTCTCCGAGCAACTGGCCTTCCGACGCACGACCGCGCTGGCCCGCCACACCGGCTGTGCGATCTACTTCGTGCACACCTCCGCGCGCGAGGGCGTGGAGGCGATCCGGGAGGCCCGCGCGGCCGGCGCGCCCGTCTACGGCGAGACGCTCCACCAGTACGCGTGCTTCAACGCCGAGTACTACAAGACGCCGCGCGGCTTCTGCTCGCACACCTATCCGTCGCTGAAGTTCCCGGAGGACCAGCAGGCGCTGTGGAGCGGGCTCCTCGGCGACGGCCTTTCCACGCTCGCCACCGACGAGTACCCGACGTCACTGGCCCTCAAGCTCAAGGGCAAGACGATCGAGGACGTGACCGGCGGCAACCTCGGCGCCGAGGCGCGGATGGGCATCGCGTGGACGGAGGGCGTGGTCAAGCGGGGCATGTCGCTGGCGCGCTTCGTCGACATCACGTCGGCGAACGCCGCCCGGATCTTCGGGCTCTATCCGGCCAAGGGCGCGCTCGCGGTCGGCAGTGACGCCGACATCGTGCTGATCGATCCGTCGGTGAAGAAGGCGCTGGCCAAAGACGACTTCCACGTGAGCGACTACAGCCCCTGGGAGGGCTGGGGCATCGAGGGCTGGCCCGTGACGACGCTGCTGCGCGGTCGCGTGATGGTCGAGAATCGTCGGCTCGTCACCGACGAGCGCGCCGGCCGTCTCGTGTCGCGGAAGATCGAATCGGCCGTCCTGGCGCGTCCGGCCTGCTGAGCGTCAGCGTCCCGGATCGGGCAGGCCGCGCGCGTCGTCCTCGGCCGCCGGCGGCACCGGCTCGTCACCGACGAATCGCGCCGGGCGCAGCCGCGTCCGGTTGACGGTGAGGCCGAAGACGTCGAAGCGGTTGTAATAGCCGACGACGTCGTGGAACTGCTTCGGCTCGACGGCGGCCGAGGTGTCGATGTCGACGTAGAGCACTCCCTCGTCGTCGCGCTTCATGCCACCCACCGGCTCGCCGGTCGGCCCGATGACCATCGACACACCTCGCGGCGTGTCGGCCAGGATGCGCGCGGCGTCGGGGCCGATGGCGCCGAGCTCGTCACGCATCGCCGCATCCATGAAGCCGGACACGACGATCGTGAAGACCTTGGCCTCGAACGAATGCGCCCCGGCCCGGATCCGGATGGCCGCCGCCAGATCGTAGTTGCCGCCGTCCCGCGGATCGCGCGTCGGCCACACCGGTGGATACGTCGCGACGTGAACCTGCTCGCCCTCGGCCATCAGGGCGAAGCGGGCGAGCGGGTTGGTGTTCTCGCCGCAGATCAGGACGCCGATGCGGCCCAGCCGCGTCTCGCTCACACGCAGACCGGCGCCGTCGCCATTGGCCCACGTGAGCTTCTCCCAGAACGTCGGCACGAGCTTGCGGTGGTGATTGAGCACGCTGCCATCGTCGCCGATGAGCACGTTGGTGTTCCAGAGGCACCCGACGCTCTGCTCCGTCCCCTCGTTGAGTCCAAGGGAGACGAAGATGCCGGCCCGGCGCGCCGTCGCGGCGATGCGCTCGAGCTCCGGCCCCGGGCAGCGCACGGCGTTGGCGGCGAGTCGCCGGAACCAGCCGTGGTTGTGGATGGGCGCGGCCAGCGCCGACCAGACCGGAAACGCGGGAATATACGCCTCCGGGAAGGCGACGAGCTGGGCGCCGTGACGGGCGGCCTCGTCGATGAGGCTCTGCGTCTTGGCCACGGTCTTCTCGAGATCGAGGAAGACCGGCGCGACGTGTGCCGCCGCCACGCGACACGCGGGATACGCCGTGGGCATCACGCACCGGCCTTCGGCCACGTGGTCTTGATCCAGTTCACGGTGGCCGAGGGATCGTTGTGGCCCTTGCCCGGCCGCGGCCAGCTCGGCGGCGCGGTCATCGACGCCACGGGGATCGTGATGATGCGCTCGGGATCCCACACGGGGAACGGATAGTCGGGCAGGTTCTTGCTGAAGCCGACCTTCACGTCCTTGAACGCGCGATGGTCCTCACGACGGATCGTCACTGTTCCCGCCGGCGCGGCGATGCTCAGGCCCTCCAGCTCCTTGATGATGGCCTCGTCGTCCGGCCAGCCGCCGGTGGCCGCGCTCGCCTTCTCGACGGCGGTCTTGAACAGGTAGAGGCCCGTGTAGGCCGCCTCGGCCGTGTAGCTGGGATATTCCTTCCAGCGTTGATGATAGCGGTCCACGAACTGCTTGTTGCGCGGTGACTGGCTCGCCGACGGATACGTGAAGTGATAGTTCGAATGCACGCCGGCCAGCGCGCCCTCGGGATGGTCCTTGCCGATCGCGTGCGGCACCACGCCGAAGTTGATGTTGCCGGCGATCTTCGTCTTGGGGAGCAGCCCGTGCTGGAGGGCCTGCTTGTAGAAGGCGATGTACATGCCGCCCCACATCGCGGTGACGACGAGATCGGGCCGCGCCGCCTGGGTCTTGGCGATGTGGGCGCTGAACTCGGTGCTGCCGAGCGGCGCCCAGACTTCCGAGACGGTCTGCGCCTGTGGCAGCAGCTTCTCGCGCGCGGCCTCGAAGTGCATCTGGAACCAGCGGCCGAAGGCGTAGTCGGGATGCACGAGCGCGATCCGGCGCACGTCGGGCCACGCGCGGGCGACGGCCATGGCCGTGGTCACGCCATCGGCGGAGAGGATGTTCGTCATCCCGAACAGATACCGGGGATTCGGGACCTCGACCTCGAAGAGCCGGTCGATGCAGCCCTCGGTCATGATCGTCAAGAGCTTGAGCTCCTCGACGACGGGCCCGACCGCGAGCTGGTTGTGAGCGGCGATGACGCCCGAGAAGTAGTCGATACCCTCGGACAGCTTCATCCGCTTGACTTCCTTCACGGTGGCGTCGGGGCCGGCCGCTTCGTCCGCGGTGACGGTCTCGATCTTGCGCTTGCCGAGGAGACCGCCGGCTCCATTGATCTCCTCGGCGGCGAGCGTGTGGCCCTTGAGCGACGGCGCGCCCAGCACGGCGCCGGGCCCCGAGAGGATCGTGATGTGGCCGAACTTCACCGGCTTGTCGGAAATGCGGCCTTTGCCCGGCTCGTCCGCCGCCGTCGCCGGGCCGGCCACCGGAAGCTCAGCGAGCGGCGAACCCAGCGACGCCGCGCCCACGGTGACGCCGAGCCGAGTGAGGAACTCCCGTCGATCGATGCCCTGGGTCATGCGCGCCTCCCGGCTCAGCACACGGTCACGGCGATGGTGTGGATGCGATTGCGGCCGACCGGCGGCTGAATGCGGCCGGCGCTGTCGGTCGCGCGACAGCTCAGCTCGTGGCGCCCAGAGCGCTCGAACGTCCACGCCACGGCAAATCGCTGCCACGCCGGCGTCGGGCCGCGCGGCTCGAGCTTCGCGTCGCGCCACGTCGTGCCGCCATCGATGCTCAGCTCGACGCGCGCCACGGCGCCGGCGCTCCACGCTCGGCCGCTGATCTCGTGGGCTCCTCGCGGGAGCTGCGCCCCGTCCGTCGGGCTCACGATGACGGCGTGGACGTCGAGGTCACGCACGGGCTCGCTGATCGTCTGGCCGTTGACCGTGCGTCGGCGGTTGTAGAGCCGTGTCGTGAACAGACTCTCGGGGCGGTGATCGGCGACGTGGATGCGCGAGAGCCACTTGACCGCGTTCGTCCCGAAGAAGCCCGGCACGAAGGCCCGCAGCGGAAAGCCGTGCTCGATCGTGAGCGGCGCGCCGTTCATCGCCCACGCCAGGAGCACGTCGTCCCGCCGCGCGTGCTCGAGCGGAAGATCCTTGACGTAATGATCGCTGGCGACGCCGGCGAACACGCCGTGGTCGGGCGCCTCCAGCCACACGGACGTCGCTTCGGGCTTCACGCGTGCCCGGGTCAGGATCTCGGCGAGGGGCACGCCGCGCCAGGCGACGTTGCCGACGCGCCGGGTCGGCACGTCGGGCTCCACCGGGTTGCCGAAGCACTCGAGCACGGCGACGACGTCGCGCGCGGGCAGGCTCGTGATCTCGTCGTAGTCGAGCCCGAGGGGCTCCTCGACGAGGCCGTCGATCACGAGGCGCCAGTGCCGCACGTCGACGTGGGCGATGCCCATGTGGGCGATCACGTACACGTCCTCGGTCGGCGTGACGGCCGGCGCGAGCTTCGCGAGAGGCACCAGCCGGCGAACGGTCTGAGCCGGGTCCATCCTGACTGACGGCACCGCCGACGTCTGGGGCTGCCGCGTCACACGCTCCCCGTGCGCCAGGCGGCGCCCAGCATGCTCAGTCCGGTCAACAGCACACCGACGATCGCTGACTCGACGTGGACGCGGCGCGCCTGGGCCCGGATCAACCGCGCCTCGGCGGGATCACGCACCGGCTCCTCGCCGTTCGCCGTCTCGCGCGTCCCACGCGCCGCCAGCCTCACTCACGTCTTCTCGCGGGCCTGCACCAGGCCGAGTGATCCGTACCAGAACGGAATGAAGAGGAGCGTCAGCCAGCCGGGACTCACCCCGGCCACGATGAGCACGCCGGCAGCGATGACACCGGCCGCCAGCGCGATCACGCCGGTGACGAAGCGCTGCCGCTGACCTTGCGGGGTGATGTTGGCGAGGCGCGCGCGGATGGCCATCAGAACAGCGCGATCGGATTCACCGGCGAGCCGGTCGTTCCTTGCAGACGCAGCGGCGCGAGGGTCAGCATGAACTCCCATCGCCCACGCGACCGGCAGGCCGCGGCCAGATCTTCGAGGTTACCGTTGTCGATCAGCCAGAGGCCCATCGCCACGAGCGACACGATGTGGAGCGCGTTGCCCAGGCGCGGATAGGGCAGCGGTGAGACGTCGTTGTGGGTGTCGGTGCCGAGCATCGCGACACCACGCTCGCGGAACCACGGCGCACAGGCGACGTGGGCGGCCGGCGAGCCGTCCTTCAGCGGACTGCGCGGGCCCTGGGTGAGCCGGCGGCCATAGTAGCCGGTGCGGATCAGGAGGATGTCGCCGGGCTCGACGCGCACGCCCTGAGCCTTCTCGGCGGCGTCGAGGTCCTCGGGCATCACGCCCTCGCCCGATTCGAGCCAGCGGCCCTTGAGTGCGGCCACGTCGAGCAGGACGCCACGGCTGACCACACCGTCGTGGAGCAACTCGACCGACTCGACCTGGGCGCCCTCGCGCGACGTGATCAGGTTGCAGGAGCGGCCGTTGTAGATGCGTCCGTTCCAGAAGTAATGCGCCGGCGTGTCCACGTGGGTGATCGTGTAGCCGTGGAAGACCATACCGATGAACTCCGAGGCGCCCCGCCGCTCGAGCACGCGCTCGGGCGAGCATGCGTCGCGGCCTTCTCCGCTGTCCACCATGAACCGCATCGGCTGGAAGGTCGTGTCGGCGGCGATCTCCGTCGTGATCGGACGGGCGCACGTGACCCCAACGCCGTCCTGGACCAGCCGCGCCGCCTGCAGACGCTTCGCCGGCGTGATCAGGTTCAGCGTGCCGAGCTGATCGTCGGCTCCCCAGCGTCCCCAGTTGCTGAGGCTGTCCATCATCTTGACGACGTCGCTCTCCGTCAGTGTCTGGCTCATGGCCGGGACTATACACGATGGCACCGGCGTTGCTATTTGCATCGAGCATGAAGAAGACTGTCCGTCGCTCGAAACGACCGGCGCACGCCACTCCGACGCTCGGCCCCCGCCGTCGCGTCACCCAGGTGAAGCCGATGCCACCCCGCACGCGCCGGGATGGCGACTACGACCCTGAAATGCCGCGACCGAAGACGTCCAGCCCGTGGATGGACGAAGGTGAGCCCGAGGTCAACGGCTGAGTGCTGCGGTGGTCGGGCACAATTTGGTGTGTTAAAGTCCGATTGCCCGCCCCGAGTCTCCGCTGGCTGACGTCGTATGGGCGTCGGACTCGGCGTGCGGTGCATGGTCCCGCCCCGTTACCCACGAGGCGCAATGACCGTCGCTGATTCCAGACGACCGCCCTTCGATGTGGTCGCCATCGGCTCGTCGGCGGGGGGCATCGAGGCGCTGCACACGGTGACGGGCACGCTGCTCCCCGACCTGCCGGCCGCGGTGCTCATCGTCCAGCATCTGCATCCGCATCACGCCAGTGTCCTGGCCTACCTTCTCGGACGGCACTGCCCGCTCGAGGTTCGCCAGGCCGTTCACGATGACGAGATCGTCGGCGGCATCGTGTACGTCGCGCCACCGGACATGCATTTACTCGTCGCCGGCGGCCGGGTCGAGCTGAGCCGTTCGAAGCTCGTCCACTACTCGCGGCCGTCGATCGATCTCCTCTTCGAGTCGGTCGCGGGCAGCTACGGCGCCCGTGCCATCGGCGTCGTGTTGACGGGCTCCGGCATCGACGGTGCCACCGGACTCCGGGCGATCAAAGGCACGGGCGGCACCACGGTTGTCCAGGACCCGTCGACCGCGGCTCACCGGAGCATGCCGCAGGCCGCCATCGCGACGGGCTGCGTGGACCACGTGCTGGCGCTCGACGAGATCGGACCGGCGCTTAGCCGGATGGCCGGCCCGGCGCCGACCACCACGGTGAAGGCCCGCAGGTGAACGACGCCGACGACGTCGGTCAGAGTCAGGCCGACGAGGCGACGGCCGACCCGGGTTTCCGGCACCTGCTCGACAAGCTCAGCGCGGATCACGCGTTCGACTTCCGAGAATACAAGCCGACGTCGCTGGCCCGGCGCATACGGTCTCGCATGCAGCAGGTTCACGTCGACACGTTCGACGACTACGTCACCTATATCGACCGGCATCCCGGCGAGCACGTCGCGCTCTTCAACTCGATTCTCATCAACGTCACCTCCTTCTTCCGCGACCCCGAGGCGTGGCAGGTGCTGGGCGAAGAGATCATCCCGCGGCTCGTCGACGAGGCCGCCGATTCACGAAGCCTGCGGCTGTGGTCGGTGGGTTGCTCGTCCGGACAGGAGGCGTTTTCGACCGCGATCCTGCTGGCCGAGCACCTCGGCAACCGCGCCGGTGACTTCAACATCAAGATCTACGCGACCGACGTGGACGAGGAGGCACTGAGCACCGCCCGGCACGCCCTGTACCGCGTCGATGATCTCAAGGACGTCCCGACCAGCCTCCTCGAGAAGTATTTCAGCCGGGAAGGCCAGGCCTACCGGTTCCGGCGCGACCTCCGTCGCTGGTGCATCTTCGGACGTCACAACGTCGCGCAGGATCCTCCGCTGTCGCACATCGATTTGCTGATCTGTCGCAACGCCCTCATCTATTTCACCCGCGACCTCCAGGACCGCATCCTGGCCCGCTTCCACTACGCCGTGATCGAGCGCGGCTTTCTGTTCCTCGGACGTTCCGAGTCACTGCTCGCCCGGTCGCGATGGTTCGCCCCGCACAACGTGAAGTGGCGCATCTTCCAGCGGACGACCACGCCCGCGGCCACCGTGGCCACGGCCATGCTTGGCGGCGGGGGCGATGCGGGCAACCTGGCCGTGGCAGGGTCCCGCCCGACCGACCTGTCTCCGGTTGTGGTCCGGCTCCAATGTGTCCTGGAGATGCTGCCGACGGCCATCATGGTCCTGGACGTGATGGACACGGTCCTCGTCTGGAATACCGCCGCCGAGAGCCTGTTCGACATTTCCGGCGACCATGCGATCGGCCGGAAGTTCCGCGACCTCGACATCAGCTATCGCGTGGAAGGCCTGCGCGCGCGGGTCGAGGAAGTGAAGTCCGCCCACATCCCGTCGCGTATCGAGCACGCCATGTTCACCCGGAGGTCGGGCGAGACCGTCCACGCGGAGCTGACGATCGTCCCGATGGTCGAGGGCAACCGGGTCACCGTGGTCGCGGTCTACGGCACCGACGCCACCGAGTCGGCCAGGCTCAGGGACCAGACGACCCGACTGGCCGAGCAGCACTCGACGGCGATCGAGGAGCTGCAATCGACCAACGAGGAGCTCGAGACCACCAACGAGGAGCTCCAGTCCACCAACGAAGAGCTCGAGACCACCAACGAGGAGCTCCAGTCCACCAACGAGGAGCTCGAGACCACGGTGGAGGAGCTGCAGGCGGCCAACGCCGAGCTCGGCAGCCTCAACACGCAGCTCGAGCGGCGCGGCGTCGAGCTGAAGAATCTCGATGAGTATCAGCAGAGCGTGCTGTCGAGCCTCCAGCATGCCATCGTCGTTCTCGATCGGCACGGCCTGGTGACGACGTGGAACCAGACGGCCGAGCGGTTGTGGGGACTGCCCGCCGAGCACGTGGTCCGCCGCCTGTTCTGGACGCTCCCCGTCGGTGACATCGCTCCGAAGCTCCGCGAAGCGCTCACGCGGATGCTCGACAGCGGCAGTCGCGAAGCGGAGACACTCCACGATGTCCCGTTCAGGCTACCGACCGGTGAGACCCGTCACTTGACGGTGCAGGTCACGCCGCTCGAGAGCACCTCCAGTGAGGTCACCGGCGTGGTCGGCATCGCCAGCCCGATGGACTCCGGAGTTACGGCGCCTGCCCCGGGCGGGAAGCCGCGATGAGTCCCATGAGCTCGTCGGGATCGATCGGCTTCACGACGTGCAGATCGAACCCGGCAGCGAGGGCTCGGCGACTCGATTCGGCATCACTGTAGCCGGTTAGAGCCACCAGCAGCACCCCCGGCCCGAGGATGCTCCGAACCTGCCGGGCCGTGTCGAAACCGTCCACTCCGGGAAGTCCAAGATCAATGAGGAGCGCGTCGGGGACGCCGAGCTGGGCTTCCCGTATCCCCGTGCCGCCATCCATCGCGGTCGTGACCACATAGCCTTCCAGCTCGAGAGCGGTCCGGAGCATTTCGCGGGTGTCACGGTCGTCTTCGACGATCAGGATCTTGCGAAGGGACCTGGGCGTCGCGGGCGCCGCCGGTGCGGGCGGCACGTCTTGCGCCGTCCTCGCCAACGGGAGCCGGACGACGAAGGCGCTGCCGTGGCTCAATCCCTCGCTGTAGGCGGTGACCGCGCCGCCGTGAAGCTCGACCAGGCTCCTGACCAGCGTGAGGCCGAGGCCGAGCCCGCCGCGCGAGCGATCGAGCGATGACTCGGCTTGCACGAAGAGATCGAACACGCGCGGCAGCATCCTGGGATCGATCCCGATGCCCGTATCCTTGACGCGCAGCACCGCCATGTCTTCCTCGACCGACCCGGCAATGGTCACGACGCCCTGGGGTCCTGTGTACTTCAGGGCGTTGTCGAGGAGGTTCCCCAGGATCTGAACCAGCCGGGTGGGGTCGGCGTCGACGAAGATCGGCTCACTCGGTAACGCCACGGTCACCCGCAGACCGGCGGCCTTGATGTGGTGGTCCATCGAGTCCAGGACCTCGGCGGTGGCCGCGGCCAGGTCCACGCGTTGACGTCGCAGCTCGATCCGCCCCTGCTGGATGCGCGAGACGTCGAGAAGGTCGTCGACCAGGCGGGTGAGATGACCGACCTGGCGCTCGATCACCCGAGCCGCGGCCGCGACTTTGCGATCCGTCACCCGCCGGATGATGGCGGCCGCGCTCAGGATCGGTGCGAGCGGGTTGCGTAGCTCGTGAGCCAGCAGGGCCACGAAGAGGTCACTCGCGCCTTCGGGCTCCTGACCGGCCCGGCGCAGCGCGTTGGAGATGCCGAGATCTTCCGCGACCACCAGACAGCCAACCACCCGTGCCGCGTCATCGATCAGCGCGGAAGCGCTGAGCCGCACGGTCTGGCCCCGGTGAGCCCGCGGCATCTCCGGCAGCGTGGTCGGCACCCGTGTGCTCAACACACGCCGCACGTGCTCGACGAGAGTGGTCATCGGCTCGACCACGAGCAGGTCGGCAAGCTTCCGGCCGATAGCCGCGTCCGCCTCGACACCGAACACCTTGTCCGCGAGCCGGTTCCAGGCCGTCACCATTCCATCGAGATCGACGACGAAGGCGGCGAACGGCAAGGCTCCGAGATTCGGCTCCAGGCGAACAGGCTGCTGCTCGGGATGCGACTTCGGACGGCGTGCATCGAAGAATCCCATCGCCATGTTCTTAAAGGGACGCTCGACTTTCTGCCCCGGGCACGATGTTGTCAAGAGGTGAACGACCACCGCGCAAGCTCCGTGCACAGTTCTTGCTATTGCCCCATGGTGACGGGCAGCAATGGTGTCCAGACCCACGTTCGAAC
>Ga0209057_1002834_pt1 | contig 13104 bp, 13 predicted proteins | sample GraSoiAngelo_146_FD_185903 | JGI IMG/M metagenome (GOLD analysis project Ga0209057, IMG submission 185903) | Grasslands soil microbial communities from the Angelo Coastal Reserve, California, USA - 14_1009_05_30cm (SPAdes) (version 2) | ecosystem: Environmental > Terrestrial > Soil > Grasslands ... | reverse complement strand
GATGACTGGCCGGCCCATCTGCGCCACGAAGATGCGCTCGCTGCCTCGCCGCACCAACGCGATGATGCTGCCCCCGAAGCCCGCGCCCATGATGCGCGCGCCCAGGCATCCATAAATCGACCAGGCCTGCTCCACGAGCGCGTCGACCTCCTTGGTCGACACCTCGAAGTCGTCGCGCAAACTGGCGTGCGACTCCTTCAGCAGCTCGCCGAGGCGGTCGAACCTCCGCTCCTCGAGCGCGCTCACGAACTCATGCACGCGCTGGATCTCGGAGTCGACGTGGCGCTTGCGCTTTTTCTTCCCCGCCTCGGCTTCGCGCCGGCGCTTGTTGTAAGGCGTGTGCGCGAGATTGCGGTGCTGGCCGGAGTCGACTACCGCGATCACGAGCTCATCTGGAAAAGGCACTGCACGATATTCGAGGGTCGCACAGTCGAGCAGCAGGACGTGTCCCTGCCTCCCGAGCGCGGAGGCGAACTGGTCCATGACGCCCACCTGCACGCCCGTCGCTTTCTGTTCGGCGCGCTGGCATGCGAGCGCTGCCTCCTTGCCGTCGATGTCAGGGGCGATCCCCGATGCAACCGAAACCAGCAGCGCCGCAGAGGAGCTGAGCCCGGACCCAGGCGGAATGTCCGACGCAACATTCACGATCTGCGGCGGCGCACCCAGCTCTTCGCCGATGGCTCGGACGTAGTCGATGCCACCGCCGATGTCGCTGTGGACTGACCATTTGTCTGATGCGATGCCTCTTGTGTCGGTGAAGCGATCGACCGCGGCGGGCAGCACCACCCCGCCGAGGTAATCGACGTGCTCGCCGATCAGGTTGACCCGGCCCGGCGCTCGCCCGTGCCAGCTCGGTGACGTCGAGCTACTCAAGCGCCTTCCTCACCGCCTCGGCAGGAGTCGCAACTGACTCGAGACCCGTGATCGGCCAGCTGTCGAGCGTCACCACCGTCCGTCCGAGGCGCTTTGCGATCGCGATCTCGCTGAGCGTCCCCCATCCGCCGCCGATGGCGATCACCGATTGTGCTGCGGTGACGATGAGGACGTTGCGAGCCTGACCCATGCCGGTGGGCAAGGCTATCGTCAGGTGCTTGTTCGCGCCGGCGCGGTGCGACTCGGGCAGGAGTCCGATGACCGTTCCACCGGCCGAGGCCGCGCCCTCACTTGCCGCTCCGCTCACGCCACCCAGGCCGCCATTGAGGACGACGGCGCCGGCCTCCGCGAGCAGCTTGCCGACCTCGTGCGCCGCGCGGAGCTGCGCGTCGCTCGCTTCGGAGGCTCCGCAAACGGCGACGTAACGGCGCGGCATCGCGTGGATGGTAAGCCCCGAGCTGCCGGCCTCGCGAGGCAGGTTCGCGCTGGGACGAGCTCAGCCGAAGGCGCCGCGAGCAGCGGACCGGAGTGCACTTGTGGTGCACGAGGACCGCAGCGCAGCGGCAACGCACCGATGAGCCGTCCCAGTAGCGAAGATGGCCGCGAGGATCGGCGGCTTGGGGCTGATACACTCTCCTCCGAAGTTCACTGCCCGAGGGGCAAAGGAGGTGAGGCGGAACCTTGGATAAACCGATTCGCGGAGCCAACCGCCTCGTTTGCCAGCCGGGAGCTCGGGAGGAAGCGGTCCTCTAGAGGTTCCCAATTCTGAATCCGGCTCCTGGAGTCGGAGGCGGAAGCCCTGCGAACGCAACAGGAAGGCCGGGATCGTCCCGGCCTTCCGCTTTTATGGGCGGCCGAGTGCTGGCCCTCGCACTACCGCAGGCGATCAGCCCACAGCCCGGTGCCGGCACTCGCCGGGTCTGGCTAGCATTCGGTGAATGTCGCAGGACTTCTCGCAGCGGCTCAACGACATGCCCGAAGGCTGGCTGCAGGCGATGGGCATCACGATCACGAAGGCCACCGCCGACGAAGTTCGCGCAGAGATGACCGTCGGGCCTGAGCACCTGCAGGGTTACGGCATCGTCCACGGCGGCGTGCACTGCGGGATCATCGAGTCGCTCGCGTCCATCGGCGCCGCGCTCTACGCGCTGCCGCGCTCGCAGTCAGTGGTGGGCCTCGAGAACAACACCAGCTTCATCCGGGCGGTGCGCGCCGGAGCCACCCTGCGCGCGGTGGCAACGCCCATCACCCGCGGCCGCAAGACCCAGGTGTGGGACGCGAAGGTCGAGGACGGCGACGGCCGCGTGGTCGCGACGGGACGTGTGCGACTCCTCTGCCTCGACAAGGAAGAGGCGCTGGCCGGTGAGCAGGTGCGAGGGCCGCTGCACCCGCCGGCGTAGCGACCTACGTCCCGGTCACGTAACTGAAGATGATGTCGTCGATCAGCCGCTCCACCGGTGCGAGGTCGTCCGTGTACACCTGGCCGTTGTAGGGCGACGGGAGCAGCCGGCCGGGGAGGAGCGCTTCCTGGGCTGCGTCGCGTGCAAGCGGCGCCGAGATCTGGCCCAGGTTGTGAGTGATGTCGTCGCGCGTCGTCTTCTCGGTGGTGCCGTACACGAGCGTGTTGTTGAAGGACTTGTCGTCGATCACGAAGACATTCGTGTACACCGCGGCCATCGTGCTTGCGATCGCGGCGACCAGCCGATAGTCGGTGCTGGTCCGGCCGACGTTGACAGCGGCCACTCCGCCTGGGTTGAGGTGCTGCCGCACCTGGGCGAAAAATTCCTTGGTCGTCAGGTGGAACGGGATGTACGGCTGGCGGTACGCGTCCAGCACCACCACGTCGTAGTGCCCCGCCTGGGTGGCGATCCAGTAGCGCGCGTCGGATGTGACCTCGTGCGCGCGCGCGTCGCCGAGATGGAAGTACTGGTGGCCGAGCGACAGGATCACGGGATCGATCTCGACTCCTGTGATGTCAATCGAGTCCCCGTAGGCGAGACGGTACTGGCGCGCAGTCGTGCCGCCTGCGAGACCAAGGATGGCGATCGAACGCAGATTGGCCCGTGACGGTTGCGCCGGACGGAAAGCGTTCGCGACCAGCAGGTAGTCCCAGTAGCCATGAGTCAGGTTGTCGGTCGAGTCGTAGACCGAGTGGATCGCCTGGCCCTCGTTGAGGATGAGCTCGGTCACCGTTCCGGACTGCACGACCTGGATGTAGTTGTAGGCGGACTCGCGCTCGGTTAGAAGCGTCCCGACCTCAGGCGGCCTGATCCCTGAAGGCAGGAATATCCAGGCGAAGATGACCGCGATGGCAAACCCGGCGTAGAAGCGCTTGCGCGGCCACATCGCCGCGACCGAGGCCAGCACGAGCACCAGCCCGAAGCCTTCGAGTGTCGGCCTCGTGCCGTAAGTCGGGATGAACCAGAACACGGGCAGGAATGTGCCGAGGATGCTGCCCGCGGTCGAAAGCGCATAAACGCGTCCTGCGGTGTTGCCACCTGACTCCACGTTCTTGAGCAGCAGCCGGATCGCGAACGGGCTCACGCACCCGAGCAGGATCACCGGCACCGCGAACAGCAGCATCACGGCCACCAGCGTTCCGCCCACCAGCCCGATGCTCAGCTCCCTGAATCCCTGCTGCGACGCGAGCAGGATCGGATAGCTGACGAGCGGGATGATGCCGATCCACAGCCCGGCCCACGCGGTGATCTGGTACAGAAGCATCTCGTCGGGATGGGCGTCGGCCAGCCGGCCGCCGATCACGTAGCCCGCGGAAAGATAGATGAGCACCAGCCCGATAAGGACGCCCCACACGTAGAGGCTCGTGCCGAAGTAGGGCGCCAGCAGCCTCGCGGCTCCGAACTCGACTGCGAGCGACCCCATGCCCGCGACGAAGACGAGTGGCAGCAGAAGTCGCTCGCGCAAGTCGGAGGTACTTTAGACCGGCTGCTCCGACGCCCACTTGCGGGTGCGGTCGTCCATCGGCACCGGCAGCTGGACCTTGACCTCCGCGTAGAGGTCGCCGGCCGGCCCGCCCTTGGGGTCCGGCAGCCCAAGCCCGCGCAGCCGGATCTTTGTCCCGTTCTGGGTCTCAGACGCAACCTTGAACTGGACGCGACCACCCTTGAGGGTCGGCGCCGCTACCTCGCCGCCGTTGAGCGCGACGTTGAGCGGCACCGGCACGACGACGCGTAGGTCCTTGCCCTCTCGGATGAACAGAGGGTCTGGCGCCACCTGGACCTGCGCGCGCAGTCCCGGCACGCGCAGCACCGTTCCTTCCTTCACTCCCGCGGGCACCTTGACCTCCACGCGCCGGCCGCCCGGCAGCTCGACGGTGCGGCTGGTGCCGACCTGCACCTCGGCGAGGCTCACGGTGATCGGCATGTCCACATCCAGCGCCTGCGCACGAGCGCCGCGCTGGGGGCCGCCGAAGATCGACCCGAAGATGTCGCCGAAGCCGCCGGCCTCGCCGAAAATATCCCCGACCTCGTCGGGCGAGACCGTGCGGTACTCCACCCGCGGTCCGCCGGCCCCACCGGCGCCGCGGCGCACGCCGCCGCCGCCGAACGGATTGCCCTGCCCCGGCTGCACACCCGCGGCCTTCGCCGCGGCCCAATCGGAACCGAATGCGTCGTACAGCTTCTTCTTCTCCGGGTCCGACAGCACCTCGTGCGCTTCCGAGATCTCCTTGAATCGCACCTCCGCCTGCTTGTCGCCGGCGTTCAGGTCGGGATGATGCTTGCGCGCAAGCTTGCGGAAGGCGGCGCCGATGTCCTTCTGGCTCGCCCCCCGCGGCACGCCGAGTACTTCGTAATAGTCCCTGGTCTTCGCCATGTACTTCTCGGTTCTACCGCAAAGCGCGAGCGGGCAACCGTTTCACGAAGTTGACGTAGCCCGGCAGGGACTCGTAACCGAGCGTCTCGTTGATGTGCAGCATCGCCGCGTTTTCGGAGTCGTTGTCGGTCCGCACCGACGGGATGCCGACCTCGACCGCCTGGGCAAGCGTCTGCAGCTTGACCGCGCGCGCGATGCCGCGCCCTCGATATTCGCGATCGCAGCAGGTGTACCCAGTCCACACGTGACCGCGCACCGGAGGAAAGCTCAGGAAAGACATCGCTACGGGACGGTCGCCGTCGAGCGCCAGCCACCACCGATCCAGTCGCCGGTCGGGAGCGTTCATGCGGTGGACGAAGTATTCCTTCGGCTGGGGAAGGATCGGGGTCGAGTGCGGGATGTCCTGCCGCGTGTCCTCACTGAGCTTGAACAGCTTGGCGACGCTGTCCGGGTCGTGCCACTCGCTCACCGTCGTGAGGGCGATGCCTTCGGCCTCCATATGCTCGCGGGCTGCCGCGGCTTCGGCGGTGAGGCGCGCTCCGTGCGCCTGGAGATCCAGGATCCACACGCGGTCCTGGCGCTCGCGCTCATAGCCGAGAGCCTTGAGGACGCCGAGCATCTCCGTCTCCTCCTCGCCCGCGGATGCGTTCAGCGTCCATGCGCCCTGCTTGCCGGCCTCGTCTTCGAGCCACTTCCAGATATTTGTGAGCAGCGTCTTGCTCATATAGGTCAGGTCGAGGAACACGTCGACATAGCAGTGCCGCTCGGGTAGCTGCTCCCACGGCCCGTGAGCCCACTCGACGTATCCGACGGGCACACCGTCGACCTCGGCGAAGAACCGTCCCCAGATGAAGTCCTCGCGGCCGCGCTGCCAGCGCTCCAGGGTCAGGACCGGATCTTCAGGCTCGCGCGGGAACGCGGCCGTCATGATGTCGGCGGCCAGCGAGGCATCGTCGAGTGTCGCCGCGCGGAAGGTCGGCTTCTTCACAAGGTGACTAACTCTAGAGAGCGACGATCTCTGGCTCGATGGTCGTGCTCGTCACCTCGAGGATGCCGACCGTCGGTGATGGGTACTTTCGGATGTGGCGCGCCACCTGCAGCCAGCTCCATTCGAACCATCCGGGGTTCTGGCGCAAACGCGCGGCGGTGGTCGCCGGCGTCCACTGGTAAACCCCGCCCGGGTTGAAGACGAGCGGCCTGCCCGATGTGTCGATGAGAGGTTGATGCGTGTGGCCATGGACGATCAGGTCCGCGTCCGGGAAACGGCGCCGTAGCGACGCCGGAAGCCCGCCATGAGGCTGGTAGTGGCCGAGGCTGACCGTCCACAGAAACGTGGCGGGTTCTTCTAGCCAGCGGCTCCGATTGCCGTGGACGAGAACGATCCGCCTGCCTTCCACCACCACCTCTCGATGGGGCGGCAGCGAGGCCATGCCGCCGTCGTGGTCGCCCTGCACCGCCTCGACCGGGGCGATCCTGGCGAGCTCCTCCAGCGTGGTCTGGCCGTTGACGTCCCCGGCGTGAAGGATGAGATCGACCCCGGCCAGCACCTCGAAGACCCGGTCCGGCAGCCGGTCGGTGAACTCGGGGCAGTGAGTGTCCGCCACCACCCCGATCCTGGTCACGGACATAGCTTAGCCCAGGCCAGAAATCCCAATTTGGAGGCTGGACTTGACAAATTGATAGGTCGTGGTTTCTAATTTGAGGCATGGAAGACAAGAAGCGTCAAATCCTGAACCAGGTCCGCACGGGAACCATCACCGCCGAGGAGGGCGCCGCCCGGCTGGACGAGCTGGCGTCCGAAAACGCCGCCGGCACGGCCACGCGTGAGCGACCGGCACCTGCGGCCTTGCAGCCGGCGCCAAATGCCGCCTCGGTCAAGGTTGTCTCCCAGTTCGGGAGCGCGGAGGTCGTGGCCGACCCCACAGTGGCCACCGCCGTCGCCGAAGGCCCCCACCGGGTACGCCTCGACGGCAACACGATGGTGATCGAGCACGTGCCCTTCCAGGAGGAGGACACATTCACATTCGGCATGGCCGGGCGGCGCATCGAGATCAACGGTTTCGACTTCAAGACCCGCCGCGGCCTGAAGGTCCGCATGAACCCGGACCTGCCGCTGGTCGCCAGCGTGCAGGCGGGCAGCTTGCGGGTGGATGGCGTCCATGGGCCCATCACCGCCGAGGTGCAGGCCGGCAGCTGCAACGTCAACGACTTCCGTGGGCCGATCAACGTGGTTGCGCAGGCCGGAAGCGTGACCGCCAGCGGCTGCATCGACTCCGGCACAAGCAAGGTGCGCTGCGAGATGGGCTCGATCCGCCTCAGCCTCAACAAGCAGTCCAGCGTGAAGATCACCGCGCGCACCACCATGGGCAAGGTCGCGATCGACGACGAGAGCGGCGAGCACGCCATCGCCGGATCGGGCGGTAAGGAAGTGACCATCGGTTCCGGCGCCGCCACCCTCGACATCGAAGGCACGATGGGCAACGTCAGGATCAGCGTCGGGTGACGTCATCCACCGCGGCTCGCCGCCCGCCCCTCAACTGCCCGGTATGCAGCGAACGCCTTGCGCTGACCCGGCTGTCCTGTCCGTCGTGCGCCACGGAGCTCTCGGGCGCGTTCGTGACCTGCGAGTTCTGCGGCCTGACAGACGAGGACCGTGAGGTGCTTCGCGTCTTCCTCGCATCGCGCGGAAACATGAAGGGCCTCGAGCGCCACCTCGGCGTCAGCTACCCCACGGCGCGGGCGCGATTCGATTCACTGCTCGCGAAGATGGGCATCGAGCGTGCTCCAGTCGCGCCGGCATCGTCGCGACTCGAGCTGATGGAACAGGTGGCCCGCGGCGAGGTCGACGTGGACGAGGCGCTCCACCGCCTCGAATCCCAGTAGGAGTTAGAGAGATGCATGACTCAGATCGGACCCTTCACCTGGTCAAGCAGATGATGCAAGAGCGACAGCGCGAGGCCGCCATCGAGGCGATGCGGGCGCGCCACTCCCGGTCGGGACTGCTGAGCAACTTCCTGCGCCGGCTCGCTGACCGGCTCGACCCCACAGGCCAGGACCGGGGAGAGCTTTCTTAGGGCTTGGCCGGGCTCTCAGCCGCCGGTGATGCCGGCCGCGGCCAGGCCGGCCTGGTGCGCACCCATCGAGTCAGTGCCCCCCTCGAGGGCCTGGATTGCGCCGTTCGCGAATGCGTGCGCCTGAGCCGTCGGCAGCTTGAGATCGATGTTGCCCAGCGAGTACCACGCGCAGTAAATCTGGCGGCTCTGCCCGACGAGTCCGGGCGGTGACGCCATCGCGAGGGTCGCCCACTGGACTGCGGTGTTCATGTCATGCCCGGCCGCCAGCGCTCTGAAGGCTCCTTGAGCCGCGGCGTGGCATGCGCCGGCCGGGGCGCCTGACCTCTTCGCCCAGGCAAACCATTCCGCGTACGACTTGTCCTCGGGGGTCGGACCCTGGTGCGTCGGCTCGGCCGCGCGCCTCTGCTCCACCACCTCCCACGACGAGGTCTTTGGCGTTGCCGTTGTGGGAGTGGCGGGAATCGCGGGGGGAGTGGGTGCCGGAGCCGGTGCCGGGGGAGCCGCCTGCGGCGCGGGGGCTTGCAAAGGGGCGGGCACAGGCTGAGATGCACGAGCCAGATCGGCGTACGGGCTGTTCGAACCGGGCATCGGATTCGCGGTGCCTGGGTGAGTCGCAGCCGGCTGCGGAGCCCACGCGGGCACGTTGATTCCGGGCCACTGGGTCGGGGCATCGGGCTGAGGCTTGGCCGCCGCATGCGGTGCGTTTGGGGCCCAGCTCGGGATCGCGGGGGTTGCGGGCGCGAACGGTGACGCAGCGGCGGGCGTCGCCGGCGTGGCTGGCGTCGCAGGCTGCGCCGGTTGCGCCGCCCATGCCGGCGTCCCCGCCGCCGGTGTGGCGGGTTCCACTGGCGTCTCCTCTGGCGCAGGCGGCTCGGGCTCCTCGGCCTTCATTGGCTCAGGCGTGGGCTCGGGCTCGGTCACGGGCTCGGGGGCCGCCTCGGGCATCGGCTCGGGCTCGGGCACCGGCGCAGGCTCCGGCATCGGCTCGGGCTCGGGCATCGGCTCGGGTTCGGCCGCGTCGACCTCAGCGGGCGCTTCCTCAGGCCCTTCGACCGCAGCCGCCGTTTCCTCGGCCGCTTCCACCGTGACGGGCGCCTCGCCGGCCAGCTCGAGGGCTTCCGACTCCTCGACCTCCCTCTCGGCGGCCTCTCCGTTGCCGCCGGCGGCCGCGGGCTCGTCCCCGGCAATTGACTCGATGACCGATTCTTCGACCGAGGGGCCCTCACTCTCCTCTTCGGATGCCTCGACCGCAGCGACCTCTGGCGGAAGCGTCTCGAGCGTTGCGTCCGCCGTGTCCACCTCCTCCGTCTCCGTCTCCATCGGCGCGGCCGCGTCGGCTTCGGCCGCGGGCGCCGGTGGCACCGTGTCGTGAACTTCCTCGACCGCCTCGGCCGGCGCGGCCGGCTGCGGCGGCGTCGTCTTCATCACAGCCTCTTCAGACGGCTCGCCGGCCCTCCGCGTCGGGAATTGGGCCGTCGCGGGGTCGTCGGCGGTCGGGTTCATGCCCGGGTGGTTGGGAACCGAGGGCTCACCGGCCATGCGCTCCTGCCACGCGGGGACGACCGGCGAGGTCACACCGGGTCCGCTCTCGAGGCTTGGATCGTCCGCCGCCCGGCCGTCCGCAACCCATGGGTCTTCCGGCCAGACCACAGGCTCGGGCCCGGATCTGGCCGGCGCCACAGCCGGCATCTGGCTGGTCTCGGCGTCGGACGGGGTCTTGGCGGGGTCGTCGGGTTCCACTGGGACGGTCAGTCTATTTTGAAAGACCGGCCCTCTGATCAGGCAAAAACGTTTTTCAGGGCGTCGTCTGGAGACGGGTCGGGTTGCTGCTCCGCCCAATCAGCGGCTTCCGAAGCCTCCAGGTCGTACCGCTTCTGCACCTCGGCAGCTTCCTCGGCGGTGAGCCAGCCCCGATCGGTGAGCCAGCCGTTGAAGCGCGCGATGGGGTCGTGGTTGGCGGCCTCGGCAACCTCCTCCGCCCCGCGGTATTTCACCTGGTTGTCCTCGGAGGTGTGCGAGTTGAGCCGCCAGATCTTGGCGTCGATGAGCGTCGGCCCCTCGCCTCGGCGGGCGCGGCCGACCGCCTCCCGGCAAACTGCGTAGGACGCCGGCACATCGGTGCCGTCCACGGTCACGCCGGCGATGCCGTAGCCGGCGGCTCGCTCGGCGACGTTCGGGTTCTGCATCTGCAATCGGAGTGGCACCGAGATCGCGTAGCCGTTGTTCTCGCAAACGAAGACGACCGGCAGCTTGTGCACCGCGGCAAAGTTCACGCCCTCGTGGAAGGCGCCCTGGCTGGTGGCGCCGTCGCCGAATGTGCAGAGCGTCACGCTGCCCTCGCCGCGCAGCTTGGCCGCGTAGGCGATGCCCGCCGCCTTGGGGACCCAGCTCGCCACAACCTGCGACACCGGCGCGATCTTCAGCCGGTGGTAGCTGTAGCACCCGCCAGGGATGTTGCGACCCGCTGACAGCGGGTCGCCGGCCTTGGCAAAGACGGCCAGCATCCATTCCTGCATCGTCAGCCCGCGCACTACCGCGTTGGCCAGCCCGCGATAGTGAGGCACGAGCCAGTCGTCCGGTCCGAGCGCCGCGGTGGACGCGACCTGGATCCCCTCATGGCCGCGGCTCGAGCCGACGAAGGGGGCGCGGCCCTGCTTCACCAGCATGTGCATGCGGTCGTCCAGCGCCTTGGCCATGCACATCCAGCGATGAAGCTGGAGGTATTCCTCTTTCGTGGCCGTGTCTTTCGCCGTGGTGGTCGCCATCAGCCCTTTGCCTTCGAGTCCGCCGAGATGGCTCGCGCGATGTCAACAACCTCCGCCGCGGTCAGGCCCAGGTGACCGAGGTGCTCGTAGTAATTGCGGTGGAACTCCGAGAAGTCAGCGCGCTCCGCGCGCTCTTCGCGGATTCGCTTCACCTCTTCGAGGACGCGTGCGACCAGCTTCGGCTCGGGCGTGATGCCCGCGCCGCGCAGCGCGTGCTCGACGACCACCGCGCCCGAGTGCTTGCCGTAGATGTACTCGACCTTGGCCCCCATGTCGGCAGGCGGGATGAACTGGTAGATCGCCGGATGGATGAGCATGCCCGCGGTGTGGATGCCTGACTCGTGTGAGAAGACGTTGAGCCCGATTCCGGGTTCGGTCGGCTGCACCGGGATGCCGCTGACGCGCTCCAGGTGACGTGCGAGGTCGCGCAGCTTCTCGTATTTGAAATTCGGGATCTCGATGCCGAACAGGTAGCGCAGCTGCAGCAGCACCTGGTGCATCGGCGCGTTGCCGGTGCGCTCGCCGATTCCGTTGACGCTGGTCGTGAACACCTCGGCGCCCGAGCCCAGCGCGGTCACCGTGTTCCACGCGCCGATGCCCAGGTCGTTGTGGAAGTGGACGACGAGCGGCGCGTCGGGCGCGGCCGCCTTGATCTTCGGGATGTACTCGCGCACGGCGTAAGGCGAGTAGCAGCCGACGGTGTCGGGGGTCGAAGGCCTCGTCCCTCCGGCCTTCAAGCCCTCACGGTGGATCTCCGCGATGTAGTCCACGTCGGCGCGGCTGCCGTCCTCCCCGCCGAACTCGATCGAGGTCGCGCCCTGCGAGCGGGCATAGGCGATCGCGTCGCACATCATCCGGAGGTTCGCCGCCCGGTAGTGAGAGACGGGCAACTCGAGCCATTCAGACTCGGGGATTCCCTCGCGGTGAAGCAGGGTCTTGCCGAGCTTGTACTTCACGTGCAGGTCGGACGCCGACGTGAAGACGAAGTAGGTCACCTCGTCGCGCTTGTGGCCGAGCGAATCGATCACCTGCATCGTCGCGTCGATGTCGCCCTTGGTGCTGCGCATCATGCAGACGACCTCGAGGTCGGCCCGTAGCTCGCCACGCTTGCGGCCTTCGAGCACGAGCCGCAGCGTTTCGCGCTCGCCTTCGGAGACGTAGGGGAACCCGACGTCCATGATGTGGACGCCGATGTCCGAGAGCATGCGCGCGAGCTCGTACTTGTCCTTCGGCGTGATCGCGACGCCGGGCATCTGCTCGCCGTCGCGCAGCGTGTCGTCGTAAACGCGGATCCTGTCGGCAGGCGGGAACTTCAGGTCGTGGCTGAAGCGGGTCGGGTCCCGGGCTAGCTCTTCCAGCGGCTCCTGCAGGTCGACAGGTTTAGAGCCGTCCAACTTACGACGCTGCTTTCGCGGTCTTGCGCCGCTCCGCCAGACGCTTGCGCACCCACGGCACGAGCCCGCCCATGCGCAGGAGCTCGTTCATGAACGCTGGAAATGCCTCGCAGCGGTACTCGTCGCCGCGCGTGAAGTTGCGGATGATGCCTTCCTCGAGGTCGACCTCGAGCTCGTCGCCTTCCTGCACGGCTTCAGCCGCCTGCGGCGACTGCAGGATGGGATAGCCCATGTTGATCGCGTTGCGGAAGAAGATGCGCGCGTAGGAGTCCGCGATCACCAGCGATATGCCCGCGCCGCGGATCGCGACCGGCGCGATCTCGCGCGACGAGCCGCAGCCGAAGTTCGAGTCGGCGACGAGGATGTCTCCGGCCGTCACCTGCGACGCCCAGGTCTCGCGACCCGGCACGCCCTCCATCGCGTGCTTGCCGAGCTCTTTCTCGTCCAGCGAGTAGATGGCGTACTTGGCCGGGATGATCTGGTCGGTGTCGATGTTGACGCCGAACTTCCACGCCTTGCCGCGCAACACCTTCGGGAGGGTCATGTCGCCTCCCCACCATGTGGGGAGGTCGGTCTCGCGAAGCGAGACCGGGTGGGGACGGTCAACTCGCCACCTCCGCCGGCAGGTGCTTGAGCACCTCGCTCGGGTGGGTGATCACGCCCGTGACCGCGCTGGCCGCCGCCACGGCCGGGTTCGACAGGTAGACCATCGCCTTCGGGTGGCCCATGCGGCCGGGGAAGTTGCGGTTGGTGGTGCTCAAGCACACCTCGCCTTCTCCCAGCACTCCCATGTGGCCGCCGAGGCACGCGCCGCAAGTGGCCGTCGTCCACGCCGCCCCGGCGGCGAGAAATGTGCGGATCAATCCTTCCCGCTCGGCCTGGATCGCGACCTGGTGGGACGAGGGCGTGATGATCAGCCGCACGCCGTCCGCGACCTTGTGCCCTTCGAGCACGGCCGCGGCGCGACGCAGGTCGGTGATGCGCGAGTTGGTGCATGAGCCGATGAACACCTGGTCCAGTCGGGTCCCCGCGACTTCCGACAGCGGCGCGTAGTTGTCAGGAGACATCGGCTTGGCGACGCCGAGCTCCACCTTCTCCGCGTCGAACTCGAACACCTTCTCGTACTCGGCGTCCGGGTCCGAGGTCACGGGCGTATAGGGCCGC